>Ga0308418_1000642_pt1 | contig 19603 bp, 18 predicted proteins | sample HotsprSampleR4cd_FD_203517 | JGI IMG/M metagenome (GOLD analysis project Ga0308418, IMG submission 203517) | Hot spring phototrophic mat microbial communities from Mushroom Spring, Yellowstone National Park, Wyoming, United States - 20090729_R4cd ... | reverse complement strand
ATCCTCGACGCGCTCCAGCGGTGGCAAACAGGCGATTATCAGGTACAAGAGCGGCTGATGGTGCAGGCGCAGCTGGAAGGCGACACGCGCGCGTCGATTGCGCTGAACGAGATCACGCTGCTGCGCACGCCCACCGCGCCGATGCTGGATCTCACGATACGCATCAACGACCTGCTGCTGACCACCTATCCAGCGGACGGCTCGCTGGTCGCCACACCGACAGGCTCCACAGCATACGCGCTCTCGGCGGGCGCGCCTGTCGTGCATCCGCAGACCGACGCGCTCATCCTAACGCCGATTTCGCCGCACACGCTGGGCGCGCGCCCGCTCGTGCTGCCCCCTACGGCGCGGGTGAGCATCACCGTCCAGTGCGCTGCGACCAACGAGCCGAACGCGCAAGCCGTGATGACCGCCGACGGCAGACGCCATCAGACGCTTCAGATGGGGCAGACCGTTCATATCAGCGCCGCGCCCTACCGCCTGAAACTGCTCGCGTTCAACGAAGGGGAGTTTTTTGAGAAGCTACGCGACCGCCTGCTGTGGGGCGCGCGGGTGAACGAGTAGCCCGTATCCGCGCGACCTCTTGACGCAGCACTTCGACTGTATACGCCAAGTCGTCCCAAGTGGTGTCGCGTCCCAATGTGAAGCGCACGCCCTCCTGCGCCGCCGTCTCGTCCCAGCCCAACGCCAGCAGCACATGGGATGGCTCCAGCGACCCCGCGCTGCACGCCGCGCCGCTGCTGGCGGCTATCCCCGCGCGATCCAAGGCGATGAGCAGGCTATCCGACGGCACGCCAGCGAAGCGGAAGTGCGCGTTTCCTGGCAGCCGCTCGGTGGGGTGCCCCGTCAGCGAAGCGCCGGGAACCGCCTGCAGCACGGCGCGGATGAACTCGTCGCGCAGGGCGGTCTGACGCTCGGCTTCGGCGGGCGTCAGGCTCTGCGCCAGTTTGACCGCTTCGGCGAAGCCCACGATGCCCGCGACATTCTCTGTGCCTGCGCGGCGGTCGCGCTCCTGCCCACCGCCCACCATCAGCGGTTGCAAGGGGGTCATCGCCCGCACATAGAGCGCGCCAACGCCTTTGGGTCCGTAAACCTTGTGCGCCGAGACGCTCAGCAGGTCGCAGCCAATCGCCTCTACATCCACAGGCAGCAGCCCGAAGGTCTGCACGGCGTCCACATGGAACCACACGCCGCGTTCCCTGCAGATGCGGGCGATTGTCTCCACAGGTTGCAGCGTGCCAATTTCGTTGTTCGCGTGCATCACGGAGATAAGCCAGGTTTCGTCGCGGATGCGAGCGCGCACGGCGTCGGGGTCTACCTGCCCATAGTGGTCAACGGGGATGTGTTCCACCGTGTAGCCGAGCGGAATCAGCCACTCGGCGGCGTGCAGCACGCAGTGGTGTTCCACTGCTGAGACGAGAATGTGCCTACGGTGGGGCGGCACCTTGAGTGCGCAGCCGATAATCGCAAGGTTGCACGACTCGGTACCCGACGACACGAAGCAAATCTCGGCGGGGTCGGCGTTCAGCGCGGCGGCGACCGTCTCACGGGCAGCGTCAATCGCCATACGCGCGCGCCTGCCCCACCGATGCAGGCTGGACGGGTTGCCGTACTCCGTCTTCAGGTACGGCTCCATCGCCCTGCGCACGCGCGGGTCTACAGGCGTCGTCGCCGCGTGATCTAAGTAAACCGCACGCATCAGCGAATCAGCTTCCCTGTCAGCAGTTTGTAGATGTCCAGCGAGAACACCGTCACGAAAATCATCAGCACGATCACCAGCCCTGCGAGTTGCACGCGCGCCATCGCTTCGGGGCTGAGCTTGCGACGGCGGATGGCTTCTACGGTGAAAATCATCAGATACCCGCCGTCCAGCACGGGAATCGGCAGCAGGTTGACGATGCCAAGCATCACGCTGAACTTGGCGGCGAAGTCGGCGACCTCCACGATGCCCAGCCGCGCGGTGGCGTTGGTCACGCTGACGATGGAGATGAAACTGCCCACCTCGTGGATGTTGCCCTGCCCGAAAATCATGCGGCGCAGCCCGTCCACAATCCCGACGGTCATCCCGACGGTCATCAGCCCCGCGTGCGAGAGTACCTGCAGGAACGGCTCACGCTTGCGCTGGGTGTGCCAATCCACACCAATCCGCCCGACTTTCTGGAGTTTGCCGTCGATGGTGGCTTCCACCTCCTTCGGCGTGACGACGACGACCAGCGACTCGCTATCGCGCTTCAAGGTCAATTGAAGCGGCTTATTAGGATTGGCACGGATAATCTTACTGGCGTGTTCGGCGCTCTTGACAGGCTCGCCGTTGATTGCCAGCAACACATCGCCAATGCGCAGCCCTGCTGACTGTGCAGGTGTGTCGGGCATCACCATGCGCACCTGCGGCGTCGGGTCGTCTAACGAGGGTAGCCCCGCCGTCAACCCAATCACCACGAACAGCAGGTAGCCGAACAGGATGCTCGCCACAGGTCCTGCCAGCACCGTGAGGAACCGCGCGTAGAGCGGCTTGGACTGGAAACTGCCCTCGATATGCTCCTCGTCGGGTAGCATGCCGGGGATTTTGACGAACCCGCCGACAGGGAAGGCGCGGATAGTGTAGAGCGTGCCGTCGCGACCGCGCCATAGCCGCGCCAGAATCGGACCGATGCCGATGGCGAACTCCTCAACCTTCATCTTGAACCGCTTGGCGACCCACATATGCCCGAACTCGTGGGCAGCCACCAGCAGCGTGAAAATCCCCACCAAGTAGACAATCGTCAGCAGTACCGTCATGGTTGTCCTCGACCTGCAGGCGTTGCGGCGTATCGCGTGCCCGCCCCTATATTATGGCACATTGGGGGCGAGGAAGTGCAGGGCACGGCAACCGCGCCCTGACACCTGATGCCTTATGCTTCAGGCGGCGTCGTGCATCAGGCGCGCCCGCGCCCGATGCTCAAGCAGCCGCTGCTCGGCAAGGCGCGTCATCTGCTCCGAGTCGTCGCAGTCGCCTGGGTAGTACGCCCAGCCGAAGTGGATGTGGAACCGCTCGTGCATGGGGGGGCTGAAGGCGGTCTGCAGCCACTCGGTAAGCGCGACTGCCACGCGCTCGGCGATGCTGGGCGCATGCTCGCCTGCGTAAGGCAGCAGCAAGCCGAGCGTTGTGTGCCCGTAGCGCCCCACGATGTCCGCCTTGCGTACCGTCTCGCGCACGACCGCCGACGCCTGCAGCAGCAGCTCGCCAATCGCGAACTCGCCCAGCGCGTCGAGCGCGCTCTTCTCGGCGGCGAACTCGAACACCGCAAAGCCGACACTCTGGTCGTAGCGGGCGGCGCGCTGAAGCTCCTCACGCAGGCGCACCGCGAGGTAGTCCGCTGAGAACAGCCCCGTCTGCGGGTCCAGAATCCGCGCCTCGAAGTCGCCCCGCGCCAGCGCACGCGCACGGAACCGCTGCTCGTCGAGCCATTCCGCCTCGCTGATAATCCGCCGCAGCTTCTGAGTCGCGTTGCGCAGGATGTGCGAGACATAGTTGCACGAGATGCTAAGCATGTGCGCAATCTCGGTCTGGTTGTAGCCCTCCTCGAAGAACAGGTGCAGCACCTGCTGCTCGATTTGCTTGAGTTGTTGCATTGCGGTCTCCACGACGACGCGCTCTTCAATCGGCAGGTTGAAGGTCTGGCACGGCTCGCAGTTGAGTTTCTCGAGGTCGTAGCCGTTCCATTCCTCCTCCTCGTCTTCGTAGATGGCGTCGAGCGAGCTGACCTTGAACACCTCGCGCGTCATTAGCACATCCTCGACGGCTTTGGTGGTCATGCCCAGAAACTCGGCGATTTCCTGCGTAGTGGGCGGGCGTCCGTAGCGTGCGCTGAGTTCGTTGGTGACGCGGTTGATTTTGCTGTTCAGCTCCTGCAGCCAAGCGGGTTCCTTGATGATTTTGCCCTTGTCGCGCAGGTAGTGCTTGATTTGCCCGACAATCAGGTGCGTGGCGTAGGTGGTGAACTTGACGCCCTTTTCGGGCTTGAACAAGTCCAGCGCGTTCAGCAGCCCCAGATAGCCCTCTTGGATGAGGTCTTCGATAGGTTCGCCTGAGCCGATGAACTTACGGGCGATGCTCTCCACCAGCCCCGACAGCTGGATGGTGATAGCGTCGCGCAACTCCAAGTCGCGCGTCTGGCAATACTCCAACACCAGTTCCTCTGTATCCCGTTTTAGCATGGCGCGCTCCTCCTGAGCCTAAGTTGCGTGGTCATCCCGACCACGCGGACAGGGCGGGCAGCTGCCCGCCCAACGCATCTACTGTATCGCATTGATGAGCTTGAACATCGGCATCATAATCGAGATGGCGATGAACCCGACGATGCCCCCCAGAAACACAATCAGCAACGGCTCGATCATTGAAGTCAGCCCCTTGATGGTCGCGTCCACTTCCTGCTCGTAGAAGTCGGCGATTTTGACCATCATCTCGGAGAGGCGTCCCGATTCCTCGCCGATGTCGAGCATGTGGATGACCATCGACGGGAACAGCCCTGTGGCGGCGAAGGGCGCGCTGAGCGGTTGCCCCTCGCGAATGCTCTGGCGTGTGCCCTCAATCGCGGTCGCCAGCACTTGGTTGCCCGAAGTTTGCCCGACAATCTCCAGCGTGCGCATCAGCGGCACACCGCTGGCAATCAGCACGCCGAAGGTGCGGGCGAACCGCGCCACCGCCAACTTCATCACCAAGTCGCCGAAAATCGGGAACTTCAGCTTGAGGTAGTCGTACTGGTAGCGTCCGCGCGGCTTGCGAATGTACGCCTTGATGGCGAACACCATGCCCACCAGTGCGCCCGCAATCGCCCACCAGTAGCCCACCATAAAGTCGCTCGCACTGAACAGGAACTTCGTCATCGTGGGCATCTCCACATTCATGCTGGCGAAAATCTCCTTGAACTTCGGCAGCACGAAGGTGAAGATGGCGATCAGCACCAGGAACGAGAAGACCAGCACCATCACGGGGTACATCATCGCCGACTTGATTTTCTGGCGCACTTCGAGGTCTTTTTCGAGGAAGGTCGCTAAGCGGTCTAAAATCTGGTCTAAGATACCCGCCACCTCCGCCGCGCGAATCATGTTCACAAACAGGTCGGAGAACACCAGTGGGTGCTTCTCCATCGCCTCGTTGAGCGCCATACCCGCTTTGACATCCTTGCGGATGGCGTCGAGGGCGTTTTTGAGCGCGTGGTCTTTGGTCTGCGTGTGCAGGATGTCCAGACAGCGCAGGATGGGGATGCCCGCGTCGATCATCGTGGCGAATTGGCGGGTGAACAGCACCAGCGCCTGCAGTTTCGGCTTTTTGGACTTGCCAAACCCGCTGAACAGTTGCGTTTTTGTGCGTTGGGGCGCGACGCGCACCACATGCAGTCCCTGCTCGTGCAGTTTGGCAAGCACGAGTTGCTCGTTGTCGGCTTCTATCGCGCCTTTGAGCGTGCGTCCCTTGTTGTCGACGGCTTCGTATCCGTACAGCGGCATAACAATCCTCCTTACGCGCTCTTGAGCAGTTGCACGAAGTTCTCCTTGTCCATCGCGCGGTTGACCGCCTCCTCGTAGGTGATGTAGCCGTTGCGGTGCAGGTCTGCCAGCGCGCGATCCATCGTAATCATGCCCTGTCCCGACTGGGTTTCCATAATCGAGTAGATCTGGTGCGTCTTGCCCTCGCGGATGAGGTTGCGGATGGCGGCGTTGGCGAGCATCACTTCGATGGCAGCCACGCGCCCGCCGCCAATCATCGGAATCAACTGCTGCGCGAAGACGGCTTCAATCGTGTTCGCCAGCAGCACGCGAATCTGCTCCTGCTGGTGCGGCGGGAACACATCGATGATGCGGTCGATGGTCTGTGGCGCGTTGCGGGTGTGGAGCGTGGCGAACACGAGGTGTCCCGTCTCGGCGAGGGTGAGCGCGGCTTGGATGGTCTCCAGATCGCGCATCTCGCCGATCAGGATGACATCGGGGTCTTCACGCAGCACGGCGCGCAGCGCGTTGTGGAAGCACTCGGTGTCGGTATGCACCTCGCGCTGGTTGACCATCGCCCGCTTGTGGGTGTGGACATACTCGATGGGGTCTTCGATGGTCATGATGTGGCACGGGCGCGTCTGGTTGATGAGGTCGATCATGCACGCCAGCGAGGTGGATTTACCCGACCCTGTGGGACCCGTGACCAGCACCAGCCCACTGTGCTTTTTGACCACCTCGTAGATGACCGACGGCAGGCGTAGCGACTCGATGGATGGGATTCGCGACGGGATGACGCGCATCGCCGCGGCGACTGCGCCCTTTTGCATGTAGACATTGAAGCGGAAGCGCGCCGTATCTTTGACCGTGTAGGCGAAGTCCAGCTCGTGGTGGCGTTCGAACTGCTCCAGTTGCTGGTCGTTCAGCGCTTCGTAGACGAGGCGTCGGGTGTCGTGCGCCGTCAGAGGCGTGTAGGGCAGGGGCGTCAGATGCCCGCTGAGGCGGATGGTCGGCGGCAGCCCCACCGTCAGGTGCAAGTCCGACCCGCCGCGCTCCACGCACTGGCGCAGCAGGTCGTCGATGGTGAGGTCTTCCACCGACTGCTCGTCGCCCGCGATTTGCAGGGTGACATCCGTCGCCTGATTTGTCGGCTGTTCGTCGTCGTCCGCCGCCTCCAGCCCAACCAGTTTTCGCCAGTCGAAGTTCTGCTCCATAGCGACCCCCTCGGAAGGTTTCGAGCCGAGAGTATTTTGGGCAGGGCGGGGCAAAAACTTTACCGCGAATTTGCGGGCGGGTCGGGCTACAGCGGCTCGTAGCAGAGCCACACAGGGCAGGGCGCGTGCTTCATCACATAGGCGACCACGCCGACGCCCAGCGGGTTCTCCATCGGCAGCAGTTTGCGGTGGTCGGTCAGCACCAGCAAGTCCGCCTCCACCTCTTCGGCTTCGCTGACCAGCCCCTGTCCGACCTCGCGCGCCTGCACCAAGTCGGCGGCGACCACGACGCCCTCCTCCTGCGCGAGGTGTTCCGCCTCCAGCAGCATCTGCTCCGCTTCCTTCGCGCCCGGCGGTTCAGGGTCGTCCACCTCGTGCGTGTAGCCGACCGCCAGCACATAGACCAGCCGCAGGTTGCAGCGCGTGTGCTTGACAAAGCGGCACAGCCAGCGCAGCACGCGCTTGTCCTGCTCGCTCCCACGATACGCCATCAGAATCGTTTGCATGCCTATCGCTCCAGAAAGTAGCGCACAGTGGCGACCACCACTTTCGGCTTTTTCATCAGCGCAAGGCGCAGAATCCACGCCGACTGATTATGCAACAGGTGATGCCACCACTTGCGCGGATAGAATTCGGGGATGATGACCGTCACTTGGTCAATGGGCTCGCGCTCCAGCAACTCATCGATGTAGTCCTCTATCGGCTCGATGAGCGAGCGGTGTTCCGAATCGAGAATCACCAGCGGGATGTCGGGCACGAATTCGCGCCACTCCTGCTGCATCTTTTCGGCGGCAGGGGTGACGAGGTGCAGCTCGGTTTCCTCGTCTTTGGCGCGTTTGAGCACGCGGCGGTAGACGGCAGGCGGGCGCGGGTCGAGGTTGATGTGTACCGCCTCGATTTCGTCGGGGTGGCTGAGCGTGCGGGCGTAGTCCAACGCCTGCAGCACGCCCTGATGCACGCTGGGAACCAGCACGACCACCTTATGGCGCAAGTTGCGCGGCGGCGTCGGCTTGGGCTTCAGCTGCCCCTTGAGGGTCATGTAGTGTTCGTGGACCTTGAACAGCAGGAACATCAGCACAGCGATGGACACCAGCGTAATCCACGCGCCGTAGCGGAAGTTGGCGACCAGTTGCGTCATCAGCACCAGCCCTGTGGTGAACGCGCCGAAACTGCTAATCGCCATGCCGACGCGCCAACGCGGGGGCTTGAGACGGGCAAATCGGCGCGCCATGCCCGCCTGCGAGAGCGTGAAGCCAATAAAGACGCCCACCGCATAGAGCGGAATCAGCGCGTGCGTGTCGCCCCGAAAGTAGACAATCAGCAACGCGGAGAGCAGCCCCAGCAGGAGAATCCCGTTGTTGAACACGAGACGGTCGCCCAAGTTCGCCAGCTGGCGTGGCGCAAACCGCGCGTTCGCCAACACCGACGACAGGCGGGGGAAGTCCACATACGCCGTGTTCGCCGCTAAGATTAGAATGAGCGTCGTGGCGACCTGCACCACATAGTAGAACCACTCGAACGGCGTGCCCTCCAGCACGGTGCGCGCCAAGCGCGAGGTGAGCGTCTCGACAATCTCGCCTTGCTCGTTTTTGACGGGCAGCACATGCAACGAGGATGCCATGTAGGTAATGCCCATCACCAGCCCCGCCAAGATGAGCGCCATCAGCAACAGGGTCAGCGCGGCGTTGCGCGATTCGGGCGACCTGAAGGCAGGCACGCCGTCCGAAATCGCCTCTACACCTGTCAGAGCAGAGCAGCCCCGTGCAAACGCCGTCAGGATGACCAGCAAGCCGAGCGCCTGCGCCCCCTCGCCATAAGGCGGGTAGGGGGCAGGCTCAATATCGCCTGCGAAGCCGCGCGACAGCCCCACCAAGATCAGAATCGCGAAGGTCAGCACGAACCCGTAGGTCGGCGGCGCGAACACCAGCCCCGACTCGCGCGCCCCGCGCAGGTTAATCAGCGTCATCAGCGCGATAAATAGGATACAGAGCGAGACGCGGTAGGGCAACATAACAGGGAACGCCGAGATAATCGCGTTCACGCCTGCGGCGATACTTACTGCTACAGTCAGCACATAGCCGACCAGCAGCGCGGACGCCGCCAACACGCCCCAGAACTCGCCCAGATTCTCGCGCGAGACGATAAACGCGCCGCCGCCCTGCGGGTAGGCGTACACCGTCTGGCGATAGGAGAACACCACGATAAACAGCAGTGCGACGACCGCCAGCGAGATGGGGAACGCCAAGCGCAACGCCTCCTCGCCCGCCGACCACAGCACCAGCATCATCTCCTCTGTCGCGTAGGCGGAGGACGAAAGCGCGTCGGAAGCAAACACGGGCAGAGCCAACAGCACGGGCAGGCGTTCGTGCCGTACCCGCCGCGTGGAAAGCACCGGTCCAATCAGTAGCCGCCAAACTCTGCCCAGCATCCCTGCTTAGAGAGTATACCTGCTGTGCGCCTGCAGCCACGCCTGCGCGTAGCGGTAGTCCTCATCGGCGTCGATGTCATACGCCAGTTCGGGCGCGGCGTTGAGGTACAGGTGCAGCCGCGCGCCGAGCAGCCGCTGGGCAAGCGGGGGCAGGCTTGCCAGCGCGAGGCGCCCCGTGAAAAAGCGCGCCGCCAAGGGCATGCCTGTCGCTGCCAGATGGTAGTGGAAGGCGCGGAGAAGCGTCATAGCGACCTTGCCCGCCGACTTGCGCGCCGCCGCCAGCCGCCGAAGCAGGGGCAACTGCGCCTCCAGAAAGCCCACCCGCATCACGCTTGCCGACGCCGTGAGAAACCGCCCCTCCGCAAACCGCAACGCCGTGTAGGGCGCACCAGGAAACATCTGCACAAACGCCGACTCAGGCGTCCAACCGACCACCACATCGGCGTCTGGCGGCGCGGCGTGTATCAAATCGCACAGCGCGCGCCCCGTCAGCATTGGCAAGTCCACCGCGCAGTGCAGGAACTGCGCCTCCGAAGGCAACCCAAGCCGCTCCACCCCGCGCAGCAGGTTGTCGATAGGATCGCTGCCCTCCACAGCGAACAGAATCTCGGCGTCCAGCGACGGCAGCGCGTGCAGTAGCAACTCCGAGCCGACGACGGCAATCCGCTTCGCCCCCGCCTGCTGCAGGGCGTGCAACACGCGCGTGATTAGCGTTGCGCCGTGCAGCGAAAAAAGCCCCTTGACCGAGTGCCCCGCGACTTCCGACAGCGGCGCGTGCGCTCGCCCACCCGCGATGAGTATTGAGTCCATTCTACCGAATTATACGCGCGGGCGCGCCCTGCGGAATGGGACTTAAGTCCTAATTTCGCCTTTGTCCAGGCGCGCCGTGAGTCTTGTATGAAGACGGGTCAGGTGTGGTACAGTCGGTATTACGGGTATAATCTGGACGGCAGTCGGGCGATGGTGATGCGGGATGATGCGCTGAACGGTTCGCACTGGGATATGTACAGCTACGACGAGCTGTCTGGGCGGTTGGCGTCGGTGCAGGATGTGTGGACGGGGGAGGTGAATGGTTTTGTATGGAACCCGGAGGGCACTTTGGCGCGGTGGTCAAGTAATGAGCCGAACAGCTATGCGCGTGTGCTTGGGTATGACGAGGAGGGTCGCTTGACGAAGATAGAGCGGGATTACGGCGGTGGCGATGTGCAAGTGGCGTATGAGTACGGGTATAATAGCGACGGTGCGCGTGTGTGGAAGCGGGATGTGCTGAACGGGCAGGAGTATCGGTATGTGTGCCGAATAGGATGTGGAGGTATGCCGATGCGAGTGTTAAGAATCCTGAGTATATTGGTTCTATGCCTGATAATGATTAGCTGTCGGCAACGGGTTTTGCACTTGTCAGATCCAGCAGGTTGGACAGTGGTTAGTCGTGAACTCGTATACAAGAGAGCCGACGGCACGGTGATCACGGAGTATGTCGATGAAAAACAGTTTAGGCTTGTCAGTGCGGCACCCGACAAGATACGCAGAACCCATATAACTCATTCACAATCCACAGTGCAGTTGATTTGGATTGATGCTCAAGGAAACGAGCGTCCGGATCCCCCGATCAAGTTTCCTCAAAGACAAGCGCTACCGTTTCTACAACGCCAACAAAAACGGGCTCTTATTGGAAAGCCGATTAACCCAGAGAACATAGAGATGATATTGAGACATCCAAAGCAAAGGGCGCGCCGCATTTACGAAAGCAATTACTGCGGTCGGCGTGCCTTTGTTTTAGATTTCGGAAATGGTAATTTGTCTTACTACGATGTCCAGACTGGGGTTGAACTTGTTGCCATCTATCGAGGTGTTGTGCATCAAACCCTTCAGAAAGGGCACTGGGAGCTTCGGCGTGGAAGTGAAAAAGGAACCTACAAAATTACTTGTGAGTGATGAAATATGCGAATGAGAGAAAAATTTGTTGCTGGTATTTTGACATTAGGTGTATCATTGCTAATCTTCTCCGTTGTTATCATACTGCCTACGAGAACAGAAAGTATGTCAAATAGACCTGTCTCTCCATACAGGATAGAGTTATCTAGGCAGTTTTTTAGATGGGGTGCGAGCATATGTGGAGTGGGATGCGTTTTGCTTTTGATCGTCTATCTCACTCGTCGCTGGGGTTTTGAGCGTACCTATTCCCAGACGCTCATTATTGCCCTCTTCTGTACCAACCAGCAGGGGGAAATGGTTCTCTACCCTGAAGGGTATGCCCCACACTCACTGCGCTACCATGTACGGCTGACTTTGCCAAATGGTGAAAGTGACGAGTTCGAATGCTCCTTGGCTCTGTTCCAACAGTTGCGTGAAGGGATGAGAGGGTGTGCCGTGTGTAAGGGAAACCAATTGCTGGCGTTTTATCCTGATGCGGATAGGATGTCTGGTTTTAGCTCGGTTTGAATTGGGCAACTGTGGAGGACTACCTGCCTGCGGGGAATGTGCTGGGGTACAATCAGCACTGGCAGTATCGGCATACAGGCGGTGAGTTGCTGATGATGGGTGCGACGGGCGAGCCGAGCGGGTACTATCCGATGGACAGCAACGGGTTAGTGATCAGCCGCCTCAATCCGCCGCAGGAGGCGTAGCGCCTCGTCGGGGGTGAGTTGCGGGTTCTGAAGGGCGCGGTGCGCCTCCACGAGCGCGTCGCGCAGCGGCGAGTCGGGTGGCAGGGCTTGGATGAGCTGGAGCAGCGTCGCGCCTGCAGGCAGCCCCAGCCGACGGCAGAGCCGACGGCGCACATCGTCCAGAATCGTCTCGAAGGCGGGCTGAACGGCTCGCGTGCGCTCGTAGACGCCTGCGAGCGCGTCCACATACTCGCTGAGCGCAGGGGCGCGCGACGGGGTCGGGCGGGGCAGCCCGAACCGCTTGCCCAGCGAGTAGAACGCCACCAGCGTGACCAGCATCAGGTGCGCGAAGGCGATGCGCACGCCCATCGGCGCGATGCCCCAGAAGCCGCGCGGCGCGCCCACCTCGCGCTCCAAGTCGCCTTGACCCGCGTCGTCGAAGTAGACCACGCCGCCCTTGGGGAGCATCTTGCGCACCACCGCCAGAATGAACGCGCCGTTGTCCGCCTCGCGCAGCCGCTCGTTGGTCAGCCACTGCCAGTCGGTACACTCGAACACGACGCCTTTCTCGTAGTACCACAGCGCCGCCTCCACCGTCCCGCCCGTGTGGAGCAGGGGTACCCAGCGCTCCTTGCGGGGTGAAAGGTTCGTGCGCTGGTCTGCCAGTCGCACGCGCTGGATGCCGTCCAGCCACGGCGCGGGCAGGCTCGGCTGGGCGTCAAGCAAGCGGTCGGTGGGGAACTGCGCAATTGGCAGTCGGTTGCGGGCGTCGCCGCGCAGCGATTCGGGCAGGCGCGTGTCTCCGCTGAACAGCAGCAGTCGCCCACCCTTGCGCAGCCAAGCATCCAGCGCGTCAGCATCCTCCGCGCTCCAGTCGCCGCTTGCGCTGCTGGCGTCCAGTCGGAAGGGGGGTGGGAAGATGACGAGCAGGTCGGCGTCTTTGGGCAGGCGGCGGTAAGTGCGCCTCAGCGAACGCACGGTGTAGCCGTTGCGCTCCAGCAGGCGGGCGAAGCCCTTGACGCCGTAGCGGTGCTGGCTATAACTGAGGGGCAGGGGGCTGAAACGCGGGTCGCGCGCCTCTTGCGCCAGCCGCAGCGAATAGAGCAGCATCGCCGCCACCACGCCAATTAGCAGCACCAGCCCCAGTCGCTCACGCAGGAACTGCATGCGCCTCCAGCCTCCTGTAGAGCGCGTCGAACGCCGCCTCGAACTGGCGGTAGGTCGCCTCGTCGGGGGTCATCCCGCCGTACCAGATGGAATCGAACAGCAGCGTGATGGGTCGCAACTGTTGGTACGCCTCCTCGCGCAGGGCAGGGTCGGGCAGAGGAGTAGGGGAGGGGAGCAGGGCAGCGAGCGGCGGTTGGCGCAACCGCTGCAGATGCTCCCAGTTGGTGAGCGCGGGGTCATAGTCCAGCAGTTTCGCCTCGTGCAGCAGGCGCAGCGTGCCCAAGTAGTACGCCCGCGACGCCTGCTGCCAGTTGCCCTCGTAGGCGAGCCGTCGCGCCAGCTCGCGCCACTCCAGCGCGCTGAGCGACCGCGCGTCGTCGGGCAGGGCGTCCAGTGCAGCGAGCGTCGTGCGCGCCCGACGCCGAAACTGCACGCGCCCCGCGATGTACGAGACCGCCAGCGCAATCGTCAGCACGAGTAGCACAATCACAAACCATTGCAGGATCGGCGCCAGCCCGCCACCGCCAACCCCGCCCAGCCCGCCAAACAGCCGACTGAGCCAGCGCACTACCGTCTCCACTGCGTTCAGGAACGCCTCCGACAGACGCTCCATCAACGACTTGGGCGGAATCTGCATGTTAGGCTCGGCAAAGATGGCGTCCAGTTGCTGCTTGACGCGGTCGGGGGCAGGGGACGGGGTAGGGGAGGGCGCGAGCGACTCGCGATAGGCACGGATGCTGCGCCGTGCGCGGGCGATGTCGGATAGGTCGCCGTCGGTCGCCGCCTCGTCGAGCAACGCCTCAAGCGGTTCGCGCGCCTCTTGGGGCAGGGAAGCCAGTGCGCGTTGTGCCCGTTGGACGAAAACTTTTCGGTCGGCAGGGCGCGCGCGGGACGCCGCCTCAAGGGCGCGCTCCGCCTCAAGCAGCGCGCCCGCAGGCTCGCTCGCCCATACGCACGCACAGAGCAGGGCAGCCCACAATAGGCTACACGCCTGCCTCGCCCCGCTGCAGCGCCTCATAGATGTCCAGCCCCTCGTTGCGGTAGCGTAGGTCAAAGTAGAGCAGGATGCTGGTCAAATACATCGCAGGCATCACCAGCATATACGCCACATACGAAAGCAACTCGTACACCTGATTGAGCGTGAGTGCCCAGCGCTCAAGGAGTTGCTCGAAGTCCACATAGATACTCATGACGCCTATGACAACCCCAAGAAGTATGCCCGCAAGGCTCACCACGGCAATCGAAAAGACTGCGTATATGCCCCAAAAGGCGAGGCAGCTCAGCGTGGCATGCTTTAGGTTCGGGCGCACCAGCTCCACCGCGCGGCTGAATGCTGTAATCGCATCCGTGCGCTCTTCCAGTACGATGATTTGGGGCAGCATCACAAACCACACCGTTGCCATCGCCGCCAGCACCAGCGTCGGGATGGTGACAACCAATAGAAGGACGGACGCCAGCACAATAGCAAGGGTCGGGCTACCGCCTGCCAGTGCGCCCACCCCGAAAATAACCGCCAGCACCAACAGGAGGTAGCCAAACCCCAGCACAAGGAAGATACCGCCCAGCGCGAGCGCCGCTAACAACTGATTCGCAATCAAATTCCAGAAACGCGGCTTGAGGCGCGTCCACAGTGCCCGCAGGGTAATCGGCTCGCCGACCGCCAACATCCGAAACGCCAGCGTCGTGAACGCCGCCTGGATTATCGGCGCGACCACAAGGTAGGGGAACAGCAAAAACAGCCCCAGATAGTCCAAAACTATCGCTACCCAAAAGCCACCTGCGTTGCGCGCGTCAATCAGGAGCATCGGAATCAGCAGCAGAATCGAGACGGTGATTGGAATCAGGTAGACCCAGAGCGAGATTGTGAACAGCGGGCGGAAGTTTTCGCGGTAGTAGCTGACGGCGTCGTCCATCAGCTCGAACGGCGTTGCGGGGCGCGCGAGTGTGCGGAAGCGCGACTGCAGGATTGCCGCGCCGCGCGTCGTGATGCGCCAGTCGCCCGATTGTGCGTGCGTCTCCATACTATGCCCTCAATCCTTTCTCGCGTAAGTGCGCGTTCACCCACGCCTGTTTTTCTGGAGGCAGGGCAGCAGGCGGCGGTTGCCTGTAGTCCACAACCTTGTGGTACTGCCCCTCACGATAGGCGTCCTCCAGCGCTGCTTGCAAGTGTACCACAATATCGGGGTCGGGCGCACGCAGGGGCACGAGAACCTTCGGCAGCGGTTCGGCAAGGTCAACGAACCACACATCCGCTTCGCGCCCCGCCCAACCTGCCCGATGCAGGCAAATCAGGTAGTCCCACTCCGAACGCACGCGCTCTAACGCCTCAAGCGGAGGGAACACTGTGTGCGCCCCTTCGTGGAGCAGGTCTATCTCCAGCAGGTGAACCCCGCTATTGAGCAAATCGTGCTGTTTGCGCAGGTAGAGCCGCCGCCCCTCGGAGTTGGGTGTCTTGTTGGCAGGGCTTAGAATCTCGATAACGGTCACTAAGGTACGCTCGGGCGCGTGCAACGAGTAAATCTCAATATAGGGTTCGCGCATAGGCTCGGTGTGAGTTCTAACTACCCCCTCCGTAAGGTTCCCCCTGCAGGCAGGGGGAACCAAACCCGCGCGGTTCCCCTCGCGAAGCGGGGGGAACCTAAAGGAGGGGGGCATACTCTCCTGACGCTCACGCTCTTGTATCAGGGCGAGGTATCCTTCAGGTAACCGCTCGGTTATCTGACGGCGCAGCGCGCTGATGAGCGTGTGATGCACATCGCCCCACAGCGCTGGGTCTTCCAAGTAGGGATCCATCCCCGGAAAGGGACACAGACTCGCTGCCACAGCGGAATTGTACCCCGTTCATCCAGCGCATGCACGCGCCCTGCGCTGTCCCGACAGGCGGGCAACCTGCTCCTCCAGAAACGCGAGTTGCGCCTCCGCGCTGGGCAAGCTCAGAATCTGCTCGGCGGGGATGACTTGCCCGAAGCGCACGCGCACGACGCCGAACGCGGGCTTGGGAACCAGCTTTCCGTAGGGCAGGATTCGGTCGGTACCCACAATCCCGACGGGCAGCACAGGCGCGCGCGTCTGACGCAGAATCAGCAGCACGCCTGGCAGAAACGGCTGCAGGTCGCGCGACTCGGAGAGTTCGCCTTCGGGGAAAATCGCCAACGCCTCGCCGCTCTGCACGGTCTCGATGGCGAGCTTCAGCCCCGTGCGGTCAGGGGCGCGCTGCTTGATGGGCACCATTTTCGCCAGCCGCGCAATCGCGCCGACGATGGGGATGCTGGGGATGTCCGCGCGTCCCATAAAGCACAGGTGGCGCGGCGCAGCGTACCACAGCACGGGCGGATCCGCCAGCGAGAGATGATTCGCAATCACGATTAGCCCGCCGCGCCGCGGCACATTCGCGCGCCCTTCAATCCGCAGCCACACAAACAGCGGGAACCGAAAAGTAATCGCGAACAGCAGCTTGAAAAACACATAGGCGAGGTCGAAAACGATGCGGTTCCACAGGGCGCGCATAGAGTCTGATAAGTGGGATTATGTTAACTAATAGTCTTCAGGCTGACCCTCTGCTTCCAGCACCGACTCCGCCATGTAGATAGGCGCGCGGAAGCGCAGCGCGAGCGCAATCGCGTCGCTGGGGCGCGAGTCGATTTCGATCTCCTCGTCGCCGTGCAGCAGGTAGATTTTCGCGTAGAAGGTGCCTTGCCATAGGTCGTCGATGACCACGCGGTCGATGCTCACGCCCAGCCGTGTGAGGATGTTGCGCGTCAGGTCGTGCGTCATCGGGCGCGGCGGCGTATCGTCGTTGAGCGCGGAGACAATCGCGTGCGCTTCGAACGGACCGATGACGATGGGCACAGTGCGCCCGTAGTTATCGCGCACTTGCACCAGTAGCGCGCGTGGCTGTCCATGCTCGATGCGCTCGTAAACGCCCGTGACGCGCACTTCCAGCTCGCGCCCGCGATCGAAGCGAGGCGCGGAACGCTCCTCCAGCTCGCTGCCGGTCGGCTCGCCCCCCAGCAGACGCTGCAGCTGCACCTCTATCTCTTCGAGTTCCGCCTCTTCAGACTCGAACTCGAAATCATCATCGTCGAAGAGGTCTTCGAACTCGTCATCGGGGTCTTCGTCGAACGGTCGCTTGCGTTCGTCGTCGCGCATGGGTTCGTCTCCTATCCTGAGCGGGTACGCGCTACCACTTCCATCAGGAAGTCTCGGTTGGACTTTGTGCGCTGCAGCAGGCGGATGAGTTGCTCCGCCGCCTCCACGAGGTCTTCCTGGTTCGCCAGTAGGCGTCGCAGTTGCCAGATTGCCATCAGTTCCTCTTTGGAATACAGCAGTTCCTCGTGTCGTGTTCCCGACCGCTTGACATCGATGGCTGGGAAGATGCGTCGCTCGGCAAGGTCGCGCGAAAGCACCAGCTCCATGTTGCCTGTGCCCTTGAACTCCTCGAAGATGACCTCGTCCATCCGCGAGCCTGTGTCGATGAGACAGGTCGCGATGACGGTGAGGCTGCCGCCCTCCTCGATGTTGCGCGCGGCGCCGAAGAACCGCTTCGGGCGGTACAGCGCGGCGGGGTCAAGACCGCCCGAAAGCGTGCGCCCGCTGGGGCTGGTGGTCAGATTCGACGCGCGCCCGAAGCGGGTCAGGCTGTCCAGCAGAATCACCACATCCTTCCCCTGCTCCACCAGTCGTTTGGCGCGTTCCAGCACAAGGTCGGCGACGCGCATGTGGTTTTCGGGCGGCTCGTCGAAGGTGGAGCTAATCACCTGCCCTTTGACCGAGCGGCGCATGTCGGTGACCTCTTCGGGGCGTTCGTCAACCAGCAGCACCAGCAGCACCACTTCGGGGTGGTTGGTTGTGATGCTGTTGGCGATGTTTTTCAGCAGGGTGGTCTTGCCTGCTTTCGGCGGCGCGACGATGAGCGCGCGTTGCCCTTTGCCAATCGGCGCGATGAGGTCGATGATGCGCCCCGAAATGTTTTCAGGGGTGGTTTCCATCACCAGCCGTTGGTTCGGGTACAGCGGGGTGAGCTGCTCGAAATCTTTGCGTCGGCGGGCTTCGTCGGCGGGCGCGCCGTTGATGGCTTCCACGCGCAGCAGCCCGTAATACTTTTCGCCCTCTTTCGGCGGGCGTGCGACGCCAAACACCAGGTCGCCCGTGCGCAGCCCAAACCGCTTGATTTGCGACTGCGAGACATAGACATCCTCGCTCACGCTCTGCAGGTTCGGGTGGCGGCGCAGGAAGCCCCAGCCGTCGGGCAGGATCTCCAGCACGCCCCAAGCGTACTCGCTGCCAGGTTCGTTCGCACTGGCACGCAGGATATAGTAAATCAGCTCCGCCTTATCGTCGATGTCGTCGCTGATTCCGATGCGCTTGGCGCGCCGCTTGAGGTCGCTAAGCGGTTGCTGCCAGAGCTGCTTGAAGTCGGCGGTCTCTTTCGGCTTGGGGCGCATCTCCACTTCGAGGGTGTCGCCCGCGCCGTTGGTTAAGGTCTCGATTGATTCCTCAGATGAGGTAGTAGTCTGCGTTCGTCTTCTCATTGTTGCCTATCCCATCCAGATGTGGTCATCCGCCCATTCGCTGCACATGGTGCAGTTCTGGGAAAATCTCCACAGGTAGCACCCTAATTATACCCTACTGCCGAAGGCATGCAAGGGCGCGTGGATGCGCCCTTGCATGGGGAGACTATCGCGCCCCGCCCGGAAGCGGAACGGTACCCAAGCCGCCGACGCCTGTGCCAGGACTGATGCCCGTAGACAGCACCGACTGGTCGACAATCGCGTATAGGAACCGATTGGACGCCGCCACATACATGATTGTCGTCGGGTTATTGTTGTAGGTGAACTCACCCATCACAGGCGCGATGCGAATGGGTGCGCTCAAATAGGTCTGCCACTTAACCGTAGGCTGACCATCGTTGTCGAGGGTGATGGCGTACAAGAAGCCGCGCTCGTCGCCGATGTAAAGCACGCCGTTCTGGTCAATCGTGGGTGTGCAGCGGCTCACATTCGGCAGCACGTACACCCACTTCCCTTCACCGTTAGAGGCTCGAATCGCGTGGATCGCGCTCTGCGTCGGCGAATGGCGCACGACGATGTAGACCGTATCGTTGCCGTTGTTCGGGTCGGGACCGATGGAGGGTCCGCCCATAATCGCGCCGCCCGCTTGGTACTCCCACCGGCGCGAGCCGTCCGCCATCGCCACGCCGTACACGCGACCGCTGTTAGACGCGCACACAATCGCCGTCTGATTGTTCGAAGTCACGGCAATCGGGCGGTCTACCGAATCGGAGGGCACTACGGGACCATTGCCACTATCGCTTAGGGTGGGGATATTGGTGAACCAAGCGTAGTCGAAGATGGTGGTGTCGATAGCAACAACCAGCCCGTTATGGAAGCCCAGCAGCAGAAGCGAGCCGCTCTGGTTCGAAGAGACCGAGCTGAGCGCAGCGGACGGAATCTGGTCAAAAATCACGCCGCCGTAATCGGCAATCACTCGTTGCACTTGTAAGGTGTTCGGATCCACCACCACAATCCAGGCGAGAAAAAGAATTGTGATGTTGCCGAAGTTATCGGCGAACACGGGATAAATGTAGAAACCGTCCGTGAATGCGCCGAAGCTGGTGCGGTACGCAGGAATCCCGCGAATGGTCAAGAACACATCGGGGTACCCAAGCACGGGGCTGGGGCTGTAGAACAAACACTCGTACTGCCCGCCTGAGAGCATAAGAG
>Ga0308418_1000634_pt1 | contig 19687 bp, 16 predicted proteins | sample HotsprSampleR4cd_FD_203517 | JGI IMG/M metagenome (GOLD analysis project Ga0308418, IMG submission 203517) | Hot spring phototrophic mat microbial communities from Mushroom Spring, Yellowstone National Park, Wyoming, United States - 20090729_R4cd ... | reverse complement strand
CTTCGGGGGGGCCCCCCGCCTCAGCTTGGGGCCGCCGCCCGCATTCGGCGGGCGGCGGCCCCGCAAAATACTACCGACTCGCACTCAGAAACTCTTTGCATCGAACCACCTATCCCACTCCGATCACCCAAGCCCTTCTCCATAGATGATAGATGCTACGGCTCACCAGCGACGGCCGCTTACCCTGCGGCTAATGGGGACTCGTCGCAACGAGAGGGGCTGGGGCTTCTTCAAAAGCGGGTCAATGGCCCTCTATCAGCGTGCACCTCAGCCTCAAAGGGGGTTCTCACCAGCTGCCAATGGACGGGATAAGCCAGAGTCGCCAGACCATAGAAGACCCAGCGGGTGTGGTATACTTTTGCGTGCGAAGCCATACCAGGGCATGGGCTGGCGGCGCATGCATCGAGGGGGTCCCAGCGAAGTCCACCCAGCAGCACAAACGGGCAAAACCCAGCAGAGACAGGCAGAGATGCGTCTGACCTATCAAACGTAGGCCCCCGGACCCGCTATGTGCAGTAGAAGATGCAACCCATTTCCAAACGCCCGATCAGCTCTGCGCAAACCCGGATGGGATCGTGGCCCCATTTACCAGCTACCTGCCAGTAGCCTCTTACACTTCTGACCCTGATAACGAAGGAGAAATCTTAGGCTGCTGGGAGTATCTGGGACAAGCGATAGAAACGGACCTCTTTACCCTTTCAGCGAGCACACCCTGCCTCTGTCTCGTTCGGATGAAAGCAGGGGGGTTATCCTATCGCCGGCTGGTAAAGATGGGGGGCGAGTAAGAGTTATTTTTCTGGGGTAGCCCACCCGCCGCCGCCAATCTGCAGGCGGACATAGGGTATACCGGGGCTCACCCGAGGACCATCCGCCAGGCGGCGCCCTTCAGCCGTCTCCCAATCTTTCCAGGAAGGCGCAGTCAGGTATCCCGCCGATAGCCCCAGGAGAAAGCCCCCGAGATTTTTCTGCACTTCTATGGCAGCACCCGTAAGCATACCGCCCGTGCTCAGAGACTGAATAGGGACAGACGTCGTAGCAACCTGCCCAAAAGAAACAGCTGTCCCATCGTCCCGGATTTGGAGGGTCAGGCCTCCTCCACCTATTATACCCACCGGCATGATGATAAAACCACCCCTCAGGGGGAAAAAGTAACCCAGCCGGGCCCAGCCAGCACCCCCACTTACCTTACCGCCGAAAAAGTAGCCGCCCTCACCGCCGATATGGATGCGGCCCAGGTAGCCGCCTCCCCCACCACCAATGCCTGCAAACCCACTCGGCGCCGAAAAGGAAAGCCCCTGCGCTCTCAGTTCATCCACTACGGGCCCCAGACCCGTAAGACCTGAATACTGCACCCAAAACCACCCGCCACCTCCATACAAACGGGTGCCCTGCGCTTGCAGAAAGCCAACGAGCGCTACGCTCAGCGCGGCTTTGGCAGCCGCAGATATTCCAGCGAGCCGCATGAGACAAAGGTAGAGAAAAAAATCCAGTTACGGGACAAATACCATTTTGAGGCCAAGGCTTTCTTAATGTGAAGAGGGGATGGGCGCGCCCCCCCAACGGGCGGGCGCGCCCTCACAGTAGCGGCCAGCGCCCACGGGGCGCTGGCCGCCACCCAAAAAGAAAGCTTATGATGGGAAATGGTATAAGACGCCAGCCTAAAAAACTCGTAGTCCGCTCCCTCCTCCTGCTACTCTACGCTTCTCTATAAAAAAGCCCCAGTCCGCTCTATGGGGGGTCATTTTGGAGAGGCGGAGTTAGGAAAGACAGGAGCTGTTATTTGCTCACTTGGTGGGGCACAGGTCGGGGTAGAAGCAGCACATAGCCTCCTGACCGCTCGACAACTTGGAGGTTTAGGTTTTCTACCAGCTCTTTATACCTATCCACTCGGCTCACAAAATAAGTGGGGCCGACTTCATTTTGGAGGAGGGCGGCCTGAAAAGCGGCGACATTTCCCCATTGGCCTGGAGAACGGCTCGGCACCATACGCCCGTAGAAGTACGGGGCATAACTCTTAAAGCCTAAGGGCCAGACAATGGCTCCTTCTGCCGCTGCCTGCTGGCAAAATCGGATGAGCGGTCCCTGGCTGTAGGTCTCCGCTCTTGGCGCATACACCCAGAGAACAAAGCTTTCCCACCCCATGGTGAGGAGCCCTAAGCCCGCTATCCGAGCTACTGAGCCCAGCTGTACGATGAAGAGGAGCCCTAATCCCATTAGGATAAGCAGGGCAGGCCACCCCTCCCAGCCGCTCCATGCTACGGGCTGGCTACGCAGCACTTCTTGAGCGAAAGGGTCCCGCACCCATGCCAGCCAAAGCCCTACCTGCTTCATGAAAAGAGGTAAAAGGGCCGAAAAGGCGACTAAGAGCCCAATCCCTGCACCACTTAGGAGCCATAGGAGGGAGGTCTTGCGAGCCTTTTGCCAGCCCAGAGCCGCCAAATAAGTAACTCCGAAATAGCCCAGCGAAGAGTAATGGATGATTTTCGTTTGGACGACGGAAAAAATGAGCAAAGTCCAAAGGGTAAGCCCAAGGAGGGTTTGGGCGGGGATGGGCAAAGTGGAGAGCCGAAGGCGACGTAAAGCTATCAGAGCCCATGGCGATGCCGGCAAAAGCCCCACCAGCCATACAACTATATGATAATACCAGGGGCCTGCATGTCCAGCATCCGCCGTGGAAAAAAGTCTCCACTGATAAGCCCAGAATTCGGAGAGGAGGTAGGCCTTTCCGGAGAGGTAGAGGAGGCTTAGCCAACTTCCTATGATGAGACTGGTGATGAGGGCTGCGGTTATCCCGAGTAGGAGGAGGGTTTTTAGCTGGCGGTGGGCGAGGCTGAGCGTGAGGAGCGATAGGGCGGGGAGGCCTATACCCACGGGTCCCTTCGTAAGTACGGCCAGAGCCATCCATAAGCCCGTCCATGCGCCGGCTTTCCACGGGGAGGTTGGCGGCGTGAAAGCCTGACTACCCCTCATCGCCGCCAGCAGCATAAAGAGGTTAAAGAGGGGATCCATGAGGCCACTGCGAGCATAGAAGGCAGGAAGCAGCGCCGTCCCGTAAAAGAACATCCAGAGCCAACCGAAGAAGGGGCCATGCCAACGCCGCCCCAGCCTGTACAGCACCCCCAAGGTAATGCCCAGAATAAGCACATTGGGAAAGCGGGCGGCCCATTCGGTTTCGCCCCAGAGGCCCATAGAAACGGCCTGCACCCAGAAAAAAAGGGGGGGCTTCTCCCAGAAGGGAAGAAAGCCTATTTGCGCATAGAGGTACGCTCCGCTTATGCGCATCTCTCGGGCGCACTCAGCGAAGTTGATTTCGTCCCAGTCAAAGAGATGCACGCGTCCCAGACCTATGCTGTAGGTAACAAGGATAAGGGCGATAGTACCCAGGGCTACGAGGGGGCTCCGCCGCAGGAGCAAACGCATGGAGCGGCTTTTACGGGTTTTGGAGGAGGAGCTGAGCGATTTGGAGGGCGTTGGTGGCGGCGCCTTTACGGAGGTTGTCCGCCACAATCCACAGCCAGAAAGAGCGGGGATCATGGGGGTCTTGGCGCAGCCGCCCTACATAAACCTGGTCTTGGCCTCCTACATAGCGTGGCATGGGATAGGTTTGGGTCGCGGGGTCATCCTGGAGGATGACGCCCGGCGCTTTTGCTAAGGTAGCGCGCACCTCATCTATGGTTGCAGGCCTTTGGAGAGTTATATACACTGATTCGCTGTGCCCGCCTAAGACAGGTACGCGCACCGCCGTCGCACTTATAGCTAAATCCGGCCGGTCTAAAATCTTTCGGCTCTCGCGCACGATCTTCCATTCTTCGCGGGTGTAGCCTCCCTCTTCAAACGCATCGCACTGGGGAATGCAGTTCAGGTCTATGGGGTAGGCGTAGGCAGGTTCATTCACGGGCTCGCTCTGTCTTTCGGCCCAAAGTTGAGCGACGGCCTTTTGACCTGTGCCTGTAACGGCCTGATAGGTAGAAACCAGCACCTTAGCCAGCCCAAATGCCCGTTCTAAGGGGGCCAGAGCCACCAGCAGCTGGATAGTGGAACAGTTGGGGTTGGCGATGAGGCGGGAGCCGTTGAGGTGATGGGGATTGACTTCGGGGATGAGGAGGGGGATATGGGGTTCTAAGCGCCAAGCGGAGGAGTTGTCAATGACCCAGGCTCCTTTTTCTGCGAAGCGGGGAGCCCATGTGCGGCTCACGGCCGCCCCCGCTGAGAAGAAAACCATATCCAGCTTTTTCTCTAGCAGGGACTCTATGCTTTCTACGACTAGGTCGCCTGTCCGAAAGGGGATGCGCTGTTCGACGGACTTTGGGGAGGCAGCGCCATATACTTCGGCTCGCTCAAACCCATACAGGGGCAGCGCCGATAAGAAGGTTCGGCCTACCAGCCCCGTCACCCCAACGATCCCTATGCGCATGGATTACTCCGGGCTTCCGGAGATGCCGATCTCTTCTATAGGCGTGGAGGCCAATAGGACATCAGTCGCCTGCATGAGCATAGGCCGAATCTGCTTTTCCAGTTTTTCTACCAGCTCGGGATGGTCCTTGAGAAAGACGCGCAGGTTTTCTCGTCCTTGGGCGAGGCGCTGGCCTTCGTAGCTGTACCAGGAGCCACTTTTTTGGAGGACTCCCAGCTGTACGCCAATGTCAATGATTTCGCCTATGCGCGAGATACCCTCTCCGTAGAGAATGTCAAATTCGGCGGTTTTGAAGGGGGGGGCGACTTTGTTTTTGACGACTTTGACGCGCGCCCGATGCCCAATAATGTCGTTGCCTTCCTTGATGGCCCCGATACGGCGTACATCTAAGCGGACGGAAGCATAGAATTTGAGGGCATTGCCGCCGGTGGTGGTTTCCGTGGGGCCGTACATGGCCATGCCGCCGATTTTTTCCCGCAGCTGATTGATGAAGATGGCGATACATCGGGTGCGGGAGATGGAGGCGGTGAGTTTGCGTAGGGCCTGCGACATGAGGCGGGCTTGGAGGCCGACCTTAGCATCACCCATTTCGCCTTCTAACTCGGCTTTGGGTACCAGGGCCGCCACCGAGTCAATAACCACCACATCCAATGCGCCTGACCGGATGAGCGTGTCGGCAATTTCCAGCGCCTGCTCTCCATAATCCGGCTGCGATATGATGAGCTGGGAAGTATCAATACCGAGCTTTTGGGCATAAACCGGGTCAAAAGCATGCTCCGCATCAATAAAGGCCGCCATACTCCCTAACTTATTCGCCTCGGCAATCGCATGGAGGGCCAACGTCGTTTTCCCCGAAGACTCAGGGCCGAAGATTTCCACGATGCGGCCGCGCGGTAAGCCCCCCACCCCCAGAGCCGCATCCAGCGCCAACGAACCCGTAGAAATCACCTCAATCGTCTGATCCCCCCGCTCATCCAACCGCATGACCGTGCCCTTGCCGTACTCTTTTTCTAACTTCTGGAGGGTAGCTTGTAAAAGCTTTTGCTTCTCCTCCGAGAGAGGAGGCTTCTTGTCGGTTGCCATACCTTTGTCAAAGGTATGAAGTTTGTGAGGTTTATGTGGCAGAATGAGGTGCATTTGGGGATTTTGGATCGGTCGGAGCAGTTTGTGCTGTCGTTGGGATTGGCGAGTGCGGCGCTGGGGCGACGGTTGCCTTATACGGATTTAGTGGATTATCTGCGGGAGGGGCGGGCGAAAGATGAGGGATGGGTGGAGTGGATTGGACGACGTTATCATGAGGGAGGGGATTTTGAGGAGTTGCAAGTGCCGTATGCGGTGGTGCGGGTTCTCTCGCCTTTTGAACGGCCGGTGAGCTTGCGAGATGGATATGCCTTTAGACAACATGTGGAGGCGGCTCGCCGAAACCGCGGCCTGGAGATGATCCCTGAGTTTGACCAGTTTCCTGTGTTTTACTTTTCTAATGCTCTGGGGGTCATAGGCCCGGGTCCTGTTTATGTCCACGGCCGCCAAAAAGAGAAGTTAGACTTTGAGCTGGAAGTGGCAGTGATTTTAGGGCGAAGCGGCCGAAATATTCCGGCCCATCAGGCGGATTCGTATATTTTCGGCTACATGCTAATGAATGATTGGAGTGCCCGCACGCTCCAAATGGAAGAGATGAAACTCAACCTTGGCCCCGCTAAGGGAAAAGACTTTGCTACTTCGCTGGGACCTTGGGTAGTAACGCCTGATGAGCTGGAGCCTTACCGAGTGCCTCCTCCTGCTGGCCACGTGGGAAATACCTTCAAGCTGGCCTTGCAAGCAGAAGTGAATAATACGCCTGTCAGTTACGGTTACCTTTCGGATATGAGCTGGACTTTTGCGGAGATTCTGGAGCGGGTGAGCTATGGGGTATGGGTGGAGCCGGGGGAGGTGATTGGGTCAGGCACGGTGGGAACGGGATGTTTTTTAGAGTTGAATGGGACTCGGCGTCGGGAAGACCCCCAGGCTCCCGAAACTTGGCTCAAGCCCGGAGACGAAGTGCTTCTTATTGGGCAGGAGCTGGGGACGCTCCATAACTTTATTGTGGAGGCGGAGTAGGTTATCGCAAAAGGAGGAGTTTTTCTTGGGCGGAGGCGGTTTCGCCGGTTTGGGGGTTTCGGAGTTCCAAGCGATAGAGGTAGACGCCGCGGCCGAGGCGGTCGCCATACTCATCCAGGCCGTCCCAGGTGAGGTCTCCGAAGGAGAGGCTGGTGCTGGGAGTGAGCGTGGTGGAGAGGGTTTTGATGCGGCGTCCCGTAAGGGTGTAGATGGAGAGGCGAGCTTCTAGAAGTTCGCCGGGCTGCGTGTGCTCAAAGAGGAAGCGGGTGTAGGTAGTGAAAGGGTTGGGGTAGTTGAAGAGGCGGGTGATGCGGAGCTTGGATTTTTCTTGGACGATGAAGGTGGTTTGGGCGGTGGCTTTTTGGCCGGCGAGGTTCCAGGCTTCTAAGGTGAGGTGATAGGTTCCGGGGGCTAAGTCGAAGAAGCGATAGATGAGGCGGCCTTTGTTGGGTTGGTCGCGTTCGGTTTCGTAGAAGGAGCTGAGGTAGATGTCGCGGCCATTGAGGGTGGCTTTGAGTTCTTTACCGACGGCGAGGGGAGAGAGGTTGATTCCGAGGCTATCGGAGATGTAGGCGATGAGGGTTGGGTTGGGGTGGGTAATGCCTCCGGAAATCCAAGTGGTGTCATTGATGTAGAGGCGAATGGTAGCTGGGGTAGTGGGGGGTGGGAGGGTATCTGGACAGCATACGACGAAGCGGGATTCATGGCCGGCGGCACTGGAGCCATCGGTGCTTTGAGCCCAAAAAGTCATGCGTCCAAATCCAGGTGTGGGTATGATGTCTATGGGGAGATAGGCTGTTACCTGAAATCGCCCTTCGGTGACGGTGGCCCGCCCACTAAATAGGAGGATGTCCTGGCTTTGATAAGGCGTACGAGAGAGGAGGGTGGTGCGGGAAACGCTTTTATCCCAGATGCGGAGGTGGATTTCTCCTTGGAAGCTGGAGACGAGCTGGTTTAGGCTGTCTTGGATTTCGCCCTCAATCAGGATAGTACGGAGGGGGCGGAGGGTATCTGGATGGGTAGCAGAGGGAGGAGCGGTGTTGATTCGGGTGATGACGGCGCGGTAGGTGGGCAAACGTAAAGGCAACGTGGGCACTCCTAAGAAAGAGAATGAGCGGGTGTTGATGGCGCCGGCATTATTCCAGCCGCGATTTTTCGTTTCCCGCATTAGGTCTCCAAAAAATACAGGCGTTTGGGGGCGGTAAGCGCTCAGGAGGTAAGCATAGAAGTTTCGGGAAAGGGCAAAGTTGAGGTGGGCGAAGACCTTCCGAGTGGAAGTGAGGAGGGCGATGGCGCCGCGTTGAGGTAGAAAAAGCGCTTCCACGCCGCCGCTCCGACTTTGGGGATCATCCCACTTGCCCCACTCACAGGTAGCGGTTACAAAGGTCCAATAGCGATGGAGGTTTTGCAGCTGGCGCACGGTGGGAATAGGGAAAAAGTCAAAGCCTTGGAGGGTGTATTCATTTCCATGTCCGACGTAGTGGGCAAAGAGTCCTCCTTGGCTGAGGCGATTGAGGAGGGCTTCCCGAGCCTGAGGAAAGCTCAGGCCCGAGGCTTGAGGCTGCGCCGGGAAAATATCCACATAGATTTTACTCATTTCGGGGTAGCCGAGGCCTTGTCGCAAAGTCTCGGCTAGCTTTTCGGCCTGGGAGGTGTGCAGTCCTCCATCTTTGTAGTCAGAAAAGAAAACACTTTGTCGTAGCCAGGGGCCTTGGGCTTCTGGATTTTGAAGGTAGTCTTGGAGCTTATCTATGTAGGTTTGGAGGTCTTCGGGTTTATACACGGGTAGGCGGCAGATGCCCATGTCTAGGCCATGTCGTTGGACGTTGGTATTTCGGGGGTCATATTGACTGGCTTGGGGATTTTCCCCCCAGAAGCCCTCATGGGGGTCTAAAAAGCCGAAAAAGTCATCGCTTCCGTAGCTCTCGGGAGGATACAGGGACTCCCGACTTTGGTAAGTGGGGAGGAAAGTGCCTCCCACCTTACGCATGTCATAGCTGGCCTGCCCAACTAACAGGAGAAAGTAAGGGGCCTCTTGGGGAGTGCTAGCCCGTTCATACAGCATGCGCAGGAAATTCCGAAGGGCGCAAATGTCAGGCCTACCCCCCGAGAACTCATTGTACACCTCTTCTATGGGGATCACGGCGCAGGGCCCCCACCCGCTCTGCAGGTCGCATAAGCGCGGACAGAGGGGAGCCAAAGCCCGAGTGGTAACAATGACATAGCGCAGCCCCGAGAGGGCATGGAGGTTTTGGTTAGGTACGGGGCCTATGGGTGTAGGCGTGTACGCCTCCCCTTCAACAAACGCGCAGTAAGTACGAAGGGTATCCCCCGGACTGAAAAAACTGTAACCATTCGGAATAGGGGAGAGAGGTACTTCTTGGGGAGCCAAGGGATAGGTAACATCCCAGAGTTTTTTGAGGGGACCTGTACCTCGTATTTCCCAGGGCGTAGAGCCAGCCTGCACCCGAAAAATCTGCTGTCCGCTTTGCCAGCGCAGCGGGTGATAAACGATGGCTTCTATGTAGTTGAGGTAGCCTTTGCTGTCGGATCGGCCATTGTAAATGAGTTGAATGGGGGGATTGGCCTCAGTGCCTGTGAGCGTGCTCTGAAGGGAGCCCCACCGGGCCTGATAACTATCCGCGGGTCCAGGGATCGCTGGCACGGAAATAGTTCCCAGCACCGAGCTCCCCGTTTGAACTGTAAAACTGGCACCACTGAGCGAAGTCGCCGCCACTTGAATAAAGAGTTTTACACTATCTGCGGCAGGGATAGGAAGGGTGAAGGTACGACTGGGCTGATAAACATCAAAACTTTCTCCCAGCCATACTCGGCCTGATTTGAGGAGATTGGTTAGCTCTTGCTCGTGAAAGTAGAGGGTCAGCACTTGGGTGGTGGGGGTAGGAGAGGGGGGAGAGAAGGATTGGATGGAGAGGCGCCTACCGGGGCCTAAGTCAAAAGTCAGGAAGTAAGTGCAGCTATCCGTGTAGGGGTTTTTCAGGTGAAAGTAGGTTCGGCCGGGCCAGGGGTACCAGCTATCGGGGTTATCGGCGTAAAAGTAGGCGGCGTCTGCGGGGTCCCAAGAGCCATCCGCTTCGCCAGGAAAGTAGAGAGGAATTTCTTCCAGATCATCGGGGGCGAGAGCGCTATTTTCTTGGGGGAGTAGGCCGCCAATTTGCCCATACAGGCGCAGATGGCGTGGGTCTATATCGGCAGGGTCTATTCCCAAAGCGCGAAGGGTATTTTGGTCTATGCGGTAGATGCCGGCGGGGCCTGTCTGGATTTTGTACCATCGGCCCGAAGCTAAGACACTCTGCGTTTTCCAAGTTTGGGTCGTCTGGCGTAGCGGGGGGGAGGGCGATAGGCTATAGGCAGGCCGCTCCGTATAAAGCCGTAGCCGCTTTCCCGAGCGGTGAAGCTGCCATCTATAAAGGTAGATGTAGGTATATGTTGCTTTGCGAATAGGGAGCGGGCCCGAACTCGTAACGGGAGCGACAGGATACCACTCTTGTCCTTCTTCCCAGGGGATGCGAGCAGCCCAAGACTCGGCTTCCACTAAGCTATCGCGATAGCTACCCTCTCCATTCCACCGCACTTCGTACGCCCCGTTTAGCGACACAAACTCCGCAGGCGGAAGCTCAGGAATAAAAGGATCATGCCACACTTCTTGCGCCCACACCACTACAGCCATCAGCCCCCATAGCGCTGGCCTCGTCATTTGGGACCCCTTTCGCATAAAGCTACCTAACATTCTACTGGGCAAACTTACAAAAAGGGGCAGGTCCCGTGTCCCCAGCAGGATTCGAACCTGCGGCCCGCGGATTAAGAATCCGCTGCTCTACCGCTGAGCTATGGGGACAAAGCAAAGGTACAGACATTTTAGGTATGTTTGTGCCGTGGTGAGTTGGGTGGAAATTTTAGCGCTGGGAGGCTTGGGCGTTTTAGTTTTGATAGGGGCGGCGCTGGCAGGCGCCTTGCGAGCCCCCGTGTATGCCGTGCTCTCCTTAGTACTAACGATGATCGGGGTGGCCGGTGTGTATTTTCTCCTGGGTGCCGAATATATGGGCATTATTCAGGTGATTGTCTATGCAGGGGCCATTTTGGTCACTTTCCTTTTTGTTGTGATGCTGATTAGCCTCACGAAAAGTGATATCCCCCCCCTCCCCCGGGGCTTAGCCTTGTGGGTGCCCTTGGGAATCAGCTTGGGCTGGACGATTTTCCTTCTGTACGGCCTCCAAGGCGTGAAAGACCTTCCCCTGCGTACCCAAGTCCTCCATCAAGAGGATGTCCCGCATTTTCTGTACGGAACTATCCAGCCTATCGGAAAAGCTCTCTTTACGGCGTATGTGCTACCCTTTGAGCTATTATCCTTTACGCTTTTGGTGGGGATTGTAGGCGCCATCCTGTTAGTTCAAAAGAAGCCGCGCTATGTCCGTTGAGGTATTATACGGGGTACTTAGCCTTTCGGCCTGTCTCTTTGCGCTGGGCCTTTTGACTTTGATGCTGCGGCGAAACTTTCTCTTAGCCCTCCTCGGCTTAGAAATGCTCATTAATGCTGGGAATCTCAACTTTTTAGCGTTTGCGCGTTACCACAATGATTTGACGGGAGCTATGTTTGTACTTTTTGGCATATGTTTAGCGGCGGTGGAGGCGGTGATAGGTTTAGCGCTTGCGGTGCGGTTTTTCCGAGCGCATGAGAGCTTAGGGTTTCACGCTATTGCCAGCTTACGATGGTAGAGACGCTGCTGCCTTTGGGGATAGGCCTTCCGCTGATTGGGGCGGTAAGTTTAGGGTTAGGCGGCCTTTTCATTCCTGCGCTTCGGGGGGCCCGCCAATTTTTAGGGGGCTTAGCCACGGCCCTTGTGGCGGTGAGCTTCGGAATATTCTTTTGGACTTTTCTCACTTATGAGAAGCCTCTGTACGTGGTATCGTGGGACTGGTTTAGCATAGCGGGGCAGCCCATTCCTTTTCGGTTTGGCATAGAGCCGCTTACGTTGTGGATGAGTCTGATTATTACGGGGATTGGGGCGCTGATACACTTGTACTCAATTGGGTACATGGGTGCGGAGGCGGGGGCTTGGCGCTACTTTGCTTATCTAAATCTATTCATTTTTGCGATGCTGGTGCTGGTGCTGGGGGATTCGCTACCGCTGGTGTTTTTGGGCTGGGAGGGAGTGGGGCTGTGCTCGTATTTGCTGATAGGTTTTTGGTATGCCGACATGGCTAATGCGCAGGCGGCCCAGAAAGCTTTTCTCATGAATCGACTGGGGGATTTAGCGTTTATTGCGGGGGCGATATGGCTTTACAGGGAAACAGGCACTCTGGATATTGACCGCTTAGGGGGGTATATGTATTCGGAAGAGGTGGCGATGGGGGTGGGGCTGTTATTTTTCTTAGCGGCGACGGGGAAATCCGCTCAAATCCCGCTTTATACTTGGCTTCCGGATGCGATGGCCGGGCCGACGCCCGTCTCAGCCCTCATCCATGCTGCTACGATGGTTACAGCCGGGGTCTTTCTCATGGCACGGCTGGACTTTCTCCTGAATGCCGCCCCGAATGCCCTCCTCATTATTGGCGGGATCGGGGCCGCTACAGCCCTATTAGCCGCTCTGATCGCCATTGCGCAAAACGACATCAAGAAGGTTTTAGCTTACTCTACGGTTTCCCAGCTTGGCTTCATGTTTGGGGCGGTGGGGGCGGGGGCTTACATTACGGCGATTTTTCATGTTTTTACGCATGCCTTCTTCAAGGCGCTGTTATTTCTGGGGAGTGGGAGTGTGATTCATGCCACGCACACACAGGATATTCGGCAGATGGGGGGGCTGCGGCGCTTTATGCCGATTACGGGGTGGACTTTTTGGGTGGGGACTTTGGCGATAGCGGGGCTCCCCCCCCTCGCAGGCTTTTTCTCCAAAGACGAAATCTTAGCCTCGCTGTATGCGAGGGGAGCGGCTGGGGAAACGCTCTACTACTTATACTGGGGCGTGCTTTTGGGGGTGGCGTTTTTGACGGCATTTTACATGGGGCGGCTGGCGTGGCTCACTTTTGAGGGTGAGTACCGGGGGAGTGGTTATCCCCATGAAAGTCCTGCTGTGATGACGTTACCTTTGATTGTGCTTGGGGTGGGGTCGGTGATAGCGGGCTTTGTGAGTGTGCCGCCTTTGGTGGGGGCTTCCTGGCTGCGAGAAAAATGGCTGGGGCGCAGTGTAACGGAATTGCCCTTAGAGCCGCTTAGTCATGGGGCAGAGGTGGGACTTATCTTGGCTTCGGTGCTGGTGGCTGTAGCTGGGCTTTTTTTGAGCTGGCGCTTGTATGGCAGGAAGGGATTAGCGGCGGAAGCTGCCCTTCAAGAGAGACTAAGCCGGCTCTATGAGCTTATGGCTGACGCCTTTCGGGTGGATAAGCTCTATGATAAGACGATCGTCCGCTCTTACGAGATATTAGCGGATGCGGCTAAAGACTTAGCGGGTCAGCTCACAGGTCGCTTCCTTCCCTCAGCTATTGGAATGGTGATTGAGAAAGCGGGAATGGCCCTGCAGCGGCTGCAAGTAGGCTATGTGCCTGCTTACATAGCTTATCTGGTTGCAGGGGGACTCTTACTTTTGCTCATCTGGCTAAACTGGGCCTAATATGGATATAGGCATCTTACATACGCACCATCTTTTGGGGGTTCTGCTACTGGTGCTGGTGGGTATACCGGTGGTTTTCCCGAATCTTCGCCAGAAGTTGGGTCGTATTCACATGGTGCTGGATACGTTTTTGCTTTTGACGGGTTTATATTTGGTGTGGCGGGCGCCGGCGGCTTTTTCTGCGGTGGCGGTGGTGAAGTACCTGCTGGTAGGGGCGGCGGTGGGATTAGCTATTGTAGGTGGGCGTAAGAACCGAAAAAGCTGGAGTGCATTGGCGTTTTTGCTTTTGGCGTATGCGTATGGGCTGTCTTTACAGCGGGATTTTCTTTTGCGGGGGGAGGAGCATCGGGTAAAGGGCGTGGGTGAGGGAAAGGCGTCGGTGGAGGCTGGGGTAGTCCTGTACCGGGAGTTGTGTCAGCGCTGTCATGGGGCAGATGGGCAGGCGGGCTACCGAAAATCTCCCTCCCTTCGGCCAGCTCAAGGCGATCCCACCTACTGGGCCGCCGTCATCAAGAACGGCAAAGGCCTAATGCCAGCTCATCCCTACCTCTCAGATAGCCAAGTAGAAAGCCTCGTCCTCCTCCTGCAAACCTGGCAAACCCCCACCAGCCCTTCTCCCTAAGGGCCCCCCTTCGTAACTCAGAACTTTCGTACTTTTGTTTGAAATAGAGGGGGCTATCCCAGGCCCTCTTCATCTGGAGGAGACTACACCCAAGTATGGGCTATGGACATAACGAAACTCAAGCGGCTGCCCTTGTCTAAACTGCGATTAGTGGCAGAGCATCATGGCGTGGCTAATGCTGAAGCTCTTGACCGAAAGGCCCTTTTGCAAGCTCTCGCTGCTGTAGGCGAAAGCCCTCTCTTCCCTTCTCAGGCAGAGCATGAGCTTCCCTCTGGAGGGGGGGAAGGGCGTGCCCCTTCGGAGCAGGGGGGGAGCTTACAGGTTGCTTCCGAAGAGGGTGTTTTATTGCAGGAGGTGGCGGAGTCGCAGGCCTCGGCTCCTGAAAACGGGGCGCCCCCTTCCCTAAGCGATGCAGAGGCTGAGGCTCAGCAGGAAGGTGAGCCATCCAAACGCAAACGCAAACGGATTCGTCGCCTCATAGCCATAGAGACAGCGGCGCCAGCGACCCCAGAAACTCCCGAGCTTTTACGCGAAGCCCAAGAGCCAGTAGAAGAGACGTCCTCTACGGAGGCTTCTGAGCCTCCTTCTCTTTCTGTGGAGCCGGTCGCCCCTATTCAGGAGTCTGTGCAGGAGCAGCCTGCTTCTAAACCTGCTCCCCGAATTTCCGTACATGAGCTTTTAGAAAAGTTACGTATTTCGGTGCAGGGGGTTTTTGTGCCCGTGGAGCGTCAGGCGCATGGGTATCTGCGTTCAGCCCTTTACAACTATCATCCTTCCCCGGATGATGTTTATGTGCCTGCGTCGCTTATTCGGCAATACAACTTGCGCTGGGGGGATACCGTAGAGGGGAAGGTTCGCTTACCTAAGGAGCATGAGCGGGCTTATACGCTGGTGGAGATTGAGCGGGTGAATGGCCTTCCGCCGGAGTATTTGCGGGAACGGCGCAGTATTGAGCATCTTACGGCTCTTTTTCCTACGGAGCGGTTTCGTTTGTCAGAAGGCACGGACGATTTGACTTTGCGGGTGATAGACCTTTTTGCGCCTATTGGCAAAGGTCAGCGAGGGCTTATCGTTGCTCAGCCTAAAACGGGTAAAACTATTATTCTCCAGAAGGTAGCGAATGCTATTTTGCGCAATCACCCCGAGGTGTATATGATGATTCTTTTAGTGGATGAGCGGCCGGAGGAGGTGACGGACTTTGCGCGTAATGTTCCGGCGGAGGTGGTGGCCTCTACTTTTGACGAGGAGCCGGCTCGGCAGATAGAGTTAGCCGAGACGGTGATTGAGAAAGCTAAGCGTTTAGCGGAGACGGGTTTGGATGTCGTGGTGCTGATGGACTCTATTACTCGGCTTGCTCGGGCCTATAACCATGCTACTCCTGTATCGGGGCGGATTTTGACGGGGGGAATGGACTCTGCCGCCCTCCATAAGCCTAAGCGCTTCTTTGGAGCCGCCCGAAAGATTGAAGAAGGCGGTTCCCTCACCATCGTGGCCACCGCCCTCATCGACACCGGCAGCAAAATGGATGAAGTCGTCTTTGAAGAGTACAAAGGCACAGGCAACATGGAACTCAAACTGGACAGGCGTTTAGCCGATAGACGTATCTTTCCCGCCATCAATATCTTAGAGTCGGGCACCCGACACGAAGAAGCCCTTTTAGAACCCGAAACCTTAGCTAAGGTATGGGCCATACGCAAGTTTCTATCCGAACTCAAACCCGATGAAGCCACCGAGTTTCTTTTAGAACGTATGCGCCATACCCGCACCAATCAGGAGTTTTTAGAGATTATGTCCAAATGGTCGTCGTAGGTCGGTCTGCTCCTAAGCAGAGTGAGCGGATTGTTTGGCGGCTTTCGGAAGAGGATTGGGCTTCCGTGCTGAGAGAATGGGGTTATCCGGCTTATTACAGCAAGCTTATCTGGAAGTGGCTCTGGCAAAAAGGCTTAGCGGATCCTACAGCTTACACAGACCTGCCTAAGGCTTTACGGGAAAAGCTTCTCCATACCTATGAGTGGCCCCTCCTCAAACTAATAACTTTCAGAGAGAGCCAGGATGGCACCCGAAAGTTTCTTTGGGAGATGCCTGCAGGCGGTCAGGTAGAATCCGTCTGGATACCCCAAAGGCAACGTGCTACCCTGTGTATCTCCAGCCAGGTAGGATGTAGCTTGAATTGTCGCTTTTGTGCGACGGGTCAGCTGGGTTTGGAGAGGAACCTTGAAGATTACGAGATATACTTGCAATATCATGCGGTTCGTCATCAGCTGGGGCTGCCGATTACGAATATAGTGTATATGGGGATGGGGGAGCCGCTGTTGAATTTTTCGGCGGTGGTGGGGTCGGTAGGGTTTTTGACTGGGGGGGCTGGGCTGAGTAGTCGGCGTCTTACGATTTCTACGGTGGGGATTCCGAAGGGGATTCGGCGGCTGGCGGAAATGGATTTAGCCATAGAGCTAGCCGTGTCGCTGCATAGTGCGATAGAGGAGAAGCGGCGAGAGTTGATTCCTTTGGCTGAGCGGATAGGCTTGGAGGAGCTACGGGAGGCATTGGGTTATTATTGTGAGAGGCGGCGGGATTGGATTACGATAGAGTATGTGCTTTTGGAGGGTGTGAATGATGGGGCGGCGGATGCGGCGGCGCTCCGGGCGTTTGTGAGCCCGCCCATTCGGGCGAAGGTCAATCTGATTGTGTATAATCCGGTGCCGGGGCTTCCTTTTCGGCCCTCTGGGCGGATGCAGGCTTTTCGGCAGATGCTCTTGCGAGCGGGATTGATTACTACGATTCGGCGCAGTCGGGGCAGCGATATTGCTGCAGGTTGTGGTCAGCTAGCTCGCCGCTATGGCCTAAAAGAATAGGCTTAAGCATTGCTTTGTTTGGGTTGAGGCCCTGTGCCCATGGGGTTGGGCTCTTATGAGCTACCTGAGAAGGTAGCGTATAGCGTAGATATTTTTCTGTACCTTTGCCAAGACTCTGGAAGCACCTATGAGCAAGGTACTGACGACAACCGACATTCGTTTGGGTTCTGCGTGGTTAAATGTATCGCTGACGCCCTGGAAGATGCTGCGGGCGAGTTGGGAGTCTCGTAAAAGTTATTTAGAGCAAGATGGCGCTTTGGAGCAGGCGCTGACGGATTTATTTTATCGGCAGGCTGGGGAGGTTTTGGCGCTTCAGGGGGTGGCTATGGTTCGGGAGGAGGCGTGGGAGCGGTATCGTAGGGCGGGGTATTCGTCGGCGGCTCTTTTAGCGGAGGAAGTTCTGCCGAGTGTGGAAGCTGGGCATGCTCGGATTATGGGATTTGGGCAGGCGCTCTCTGAGGCCTATCGGCTGGGTGTGGCTAAGGCCGCTTTTGATGCACGCACGTTGCAAGGGCTCTTAGAAAAAGTCTTTCAGGCTCAGGGAGACGCCGTCCAAGCCGTTGCGAGTCAGAGCCTGCTTTTAGACTCCCTCTTCAAAGCTTTAGAAGAAAACCTGCAGACGGGCGTATCTGGGATCACCTTGGCAGCGTGGGCGCATCATATGCTGACGCAGATTCGGCCTTACTCGGATGGGAATGCCCGAGTCGCCTTCTTGCTTACTAACTACATCTTGGGTAGAGAAGGCGCAGCTCCGCTTCTGCTATGGAGAGAGCAGCGTTATGCTTATTACGAAGCGCTCCAGAAAGCGGACCAAGGCTCCATAACCGAATGGCAAGCCCTTTTCCTGCGGGGGATGCAGCAATCGGTTCTCTACCTTCTCTCGTGGGGCTATCCCCATAGCTACTCCTTTGACGAAGCCCTTCATATCTACAATCGCCGCCACCAGCATTGGCGTAGCCAACAGAACCGGGACCGTTCCCAAACTATTATGAATAACCGCTACACGGTCTTTGACTATGTGGAGGAGATATTACGCCAGATTGCTAACGAGCTGGGTCGTCAAAATGAGAATGGCGAGTCTTTGGGTATCAAGGCCCTGGTAGCTAAAGCCTATCCCGATTCGCCCTACTATTATCAGTTCACAGGGGAGGTTAGCGCTTATGCTAAGGAGCATCGGTATGTCTTCAATCGGAGTCTGCCACGGGGGTGGTTCAAGCTCAAGTTTTATCTTTCGGCTAATAAGCGGTGCCAGCTGGTACTGCCGATACATCATGTGGGGCATGATGATGCCACCCTGGCGGTGGGGGCGCTGCTCCATTACTTGGAGCCCCTGAAATATCAGCGTAAGCGCCGTATGGGTCGGCGGCGACACCCTCAGCAGAAAGAAAGAGCCGTCTACCTCTTTGCGCCGCTGCCCTTGAAGCAGGGACCCCTGGCCTTCAATATTGCTGAAGATGTCGCCACGGCGCGCCCCCTCTTAGAAAGCTATATTCGCGAGACGCTACGGTCAGCCTTCATAGAGCTGGCCAACCAGATTTACTGATATGAGTGTGGCTAAGCCCCAAACTGCCCAGGACCTATACATTTCCTCTGCATTCAACCCTTCTTCCCTCAGCATTTACCACCTGGGTATCTATTTTGAAGGGGATACGCTTCTGCTGGGGGTCTCCAATGTGCAGCATGAAGTTCTTCTCCTGCGGCAATATAAGAATCGGGATGGGCTCTACCCCCAGAAGTTTTTAGAGGCGGTTTGGCAGCAAGACGACTACATGCGCAAGCGATTTGCGCAGGTTCTGCTGCTTTTGGAGGCGGATAAGTGGCTTCCTATCCCAGCCGAGTATGTGCCCGACGGAAATGAAGGCGCCTATTTATCGGTTTATTATGAGATTGGAGAGAGTGCGCTGGCGCATTATCGTCTCCGAAAGGATGTTATTCGGGGGGTGGGGGCCGCTATCAGCTATGCAATAGAAGGAGACTTAGCCGAATTCATCTCAGCCCGCCTAAGCCAAGCCACCCTCCTACATGCAGCTACCCGATACGTAGAAATGACGCGGGAACTCTCCCTCAAACCCCTTAGCCAACGTCCCTTCACAGGCATCGTCTGGCTTTATCTAAATAAGTTTTACTATGTGCTCTTTCAAGGAGAGCGGCTAATTATTGTCAATCGCTACTCGGCCCTTACGGCGGAAGATGTGATGTATTACCTTCAGGGCCTCCACAATCAGATGGGCATTTCCAAGAATGACTTGGCGGTGGCTGTGGCTGGGTATTCTGCTCTAAAGCCGTATGTGGCTACGCTTCTCTATCGGTTTTTTGGGGCGGGATATCGGGATTTGGGCAAGTTGTTTGCAGTTCCTCCTTCTATGAAGGAGGCTGGGCTTAGCGCCGAAGATGCTTTATTATTGACTTTTTGGGCGCGGGGTGCGGATTCTGCGGGGTAAATGGCGGGGTCGCTCCATCCCCTTTGTAGGTGCTCCACACACCCGTCCCCTCTCCGAAAGAGCCCGAGAGGGACTCTTTAATAGCCTGGAAACCCGTACCACCCTGGCGGGTAAAACTGTCATAGACCTCTTTGCGGGTAGTGGCGCCGTCGGGCTGGAATTCCTCTCTCGCGGCGCCGCCTTCTGCACCTTCGTAGAAAAAGACCCCTACCTCATCACCTACCTCAAACACCTCGCAGAAACCTGGGAACTCACAAAATATGTGCAGATAATCCAAAACGATGTCATAGCTTTTCTACAAACGCCCCCCAAGCCAGCTGATTTTATTTATATCGGCGCCCCTTATCGCTACTGGCAGCGAAAAACCGTCTTATCCCTCATTCGTACGCGCGGCTGGCTCAATCCCGGCGGCTACTGCATCTTAGAACATCCCCTCTATGAGTCTTACACGGATTGGGAGGGGTTTGTTCATAGTGCCCGCTATCTGAGTGGATGTCTTTCGTTTTTCACTTGGTGAGGTATGGTTTTTCTTTCGGTACCTGCTTCGGCTAATGAAGACGTTGCCTCTACTCGCTTACCTCGGAGTTATGTTTCGGGACGTTATTATGGTGGGCTTTTGCGGGCAGGATGGC
>Ga0308418_1000626_pt1 | contig 19808 bp, 22 predicted proteins | sample HotsprSampleR4cd_FD_203517 | JGI IMG/M metagenome (GOLD analysis project Ga0308418, IMG submission 203517) | Hot spring phototrophic mat microbial communities from Mushroom Spring, Yellowstone National Park, Wyoming, United States - 20090729_R4cd ... | reverse complement strand
CGGTAATTTTTTTAATCTCTGAGATTACTAAAATCAATAGTCTGCCTTTTGTTTTTTCGGCGATATTTTTCTCCAATATCGGTGGGGCAGCAACTTTAATTGGCGATCCACCAAACATTATCATCGGTGGTTACGCTAAACTGGATTTTAATCAATTTATTCGTTACAACAGCCCGGTTGTTCTACTGATTTCTTTTGTCTCTCTTTTCTTAGTCTATTTAAGATGGGCAAAAGAACTAAGAAAGAGTTTTATCAATATTAACGTTATTAAAAAATTAAATGAAAAAAAAGCGATAAAAGATGTAAAAAAAACAATCATCTCAGTTATTGTTCTTTTGATTGTTATAATTGGTTTTGTCTTTCACTCAGTCATTCATATTGAAAACTCAGTGATTGCCTTATTTGGCGCAGTTTTGCTACTTCTTTTAACCAGAGAAAATCCTGAGGAGTACTATAAAGAGATTGAGTGGCCAACGATATTTTTTTTCATTGGTCTTTTTGTAATGATTGCCGCGGTAGAAAAAACGGGTATCTTTGACTTAGTCTCAAGCTATCTTTTAGCATCAACAAAAAAGAATCCTGAGTTAATTGCCTACTTAATACTTTGGCTTTCTGGTTTTTTAGTTTCTTTGTTTAACAACATCCCCATCACTATCATTTTATCCAAGATTATTCTCTCTTTCCAAGCTCAAGGAATCGATGTTTTTCCAATTTGGTGGGCTCTTTCGCTGGGGACATGTCTTGGGGCTAACTTAACATTGATTGCTTCTTCGGTCAATATCGTTGGTGTTGATCTCTATAATAGAAGCCTAAATGCTAAAAATGGCAAAAGAATATCGTTTATTAACTTTTTTAAAAACAGTTTTCTTATCACTTTACTCTCTCTTATTGTTTCTAACATCTATCTTAAGATAATTTTTTTTCTTAAATAAGAGTAGCCTATTTTTTATGTTGAAAAGAGAGATTTTATTTTTTAACATTAGATTATGACTTATGATTTATCAAAAAAAGCAAAAAAAATAAGAGAGCTTATTCTTAAGATGACAACGGTTGCCTCTTCGGGTCATCCCACCTCCTCTCTTTCGGCAGTAGAGCTTATGACTAATTTATTTTTTTCTGGTTTTTTTAATGAAAAAAATGACGAGCTAATTTTTTCTAAAGGCCATGCTGCCCCCCTTCTTTATGCTTTATATGCTGTTTTGGGAAAGATTGATGAAAAAAAACTTGAGACTTTGCGTCAGTTTGGCAGTGTTTTGGAAGGTCATCCAACGCCGCGTTTTCCCTATGTTAAAGTAGCAACTGGTAGTTTAGGACAAGGGCTTTCAATTGGTTTGGGGATGGCTTTGGCAAAGAGGCTTTTGAATAGTAAAGGAAAAGTTTTTGTTTTGCTTGGGGATTCAGAAATTTCAGAGGGTCAGATTTGGGAGGCAGTTCAATTGGCAAGCTATTACAAAACTGACAATTTAATTGCCATTGTTGATATTAATCGATTGGGGCAGCGAGGTGAGACGATGTTAGGATGGGATGTTTTATCTTATCAAAAAAGGTTTGAAAGTTTTTCCTGGCAGACGTTTTTGGTTGATGGTCATAATTTAGAAGAAATTGATAAAACCTATCGTGAAGTTTTACTTTCGATTGAAAAAAAACCAAAAGTGATTTTGGCAAAAACTATAAAAGGCAAAGGAGTTTCGTTTTTGGAAAACAAAGACGGTTGGCATGGAAAAGCATTAAGCAAAGATGAATTAGAAAAAGCCTTAGAAGAATTAGACCAAAATCAAGGTGATAAAACTGTTGAAAAGAATAGTATTGAAAAAAAACTATTGGTAGATCAAAGTCAAAAAAATTTAGAAATTAAAAATTTATTGGGAAGGTTGAAAAGTTATTTTTAGATTTTGTTATTTATAAAAAAATTGATTAAGCAATTTTTTTTGTCATTCCTGGCTTAGATCAGGAATTTATATGATAATTCTTACCTTATTTTCACATTAAAGGTATGATTATATAGATTTCCGCTTTTGCGGGAATGACAGTTAATTATATAAGATTAAAATATGAATAAAAATCAGGAAAAATTTAAGTCAACACGAGAAGCTTATGGCGAGGCGTTGGTTGAGATAGGAAAAGAAAATGAAAAAGTTGTTGTTTTGGATGCTGAAACTTCAAATTCAACTTATGCCCAAAATTTTAAAGAGATTTTTCCCAATCGTTTTTTTGAGATGTTTATTGCCGAGCAAAACATGGTCTCGGTGGCTTTGGGGTTTGACAAGATGGGGTTTATCCCTTTTGTTTCAACATTCTCCGCTTTTTTAACGCGGGCTTTTGATCAGATAAGAATGGCGGAGTATTCCAATGCCAATTTAAAAATTGCTGGTTCTCATTGTGGGGTATCAATTGGCGCTGATGGGCCATCGCAAATGGGTTTGGAGGATCTTTCAATAATGCGTTCGATTTTGGAGTCAGTTGTTTTTTATCCTTCTGATTATTATTCAACCAAAAAGTTAGCTAAGATAATGGCAGAAAATTACGGGATTTTTTATTTGAGACTAACAAGAGAAAAAACACCATTAATTTATAATGAGGGTTTTTCTTTTGAAATTGGTGGATCAGTTGTCCATCGACTTGACTTTACTCAAAAATTTAAGAAAAAGGCTTTAGCAATCACCGCTGGGATTACTCTTTTTGAAGCATTAAAGGCCCAGGAAGAATTAGCTGAGGCTGATATTGATTTAGTTGTTTTAGACTGTTACAGCGTTAAGCCTTTGGATGAAAAAACAATCGTTTCTTTAGTAAAAGAAATCAAAAACGTGATTTTAGTTGAGGATCATTATCCTTATGGTGGTTTGGGTGAGGTGGTTTCTTTTTTGTTATTAAAAAATAAATTAAATTTAGAAAATTTTTCTCATCTTTGTGTTTCAAAAATCCCAATGTCGGGTAAACCTGAGGACATTTTGGCTTATATGGGAATAGACAGAAAGATGATAACAAAAAAAGTTTTATCTTTCTTTTAAATAATTTTTTTCATGACTTCTTTTAAAGATTTAATAAGAAGATCAATTACTTTTTCATTGTGATTAGCATTGATTTGAATTCGTATTTCATCACGGCCTTGAGGAACAACTGGATAACTTATGGCGGTAGTTAAAAAACCATAATCAAAAAGTTTTTTAACAATTTTTTTTGTTTTTTTTGGATTACCGATTAATACTGGTTGGATGGGATGAAAAGAGTTGGCGGCCATGGGAATTTTTTCATTTTCGGCAAGTCTTTTAAAATAGTTAATGTTGTCAATTAATTTTTTTCTTATTTGAAAACCTTCTTCTTCTTGAAGAACTCTTAGTGCTTCCAAAGAAGCGCCGGCTGTCCCCGGCGTTAAGTTATTAGAATAAATGTAAGTGGCGGCTGATTCGCGAAGATAATCAATAATTATTTTTTTTGAAACCACATATCCACCATCAGTGCCAAAGGCTTTACCAAAGGTACCAATTAAAACATCGACTTCACATTTTTCTTCTTCTTCGCTTCCGCGACCCATTTTTCCCAAAACACCAACACCATGGGCATCATCAACTACAATCAAAATCCCATTTTTGAATTTTTCATCATATCTTTTTTTAATATCGGCAATTTTTTTTAATTTTTGGACTTCGCCCAACATACTAAAAACACCATCGGTAATAATAAGAACCCGGTCAAAATTACCAATAGCATTTTTGACAATTGATTCAAGATTGTCTGTGTCAAGGTGTTTAAAGATTGCTTTTTGCTCTTTGGGAAGTTTGGCAAGTCGTATAGCATCAATTATGCTTCGATGATTAAGTTCATCAGAAACTACTAAAACTTTATCGGAAACGACAGTATTTCTTGTTTGACCAACAATAAGGGGGAAAATCACTCCTTGATTGGCGGCAAAGGCAGAAGAAAAAATTATTGCCTCCTCTTTCTGATGGAATCTGGCTAATGCTTTTTCTAAATCTTTATGGATTTTAAAAGTCCCACTGATAAAACGGACAGCGCCTGGACCAGTGCCGTATTTTTCACTGGCTTCTTTTTCTTTTTGTTTTAAACGGGGATGGAAACGAAGACTTAAGTAATCGTTGGAATTAAAGATGTAATAGTTTTTACCTTCAATGATAGCTTTTGGTGGATTTTTTCGTGTAAATCCCTCAATGACTTTTTCTTGTCTTTTGGAAAGACCAAGACTATCGATTCTTTCTAATTCGTAAGATAAAAGACTGAAAAAATTTTTTGATGACATATTTATTTAACTTTTTGTTTAATGTTTTTAAACATAATTTTAACCGTTTCTTCAAAACTAAATTTGGGTTTCCATCCCCAATCTTTTCTTGCTTTTGAGTCATCAATTGATTTTGGCCAGGAGTCAGCAATTTTTTGAATTTGAGGATCAATTTTATAAGCAATTTTGAAGTTGGGTAGATATTTTTTAAGTTCGTCAGCAATCATTTTGGGTGAAAAACTGAAGGAAGCTAAATTATAACTTGTTCTTATCTTAATTTTTTCTTTTTCGGTAGTGATAATTTTAATAGTTGCTTCAACAGCATCTTCCATATACATCATCGGCAGCATCGTATCTTCTTTTAGAGGACATTGATAAAAATTATTTTTTATCCCTTCATAAAAAATATATTTGGCATACTCTGTCGTTCCGGCTGAGGGTGGCGTTTTATAGTCCAAAAGCCCAGGATAACGCAAAGAGCGAACATCAACACCCCATTTTAAAAAGTAATACTGACACAAAAGCTCGCCTGCTCTTTTGGTTAATCCATACATGGTGGTTGGTTCAATGATTGTGTCTTGAGGAGCGGCATCTTTTGGGGTAGTTGGACCAAAAACAGCAATAGAGGATGGCCAAAAGACTTTAAGATTTTTTTCTTTAGCAATATCTAAAGTATTTTTAAGACCTAAAAGATTGGTTTGAAAAGCGCCTTCTGGGTCATTTTCACTTTTAACGGATAAAAAAGAAGCAAAGTTAATCAGGGTAGTTATTTTGTATTTATCGATTATGGTTGCAATTTTTTTTGGTTCAAGAACCGACGATTTTTCAACAATCCCATCAAAATCTTGAGGAATAAAACTATGACCCAAAGCAACTACATTTTCTTTGCCAAAATATTTTTGAAGATTGGGGACCAGCTCCGATCCGATTTGGCCAAAAGCGCCAATGACAATAAATTTTTCTTTCATAAAATTTTAGTCGTATTTTTTAAAAAATCATTTATTTTATAAATTTTATTCTTTCATCATTTAGCCAGTTTTTTAAATTTACTCCTCCTTTATCTTTTTGAGAAATAATAAATTTTTCTTGATTGTTTTTAAAAATATCTAAAATTTCTTTATCAACCAAGCTCCAGTCGATATCTTTTGATAAGGGATTGATGCCAACTTCAGATGATGGGCTCCAAGTTGCCGTGGCAAAATATTCAATGGTTGATTCTTCAAGGTATAAATTACCATGGGCAAAACCAAAAGGGACCCAGATCCAAGTATCAAAATCATCATCCCAGGATGAGGGCATTTTGACTGCCCCGATTTTCCCAAAATTTTTGGAGTTAGGACGGATGTCTAAAAAAAAATCAATCATCTTACCAACAACTGTTCGGACCAATTTTCCCATCGGCGGATCGTATTGAAAGTGAAAACCACGAAGGACCCATTTTTTGGAATGACTTTCCATTACTTGTTTGATTTTTAAATCTGGGATGACCTCTTCCAACTGTGAAAAACGATAGGTTTCGGTAAAATAACCGCGATTGTCGGCAAAACGGGCAAATTTAATTAGTTTTACCTCGTCAAAAACAGTTGGCAAAACTTCAAGGATTTTCATTTTAAGATTTTAATTGATAATTAAAGTTTTGTAAAGGTTAAAATTTTCTTTGTTTAATTTTGTATAATTTTATAGATTTCTGGTCAAACTCGCTCTCCGATTCGGAGGGTAAAGAATGAAAATTTTAGAGATTCCTGATCGAAGCCAGGAATGACAATATTGATAACACTTGTCATTCCCGCGTAGGCGAGAATCTATAAAATAAAACAATGAAAAACATTTTGAAAATCTATTTTTTAACATTTTTTATCTATAGCTTTTTATTTATTCTTTGTTTTTATCTTTTTTATAATCCCAGGACAGTTCTTTTTTATAAAGGATTAAAGTTTTTGTTTCTGATTTTTTTTCTTTTTTTGATTTTTCTTTTTGTTTTTCGAAAAAAAAGCCGTCAAAATTTTTTTTACTATTTTTTGGCCTCAGTTTTTAGTTTTTCTTTACTCTTATCATTTTTTTGTCGTTTTTCCAGTTACTTTTGAGCGCTCAATTACTATGTATCTTTTAAAAACTATCAGTCAAAATCAAGGAATTAATAAAAAAGAGTTGGAAAAAAAATTAATTGATGAGTATATTTTAAAAAATAAGGCTTTGGAAAAAAGATTAAATGAACAAAAAGTAATTAATTTTATTGAGATAAAAAACGAAAAAGTTTATCTGACTGAAAAAGGAAAAAAATTCTTAAAAATCGCTAACTTAATTGATAAAATTTTTGGAATTAATGTTTTTTATGAATAAAAAAATTGCTTTTTTAATTTTTTTGTATTTTTTAATCACTGGTTTTTTCTTTTCTTTTTTAATTCCTCCTTTTCAAAAGCCGAATGAGTTTGCTCATTTCAAAAAAACGGTATCGGTGGCCAACTTTGATTTTTTTTGTCAGAATAAAAAACAACCAGTAAATGCCAATCTTTATCATATTATTAACTCACCCCAAATTAGGATTCAATTTGATTATTACAACAAAATTCCAGTCAGTTTTTATAAAGAGATGCCGTTAAAAAATGAGTTAAAAATACTTTATATAACTGAAGGTTGTCGTTTTAAAGATTTTGTTGGTTATTTGCTTCCGGCTTTTTTTACAAACTTATTTCTTGGTTACCAACTAATGGATTTTTGCTTTTTGGTTTGATTCGATTTTTAATTTTTTTGTTTTGCTATTCAATCTTATTTTTTTTAACCCTTAAAAATAAAGATAAATTTTTTAAGTTTATCTCTTTTTTTATCCTTTCTTTACCAATGACTATCAATCAATTTTCGGCTTTTTCCTATGATGTCTCTCACTTATTTTTTGGTTTAATTTTTTTAAATCTTTTTTTTAATCACTTTTATTTAAAAAAAATTAGCCGTCGGTATTTATTATTTTTAGGACTATCATTTTTTCTTTTTGTTTTTTCAAAACCCCTTTATGATCTTTTCTTTTTATTATTTTTTTTAATTGATAAAAGATATTTTGAAAAATTAAAAATAAAAAAGGAAATTTTTATAATTGTCATTTTTATCTTCTTAGCACTTTTAAGAATTCCAAGTTATCATCAAACTGGTTTATCACTTGGCAACTTTGATAGCCGAATTCAAAAGATGATTTTTTTAGAAAATCCTTGGCGATTTTTTTCGCTTTTAGAAAAAACTTATTTTGATTTTTTTGATGATTACGTTAAAAGTTTCATTGGGGTTTTGGGGTGGTTGGACTTTGAATTAGATTTTTTTGTTTATTTGTTTTTTTTAGTTTTTTTTGGATTTATTGTTGGTATTTTTTTCAAAAAGATAAATATTTCAAAAAGTCAAGCATTTATTTATTTTTTTGCTAGTTTTGGAACTTTTTTTCTGATTTTGATGGCAGAGTTTTTTTATTGGACAGCCCCTGGTGCTTCTCATATCGCAGGCGTTCAAGGAAGATATTTAATTATTCTTTTACCAATTTTTTCTTATTTTTTGATTTTTTTTATAAAAAAATTTTCTTTAATTTTTTTTTGGGTTTATATTATTGTTTCTTATATTTTTAAATACTCGGGCAATTTTTTATCGCTATTTTGATTACTCAGTTTATGCCCGCCTAACAAGAGATTTAAAAACTATCAAAGGCAATTTTATCTTAATAAAACCAAAAAAGCAAAAAATTTTAGTAATTAACGACAATTTTAACGGCGCTTGTTATGGAGTCTATCTTAAATTTAAAAATAAAAAATTCAAGGCACCGGTAAAGGTGGAGGTTTTTGACAAAAAGGCAAAACGAGTAGTTTATTTTTTAGAAAATCATGTAACTAATTTAAAAGAACCGGTTTTCGCCCCTTTTCCTAAAACAAAATTTCAACCACCGGTTTATATAAAAATTATTAATCGCTATTCCAACACTCCTTTACGGGTTTTTAATAAGGCGGCTTTGAGTTGTATTACTGATTTTTGGTACCGCTAATTTTTTATTAAAGAAAAAATTTTTCTTACAGTCTTTTTCCACGAAAAATTCTTTTTAATTTTTTCGAAGTTAATTTTTGGTTTTTTTTCTAATATTTCAATTATTTTTTTGTAAATCTCTTCCTCATTTTTTTCATTGACTAAAAACTCCTTTGGTAATGTTTCCTTCATTGAAGAGTTATTACCAGCCAAAACGGGTGTCCCACAAGCTAATGATTCCAAAGGAGGAAGACCAAAGCCTTCATATGATGATAGATAAAAAGTTAAAATGGCACCACTGTAAAAATAAGGTAAATCTTTATCTTCAACATAGCCTAAAAAAATGACTTTATCCTCTAATTTTAAGTCTTTAACTAATTGAAAGATTTTTTCATTTTTCCAACCGGCTTTTCCTATGATTAAAAATTTAGTATCAAGTAGCAAGTATTTAGTATTAAGGAGTTTATGAAAAACTTTTATTGCCACATCAAGATTTTTTCGCGGTTCGATGGCACCAACATAGAGCATATAACTTGTAACTTGTAACTTGTAACTTTTTAAATATTTTTTTATTACTTTTTCAATTGCTTTTTTATCTTCTATTTTTCTAAAATACTCCCCCACTGCTGGATAAATAACATGGACTTTTTTTTCTTTTATTTGAGGATATAGTTTTAATAAATCATTTTTGGTATTTTCTGAGTCAACGATGATTTCATCATTATATTTTATGTTTTTTTCAATTTTTTTTTCATGAGCATTTATCACATCATCGGTGTGATACTTTGGATAAAGTTTCCACGATAGATCATGGATAGTGGTTATCCCTTTAACATTTTTATCGGTTTTTGGTCGCAAAAAATCTGAGGAGTAAAAAATATCAGATTGGCCAATCAACCTATTGATTGATAAAAAATCATTTTTCTGCCATAAAAATTTTTGTAGTTTCATCGGGATTGGATACCGATAGATTTTTGCTCCCAAATGTTTAAACTCTTCTAAAAATAAATATTTCTTAAAAGGATTTTTGGCGGCGAAAAAAAGTTTGTAATTGTTTTTTTTATCGAAAGTAAGAAGATTTTTAACTAGGTTATAAGTATAGTTGGCCACACCTGAGCCTTGGTAGATAAGCTGGGAAATATCAATACCAATAAGCATGAGAATATTATAGCGTATAACTTGAAACGTATAACGTGGAACGTTAAAAATTGTGTAAAAATTGTGTAAAAAGTAGTGTAAAAATAGTTGGAATAAGAAAAAAATGTGAATTATGCGAAGATAAAATTGAGATAAATTGAGATTTAAAAATTGCTTTTTTATTCTTGATATTTTTTCTTCTAAACAAAATGCAAAAGATAAAAAATATAGCCTAAAATAGTTCACCAATCACTTTTTCTATTTAATTGGATTTTTATAGTATCATTCTATCGTTTTTCTCAATCCTCCCTCAAAATCAGTCTTTGCCACAAAGCCAAACTCTTTTTGCTTAGATTTTAATCAATTTTGCATTGCTATTGCAAAATTGTCCAGAATAAAAATTAATTGACAAAATGATAATTTTATTTCATAATTACTACTATATGAGTAGAAAAAGTGAAATAAAAAACAAGAGTTTGATGGAAAATAAACCTTATTTAACAAATTTTTTTTGATTTGCCAAGATTATTAGAAGATTTAGATTTTGATGTTAAAGATTTTTCCTCTTTTGATTACCGAGTTTTTATAAAAGATCTAAAAAAGTATTTTGTCTCAAAATTAAAGTATAAAGATTTTGAGGTTAAGGTTTCTGGTAAAAATCGGCTGATATATTTAAAGTTTCCAATTTTAAAAAAAATTGGTTTTCCGCTGGAGAAAGAAAAACAAAGTGAAAACATTTTATTTTTACGAATTGATTTAAGTGATGTTTTGGGTAAAAATTTTAAAGAAGAAATTTCTTTAAAGTCTACTTGGGATTTTTCTTTTCTTATTAAAAGATATTCTTTATCTTATATTTTTTCTGGAAAAATAGCTGCTATTTTATCGCGAGAAACTTTTGAGGAAAAAGAAAAAACACCTCGTTTTAAAGGTCGTGATTATTTTGATATCTTTTGGCTAAAAGAAAAAGGGATAAAATATAACTTTGATTATTTAAAAACTTTGATAAACATAAAAAATGAAGAAGAACTAAAAGAAAGATTATTAAAAAAATTTCAAAAAGCAAAAAAGAAAATTAACTTTATAAAACAAGATCTTTTCCCCTTTTTTTCAGAGAGTATTTTTGTTGAAAATTTTACTAATAACTTTGATGCTTTGGTTGAAAATTTTTTTAAGAGTTTTTAGTCTTAAATTATAAGAACAGTTCTTGATGAAGTTGATTAGAAATATTTTTTAATACTCATTGACAAAAATAAGACTTGGTAATACAATTAATATAGTTAATATAGTTAAAATATTAAAAATTTTCTAATAATAAATATATGCAACAATCAATAAATATGCTTGATTTTCAAAAAAGCCCAGGTAGCATTTTGAATGAAGTTTTTTATGGTAAAAAAAGAATTATTTTGGAAAGAGATAAAAAAAAATTAGCCGCTCTTATCCCAATTGATTTTTATTAGAAGTTATTTGAAAGCGAAGATATTGAATTGTATTCTGATGAAAGGATAAAGGAATTTATGAAAGAAGATAAACTTTCCGAAAAATTAAAAAGAAAAGTTAAAAAACTTCTAAATATTAAATGAGAATTTTTTTAGATGCTAATGTTTTGTATGCGGCTTCTTGTCCAAAAACAGGTGCTTCTTTTGCTATATTTGAATTAAAAAACCGTTTTCAATTTGAACTGATTACTTCTCAATTGGCTTTAATTGAAGCAGAAAGAAATTTGACAGAAAAGGAAGGATCAGAAGAAATTAATAATTTTTATTTATTGATAAAAAAATCAAAGTGGTAAAATCAGAAAGTGAAAAAGCTAAAAAGATGTTTAAAGGAATAATTGAAGAAAAAGATGTTCCGATATTGTATGCCGCCCTTAAATCTAAATCTTCCTATCTTCTTACTTTAGATAAAAAACATTTTTTTAATGAAAAAATAAAAAAATTAAATTTGCCAATTAAAATATTAACACCAGGTCAATTTATTAAAGAATTGTAATTTTAAAAAATGTTATGACAAAAATAACAAAAAGATCATTGGAAAAATTGGGAGTTTTAGAAGAAATTGAAAAATATATAGAAGCGTTGAAGATAAATAATATTAAGCCAGAGAAAATAATTCTTTTTGGTTCACTGGCAAAAAATAAATATCACTTTTATTCTGATATTGATTTAGCAATAGTTTCTTCCCAATTTAAAAAAGATGTTATTAAGGTAATGATGATTTTATCAAAATTAACTATTGGGGTGGCTGATAGAATTGAAACAATTGCTTTAACACCAGAGGATTTAAATAAAAAATATCATCCTTTAATTGGTGAAATAAAAAAATATGGCAAAGTCATTTATTCTACTTAAAAATTAAAGAACAGTCCTTTAAAAACTTGAAAAACCCTATGCCAAAAACATTTATTGTCATTCCTGCGTATAATAAGAATAAAGGGTAATATTATATTTAATAATGATGTAAATTTTTACTTATAAAACACTCTTACGGTCGAAAATCAAATTCAATAATAAAACCACCCAATTTTTCTATTTAAAATTAAAGCAGTGTCCTTTTTAATATATGTTATAATAAATTTATTTCAATTCAGTTTCCTATTGCCATCAAAATTCTTTACGAAAAAGAGGCAAAAGAAGCGCCTTATGTTGCATACATTCCTGAATTTGACTTATCTTCTTGTGGAAAAACTGAAGAAGAAGCAAGGAAAAATATAAAAGAAGCGTTAGAATTAGTCCTTGAAGAACTAAAAAAACAAAACAAACTTGAAGAATATCTAATGGATTTAGGTTTAGATCTAAAAAACCCTCCTCTTTTCCAAAAATCATCATTGAACCATTTGTCTTTCATTTTTCATAAAAAATATGCCATCAATAGAACCAATTCATTATAAAAAATTGGTTAAATTCTTTGAAAAAGAAGGATGGAGACATATTTGTACTAAAGGCGATCATATGATTTTTATGAAAAAAGGATTTATAAGACCAATTGTTATTCCACGCTATAAAACAGTGCCTACTTTTATAATAAAAAATAACCTAAGAACTGTAAAAATTTCAAATGAAGATTATTTTAAAAAGATAACCAAGTTATAATTGAAAAATTAAAGGACAATCTTTTAAAAACCCTATGGCAAAAATATTTATTGTCATACCAGCGTATAATGAGGAGAAAGTGATTGGGAAGGTTATTTTTGTTTTTGATTTTTTTGGGGAATGATATAATTCTTTTATGCAAAAACAAAAACTTAATTTATTGTCAATAGTTTTTATTGTTAATAATAATACTGATATTTTATTGGATAAAATAAAAAATATTAGTAAGAAATTATTAAAAAATAAAAGATATGAGTTTTTAATAATTGATAATGGGCTAAATCAAAAAGAAAAACAAAAAGTATATTCTTTAAAAAACAAAATATCTAATATAAGAATTATTACTTTAACAAAAAAATATGATTATGATACTGCTTTAATTGCTGCGTTAGATAATTGCATTGGTGATGGAGTTTTAGTTTTAAACTACTTGAATGATGACGAAAAAACTGCTAAAAAAATAATCAATTATTTACATGCTGGATATGATATTGTTAATATCGAAAACAAAGATGATTTTAATAAGATTAAGTTATTACTGAGAATATTTATTAAATTTACTAATGTCTTTTCTTCTCACCGAGTTTTTAACAATCTAACTGGAACATTGGGTTTAAGTCGAAAAGCAGTTAATTCTATAACAAAAATAAGACGAAAAAATAGAAATTTTCTTTACTTACAGGATTATCTAGGTTTAAGGATAATTAACCTCAAAACTAAATTAAGTAAGCTATTTTTAAAGGAATTTAATAAAAATAAATTTATAAATTTTTTTATTGAGGGTATTGATATTATTGTTTCTAATTCAGTTAAACCATTAAGATTAGTTTCTTTCTTTTCTGCTTTTGCCAGTTTTTTAAGTTTAATTTTTATTATTTATGTTTTTTTGGTAACTTTGATTAAAAAAAATATTATTGAGGGTTGGATTAGTACAACTGTTTTAATGGGAACAATGTTTTTTATGTTATTTTTAATATTAACTATTTTGTCAGAATATATTTTAAGAATATTAAAAGAAGTAAGAGATGAACCTCTTTATTTTATTGAAAAAGAAATAGATCACTCAATTTATTTATCAAGTAATGAATTGAATATTACTGAAGAAAATTAGTAAATATGAAAACTGCTCTTATTGGTTATACCGGTTTTGTTGGTGGGAATATTTACAATCAATTAGAATTTGATGATGTTTACAATTCAAAGAATATTGAGGAAATAAAAGGAAAAAAATATGATTTAGTAATTAGTGCCGGTGTATCAGCTGTTAAATGGCTAGCCAATCAAAAACCAAAAGAAGATTGGCAAAATATTGAAAAACTTTTGAATTTATTAATCACCGCTAAAATAAAATATTTAGTTTGGATTTCTACGGTTGATGTTTATCCCAATCCTTCTGATGTTGATGAAAAAACGTATATAGGTTATAAAAAAGCCCAACCATATGGAAAAAATAGATTTTTAGCTGAAGAATTTATAAGAAAAAATTTTTCTTTTTATTCAATAGTTAGATTACCTGGTTTGTTTGGCTTTGGTATTAAAAAAAATTTAATTTTTGACATTATTCATGATCAATATAATGATTTTGTCCATCCTGAAAGCATTTTTCAATTTTATAATTTAAAAAATATAGGGAGTGATTTAAAAATCGTAATTAAAAATAAGATTCCTCTTATTAACTTTGCTACCGAGCCAATTTCAGTTCAAGAGATTGGGAAATATGTTTTAGGTAAAAAAATAGAAGGAAATAAAAATTTAAAAAAAGTTTTTTATGATATGAAAACATTATATTCTGAGTTTTTTAGTAAGACTGGTGATTATTTATATAAAAAAGATGAAATATTAGAAGAGATTAAAAATTTTATTGAAATTGAAAAAAGTAAATTATGAAGCTTTCCATTTCAAATATAGCATGGAAAAAAGAAGAAGATGAAAAAATAGTAAAATTGCTTAAACTTTACGGTTATAAAGCAATTGAGGCAGCGCCAACTATTTTATTTGAAGATATTGAAAACACGTCTTCTTTTGAGATAAAAGAGGTAAAAGAGTTTTGGAAGAAAAATGGGATAGATATTATTGGTTTTCAATCTCTTCTTTTTGGTAAAGATGATTTTAATATATTTTCAAATAATCAAAAAAAAATTTTGGATTATTTAAAAAAAATTTTTGAAATTGGCAACAATCTTGGAATAAAAATTGTTGTTTTTGGTTCACCAAAAAATCGGTTAAAAAAAAATCTTTCTTTTTCAGAAGCTAAAAAAAAAGCTTCAGATTTTTTCTATAAATTAGCAGAACTTGGGAAAGACAATAATATTATAATCGCCTTAGAGCCTAATCCAAAACAATATGGAGCTGATTTTATAATGAACACCGACGAAGCTTTAGATTTTATAGAATATGTTAATCATAAAAATTTACGTCTTAATTTAGATTCTGGCATTTTAACTTTAAATAACGAAGACTTAGAAAAAAATATCAAAAGATCACTCCCCTACTTATCCCATTTTCATATTAGTGAACCTTATTTAGGCCCAGTTGGTAAAAAGAATGTTAATCATTTAAAAATTGCTTCTATATTGAAAAAAAATAAATATTCTTTTTACTGCTCGATAGAGATGAAAGCGCAGTCTGACAATAATTTATTAACAATAGAAAACGCTTTAAAATTTGTAAAAGAAATTTATGGTTGATTTTAATAATTGGCAAATTCCAAAACACAAAAAAATTGAATTTTCAAATAAAAAAAATAAATACTGCCTTTGTATACCAGTTATTAACGAAGGTGAAAAATTCATTAATGAATTAAAACATATTAAAAAAATATCTTTACCAGTTGATGTCATTGTGGCTGATGGCGGAAGTAGTGATGGTTCAACTGATCCTAAATTACTTAAAAAATTGAAAGTTAGAACTTTATTAATCAAAGAAGATGTTGGTAAATTAAGCGCTCAGTTAAGAATGGGTTATTCTTATGCTTTAAAAGATGGATATGAAGGAATTATTACTATTGATGGCAATGGTAAAGATGATCCCAAGGATATTTTAAAATTTATTAAAGGTTTAGAACAAGGTTTTGATTATTTGCAAGGATCAAGATTTGTTAAAGGAGGAAAAGCGATTAATACACCTTTAATAAGACTTATTGCTAATCGTTTTATTCATGCACCACTTTTAAGTATTTTTTCAGGTTTTTGGTTTACTGATACGACTAATGGTTTTAGAGCTTATAGTGCAAGATATTTATTAGATAAGCGAGTTAGTCTATTTCGTGATGTTTTTAAAAATTATGAGTTGTTATTTTATCTTACCTTAAGAGCTAATCAACTAGGTTATAAAGTTAAAGAAATTCCTGTCACAAGGAAATATCCTAAAGGAAAAATTCCAACAAAAATTAATTTTAAAAGTATGATCGATATTTTTTGGAGTTTAATTAAGGTGGTTTTAGGATTTTATAACCCCAAAAGTTAAAAAAAATTGTCTAATCTTACTAAAATATCGTAGATATTGTCAATTTTTCCGCCTAAAATTACGAAAAAATTTTTAAGATGGTAATCGTTTTTAAATAAAATTGGTCTACCATCATCTTCTTCCTTTTGAAGGAGTAAAGTTTTTAAGGTATAAAGCGATTTAATGTAATTTGCCTTAGCAAGGCAAGAAAGGTAACGGGAAGCATCTTTGATCATAAATAAAAAATTTGATTTTGGTTTATAGTTTTTTTCTACTTGATGTGGATCTTGATAATTTTCTATATCTGTCCAAAAGGAATGAGGGGTATAGCGAACATGGGTTAATGAATAACAATCTTCAGCTGGGAATGGCATAGTAGAAAAAAACGGCCCATCCATTACTGTGATTCCCAGTCCTTTAATTTCGGGTGGTGGTTTTACCAGCACAGTTTCAGTGATTTCTTGTTTTAGAGGTAAAATCGGTAAACCTGAGTTTTTTAATAGATAATTTATCCCAGAATAAGTACAATTAATAACATAATCAGCAAAATATTTTTTGTTGTTTGTTTCTAATACAAATTGATTATTTTCTTTTTTAATTTTTTTAACAAAAGTATTGAAAATAACAGGAATTTTTTTTCTTTTAATTTTTTTTTTAAAATAATCTCTTAATTTTTTAGCATCAAAAGCCGACTCTTCTGTTTCGTAAACTTCTTCGATCAAAACTGGATTGAATAAATCGCGATATTTTTTCGATGCTTTTTTTATTGGAGAACCAACCTTTTTTATAAATTTTTCAAATTGAAATGAGTTGGTTTTTGAATTTATTTTAGCAATGGCGTATATTTTGACAAAAGAGTCATCGATAGCGAATTGATAGTCTTTTTTAAAGCGATAATAATTTTCATGAGATCTGTAGGCAGTTAAAAAGTCTCGTGGATAATGATAACCATTATGAACCCGGGCTTGATTGATATACGAAGCTTTAGTTAAAAGTTCATTTTCTTTTTCTATAATCAAAATATTTTTATAGCCTTTTTTCTTTAAAAATAACGCAATTTCACAACCATAAAACCCACAACCGATGATAATAATGTTATTTTTTTTCATAATTTTTATTCATTAAAAAAATTAGTGGTAGTAAATAGTAAATTATTTGAAAATAATAAACATATCTATAATCGCTGGCGGGTGCTATTATTATTAAAATTAGAAAATTTAAAAATAAGGGTAAAAATAAAATAAATAATCTAAGTCTAATTTTTTTAAAATAAAAAATTAAAAAAACACTAATTGTTAATGGAATAATTGCTTTCCAAAAGATAATTTTCGTTAAAGGATTAATTAAGGAATAAATTATATAAGAATCAAAAAATTTTTCTAAACGAATTAAAAAGATATTATTTATTAATGGTTTATTAATTATAAAATTGCTTTTATCGCTATTTAATAATAAAATAAAATGTGTTTTAGTTCCGATCATGCTTAATCCTTTACATATAATATTTCCTATAGTTATTTGAGGATTATTTATTATAATATAAATTGACCTAAAAAAAATTTTACTGAAGTTATTTGTAATATAATTTTTATTAAAGTATGGATTAAAAACAAAGTAATTAGACGTATGACAAACAAAAGAAGTTTTTGGATCAAATCTATCAACTATTCTACTAAATAGAACAATATCTTTTTCAGAGATATTACCATTATTAGCGATAACACCAAATACGCTATGAATTAGAGGAATCAAAGTGTTATATTTTTCTATTTTTTTAACATTAAATGAATTCATAAAAATAGTATTTATTAAAATATAGATTATCAAAGAAGTTAATAAATTTTTTCTTATCAAACTTCTCATTTTTTTTGATTTTATTGAAATTAAATAAAAAAATAAACTTATAAATATAAAAAAACCATTATGTCTAGAAGTAACGATTAATACTGTTATTAAAATAAAAAAGAATTTATTCATTGACATTTTTTTATAAAAAATCAACTCGAAAATTGTTAACTGAAATAAAAATAAAGAATTAGTAAAAATAATATCTTTCCAAAAAGTTAAGTTGTAAATTAAATTCACAGGATTAAAAATTATAAAAAAATTTAATAAAATTCTCTTAGGATAGCTAATTTTTAATTTGCACAAAAGTTTGTTGTAATAATATATGAAATAAAGAAATATTCCATATTGAAATAATAATAAGATGAAAGGAAAAGGAAATATTTTATAAATAAAAGAAAAAATAATTGTTAAAAAAGCCGGATGATAGTCGTCGAATTTATTATTTATTATTTGTTCTATAACTACCAAACTATCAACACTAAAGATTCCAGGAAACTTTATTACAAGAGTTATGATAAAAATAAGAATATTTAAAAAAATGAAAGATTTCATCTTATTTTTTCAGTTATTTTATAAATTAATTTTTTTATGATTGGGGATTTATTTATAATTATTTTAATTTTTTGTTTGAAAGCGGGATTAATTATTGGTTCTATTGAGTTGTTATTTTCTAAATTAATTTCTTTTTTGTTTATCAGTTTAGAGGCGGTTGTGGTTTCCCAAGACGGATTATCAAAGGTATAAGCTGGTCCATTGCTGTTTATTAAATTTAACGCTTCAACAATATATTTTTGGTATAGATTTTTATGTTTTTTGAAAAGAAGACTATAAAGATAGTTAAGATTAAAATAATTAAATTGTCTTGCCATAGAGTCATCTCTTACGCGATAATAAAATAAGGCTTTTGGAATACTAATACCTCCAAAATTATTTTCTAATAAATTTATAATCATATCATAATCTTCCATGCCAAAAATAAATCTTTCATCATTTTTACCAAACTTTTCAAAAATTTCTTTATAAATAACTAAAGAACCACTAGTTGTTGGATTATGAATCAGGCTATATGGGAATTCTGTTGCATAGGTAATATAATATCCATTATTTTTTTCAATATAATTTGCCCAGGAATATACAAAAGCTGCATTTTTATAATTTTTTAATATCTTAATAGCAGATGAATAATATTCTTTGTGTATTTTGTCATCAGCATCTAAAAAAGCTATGATTTTACCACTAGCATGAAAGGCGCCAAAGTTTCTAGCACTAGCCAACCCCCCATTTTCTTTATGGACAATTTTAACTTGAGGATATTTATTTTTGATTTCTTTTAGTTTTTTTATTGAATAGTAATTATCCGAGCCATCATCAACAATAATTATTTCTTTATTTTTATAAGAAGATTTTAGAATACTTTTTATTGTTTCTTCGATATATTGATGAGCGTTGTAATAAGGTATTATTATAGATAAAAGTGGATTTTTTTCTAATTTAATATTCACTTTATTAAAATCATTTGAATAAAAAGGAAAGTAATTAATCAATTTTCTATTAATATTTTTAATAAAATTAATTTTTTCTTCATAAATCTTTTTATTATCAAAATTTTTTAAAACAGTTTGAGAAGCATTTTCTCCTATTTTTTTTATTTCTTTGTTGTCTAATGATAAAAATTTTTTAAAAGTTTGAAATATTCCTTCTTCGGTTAAATCAAAGATAAATCCATTTTTTCCGTTTTCTATTAGTTCTCCTTGTCCGCCGTAAGGCGTTGTAAGAACACACTTTTTAAATAACATTGATTCTAAAACAGCATAGGGCAAAGACTCAAATACTGAAGGTAAAACAACAGCCTTATAGAAAGACATTTTTTCTATGAGATTTTTGGGGGGAATAGAATCAAAGATGCGAATATTTTCATTTTGAATATAAAATGAAAACTCTTTTTCAATTAGTTTTTTTATTGAAGTATTTTTAACTGGGAAAAAAGTATCTCTACCAAATAAGTCTATTTTTAAATTTCTAAGTAAGTCTATTTTTTTTAAAATTTTTAAAAATTGATA
>Ga0308418_1000623_pt1 | contig 19842 bp, 21 predicted proteins | sample HotsprSampleR4cd_FD_203517 | JGI IMG/M metagenome (GOLD analysis project Ga0308418, IMG submission 203517) | Hot spring phototrophic mat microbial communities from Mushroom Spring, Yellowstone National Park, Wyoming, United States - 20090729_R4cd ... | reverse complement strand
TCTAAAAACTCGCGAAATAAGGCAAAAAGTTCCTGTTTGGAATATCCTCGAAGGTTTGATAGGTCGATGGGTTCCATGACTTTAAGATAAATTTTTTCTTTAAACTGTCAAGAGCAATGCGAAGGGTTGTTCAAAAAGGTCCCCTACTTTGTCCCGCCGAGCGCCCATTTTTTGTCCTGCCAAGCGTGAGCTAAGCACCCCTCACTTCGTTCGGGGTGACAAAAAAAGGTAAATATTTCTTGCAAAGCGAAAAATCCCCCCTCCTTGGTAAAGAGGTTTTTACAATCCCCATGCGTTAAAACACCAATCTTTTATACCTACCTATTTAAAAAATCTTTTAAACTCTGTAAAGAAGCAAATAGACTTACTTTTAAGTCAAAAATAGACTTTTCCTCATAAAATTTATTTTTTTCTTGTATTTTTGGAAATTTTCGTGAAATTTAAGGCTGTTTCTAAGAAGGCTAAGGATGTAGCGAGCTTTGTGGGAATATGCCCGAGCCCTGTTGAGAGCGGAAATAGCGTTATGGGAAGGGTTCAATAAAGAAGAGGGGTAATCCATCTGTTGGATAGGTGTTTTTTGGTAATTCTTTAAGGAAAAAGCTTTAACTCCTGAATAAAAAACTAAAGACAGTGATTAAAATAGACAGAATAGTAAACCCTAACATCATGGTCCATTGAAGAAAGTTGAACCTCTTTTCTAAAGCCTCAAATCGCGCATCGCTCTCCCTCTTCTGGACCTCAAACCGCGCGTTCATCTCCTTTATAATTACCTCAAATCGCGCATCACTCTCCCTCTTCTGGACCTCAAATCTTGCGTTCATCTCCTCCCGAAGTGCCCTCTGCTCCGCTAATAAAGCCTCAAATCGCGCATCGCTCTCCCTCTTCTGGACCTCAAATCGTGTATTCATCTCCTTTGTAATTGCCTCAAACCGCGCATTCATCTCCCGAAGCAAGGCTTCAAAACGATACTCCATCTCTTTTCTTAAATACTCCATCTCCTTTCTTAAGTTTTTTAGCTCTTCCTCTACACGGATGATGCGCTCTATGAGAGATACCTCGTATAGCTCTTTCTCTTTTTGTTTGTAATATTCCTCTAAAAATTCGCGAAATAAGGCAAAAAGTTCCTGTTTGGAATATCCTCGAAGGTTTGATAGGTCGATGGGTTCCATGAGTATAAGATAAATTTTTTCTTTAAACTGTCAAGAGCAATGCGAAGGGTTGTTCAAAAAGGTCCCCTACTTTGTCCCGCCGAGCGCCCATTTTTTGTCCTGCCGAGCATGAGCTAAGCACCCCTCCCTTCGTTCGGGACGGCATCCCCTGGTGGGAGACCCCTCGGCTGACGCCTCGGGACGACAGAGAAAGGGGCTCGGGGGCGACAAAAAAAGGCTCGGGGCGAGAGCCTCCCACCATGTCATGCCTCGTCACGCTTTCTTTTTCCCCATCCCTCGGCACGCTTCTTTTTGTCTTCCCGAGGCGCGTAAGCGCCGAGGGACCCCTCGCTTACACTCGGGGTGACATAAAAAAGCTAGGGGTGACAAAAAAGGCTCGGGGCGACATAAAAAACGCTCGGGGCGACAAAAAAGCTCGGGGGGACAAAAAAAATTTGATTATAAACTTGAATTTTCCTAAAATCTTGTTAAATTTTCTCAACCATGCTCTTAAATTTCCAGTCTTTCCTTCAAAGTAAAAGCTATCAATACTACTTCGACTTGGTGTCCGTTTTAGTGGCTAAAGAGTTAAAGGTTCGCTACAAAAACAGCCTTCTTGGATACTTCTGGTCGCTACTAAACCCTATAGCTTTAGCCATAATCTTCTACTTTGCTTTTAAGGTTATCATGCGTGTCCCTATAGAAAACTACAGCTTCTTTTTGCTATGTGGTCTTTTTCCCTGGCAGTGGTTTGCTAATTCGGTTGGAAGCTCACCTATGGTCCTACTTGGCAACGCAAGCCTTATAAAAAAGGTTAACTTTCCCACCTACATTATCCCCTTAGCAAGCATCCTTAACGATACCGTCCACTTTCTTTTAACCATACCCGTGATACTTCTTTTTGGGTTTCTTTTCAAGGTTACTCCGAGCCCGGTCTATGTATGGGGTATACCTTGCTGGTTTGTTGCCCAGTTTTTCCTTACCTATGGGTTAAGCTTGCTTTTCTCAAGCATAAACCTTTTCTTTCGCGACCTTGAAAGGCTAGTTTCTCTCTTCTTGCTACTACTTTTCTACCTAACACCAGTTTTTTACGATGTATCCTTGGTCCCCAAAGAGTATCACGGCATCATTTTTTTGAATCCTGCAACCGGCATTATCATCGGCTGGAGAGACCTTTTTATGAAGGGAGCGTTCGATGTAGGGCTATACTTTGTTTACTTTTTTTATAACTTAGGTATATTTTTTGTAGGATTTTTTATCTTCAGAAAACTATCCCCTCGTTTTGCCGAGGTTCTGTAAAGCTAAAACCTATCATGCAGGAGAGCGTGGTCATCTTTGAAAGGGTAACCAAGAGTTATCCCACCTATACTTACATTACAGCGGGCTTTAAGAATTTTCTGATCCATCTGCCAAAAAGCTTGAAAGGGTTTAAAAAAAGGTATACTGTGCTTCGGGAGATTTACTTTCAAATAACCAAAGGGGAATGCGTTGGGTTTATCGGTAGGAATGGCGTTGGCAAAAGCACCCTACTTGGGTTGATAGCCGGGGTTTTAAAACCGGATTCTGGGAAAATCGTAGTCAAAGGACGGGTTTCTCCGCTTTTGGAGCTTGGAGCTGGCTTTCATCCAGATTTAACTGGCAGGGAAAATGTCATACTCAACGGGGTCCTCCTTGGCATGACCAAGGCTGAAGTTAAGGCCAAGTTAGACTTCATAGTCGATTTCTCGGGTTTGAAGGACTTTATCGACCAGCCAATAAGGACATACTCTTCGGGCATGGTAGCAAGGCTTGCTTTTTCTGTGATAGCCCATCTTGACCCCGAAATCCTGTTAATAGATGAGATTCTTGCTGTGGGTGATGTTGACTTTCAGAAAAAGAGCTTTCAGAAAATCTTAGAGTTTAAGGAAAAAGGCATTACGATAGTCCTTGTAAGCCATTCGCTCGATAGCATCGTAAAAGTTTGTGGCCGAGCCATCTGGTTAGAGAACGGAGGCATCAAGATGGACGGAGAAGCTAAGGAGGTTGTTTCAGCCTATTTAAGGAGTTAACCGCGTAGAAATAGAGGAGCAATCTTCCTTGGCGTTACTGTTTTTTAAACCATTTTAGTTCCTTCTTGAAATCTTCGGTTATTTTCGTGGCTTCGTCTACGGTAGAAATTATTTTGGGGGTAAGGATGACTATAAGTTCTGTTTTCCTTCTTCCTTTGGACTTGCTCTTAAAAAGGTTGCCGACTAACGGAACATCTCCAAGAATTGGGACCTTACTTTCAGATGAGCTTTGGTTTTCTGACATCAGACCGCCAAGGACTATACTTTGCCCTGAGGATGCAACCACATTCGTGTTTATCTTTCTAACTAAGATGGCTGGCGACGAAACACCTGGTGGGTTTGAGCCCATTTCTGACACCTCTTGGGTAATGCTTAGGGTCAGTAAGCCCTCAGTGTTCACCGTTGGCTTTACCCTCAAGATTACGCCGGTTGAGCGGTACTGGATAGTTTGCACAACACCTGTCCTTGCCCCTGCAGCTTCAGCAGAGGTGACCTGACCTGTAATTACAGGAACATCCGTTCCTACCTGAATGGTTGCCTCCTCATTGTCTAAAACCAAAAGCCTTGGGGTAGAAAGGATGTTAACCAGGTCTTTCGTGGCTAAGGCATTGATGACAAGCCTTAGCCTTCCGGTATCGGCAAGGAAGGTATAGGTCAATCCGGGGGCGGTGGGAACCCCGAATAGGGCTCCAAGCGTATAGTTGCCCTCGCTCATGCGGTTAGTGATAAACCACTCAAGCCCGTATTTGAGGTCGTCGTTTAGGGTAAGCTCGGCCACCATAGCCTCGATCAAGACCTGTTTAGGGGGGACATCAAGCCTTTCAAGGTAGGAGAGTATCTGTTTATACTGAGCTGGCGTTGTCATGATGAGAAGGATGTTTCTTTTATCGTCAGCCGACATTTTTAACCCTGTAACGCTGAAGGATTGAGGACCTGACGGAGTTTGAGGCTTACCAGGTTGGGTAGGAGCGGGAGGCTGTGGTTGCTTAACATCTCCTCCCACGAAAAGTTTCCGTAGAGATTCCAGCAAATCTGAGGCTCTTGAATACTTAGGCGTGTAGATGTAAGCCTTTTCTTCAGAACCAGCGGACTCCGCGGTGTCAAGCCTTTTTGTCCACTCAATCACTTGATTGAGGGAAGCCTCATCCGGTGCCAAAACAAGGACGCTGTTCAAATACTTAATAGGGAGAAAATAAGCACCCGGGTCGGCAGGAGACTTAGCAACAGGGAATTTTAAGGCTTCAAGGATTGAGGTTATCTGCTTAACAAAATCCTCTGTTTGCCAATAAGTTAGCTTAAGAAGGATGATTTTTTTGTTTTGAAGATAGGGCACATCAAACATTTTAATGAAATCAACAGCTTCCCGAATGTTAGAAGATGGACCTTGGAGGATAAGGGCATTTTCTCTTTGATAAATTCGGAGGTTGACATTTTTATGAAACTCTCTCACAAGGAACTCTAATTCTCCCGCCCTAAGATACTTAAAAGGATAGATGAAGAGGATCTCGGCAAAGGATTCCGGAGGCTCATCTCCAATCCTAAGGTCAAGCGGTTTGGGTTGAGGGGGCTTTGGTTTGGGCTTTGGTTTGTAGAGATGCAAGGTCCCAGCTTTATCTTCGGCTGAAATTCCGTATCTCTCTATCATAGAAAGCACGGACTCAAGAAGCTTGTCAGGTGGCATCTTTTCTTTCATCTTAAGAGTAATCGGGGTTTTGGTTTTCATAACCTCTTCATCCATTAGGAAAGGGACCTTGAGGGTTTCTCCGATGACATAGATAACAAAGTCTGAAAGGGGCATGTTTTCGGCATTGACCAATACAGGCTCTTTGGTATGGACTAAGGACTTAACATTGATAGGAGGCTTTTTTTCCTCCTCTTCCGGCTGTGGAGGGGGAAGGGGCTTTGGTGGCTTTTTTCTTTCGAATTTAGGAAGAAGAATTTCTTCGTAAGTAGTGCCCCCTGCAGTGGTGGCGTTTAGGTTCTCGCTTGCTGAAGGATAACAAATTGAGGTTAAGAGCAACACCAGTAAGATGGCTAAAATCGACCGGAGAAATTTCATTTGTTTGGTCCTTTCTTAGGTGTAAGAATGAACAACTCCTTTGTCTGGTTCCCCCTTTTGAGAATAACTGAGTTGTCCGTTATCTTAACAACCCTAAACCCATCCATCAAGATTTCCTTTTCCTTGGCAAAAAATTGTTGTCCTAAAAAATCTCTCATCAAAGCCTTTTTTTCTTTACCTGCCATCATGATGGCTAACAAAGTATAAGCATTCTCAGGAGGTGGGTCAAATTGTCCACCATACTTTCCGTCAACGGTGAAAAGATTTCTTTCCATGATCTCTTTATCCTCAACCTTGGGTCTTTTGATAAGGCTTGCCATCGTCTCGTTTGCAACGTTTGAGGTTGAATTTGGACTAACCTGAGTGGCGTTTAAGCTCGCGAGGCTCTTTTTTGGGGTTAAATTCATGTTGGGTTCTTTAGAAAGCATAAACCCCAAGTAGCAAGCTAAAATCAAAACTACTATGTCCAAAATAAAACCCTTTAGCCTTAGAATTTGGGCTTTCATTTACATTTCCCTTCGGAAGACTGAAAGGGTTAAGTTTATGGTAAAATCCGGTCTTGAGCGCGTAACCTCAAGGTTCCTTATTATTATAAGTTTTTCAGCTGTTTCCACAGTCTTTAAAAATTCAAGAAAAGGCTTAACCTCCCCCCTTAGACGGAGGACTATGGGAATTTCTGAAACTTCAGGACCCTTCTTCACATCAAGGAGCTCAAAGTTTAGGACCGCTAAGTTCTTTTCTTCAGCCTTGGCTAAAAGCCATTTTAGGAGCTTGCTTCTTATAGCGTTGTAGGTCCAATCTTGCGGGCAAAGCAGGGAAAGGTCTTTTGTTTCAAGCTTTTTCTCTTCTCTCTCCTTGGCTTTAATCTGGGAAAGCCTTCTTTCGTAAAGTTCCCTTTTCATAAAGTAGGTTTGCTTGAGTTGGTTAAGCATGCTCTTTGCTTCTTTGAGCCTTGTCTGCAAAGGTTTAACGAGAAAATTAACCAAAGCAAGGGCTATTATAATATACAAACCAAATTTTCTTAATTCTTCGCGTTTAATCATAGGGCTTAAGCTCGATGGTTAAGCGAAAGTCGTATAGCTTTGCTCCTGTCTTTTTTATGGGAGGTCCTTCAAGCTTTACTGATTTTACCATGTTTGACCTTTCGAGGATCTCAATTACTTCCACTGGGTCTTCAAAGGTTAAAGCTAACTCGAGCCTTTTTTCGTTCAAAACTAACCTGTTAACCGTGCATCCGATGGGTAAAGTCTTGGCAAGCTCATTAAGAACTGTAAGCCCTGATACGACCTGCGAGGTTTTGTTGTTTAAAGCGGAGATTAAGGCTGAGTAGTCCTTGGAAGGCGCAGTCCTATTTTCAAAGTAGGCTAATTCCCGGTCAAGCTTGGAAATTTTTGTCTTTAGCTCCTTGATAGCCTTTTCGTAATTTTGCAAGGTGGCATAAAGGTAGACCCCATAGCCAAGAAGTAGATATATAGGAAGGCGAAGGAGCGGGGCTATTTTTAGGGGTAGCACCCTTCTTACTTTAAACTCTTTGAGGTTTATTTTTGATAGCCCTTCAAGGGAAACTGGATATAGTCTTTCAGAATATCTAAGGATGGTCTTATCTTGGCTAAAGTCTTTTAGCATATCGCCATAGATGAGGATTTTTTTTATCTCCCGAGAATAAGGCATGAGCCCGGTTAAGAAGAGTTCAACATCCTTCTGGGTAAGATCGGCAACGGATAGACTGCCTAAAAATTTTCCTTTAACATAAGCGATAAGATGATAGATGTTCCTTTGTTTGTATATCTTTAAAGCAGTATCCTCCTCTACCAAAAGCAAGTCTTCAGGTATTACATACTGAAAGGGAAATATCTTCTCAACCCTTTCTTCCTCATCCTTTGACCAAGCCCAGAGGTCAACGAGGGTAAACTTTTCCGTAGCCTCAAAAATTTTAAAGGTATAGCTTGCCTTGGGAAGGGGGAAAAAATCCTGGACCTCAACCTTCAAGGCATCTTTAAGCTTCTTTAGCGGTATAGGGGGATAGCTTCTTCTTGTGTAAAAAAGGAGCTCTCTTGAGATGACAAGGACCCTTTTCTGAAGATATTTAGTAAGCTTGAAAGCACCCGGGGAGATTTCTGAAATTTTATCCCCTTTAATCTGGTAGAACTTTGCCTCATCCTTGGTAAGATAACAGACAAGCATTATTCTTCCTTCCAGTAAAGGGCAGTGTATGGGGTGTTGAGGTTCTCCTGAAGATAAAGCCCAGCTTTTATGGTGTAAAAGGGTTTAGGCTTTCCTACTTTTATTTTCAACTCAACATAGCGAGAAGGAAAAAAATACACCCCCTCATCCGTCACGATCCTCCTCCCGGTGAGGGAGTATAGCTCGGCATCAGAGTATACGGGTTTTGTCTGCAGGTATTCCTTTAGCACCTTTAAAGTGTCGTTGTCAATGTCAAGATAAGCTATCAACACTGGGTCTTTGGCGGTGTTTGGATTAAAGCCAGTTTGAGGAAGCAGAGTAAGATAAGGTTCTATTTTTTCATAAAGTTCGGGCTTCATCCCCCTTATGAGCTTTATTTCCTCCTTGTATTGAAGGGGATAATTTCTCGGTGCATACTTTAGACCTTGGGAAGAATACCAATCTTTTTCGGCACCGTTAATTCGGGTTAAGTCGTCTGGGTCAATCCAATCAAGCAGGGAGTCTATGAAGATGTCAACTTCCTTTTGGTCAGCCCCAAAGTAGGTCAAAAGCCGCCTCAAGGCTAAGGTGTTGATGGTGGTTAAAGAAAGCATTCCGTTAGAGTCTTGAACCTCAACCGTGATATCGTCAGATAAGTTTACCTCAGTTCCGTTTAGAGGGATGGTGGTTAATGCAGGAAGTCCTTCAACTTGAGGTAAAAGCAGTTCTCTTGCTCCAAAATTCCCGTTGAGCATAAGATAGAGCAGGGTGTCGTAAGCTGAACGGGCTTTGAGCATGGCTGTAGCCTTATCCTCAAAAGCCATGGCTGTTTTGATGTATTCCTTAACCAGCCAATTAAAACCGATGGATACTGTAAGAATCACCATCACCAAAAGCACCATGAGAAAGGTTGCTGAACCTCGATTAGGGGTTGACATTTGGATATATTTCCTCATAGATGAGCTTGGTCATTGAATTGGTGTTTACTTTTAAAAATAGTTTTTTTTCTCCCTCTTTGTCTTTGTAGGTTATCAGTATAGCGGAAGGCAGGACCTTTTTCAATCTTCCGTCAAACTCGTTAAACCATTCATATTTTCTTTTAAGGATGTTAAATCCGTAATACTGAAAGGATATTTCTTCAAGGTCAGAAAATACAACAAAGGAATTTCCTTTTTTGTAGTTGTTAAAAACCACATCGTCTTCAAGATCCTGATACTTTTTAGTCATAACAGGAAGCTCATAGTAAACAAGGGCAAACATTCCCCCTTCCTTTTTTTCTTTTACTACCCAAACCACAACTGGGGCATCGCTCGCAAAGGGAGCTAAAGAAACATACGAAAAGCCATTTCCGTCCCCCTTAAAATAGGGGAACCAGCGGTGCTCCCTTGTCTTTACAAAATAATCTGTCATCGAAGCAACGCTTTTGTCAAGCCAAACGACCTTAGCGTAATTCCAAAAGGCAAACCCTTTATCAGCAAGGGCTTTATATTCCCTTAGGGTTTGATTTAAGGCTAAGCTTCCAAGAAGGAGCATGGAAGAAAATATAGCCAGAGCGACCACTACTTCAATCAGGGTGTAGCCCTTAGAAGCCAAGCTCTTCCGGAGAGGCAAGGGCTTTGCTCCTGAAGATGTTTACTTTATAAGAACGAACCGTATCTTTGTAGCGATAATTTAAGGTGACCTCGTAGAGATAAAGCTCATGCATCGCTAACATCTTGGTCTCGCCAACTCTTTCTGGTCTTGATTTAGCGATGAGCTTTGCTGACCACTTGAGCGTTACTCCGTCCCCAAGGTCTTCAATGCCTTCTTCCTGAGAAAAGTCTAAGGTTCTAAGAAGGGCTGGCGTCTGAGAAACTTTAGTGGCTATGAGTTGGGCGGTGTTTGCCTTTTCGAGATAATTAAACCCAAGCCTAAAAAGATACATGCTTGCCGCAATGCCAGCGGTGAGCACAACGCCCGCAATAAGAATATCAACAGTAATAGAGCCTCTCTTAAACCTTTTCACTATACGCCTTCCCCGGAAGGTTTTATCCTTTCTAAGGAGAGCTCAGCGAAGGGGGCTTTAACTGTAATTTTATACTTCTCTTTTCCTATTTTAAGCTCAACCTCCCCGCCGTTAGAGGTCCCGTTTTTAAAAAGCTTAATAGGTTCTTTTACCTCTATGTAAACATCCGGGAACCTTTTTTCTTCTCCGTTCACCACCAAAGCCCCGTTAGCTGTGGAAATATCCTTCTCCTCGCTGTAAAGAAAGCATTCCCTTTTTAACGAAGCGAGATAGAGCAAAACTTCCTGAGCTTTCAAGGAATTCTTGTAGCTCTGAAAAAGTTCATAAGAAACAGGCAGTGTTACAGAAAACAAGATACCCAAAATAGCCACAGCCACTAAAATTTCTATCAAAGTGAAGCCATGTTTTCTTTTTGTATCCTTAAGCCGCATTTAATTCTGCTCGCGCATTCTTTTTGTTCTTTTTATGAACGCCATTTTTGCTGTGCCAAATCTACCTATTTTTGGTTGTTCTAAGCTCCCACCTTATCCCATGACCCAAGAGGAGATGCCTCGCTACGCTCGGCATGACAGGATGGGGAGATTTCTCGCTTCGCTCGAAACGACAGAAAAGTGCTGTCGCCCCGAGCGTCAGCGAGGGGTCCCTCAGCACTTTCGCTCCACGGGATGACAAGAAGGGAGTTTTCTTGAGCGTACATGTTTGCTCGGTCCCCTAAAATTTTATCGCCCCTACATTCATGACCGTAAAAATTAGGGACACGATGATAAACCCTACGATAAGCCCCATAAAAACAATGATAGCTGGCTCAAGGAGTGTGAGGAAACGCTTAATAGCTGTTTTAAAGTTATCATTGAAGACTTGATAAAGCTCAAGAAAGATGTCAGCAAGGTTTCCGCTCTCGTCCCCCACTACCACAAGATTGACGAAGATATCAGGCAGGATGGGCATCTGAGAATAGACCTCCGCTATTCGTTTTCCTTTTTTAATCTCCCTTATGCTGGTTAAGAAGGTATCTCTTAGAGCTTTATCTTGAATTATGTTCGCCGAAAGCTCAACCGCTTTGATAAATTCTACACCACCTTTAAGCATAGAATACATGGAATAGCAAAACCTGGAAAGCTCCAAGTTAAAAAAGAGCGTCTGGACAAAGGGTAGGCGGGTTAAAAACCAAGATATTCTCTCTGGGCTAAAATTGACCATTCTGGAACGGTTTAATAAATAAGATAAAAGCCCCACAATAAAAAGCAGGATAAAAACCTTGGCATTGAAGACTTTAGACAGGGTAAACACAAATTTGGCTGTAATGGGAATAGAACCAGTCGTTTGAAAGATGGCCAAAAACCTCGGGATGATAAAGTTAAACATGAAGATCAGAGTAAAAAAGCTTGCAAGGACTAAAAAGAAGGGATAGATAAGGGCGTTGATGATTTCTCGTTTTAACTCTATCTGAAACTTTAAATACTGAGCCACATTATCGAAAGCTGTAGCTAAATTGCCAACTGTTTCTCCAACATGGATCATGCTTACGCAGACGGAGGGAAATAGCTTATTCTTTTCAAAGGCCGAAGCCACGCCTTGCCCAGCCTTTATCTCTTGATTTATGGCAGATAGTATTTCTTTGAGTTTAGGCTTTTTGGTGGTTGAGGTCAAAAGATTTAGAGCCTGGTCGATCTTCATTCCAGACCGAAGGAGGATGCTTAGCTGATTAGCAATGTTGTAAAGGTCTTGCTGATTAATCCCTAAAAATAAAGAAAAAGAAAACTCTTTTTTTACTCTTTCCTTGACCTCGGTGACTATAAAACCCTGTTCTTTAAGCCGTTGAACCGCTTCCCTTTGATTTCCAGCTAAGATGAAGGTTGTCCGCTCAACCCCATGGGTATCTATGTAGGTGCATTCAAATTCCTTCAACATACTCTAAGGATTTCTGAGATAGTGGTTATGCCTTTTAAAACCTTGATAAATCCATCCTCTCTCAAGGTCCTAAAGTCTCTATGCTGTTTTAGGTATTTTCTAAAGGCTTCAAGAGATTTTAGCTTGAGGAAAGCTTCCTTTAGCTCATCGTCGTATTCAAAGACTTCAAAGATGGCGATCCGTCCTCGGTATCCAGTGTTAGCACATTTCTCACACCCTCTACCTTTAACAATCTTAGGCTCGCCTATTAGATACCCCCATTTTCCCAGTATGTCGTCAAATTCGTATTCATCCCAAACTTCTTTCTCTAATTTCACCTCTTCACTGCAATAAGGACAATTTTTCCTGATAATTCTCTGGGCTATTACCCCGACCATGGAGGCGTTTATAAGGTAGGCTTCAATGCCCATCTCTATGAGCCTAAACAGAGCGCTTGGGGCATCGTTGGTGTGAAGGGTGCTTAGAACCAAATGACCGGTTAGGGCTGAATGGATGGAGATCTCTGCCGTTTCCCTATCGCGTATCTCTCCCACCATGATAATATCCGGGTCATGCCTTAGGATAGCCCGAAGGGCGCTCGCAAAGGTAAGCCCTACCTCTGTTTTTACTTGGATTTGATTTATCCCCTCAAGCTGATACTCAACCGGGTCCTCAATGGTGATGATCTTTCTTTCATCACTGTTTAGATAGGTCAGCATAGAATAAAGGGTCGTGGTCTTACCTGAACCTGTCGGTCCTGTAACCATAAGGATGCCGTAAGGGTAGGAAATAAGCCTCAAGGCTAACTCATAGTGGTCTTTTTCTAAGCCCAAAGTCCTGATATCAAAAGTTAGACTTTCCCTGTAGAGTAGCCTTAAAACAACCCCTTCTCCATGAACCATCGGTATAGTAGAAACCCTAAGGTCAAGGATAACTGAAGAGACCCTGGTGGTAAATTTTCCATCCTGAGGGACCCGTCTTTCCGCTATGTTAAGCCCAGAAAGAAGCTTGATACGAGAAACCACAGCCCGGGCAAAGTTTAAGTCTAACACTTCCATATCATGAAGAATGCCATCTATGCGAAACCTGACCCGTGCTTTGTTTTTAAAGGTTTCTATGTGGATGTCCGTGGCTCGGAGCTCAACCGCTTTGGTTAATAAATTATTTAAATATTTAATAACCGGAGCCTCAAAAGCAAGCTCAGTTAACCGCTCTACATCCTCATCAACCTCAAGAGACTTTATTTCAGGAACTTCTTGGAGGCTAAAATACCTTGCTAAAGCTTTAAGTCTTTCTTCTGAAGCAAGAAGGGGCTCAATACGAAAACCTGTTAGGTTGGTAAGATAATTAAAGGCTTCATAGTTGTAAGGATTTGAGGTTGCGACAAACAAAACCTTTTTTGTTTTATCAACCTTGAAAGGTAGGCATTTTCTCTCAATGAGAAAGTTTAGATTGACCCCGTCTAAAAAACCATCTCTAAACAGCTCTTCATCGGGCGGTAGCGTTTCTTCAAGGACGGACAAGTTTAAATACTGAGCTAAGGCTCTGATGAGTTGTTCTTCTGAAACCAATCCCAAGCTAACCAAAATCTGAGGAAGAGGAAGTGAGGACTCCCGCTGAAGAAGGAGAGCCTTATTAAGGTCCTCATCCTTCAGACGAAATTTTTCCTTTAAAAACTCTTCGAAGCTCATTTAGACCAGTTGGTTATAGCCTTTTCGTTAAGCTGTCCATCAGGACCGAGGGAGTATAGATCATAGGGTCCATGTTCACCAGGGTATTTGTAGACATAGTCTCTGCCCCAAGGGTCTTTTGGGATCTCTTTTTTTGCCAAATAAGGAGCTCTGCACTTAGGATCCTGACAGTTTATGAGTTCATCTAAAGAATTTGGATACCTCCCAGTATCAAGCCGGAAGGCTTCAATGGCGGTAGATATCATCTCAAGCTGAGCTTTAGCTATCTCTTCCTTTGATTTTTCATATCTTCCAAGGATGTTTGGCATAACAAGCGCCGCAAGTAAACCGATGATGGCAACGACAATGAGTATCTCCATAAGCGTAAACCCACGCTTTCTTTTCTCTTTTTGTAAGAGATAAAGCATAAAACCACCCCCATAATCTGTTTTTATCTTTTTAAAAAATAAGATACATCAAAGGATTGTCAATAACGCTTAAGAGGGCTCTCCAAAAAGAGCCCTATCCTTTGAGACAGAAGCGAGGGACAACCTCGCCTCATAGCTCGAGGTGAAGCCTGTTTTTGCGTCAAAAGATCCTCTTTCTTTCTTCCGGATAAGATAAGGGACCAAAATGTATGCCTTTTGCTTAGAGTTTGTAATTCTATGAAGTATGATTAAAATAAAAGCCTACGGAGGAGAAGCGATGGATAGTTCTTTAAAATTTTTGGGAACAACGGTCATTGCGGTTAGACGAGACGGCAAGGTTACCATCGGTGGGGACGGGCAGGTCACCTTTGGGAACACCATTCTTAAGCACCGGGCAAGAAAGGTCAGAAAGCTTTACAAAGGTCAAGTCCTCGTTGGTTTTGCTGGGGCAACGGCGGACGCTCTTACCCTTTTTGAAAGGCTTGAAAAAAAGCTTGAAGCCTATAGCGGTCAACTCCTTCGAGCTGCTGTGGAACTTTCAAAGGACTGGAGAACGGACAAAATCTTAAGGCGCCTTGAAGCCTTCCTCATAGCCTGCGACAAAGAGCATATGCTCCTTATTTCTGGAGCCGGAGATGTGGTTGAACCAGACGAAGAGGTTATCGCCATCGGCTCCGGTGCCCCTATGGCTCTTTCAGCAGCTAAGGCTTTGCTTCGCTTCACTGACCTTTCTGCAAGAGAAATCGTAGAGACATCCTTAAGGATCGCCGCAGAGGTCTGCATTTACACCAATAACGAGATTGTGATAGAGGAGCTATGAAGAAAGAGAGAGAGCTTACTCCAAGAGAGATCGTAGCTGAGCTTGATAGATACATAGTCGGGCAAGCCCAAGCTAAACGGGCTGTAGCCATCGCCATGCGAAACCGCTGGAGGAGGATGCAGATCGAGGGTCCCATTAAGGAAGAAATTTATCCTAAAAACATCCTGATGATCGGTCCCACAGGAGTTGGAAAGACTGAAATCGCAAGAAGGCTTGCTAAGCTAACCAATTCCCCTTTTATCAAGGTTGAAGCTACCAAGTTTACCGAGGTTGGCTATGTTGGAAGAGATGTAGAATCGATCCTTAGGGACCTTGTGCATGTTGCTGTGCAGATGGTTAGAGCTGAAGAAGAAAAAAAGGTCTTAGCTAAGGCTCGCGAAAACGCAGAAGAAAGGCTTGTAGACTTGCTTTTGCCCAAGACTTCAACGAGAGTAGAATACGACCCTCTGACCAAGGAAAAGATGCTGAAGATGTTGAGAAGCGGTGCCCTAAACGACAGGGTCGTCGAGCTTGAGGTTGAGCTTAAGCCTCCTCAACCTACCATCGAAATCTTAGCGGCAAGCGGTCTTGAAGAGCTTGAGATGCAATTAAAGGAGATGTTCTCAGCCTTTTTGCCTTTAAGAGGAAAAAAACGCAAGGTCAAGGTGGCAGAGGCTTTGGAAATTCTTACTAAAGAAGAGGCAAGCAAGCTCATCGACATGGATCGGGTGGTTCGGGAAGCTATCCAGCTCACCGAGACAAGCGGAATAGTCTTCATCGATGAGATAGACAAGATCGCAAGCCGAGACGAAGGTTACGGTCCTGATGTGTCCCGGGAGGGCGTGCAAAGGGACCTCCTTCCGATCGTGGAAGGGACCACGGTTAACACCCGTTACGGCATGGTCCGCACAGATTACATCCTTTTTATCGCAAGCGGAGCCTTTCATATCTCCAAGCCTTCAGACCTTATCCCTGAGCTTCAGGGAAGATTTCCCATAAGGGTTGAGCTCTCACCTTTAAGCAAAAAGGACTTCGTCCGAATACTCACCGAGCCAGAAAACGCTATGATCAAACAGTATCAAGCACTCCTTAAAGTTGAAGGGGTTGAGCTTGAGTTTACAAGGGAAGCAATTGAAGAGATTGCTCAGATGGCTTACGACCTAAACCAGAGGCTTGAAAACATAGGGGCAAGAAGGCTCTACACTGTTCTTGAGAAGCTTCTTGAAGAAGTTTCCTTTAATGCACCTGACATCACTCCAACGAAGGTTGTCATAACCCCAGAATATGTAAGAGAAAAGCTTGGAGAGGTAATCTCGCAGGAAGAGTTAGCTAAGTTTATCCTTTGATGAAGTCATCCCGTTCCATCCTGATTTCTACCGGTCTTGTCGGGAATGTTATAGAATGGTATGACTTTGTTGTCTACGGCTACTTTGCTCAGGTCTTTGCTAAGCTTTTTTTCCCAAGCCATGACCCAGTTGTATCTCTAATCCTTAGCTTCTTAACCTTTGCTGTTGGCTTTTTAGCAAGACCCTTCGGGGCTTTGCTTATAGGCTATGTTGCAGACAAAAAAGGAAGAAAACCCGCCCTTGTTCTATCCATCTATCTTATGGCTATTCCTTCCCTTCTTATTATGGTTCTCCCAACCTATCACTCTATTGGGGTTTTATCTTGCATCATCCTTGGAATTCTTCGGATCTTTCAAGGGCTTTCTGCGGGGGGTGAGTACACAACCTCAGTTACCTTTTTGCTTGAGCATAGCCATCCCAAGAGAAGAGCTTTTTACGCAAGCATAAACCTTTTCGGAGCCATTCTTGGAATCCTTTTTGGCTCCCTTACCGCAACGGCCTTTCATCATGTCTTCTCTGAAGAGGAACTCTTAAGCTACGCTTGGAGGTTAATCTACCTCCCTACCTTAGTCTTAGCCTACCTTGGTGTTTTAGTGAGAAAACGCACCTACGAAACACCTTCCTTTGTCAAAGAAGCCCTCTCACCAGCCAAAGGTTTTCCCCTTGTCTATGCCATAAAGCACCATAAAAAAGAGCTAATCTTAACCCTTTCTTTGTCTGCCGTTCAAGGTGTAGCCTTTTTTACCCTCTTTGTGTATCTATCAACCTATTACAACCGTGTTTTAGAGCTTCCTTCGGACAAGTCCTTTCTCATAAACACCATAGCCATGCTTCTACTTGACCTGCTTATCCCCTTCGTTGCTTACCTTTCGGACAAACACGGAAGAAGACCCTTTTTCTTGATTTCTCTTTCTCTTTATGCCCTTTCATCAACTTTTTTGGTTAACTTTATGCTCTCGGGAGATTTTAAAAACATTCTTTTAGCTCATCTTGCCTTTGCCTTTATCTCTTCCCTTTTTATGAGTATTTTGCCTGCAACTTTAGCCGAGCTTTTTCCGGTAAAGGTCCGCGGAACCTCCTTCTCAGTCTTATATAATACTTCCGTTGCCGTGTTTGGCGGCACAATTCCCATGGTTTGCACCTATTTTGTGGAAAAGCTAAACCTCCTAACTTTCCCAGGTATCTACTTATCCGCTGTTTCTGCCTTTGCCTTGCTTCTTTCCTTCCTTTTCCTTCCTGAAACTAATCCGCGAGACCTGCATGAAAAAATTTCTTGATAGTGAAGGTCAAGATAGCAAGATTGGGAGAGCACGATAGGGTTTATTATTGTCGTTTGGTAGAATTCCCGGAAATTTCCGACAGGGGGTCGTTTGTGGGTGAGCTTAGGGCTTCGCGAGGGTCCCTATTTTCTTCTTGACCGTTTTTTAACTAACCGTTAGAATTTAGAAAAAATCATCTTTGCCCCATGGCTGAAGATTTAAAGAGTAGACTTTCAGAAGAAAAGCAATACGTCCTTGAAGGGCTTCAGGCTAAGGAGTCTTGGCGACTCTTTAGAATTCTTGCCGAGTTTGTAGAAGGTTTTGAAGTTCTACCGAGAGTGTATCCCGGAGTAACCATCTTTGGTTCCGCTCGCACAAAACCAGATGACCCTGATTATCAAAAGGCTGAAAAACTTGCGGAACTTCTTGTTAGAGCAGGTTTTTCTGTAATTACCGGGGGTGGACAGGGAATAATGGAAGCAGCAAACAAAGGGGCAAGTAATGCTGGAGGCTACTCCGTCGGGCTAAACATCCACCTCCCTATGGAACAAGAACCAAACCCCTACGCCAACATCAAGCTTGAATTTCGCTACTTTTTCGTGAGGAAGGTAATGCTGGCTAAATACTCTGTTGCCTTTGTGTTTTTCCCCGGTGGCTTTGGCACCATGGATGAGATGTTTGAAATCTTAACCCTCGTTCAGACAAGAAAAATCCGTCCTGTGCCCATAGTTCTTGTGGATAAACAATTCTGGAAACCTTTGGTCAGCTGGTTTACTAAAACCCTCATTCCAGAAAACAAAATTTCCCCGCAGGACCTTGAAATATTTAAAATCCTTGACGAACCAGAGGAAATAGTAAATCACATAAAGGAAAAACTTTGGATTTAACATGAAGCATCTTCTTGACATTGAAAGCTTAAGCAAAGAGGACATAGAACACTACCTAACCCTTGCAGACAATCTTAAGGAGATCCTTTATCGCCCCATACCAAAGGTGCCAACCCTTCGCGGAAAGCTTGTCCTACTTCTTTTCTATGAACCATCTACGAGAACAAAGTTTTCCTTTGAAAGGGCTTGCAAGATTTTATCCGCTGAGGTGATGAGTTTTCAAACCAAGGGCAGTAGCATAGAAAAGGGAGAAACTTTGCTTGACACAGTGAAAAACCTAAAAACCCTTGGGGTCAATCTGATTGTGATTAGGCATAATCTTTCTGGAACACCCCATTTTTTAGCCAGAATTTTATCTGTGCCTGTTGTCAACGCTGGGGATGGAACGCATGAACACCCAACCCAAGCCCTTCTTGACCTTCTTACTGTTCGGCAAAAGCTTGGCAACCTCTCTGACCTAAAAGTAGCCATAATCGGAGACATCAAACACAGCCGAGTAGCTCACTCGGACATTTTAGCCTTTCAAAAGATGGGGAGCACTGTTTATGTCTCAGGCCCAGCCCATCTTCTACCAACACCTGCTGAAGAGAAGTTCTTTTGCTTAAAATCTAAGTCCTTCAGGGTTTGTTATAATCTTGCTACAGCAATAGAATCTGCGGATGTAGTCATTGCTCTTCGAGTTCAGAAAGAAAGGCACGAGACCCCTCTTATTCCAAGCTACAATGAGTATCATCTTACCTTTGGTTTAGCGCCTAAGCATCTGGATTTAATAAAGGAAGGGGCTTTGCTCATGCATCCTGGTCCAATCAACTGGGGGGTTGAGCTTCATCCTGAGCTTGAGAAGTATCCTTTTCAAGTGATCCTTGACCAGGTAGAAAACGGAGTTGCTGTTAGGATGGCTGTCCTTCTAACCCTTTTAACAGGAGCTTAAAACTATGAGGTTGCTTATAAAGAACGGAAGGGTCCTTGACCCAACGCTTGGATTGGATTTAATAGCCGATGTCTACATAGTTGACGGAAAGATAGAAGGCGTTGAGGAAAATATTTCAGCCTCTGCTGATAGGATTATCGATGCTCAGGGACTTTGGGTATTGCCTGGTCTTGTGGATATTCATGTTCACTTAAGGGAGCCCGGAGAGGAGTGGAAGGAAGACATAGAATCCGGAACCAGAGCTGCCCTTCACGGAGGTGTTCTTCGGGTTGCTTGCATGCCAAACACAAAGCCCCCTGTTGATACTGCTGAGGTCTGCTCAGCCATCATAGCCAAGGCTAAAGAAAAGGGATATGTTCCTGTCTATCCTATAGCTTGCATTACCAAAGGTCAGGCTGGAAAGGAACTAACCGAGTTTGGAAGACTAAAGCTTGCGGGAGCGGTTGCCCTTTCTGATGACGGCAAATGGGTTCAGGATTCTGAGATGATGAGGAAGGCTTTGCTTTACGCTAAATCCTTTGACCTCCCCATAATTTCTCACCCTGAGGACCAGACTTTAAGCTTTGGAGGGCAGGTCAACTTAGGTAAGCTTTCAGCAAAGCTTGGTTTGAAGGGGGTTCCATTTTCTGCGGAAACCGTTGCCGTCGTTCGAGACCTCCTTTTAGCCAAAGAAACAAAGGGCAAACTTCACTTAGCCCATCTCTCTGTAAAAGAAAACCTTCCCTTCCTTCGCTGGGCAAAGGAAGAGGGCGTAAACTTCACCGCTGAAACCTGCCCCCACTACTTTCATCTAACCGAATGGGAGTGCGATGGCTACAACACTTTAGCTAAGGTCAACCCGCCTCTTCGCACGGAGGAGGATGTCCTTGCTATAAAACAAGCCATCAAAGAGGGGCTGATTGAAGTGATAGCAAGCGACCATGCCCCCCATAGCCCCCTTGAAAAGGATGTAGAGTTTGAACTTGCAAGCCCAGGGATGATAGGGCTTGAATTCCTTCTACCCTTGAGCTCAAGCTTAGTGCGGGAAGGACTTATCTCTCCGTTGAAGCTTCTTAAGCTCCTCATCACTAATCCTGCCAAGGTTATAGGTATTGAGCCACCAAGCCTTAGAAAGGGAGAAAAAGCCGAAATTGTCCTTTTTGACCCCGAAGAAGAATACTTAGTTACTGAAGATTTCATCCAGAGTAAAAGCAAAAACACCCCCTTCCT
>Ga0308418_1000620_pt1 | contig 19876 bp, 20 predicted proteins | sample HotsprSampleR4cd_FD_203517 | JGI IMG/M metagenome (GOLD analysis project Ga0308418, IMG submission 203517) | Hot spring phototrophic mat microbial communities from Mushroom Spring, Yellowstone National Park, Wyoming, United States - 20090729_R4cd ... | reverse complement strand
CAGTTAGCGCGTTATCGAGTGGCGGCAGAGCGGTGAAATGTTCGTGCTGATGTAGCCCGTGCAGGCGGGCTTCGCCCTGGATAGCCGATAACTGATAGCCGATAACTGATAGCCGATAGCCGATAACCGATGGTCGAGAGGGTCGCCGTTGGAGTTCGCGTAACGCGCCGGCGGGCTTCGCCTTGCATCGCCGGGGGCTTAATAAATAATCCGCTACAGCCCGCGCCGGCGGGCTTCGCCTTGCATCGCCGGGGGCTTCAGCCCGACGGCAAAGGGCGCATACCGGGTTAAATTCTCCAATCTCCATAATTGCGGTCAACGTACCGGTGCGGGGCGGGGGCGGAGACCTGACAGGTGCAGGTTTTTTGGGAAGCCCCTGCGCGCCATCTCCATCCTCCGTGTCTCGCGATCCTTCCATGATCATGATACCGACGGATCGGCCCGTGCGTTCGGTGGAACGGAAACGGTTGACCATCTGCCTGCGAATCCCCCCCCCTTTCAACCCCCGCCGGCGGGGGGGTTCGGGGGGACGCGCACGCAGGGGGCTCGGAGGGAGTGCGGCGCCGGATGGATCGTCATCCCGACGCATCCGACAGCCGGATGCGCGCCCGGCGCAGGATGCGTTGCACGGTGCGGCGGGAACATCCCAACTGCCGGGCCAGCTCGTCCAACGTCATGCCCGCCGCGAACCGCTCCGGCGCCGCCGCCGGCGCCGACGGCGGCGTGGGCGGCGCCGCCAGCGCCTGCAGGATATCCGCATCCAGGTGCAGCAGGCGCGCCAGACGGCGGGCGCCGACGGCGGCGTGCATCCGGCGGAGGACGGCGACATCGTCGGACGTCAGGAGGAGCGTCGCCGGCGGCGGACCGCGCCGCCGCAGCGCGACGCCCGCCGCCTGCACGTTCCGGCGCGTCGTCCGATACGACCAGCCGAACCGCTGCGCAATGGCGCGCAAACTGTATCCCTCCTCATACAGCCGGCGCAGCGTCGGTGCGTCCGGCTCCCGATCGGCGGCGCGCATGGCTCATGCCTCGTCCCGCACCGGTCGGCGATCCGCGCCATCCCGCCCGGACTGCATGACCTCGTGCGCCAGCCGCCGCAACGCCGCCGCCATCGTCGCCAGCGGCGGCGCGCCCGGCGGACGCGGCCACACGCCCCGTTCCAGCAAGACGGCCGCCGCCGTCCAGATCGCCGCCGTCGTCTCCGGCGTCGGGTGCTGCGTCAAGGCGCGCACCACGGCGCCCCAGGCGCCGCCATCCCCCGCCGCCGGGGGATGCGCCGGCTCCCGCCCGCTGCGCGCGTCCGCGTCCCGCGTCACGGGGCGGTCCGGCAGCGCCGGGAGATGCGCCGGCTCCCGCCCGCTGCGCGCGTCCGCGTCCCGCGTCACGGGGCGGTCCAGCAGCGCCGAATCCCGCTCCCGCTGCAACTCCCGGTTCAGCGCTTCCAGCTGCGCCAGCCGATTGGACAGGGTGCGCCCAAGCATCTGTTCCCGCGCCAGCGCCGCCTCCAGACCGGACGCCCGCTCCAGCGCCTCCTGCGCCTGACGCCGCATGTCGGCGACCAACCGCTCCAATGCCGTCGCCGACAGCGCCGACGCGTCGCCGGCATTGGTCAACACCGCGAACATGTCCGGGTCGAGGCGATACACCTGCGCCAGATAGTAGGCGCGCCGCCGCCCGTAATCGTGGAGCAGGGCGCGATAGGCGTCCGCCCCCAGCGTCTCCAGCGGCAACATATAGAACCGGGCGGTCTCGGCGGTGATGCCGTGTCGTTCCTGACAGTAGCGCTCGAACGACGGATAGCCGAGCGACCGGTAGCCGCCGCTCGCCCGCATGCGGACGAGCGCCTGCGCCAGGCGCAGCGACCCGTCCACCAGATCGGCGACCCCCCGCTCGATCTGTCCCCGCGCCGCGCCGATTTCCGCGTCCAGCTCCGCCGGATCATTGGCGATCAGCGCACCATCGCTGCGCGTCGTCGCCAGCCCGTTGGTCCATGCTCCATCGTCCATCCTGCCCCTCCTTCATCCATCGCACGATCACCGACGTCCCGCATCCCGCGACTCCGCCGCCGAGTCGTACAGCAGATGCGGCAGCAATTGCCGCCGACTGGACAATCCCAGGCGCGCCAGCACCTCCTGGACGTGGGAATTGACGGTCGCCACCGACACGACCAGCGTGCGCGCGATCTCCTGGTTGGTCATGCCCTGCTGCATCAACTGCGCCACCCGCTGCTGCTGCGGCGTCAGCCGCGCAAACGCTTCCCGCAGCGCCATGCGCCGCTGGTGCGCGGCAATCGCCTGCGCCGCATCCAACCCCTCCAACGGGTCCGGCAGCGGATCGCCGCGCAGCGCCGCCGCAAGCGTGGCGATCATGGCCGCGTCGCCGCGCACATCGTCCTTCACCAGATAGCCGACGGCGCCCGCCAGCGCCGCCGCTGCGCGCGTCGCCGCTTCCTGCACGGTCGTCAGCATCAGACACGGGATGCGGTGCCGGTGCGTCAGCGCCCGCGCCGCCTCAATGCCTTCCACCTGCGCGTGCGGCATCAGCACGTCCACGACCGCCAGCGCAAAGAACCCCGGCGGATGCGCCGCCGCCAGCGCCAGCGCCGCTTCCCCGGAATCGGCGCACCGCGCATCCCACCCCTGCGCGATGCACAGCGCGGCCATGCGGTCGCGCACCAGCGGCGCGTCATCGACGATCATCACACAGTCCGGCATATCCTCCTCCGCTGCGTCTGCGTCACGCTCTTCCACGGCGGCGCCTCCCCCGGCGGCGCCTCCCACGGCGGCGCCTCCCACGGCGGCGTCTCCCCCGGCGGCGCCGCCCCCGGCGGCGTCTCCCCCGGCGGCGTCTCCCCCGGCGGCGCCTCCCACGGCGGCGCCTCCCACGGCGGCGCCTCCCACGGCGGCGTCTCCCCCGGCGGCGCCTCCCCCGGCGGCGCGGCGCCGGCGCCGGTTGGCGCCGTCGCCCACCCCAGGACCGGGGCGGGCAGCGGGAAGCGCACCTGAATGACCGTTCCCCGTCCCGGTGCGCTTTCGACCGAAAGCGCACCGTTCAGCCGCTGCGCCAGCCGCTCCATGTCGCGCAATCCGCGCCCCTGGGCGCGCCGGCGCGTCGCTTCCGGGTCGAATCCCGCACCGTTGTCGGCGACCGTCAGCGTCAGCGCCGTCGGGTCATACGTCAGGCGCACGCGCACCTCCGTCGCCCGCCCATGGCGGTGGGCATTGAGCAGCGCGTTATAGAGAATGATCTCGCACGCGCTTTGCACGTCATCCGGAATCGCGGCGCGCGGCGCGCCGACGCGCTCCGCCAGCGTGCGCACGCCGAGCGCGCGCATGCTCTTGCAGACCTCGACCAGGGTGCGTTCCAGATCAAGTGGCGTCACATAGACATCATCGTCCGCCGCAACCGCTGCGCCGCGTCGATGCAGCAACGCCACGACGCGATGCAGCCGGCGCGCGGCATGCTGCGCCTCATGCACCCATGCGCGCATCTGGTCGGGCGTCGGCGCCGCATGCGCCTGGGCGAGCAGCCGCTCGACCTCGACGACGGCGCTCTTGAGGTGCGCATGCTCCAGCATGCGCACTTCGTGCAGCACATCCTGGCGCGCCGCCGTCGCCGCCTGCCGCGCCGCCTCCTGCACGGCGACCGCAGCGCGGCGCCGCGCGCGGCGCCGCTCCCACGCCGCGCCCGTCAGCAGCGCCAGCAGCGCCAGCAGCGCCGCCGGCGCCGCCAGCGCTGCACCGGCGATCGGCGCATCCCCCATGGAGGAGATGACCACGCATGGCGTCATGCCGACTCCTCCTGGATCAACACCCGCTCCACCAGGTCCGGTCGACTCTGCTCATAGGCGCGCAGCCGCGCCAGCGCAAAGGCGCGCCGCTCCACCAGATCGGCGCGCCGGCGCTGCAGCGCCAGCAGGCGCCGGATTTCCTGCACGATCGCCACGCCGTCGGCATAGGCGGCGAGCGCCTCGTCATCCGCCGCTTCCACCGCCATCCGCACCGTCTCCTCCGCCACGCCGTCCGGTCCGACCAGGCAGCGCGGCGGCAGCCGGTCGGGCAAGGAGGACCGGCGGCGCGCCGGATCATGCGTCTGCGCTGCGCTCATCGCACCGCCTCCCCAAGCATCGCCATCCCCGCCGCCCCCAGCAGCGCCGCCCCCAGCAGCGCCAGCGCCAGCAGCGCCAGCGCCGGCAGCGCCGGCCGCAGCGCCGGCCGCAGCGCCATCCGGCGCCGGCCATGCGGCGGCGCCGCCGCCGCCGGGAACGGCGTCGTCAACGCGGCCGCCGCTTCGTGGCGCGGGACGCAGATCAACCACAGCACCGGATGCCGCACGCGCACCAGCCATGTCAGCAGCGTCGGCAGCCGGGCGAGGTCGGCGTCGGCGGCGGCAATCGTCGCATCCAGGGTGCGCACTTCGCGCACCGTCTCGGCAATCGCCGCCAACAGCGCGTCGTCCGGGTCCGGGGGCGCCGGCGGCGGCGCCGCCGGCGCGGGCGGCGGCGCCGCCCGCCACGGCGGATACCCGTCCGGCGCTCGTCCGTTCATGGCGTTCATGGCATCCATGGCGTCCCTCCCGCATCGCCCCCCGTCGGCGCCAGCGCGGTCAGCACCTGCAACCCGTCGGTCAGGACGTACAAAATGAACGGCAGCATCCCCAAAAACAACGCCCCCGCCGTCACGCCGAGCAGCGCCCACTCGCGCCGCTGCAGCCGCGCCCGCCACGCATCCAGCTCGGCGGCCGTCATCCGCTCGGCAATGAGCCGCAGCGCCGGCGCCGCCTGCCGTCGGTCATGGTCGGCGCTGCGCTCCAGCACCGTGATCGCCTCGGTCAGGTCGGCGACGCCATAGGGCGCCGTCTCCTCCCGCAGGCAGGTCCAGACGCTGCCCCGTCCCTGCCGGGCATGGGCGTCCAGCGATGCAGCGATGACGCGCTGCATCTCGGCGATGGACGCGCGCGGACGCGCCAGGTAGAGGCGCAGCATCGTCACATCGCCCAGCGTCGCGTCGTCGAGATGCAGCGCCAGCGTCTCCAGCAGGTCCGGCGTCTGCCGCCGCAGCGCGCGCGCGCGCGCCTGCGCCGCGCGCGCCTCGCCCCCCGGCAGGTAGAGACCAAAGAAGAGCAGCGCCAGCAGCGCCAGCCCGCCCCCCAGCAGCGGCGGCAGCACCCCCAGCGCCGCCGCCGCCGCCGGCGGCAGCGCCAGCGCCGCGCCGACCAGCAGCCCGACCGTGCGCGCCATGCGGCGCATGGTCCGTCCCAGGCGCACCCAGGTCAGCGGCGGCAGCGCCCATGCCAGGATCGCCCCGCCGCAGCTGAGCAGCCCGACCCCCCCGATCAGCAACGTCGTGCGCAGATCGTCCATCCCGCGCCTCCTCCTTCACCCGCGTCACCCGTCGGGACGCCGCACCAGCAGCATGGCGACCGCCGGCGGCGCCAGCAGCCATGCCAGAAACCACAGCGCCGCCGCGCCGCCCCATGGCGCCTGGAAGGCGCTGATGACCAGCTCCGGCTCCCGCAGCGTCAGCCACAGCGCCACCAGCGCCATCGCCCCGCTGATGATCCATGCTTCACCGCGCACGCGCCCCATCGCCGCCACCGCGCTGCGATAGGCGCGCTCCCGGCGCTCCAGCGTCTCCGCCAGCCGCCGCAGGCGGGCGCCCGCCATGCTTTCCTGGCCGTGCTCGTACCACGCGGCCATCTGGTCCAGCACCGCCGCATGCGCGTCCAGCAGCGTCCGCGCCGCCAGCGCCCGCAACGCGCCGGCATGGTCGACATACCGCCGATTCCCGCCGCCCGCCGCCGGGCGGTTGACCTGCGCCGCCGCCCAGCGCCATTCGTCGCCCAACGGCCACGGCAGCGCGTTCGCCGTCGCCCGAAACGCCGGAAAGAGCGCCGTGGCGCCGGAACACTGCTGCGCCAGCATCGTCACCGCCGGCTGCAGCTGCTGCCGCATGCGGCGCCGGTAGATCGCCAGCGCCACGCGCTGCACGCCCCACTGCACCGCCGCCGCGCCGCCGAGCAGCGCCGCCAGCGCGTGCGGCGGCGCCAGCGGCGCCGTGAGCGCCGCCAACAGCAGCGCCGCCGTGATCACCAGCGCACTCCGCAGCGCCGGCGCCAGCAGACGCGGCGGCGCGTCCGCGGCGCGTTCCCCGCCCCGCCGCACCAGGTCCAGCGCCGCCAGGCCGACGACGATGGCCGCCGCCGCCGGCGTGTGCGCCGGCACGCTCCATGCTCCGTCCATCATCCCTCCTCCTGCACATTCCGCCGGAATTGCCGCACGATCTGCGACCACGCGCCAACGTCCTGCGCCGAGTCGCAGCGGAACGGCCACGCCGAATCGTCCCGCCCGCCATCCCGCGCCGCCGGCGCGGGCGCCGCGCCCCGCGCAGCGGGCGCTGCGGGAACCCCCCCCTGGGGCGGGGGCGGTTCCGCCGCCGGCAGTGCGGCGCGGGGCGGTTCCGCCGGCGGCGGTGCGGCGCGGGGCGGTTCCGCCGCCGGCAGTGCGGCGCAGGGCGGTTCCGCCGCCGGCAGTGCGGCGCCGGACGCGGCGGCGACGGCGCGGCGCGCCACCTGGGCCACCAACGCCGCCGTGTCGGGAAGATCCAGTCCTCCCGCCGCCGCCCCTCCCGACCCGGTCGCCGGTTGGGGCGGCGGACGCTCCATGCCGCCGGCCTCCATCCCGCCTGCCGTCCCCGCCGCCGGCGGGGGGGACGGGGGGGACGGGGGGGACGGAGAGAGCGGCGCGGGCGCCGCCCCCAGGCGCGCTAACCGTTCCTGCTCCATCCCCAGCGCCGCCAGCTGGCGCTCCAGGAGCGCCCGATCCCCCGCTGCGGCGTCGTCCCGGCGCAGCAACGCCTGCAGCAGCCCGATCCGCGCCTTGACCACCTCCAGCGCCGTCGCACGCGGCAGCGTGCGGGTGTCAAAGGCGCGCACCGCCTCCAGCGCACCGCGCAGATCGCGCTGCGTCGTCGCGCGCGTATAGGCGGTCGCCAGCGCCTGCGCCGCCGCCGCATCCGCCGCCTGCATGGCGTCCAGCCGGGTCGTCAGGTCGCGCCACACGCCATCGCGCGCCAGCGCCGCCTGCGTCGCCACATCGCCCTGCGCCGCCGCCGCGCGCAGCGCCTGCGCCGCGTCCGCATCCTGCTGCTCGAGCGCCTCCTGCAACCGCGCGCACAGCTGCTGCGCCTGCGCCGTCGCCTGCTGCGCCAGGTCGGGTGCGATCAGCAACGCCCGTTCGGTGAGCGTCCAGATCAGCGCATTGGCCGGGTCCAGCCGCACCGCGCGCGTCAGCGCCTCCACCGCCCGCGCCGCCTGACCGGGATGGTCCAGCGCCCCCTCCGCCTCCGCCAGCAGCCGGGCGACCTGCAGCGCCGCCGCGTCCGTGACCGCCCGCATGCGTCCGCCGCCGCCGTTCGCCGCCAGCAGCGCCGCCAGCTGCGGCGGGGTGCGGTCCGGGCCATCGCCCCACGCCAGCCGGTCGCCGTCCATGCGGGCATGCACGCGCCAGCGCACGCCGCCGGGCGCGGCGGCGTCAAAGTCGGACGTGATGAGCGGCGCCAACCGCACCTCGCCCGTCGCGCCATCCACGCCGGCGAGCGCCCACGCCCCCGCCAGCATGCGCCGCCCGACCCGCGCCGCATCGACCATCTGCACGACGAGGTGCACGCTTTCCCCGGCCGTCTGCAACGCCACATCGAACCGCCCGGCAAACGTGTTCCCCGGCGCATCCGTCGTCGCCAGCCGCGCCAGGCGGCGCATCCCGGCCTGCGGCGTGCGGGCGTGAATGGTGGTCAGCGTCGGACGACCGGCCTCGGCGATCTGCAGCACCGCGCTCGCCTCGGCGCCGCGCACCTCGGTCGGCGCCAGCACGTCCGGCGTCATGCGCAGCGCCTCGCGCATAATGAGGGTGAACCCGAACGCGATGGGCTGGTCGGCGTGCGCATGCACCTGCAGGCGCGTCACCAGCGGATGATCGAGCGTGAGCTCGTCGGTCGCGTCCTCCACCAGCACAATATGGCGGTCGGCGGGGACGGCGTGCAGCAGCGCCTCCAGCAGCGTCGTTTTGCCCGAATCCTGCGGACCGACGATGACGACCGAGGCGCCGGCGCCGATGAGCGCCGTCAGCAGCTCGGCGCACGGCGCGTCCAGCGCGCCCCGTTCCGCCAGATCGTGCAGCCGCCACCCGCGTCGCCGTCCGCGCCGCATCACCAGCAGCACATCCCCCTCCGGCAGCAGCGGCGGGCGGGTGGCATGCAGGCGCGTCTTGTACGCCAGCGGCAACGTCACCGACGGATTGGCGGCGTCCCACACCACGCCCAGCAACTGCGCCAGCGCCTGCACGCGGCTCAGCGGTTCGGCGACGTCGGCGAACGCCCGCTCCTGGACGATTTGTCCGCGCGCCGACTGCGCCACCACGGTGCAGCCGATGATCTTGACCTCGGTGACCTCGGGATCGTCGAGCAGCGGTTGCACCACGTCCCCCCATCCCAGCGACGCGCGATAGAGGCGGCGCAGCGTGTCCGGGTCGGCCATGGTGACGCCGGAGATGCGCCCGGCGGCAATCGCCGGGCGCAGCAGCGCCGCGAACGCCGGTTCGCGCACCTCCGGCGGCGCGGTCGGCTCCAGGGCGCGCACATCGCGCCCGTCCGCCCGCGCCTGCATGATGAGGTCCAGCACCTGCGCCACCTGCGTCGCATCAACCGACGTCGTCGCCTGCAACGCCTGCACCGTGCGCCGATAGGCGCCGGCGTCGACCGAACCGGCGCCGCCCCCCTGCGTCCAGGGGGGCGCGGCGGACGAAAGACGCGTCGTCATGGCAGCGCCTCCTGCGGCGTCACCGACGCCCCCGCCCCCAGCAGCCGCCGCCACCACGGACGCGCCTCCCCTGCCGCCGCCGTCGCCGCGGTCGGAATGCGCCGCCACGCCAGCAGCCGGTCGACCGCCCGCTCCATCGCGCGACAATAGGCGCTGCGCGGCGCCACGTCGTAGACCGACAGGAAGGTCGTCGACTCGGCGACCGTGCTGATCAGCCGCGGATCCCGCGGCACGACGCCCAGGTCGACGACCGGGTAGAGCCGCAACAGGTCGGCGTGGACCTGGTAGATATCCGCAATGCTGCCGCGCTCCGCCTCGACCCCCAGCAGCGCCGCCGCCGACAGCAAGGACGCATTGCGGTCCGGCGCCGCCAGATCGCGCAAGATGCGCAGCATCTCCGCCGCCCCCTCGCGTTCCTTCCGTCCCGGTTGCGCCACCACCATCCCGACGCTCCCGTCCCGCAGCACATGCAGCGCGTAGGGACGCGCTTTGAGGTCGGGACCGGTATCCAGACAGACCACATCGTAGGGCAGCTGCCGCACCGCCGCCACCAGCGCCAGCATCGCCGGCATCGCCATGTCCGCAACCTCCGACAGCCCGCTGCCCGACGACAGCAGATCGATCCCCGACGGGTGCGGCGCAATGCGCCGCCGCACCGCGTCGGGCGAATAGGACGGGCCGGGATTCGGCTCGTCCTGCGGCAACGTGACAAACGGCTCAAACGACCCCGGCGGCGCTTTGAGCCACTTGGTCAGCGACCCGTTGGCGAAATCCGCGTCGATCAGCAGCGTCCGCAGACCGCGCCGCTGCAGCGCCAGCGCCAGATTGCCCAACTGCGTGGTTTTCCCGCACCCGCCCGCCGCCGAGAGCGGCATAATCCAGTGCTGCGCCGGGCGCGTCTCCAACTGCACCTGCGTCAACACCCACTGCACCGCCTGCGCGTCATCCGCCGGCGTGCTCCAGCGCGGCGCCAGATACGCACTGCCGCGCCGCTCCTGCACCGCGCCGATGAGCGCATCGCGGATATCCAACGGAAACGCGTCCTCGCGCAGAATCAGCAGCGGACGCGTCGGCGGGCTGCGCGTCCCCGCCAGGTAGATCAGCCGCCAGAGCGAATCCTGAATCGGCTCATCCCCGTCCGGGTCGAGCCGGTCGTCCAGAATCAGCACGTCCAGCGGGCGGGCGTCGTTCAGCCGCCACGCCACATCCGCCACCGCGCTGACAATCGTCACCTGATGCCGCCCATCCTGCACGGCGCCGTCCAGCGCACGCGCCAGCCCGGACAGGCGCGCCCCGGCCAAGATGTTCATACGTCCTCCTCCAACGTCGGCCACGCCCCCGCCGCCTCCAGCCGCGCCCGCACCGCCGCCGACGGGTACGCCAGCCGCCGCAGCGTTCCGTCCATGCGCGCGTAGAGCGTTTCGCCCACGGGACGCTGCGCGCCGAACTGTCGTTGCAGCTCGATGATTTCGTCCACCGTGCGCCGTCCGTCGCGCTGCGCCAGCCCGACGACAATCGACGGACGGGCGTTGATCATGGCGTAGACCGTCTCCAGCCCGCCGCGCGCCTCCTGCGCCTGCGCCGCCTTGACGGCCAGGGTCTGCACCCCGTGCATGGCGTGATCCCCATGCACCGTCGTCAGCACCGGGAACCCGTTGCTGGCCGCCGCCAGCGCCGCATACGCCTCGCTGCCGCGCACCTCGCCGATGACGATCCGCTGCGGGTTCATCCGCAGCGCCAGGCGCAGCAGCCGGTGATACAGATCGGCGGCGTCCGGTCCGGTCGTCAGGCGCACCACCCGCGCGGGCGGCAGCGCCAGTTCCGGCACATCCTCCAGCACGATCAGGCGCTGATCCGCCACGGCGCCGATCAACGCCTGCGCCAGGGTCGTCTTTCCGACCCCCGGCAGCCCGACCAGCAGCACGTCCAGATGGGCGCGCACGCAGCACGCCAGCAGTTCCGCCGCCGCCGGCGTCAGCATCTCCCGCGCCGTCAGCGTTTCCAGCGTCAACGCGCCGGGACGCAGCACGCGCATGGTGATGGCCGGCCCATGCGGACAGAGCGGCGGCGGCACGATCACAAACCGTACCCGACACGGCGGCCGCCCCGGTCGGGTGGCATCCGCCGTCCCCTCCACCGGCATGCCGGCGGCGCCGTCCACCCCCGCGCGCCGCACGCACTGCGTCGCCAGCCAGTCGAGCCATGCCGGATGCCAGGTCTCGCCGATGCCGACTTCGATGGCATCGCCGCTGCGCCGAATCGTGGTCTCGATGCCGGGACCGTTGAGGTGGATGTCGGTGATGCCCGGATCGTCCAGCAACCGGTCCGCCGGGCCAAAGGTCGGCATGCGCGCCCACGCCTCCGCCCCGGGAAACGCCCGGTCGCCATGCACCCGCAGCCAGGTCGATTCCGGCGGCAGCCGACCGTCCCACCCCCCGGCGCGCCAGATGGCGCGCAGGTCGTCCAGCAGCCCCGCGCTCCCGTCCGCCGCGTCCGCCGGCAGCCCCGCGCTCCCGTCCGCCGCGTCCGCCGCCGCCGCCGCCGTTGATCGTGGATCACCACGATAACCCGCCGGCGCCGGCGACCGGGTCGGGAGGGGCGGCGGACGATCCGCGTCCGCCGGCAGCCCCGCGCTCCCGTCCGCCGCGTCCGCCGCCGCCGCCGCCGGCAACGCCCGCACCGGCGACCGGGTCGGGAGGGGCGGCGGACGATCCGCGTCCGCCATGCGCGCCGCGCCGCCGTCCTCCTCCCACGGCGCCGCCCGCCCCCCCTGCCGGAGCGGGTCCGCCGCGCCCGCGCCGTCCGCCGGCGACGCGCGGAAGCGGGGATCGTCACGGGTGCGCCATGGCGGGGTCAGCGACGCCGTCATTGCGGCCCTCCGCGACGATCGTCGAAAACCGGCCATGCATCCGGCGGCGGCGGCGGCGCGGCGGGCGTCTCCGGCGTCGTCGGCGTCGCCGGCGGCGGCGCGGCGGGCGTCGCCGGCGGCGGCGGCGCGGCGGGCGTCGCCGGCGTCGCCAGCGCCGCCGCCGCCGTCAGATCGCGCGGGCGCAGCGGTCCCAACGGCGCCTGCGGGTCGGCGGTCACTTCCCCGACAAACGGCACGTCCGCCGCCGCCAGCGCCCAGAGGAACCGGCTCTGCTCCGCCGTCACCTCAATCCGCACCGCATTCCGGTCGACCTCCAGCACCGGCGCATTGCGCACCACGCGCACCGCCCGCGCCCCGCTGCCCGGCGCATCAAACGCGCCGACGGAAAAGGCGGGGTCGGCGCCGCGCTTGGCGTCCACCAGCGCCACCACATTGATCCGCCCGCCGGGACGCGCCGCCCCGACCCCCTCCGGCGACAGCTCGAACACCACGCCGCGCAGCACCTGCGGCGCCGGGCGGTCCTTGTCCCAAAACACCTGCTCGTCCGGCGGCGTCGCCTGCACGTCCGCCGGCGTCACCAACTGCCCGCTGCGCAGCGGCGCGCGGGCGTACATCCCGATCAGCATGCGCGGGTCGGAGAACCCGCGCACCATCTCCGGCAAATTGCGCGGCGCGGTCGTCGTCGTCAGCATCGCCGCCGTGAGGCGCGCGCCCGGCGCAATATCGCGCGTCGTCACCACCACCGGCTCGGTCAGACTCAGCGCCGCCGCGCTGAGCCAGGCCAGCGCCGCCGCCGCCAGCGCCAACAGCGCCATGCCGATGCCCAGCGCGCGCTGCCACGCGATGGCGCCGAACGCCCCCCGCAGCATCATCAGTCGCATACTCCCTCCCGTGCGCTTCCCCTACGGCGCCGTTCCCTGCGGCGCCAGCACCGTGATCGTCGCCGTCCCCCGATGCGTCGCCTCCAGCGGGACGCTCTCCAACCCGTCGGGCGTGATCAGCCAATACGTATACGCCACGGTCACATCCAACACCGCCGGCGCGCCGTCCTCCAGCGACCGCAGCCGCACCGTCCAGCCGCCGTCCGCCGCCGGCGGCTGCTTGCTCCACAGCGTGCGCGTCGCCCGGTCCGCAGCATACGTGGCGTTCGCCGTCAGCAGCGGCGGACTCCCGTGGAACGTCCAGCGCTCCACCTGCCCCGCCACCGCGTAGGCGGCCGCCTCCGGCGGCAGGTCGGGCGGCAGCGCCAGCGTCAGGTCCGGACGCCATTCCATCCATGCGCCGTAGAGCCACATCGCGCGCGACGGCTCCGGCGCCCGGCAGGTGGTCTGCCACGCCGCGCCCCGGTCGGCATGCCGCATGTGCAGACACAGCCGCGCATCCGGTCCGATCGGGGGCAGCCGCGGGTACCGCGCCACAAAGAACGCCGCCCCGTCCCAATCGCGCGCCAGCAGCGCCCCCCGCGTCGCCGTCCACGCAACGGCGAGCGGCTCGGCAGAATCCGCGGTGACGCCGTCCGGCGGACGCGCCGGCCGCCGTGTCGGCAGATAGCGCCAGTCGTTGTTGTCAAATGGGGTCGTGTTCGGCGTCAGACGCAGGCGCAGCTGCACCCGCGCGTCCGGCGACGGGGTCCCTCCCGCATCCATCACCAGCCGGTCGAGGTCGGAGCGCGTCACCATGAGCGTGAACCGCGCCTGATCGTCGGTCCCGGTCTGTCCGAGCATGCGCGTCAGATTCCCGACCGACGCCTCCAGCGTCACCACGTGCGACCGGCGGTTCGCCGGCGTGGGATGATCGGGATCGGTCACGTCCCACACCTGCCCGCCGATCAGGCGCCCCTCATCGCCGATGATGGCCGCCGTATGCGCGGCATAGTGCTCATGGGGCCCACGACCGGGCGCATTGCACGCCTTGGCGTCGATCCCGACGACCACGCCGTACCGATGCCCCGGCGTCAGGCGCAGCCGCACCCCCAGGTCGGTCGCCGGCTCCAGCCACACGCGATTGACGGCAAAGTTCGGCTGGATGCCGGGGATGAACTCCGGCGGCGTCGGAACCTTGGGACCGCGCCAGAGGAGATGTTCCCACCGCCGATGATCGGCGTTCCATGCCGCAAACGTCTGCGGACCGATCAGGAACGCGCTCGCGTCGGGAAACGGCGTGTAGGTCGGCGCACATGCCGCGTCATTCCGGCATGCCTCCGGCGGACGACCGCGGTCCGGCAGATCGTGCCACGCCTTCCCGTCGAGGTACAGCATCCCCAGCGCCGTGCCGACGCCGAGGACCTCCGTCCCATCTTCCCGTTCCCCCGTGACGACGTGATCGCGTCCGGCATGGAGAAAGAACGGAAGCCGAACCGGCCCCGCTCCCCGCGGTCCCAGATCGATGATGGCGAAGGTGAGCGATGCCGCGCCGCCTGCCGGGTAGAAGGCGCCGTACAGACCGCCGCTGCCGTCATTGCGCCGCACGGACCCCAGCGGCAGCACGATATCCACGTACTCCCCCCCGCTCAGGCGGAACGGGCGCGCCTGCACGAGCGGGTCGTCCAGCATCCAGCGCGTGTTCGCCAGCGCCGCGTCGGCATTGCCGTCATACGACAGGTAGGGCATCGGCTGCGGCGCCTCCCACATCGTCGGCGCGCCGCTCAGCACGGATGCGCCGGGCGCCGGGCGCACGATGATGGGAACCGGGCGCGGAAGGGCCTGGGTCTGCAGCCCCGTGCACGGCGGCGCCCACGAGCGGAAGGCGATCAGGAAGCGCAGCGTGCAGCCGCCCGGCGGCGCCGCAAACCGGACCTCGCGCCGTCCGACCGCCCCCACGCCGCACCCGGAGACCGTCACGCCGCCCCAGCGCCCATGGGTCGTCCACGATTCGGGAATCTCCACCGCCGCATCCACCCACGCGCCGACCGGATACTCCCCGCCGCCGCGCGCCGCCGGCGCGCCGCTCAGTCCCGCAGGCAGCTCGCCGACGATCATGGCCTCGACGTGCACGGTCGCCGTTCCGCCGCCGTCCGGCGGCGGCGTCGGCGTCGGCGGCGTGCGGGTCGGACCCGTTATCTCGCTGCAGATGACGTGCGGTGCAAACGACCAGTGCGGCATGGTCGGCCCTTCCCACCGCCCGACTCCGCCGACGGACCGCCATGTCCAGAAGGCGTAATGGCGCCATGCGCCGGCGCTCCATCCCCGCACAATGCCGCGATAGGAGCATGGAACGCGCGCAACGAACGTCGGGTCGCCGCCATGCTCCGGCGCCGGTCCTGCGTTGAGGCCCGTCGATTCGCGGTGCGGGACGTACTCGAACAACCCCGCAACCGGAATCGTGTCCGTGTGACACCAGCCATCGCCGCAGGCAGGAACGACCCACCCGGAATTTCCCACCCATGGCCAGTTCTCCCGGTTCGGTCCCCCACTCCAGGACGCCTGCGCGGGACGGGGGAACGATGCAAGCGTGACCGCAAGGAAAAGCGCCAGGGCCGCCAGACCGGTCGCGTGCGCGCGGCGAATCGTCATGGGGATCCCTCCTCGCGGATTCCAATCAGCGCAAACGACGCCGGGACGTAGGGCGAGTCGCCGCCATGCGGCGGGACGATCACCGCCAGCCCAATGCGGAGGGTTGCGGCGTCGGTCGGCGGCGCGCCGGCGGGCAGCGGCGCATCGCAGCGCATGGCGGCGACCTGCATCACGGGCAGCGCGCCGATGATCACCTCGTGATAGCGCGCGGCGGCGGCGACGGCGGCGTCATGCCCTCCCGTCTGCACCGTGCGCAGCAGGTCCTCTGCCGCCGCGTCCAGCGCCGGATCGCGGATGAGCAGCGGCACGCCGCGCCGGGCGCGGTCGCACTGCCAGGCGGCCATCATCGCGTCCCGCACCGCAGCGGCATCGCCAACCGTGGACGGCGCCGCTGCGTCGTGCGGCGGTCCGGCGGGGGGCGTCGGCGACGGCGGTCCGGCGGGGGGCATCGGCGACGGCGGTCCGGCGGGGGGCGTCGGCGCCGCCCCGACCGTCGGCGCCGCCCCGACCGTCGGCGCCATGGGCGCCCGAACCGTCGGCAACGGCGCCGCCGTCGGCGATCCGGCGCCGCCGACGGCGCGGATGATCGGCGCCGCCTGGATCATGATCGCCAGCATCAATCCCGCCAGCGCCAGCAGCGCCAGCGCCGCCGCCGCGCGCACGACCCGGCCGAACGGACCAAACGGCGGTTCCCTCATGGTCGTCCTCCCTGCGGCCAGGCCGCCGGACCGCGCGGGCGCGGCGCCGACGGCGCGGCGGCATCCTCCTGCGCCGCCAGGTCGCGGGCGCCCGGAATGGTACACGCCAGACCGAACGCGAACGACCGTTCCTGCTGGTTGGTCGTCAGCGCCACAGCGGGCGGCAACGGGTCGTTGAAGAACGGCAGGCGGGAGATCACCGGGCCATCGTAGGCGACGCGCGCGATGACGTCCTCGTGGTACCCGCCGCTCGCGACGCACGCTGCGACATCCTCCGCCCGGGCAAACGGCAACGACGCCGCAATCGCCCGCGCCACGTCCGGCGCGTCGCCGCCGCGCGCCGCCGCCCACGCCGCCTGCGTCGCCGCATCGTCCAGCGCAGCATACACCGTCAGGCGAATGAGCAGGCAGATGCCGCCGATGATCAGCGTCGTCAGCAGCGGCATGACGACGGCGAACTCAATCAGACTGGCGCCGGGACAGGTCCGGCGCATACACCTGAACCGTCGCAAACGCATACGTCCGCTCCCCCCACAGCACGCTGCGCACGCGGAGGTCGCCGCGCACGCACATCGCCGGTCCGCCCGTCGCCACCTGCCCGCACACCGTCGTCCCCGCCGCCGCCGCGCGCACCTCCGCCCGCGCCGCCGTCGCCTCCGGTGAATCAACCAGCCACGGCGCCAGCGGCTCCAGACGGATCGCCAGGGCGCGCCGGGCGGTCGCTTCGGCGCGGGCGGCGTCCAGCGCCGGAGTCGCTGCCGCCAGCGACTCCGGACGCACCGCGCGCAGCCCGACCAGCGCCGCATGCTCGGCCGCGTGCTGTGCGATCCGCACCGCCCGCCGCTGCGCCGCCACATCGACGCCGCCGACGGCGAGCGCGACCAGCAGCCCCAGCACGGCGGCAACCAGCGCCAGCGCCTGTCCCGGCGCCGCATGACGCGCATGCGCGCTCCGTGCGCACCGCAGAATCATGGCAGACTCCCATCCGGCATGGCGACGAGTTGTCCGCCGACCGGCGCGGGCGCAGGATGCGTGACGATGAACGCGAGCGCGAGAATGAGCGCGATGATCAGGATGATCAGGATGATCGCCCCGACGATGATCCGGCGCCGCCGGCGCCGCAGCCAGCGGCGCATGCGCGCGCGGCGCACGAACGGACGGAGCGAGGACGATGGCTCCTGCGAACCGGTCGGCATGGCTTGAGGGTACCATGCGGCGGCGGCAGGGGAAATCAACAGCTGCGCGGGATGCGCGTGACGCGCGTTGAGCGGCGCTCAGAGCATGGCGCGCACCCGGGCGTCCACCCAGTCGCGCAGGGCGGCGATATCGCCGCCGGCGCCGCAGGTGCGCTCGTAGATGCGCATGCGGGCGACGCGCACGCTCTGCGGGAGCAGCTGCAGCTCGTGCGCAATGCCGTCGGACGTCATGCCGGCGAGGGTGGCGCGGGCGATGGCGATGTGGGTCGCCGACAAGCCCGCCGCCTTCAGCGCCGCATCCGGCCGCGGATCGGAGAACGCCTGTCCCTGCTGCACGGCCGTGACGGCAGCGTGCAGCAACGGCGCCGTGAACGGCAGCGCCAGCGCCGCGCCGGGCGGCGTCGCCGCCGCCAGACGCGGCGCAAGGACCACGACGCGATGCGGCGCGACGGCGATGATGATCGGCGCCAGGCCATGCTGCTGCGCCAGGTGCATCGCCGCGTCCGCGCATGCATCGTCCGCCAGCAGCGCCGCCAGCCCGACCCGTCCGCGCAGCAGCAGCGCCAGCGTCGCCGCATCGGTCTCGCACAGCGGCGTGGTCATGCCGGCGCCCTGCGCCGCCTGCGCCAGCGCTGCCGCCATCATCGCCGACGACGCCAGAATCGCCAGCGCCGCCGTCGTGCGCCGCGCGCGCCGCAGGGCCTCCTCGTGGTCCACCGCGCGGGCGTGCAGGTACTCCCACACCGCCAGCGGGCGCGGCGGCGCGGGCCCCGCCGCCGCCGCCGCCGCGACGGCCGCCAGCAGCACGTCCGGCGCACATGGCTTGAGCAGCGGCGGGGCGCAGCCCAGATCGGCCAACACGCCGAGAAACTCCGGAAACGCCGTGCAGGGGACGATCGGCAGATTCGGATGCTGCCGACGCAGTTGCAGCGCCGTCAGCACCCCGTCATGGGGCATCTGCACGTCCAGGACGACGACGTCCGGCATGGGCGCCCGCCGCCGCACCATGTCCAGCCCCGCCACCCCATCGGGCGCCGTCGCCACCGTCCAATCCGACGGCGCGACGCGCCGGAGCGCGTCCGCCGTCGCCGGATCGTCATCAATCACCAGGACCGTCGGCATGCCGTCCTCCTCCGCTCCTCAGCGGCGGCGCGGCGCATCCGCCGCACGCCGGGAATCAATCGCCCGCATCAGCGCCGCCAGCAGGTCCTCCGCCGGACAGTCCGGCGGACCGCAGCGCACCGCCACGACTCCCGCCAACGTCAGCGGCGCGTCCGGCGATTCCGGCGGCGCCGCCGCCGCATACACCCAGTCGACCCACGCCGCCGCCGCGTCCCGATAGGTCGCATACGTCGCCGGCGCGCCATCCGGACGCAGCATGCCATGCACGTTGCGCCCGCCGACCGGCGGCGGCTGCACGCCGTCGGGGTCCATGGCGGCGTCGACCAGCGCCAGCGCCAACTCCACCGCCGGATCGATCCCGGCGGCCGCCAGCAGATCATAGACCGCATCGGCCTCCGACGCCATCGGGTGATTCGCCTCCGCCAGCGCCGCACGGTACGTCGCCGCCGTGATCGTCGGCGGATGGCGCAGACGATACGGAAACGCCGCATCCGGCGCACCAACGCTGCGCAGCGGCGCCATGCGCGCCCCGATGACGCGCGTCAGGTCAGGGCGGCTCAGCAGCGCCAACGTCAGAATCGCTGCCGTCGCCGCCAGGAGCAGGGCATCCCCCCACGACGGCCAAACAGCGCGCGCCGCCGGGGGCGGGCGGCGGCGCCGGGGGATGCCCGGCGCCCCCACGTCCCCCCCCGCACGCGGGTGGGACCGGGGGGGCGCCGGCGCGTGGACGATGATGATCGTCCGGGGCGGCGCGGCGTCCGCCGCGCCGCGATCAGGAGGCATCATCGGCGCCCTCCCCCTGCGCGATCAGCGCGTCCAGCAGCGCCCGCTCATCCGCCGCCAGCGCCGCGCGCCACCGCTGCGCGAGCTGCGCGGCATCGGCGCCCACGGCGCGCAGCTGGTCGCCGAGCGTCGACGGCGCAATGCGGCACCGCGCCGCCGCCTGCCGCACACTCACCTGCCCCTGCGTCGTCGTCAGCAGGTGGGCGGCATAGGCGAGACGCACCGCACGCGACGCCGTCTCCAGCAGTGCGCCGACAGCGGGTCGGTCGCCATCGGACGGCGCGGCATACACTACGCGCAACGGCGGCCACGCCGCCGTCCGTGGTTCGGAAGCGGGGGGCGCGACCGCCGGCGCCGGCGTGACGCCGCGCGGCGCGACCGCCGGCGCCGGCGTGACACCGCGCGGCGCGACCGCCGGCGCCTGTGCGGGCGCACGCGCATCGCCCCAGGTTCCCCCCGCGGGCGCCGGCGCAGGCGCGGGCGCCGGCGCGGACGCCGGCGCGGACGCAGGCGCGGGCAAGGGCCCGGGCGCCGGCGCAGGCGCCGGCGCGGACGCCGGCGCGGACGCAGGCGCGGGCAAGGGCCCGGGCGCCGGCGTGGGCGCCGGCGCGGACGCCGGCGCGGACGCAGGCGCGGGCAAGGGCCCGGGCGCCGGCGCAGGCGCCGGCGCGGACGCCGGCGCGGACGCAGGCGCGGGCAAGGGCCCGGGCGCCGGCGCAGGCGCCGGCGCCGGGTCAGACGCAGGCAATGACGCGGGCGCGGGCAAGGGCCCGGGCGCCGGCGCAGGCGCCGGCGCCGGGTCAGACGCAGGCAATGACGCGGGCGCGGGCGCGGGCGCGGGCAAGGGCGCGGGCGCCGGCGTGGGCGCGGGCAAGGGCGCCT
>Ga0308418_1000615_pt1 | contig 19961 bp, 17 predicted proteins | sample HotsprSampleR4cd_FD_203517 | JGI IMG/M metagenome (GOLD analysis project Ga0308418, IMG submission 203517) | Hot spring phototrophic mat microbial communities from Mushroom Spring, Yellowstone National Park, Wyoming, United States - 20090729_R4cd ... | reverse complement strand
GACCGCCGCCACCCCGCACAAGAGCCAACTCCTGCGCGAGTTGGAGCAGGTGATTGGCGAGCGCGCCGCAGGCGAGGTATGGAGCCTGCGCATGCTCACGCGCGAGGAGACCGCCCAGCGCGTGCGCGCCCTGCTAAGCAGCCCGCCCGACGCCGACGCGCTGGCGAACACCTTGCACGACCTGACAGGCGGCAACCCGCTGTTTCTGAGCGAAATCCTCACCAGCCTGCAGACCGACACGGCGCACACGCCTGCCAGCCTCGCGTCGCTGATCCCGCAGAGCCTGCGCGAGGGCGTGCTGCGCCGTTTTGAGGGCGTGCCCAAGCCTGCGCAGGACATCGGGCGCGCGCTGAGCCTGATGGACGACGCGCTGTACCCCGACGCGGCGCAGGCGATGCTGAGTCTGGGCGACGGCGCGTTCGCCAAGGGGCTGGACGCGCTCATCTCGCTGGGCTGGCTCGAACGGCGCGCCGACGGGCAACTCGCATGGCGCAATCGGGTCTTCCGCGAGGTGGTCGCCTCCACGCTGGAGGGGCACGAGCGGGCGCGTTGGCACGAGCGATTGGCGACGGCGTTAGAGCAGGTGGGCGCGCTCGAACTCGCGCGGCTACGCCAGTGGTGTAAGTGCCCGCCGACCGCCGAGCGACTGCAGCGCATGCGGGACGCCTACCTGCGCTTGCGGGCGCAGTTGCCTCCCCGCCAGCGACTGGAGATTGTGGACGGCTGCTTGCACGCGGCGTCGCAACTCGGCGACGGGAACGCGCGCGCCGCGCTGCTGTGCGAGCGCCCGTACCTGCTGTTCCAGTTGCAGGACGGGCTGCTGCACGCGCTGGACGCCTCGCAGCAGGCGTTGGCGGCGCTGGAGGCGCACCCTGACGCCGACCCTGACCGCGAACTGTGGGTGCAGGTCAGTTGCGCCCGCGCGGGGCAACTCGCCCAACTGGGGCGCGTCCGCGAGGCGCAGGAGGCGTTGCAACCCCTGCGGGACGACCCGTCGCTGCGCGAATCGCAACGGCTGATGGTGGAACTGAGCCTGGCGTATATCAGCGCGTGTCGGGGCGACCTGCGCGCCGCGTACACGATTCACCAGCGCGTCTGGGAACGCCTGCAGGCGAATCGGGAGTGGCTGATGCGCTGGGGCGGGGTGCTGCGCTATACGCTGCAGTACGCGCTGGCGTTCGGCGACCGCGCGCTGGCGCACGCCGCGCTACAGTGCGTGGAGTCGTGGGCGCTGGAGCCTGCGTTCCCCGAACGGTTCCAGATGCTCTACCACCTGATGGGGGCGGACTTGGCGTATTACGACGGGCGCGGGGCGGAGCAGCAGGCGCGGGCGCGGCTCGCGCTGGAGATGGGCGAAGCGTCGGGCGACCCGACCGCCGCGCTGGAGGCATGGTTCCAGACGCTGCTGTACCGTCAGCCTGCGGAGGCGGCGCGTGTGGCGGAGCGTGCGCTGACGCTGGTGCGCCGCGCACTGGGGCAGGAGCGTGAGGCGGAGTGGCTCACGCGCCGCGCGCTCGCGCTGCTGGAAGCGGGGCAGCACGCCCAAGCGATCGACGCCGCCAACGACGCCCGCCGCGCCGCGCTCAAAATCGGCAGCCAGTGGCAGACCGCCAAAGCGTGGCTGATTATTGCGCAGGCGCACCTGGCGAGCAAGCGCGTCGCCGAAGCGCACGAAGCGATTCAGCAGGTGACGCCGATTGCCCGCGCCCTGGACGCGCCCGAACTGCACTGTGAGCTGTACCTGACACAGGCGGTCGCCTACCTGCTCGCTGAAGACGGCGCGCAGGCGCGAGAGGCGATTCACCAGGCGCAGACAATCGTAGACGAGTGGGGGCACGCGCTCTATCGCGGCTTGGCGCACGCGGTGTACGCGCAGGCGACAGGCGACGCCGACGCACGCGCCCGCGCCGACGCGCTGCTCGCCGAGTACGGCGCGCCGCTGCTGATCCGACTACTCCAGACACCCACGGCGCGACCGATGCGCAGTCGCGGCTGGGATCTGTATCTGCAGCTGCTGGGCGAGATGACCCTACACTATCGCTCGCAATCGATGCCTACGCGCCTGTGGCACAGCCCGCGCGCCCGCGCCCTGTGCGCCTCGCTCGCGATGCAGGAGGGCGCGCCTGTAGATGCCTTCACGCTGATGGAGTGGCACTTCCCCCACTTGGACGCCGACCGCGCACGGGTGAACCTGCAGACGACCATCTCGGCAGCGCGACGCTCGCTGCGCAAAGCGTTCGGCGAATCGGCAGGCGACTGGATTCAGTACGAGAACGGCGTGTACCGCTGGTCGCCGCCGTGCGCGTGGCGACTGGATGTGCAGGAGTTCGAGTCCGTCGCGAACGACGCGCTCCACATCGCCCAGCCCGACCAGCAACTGGAGCGACTGAACGAGGCGATACGGCTGTACGCGGGCGACCTGCTGCCAGAGTTCGCCGACGAAGCATGGTGCAGCGTCGCCCACCAGCGCATGCGCGTGCTGCTGGTGGAGTGCTTGCTCGCGCGGGCGCAGCGGTACTATGTGCGCGGCGAGTATGCCGACGCCGCTGCGGATTGCGAACGCATCCTGCAGGTAGACCCGACCGACGAGGGCGCGCTGTGCCTGCTGCTGCAAATCTACGCCGTGCAGGGGCATCGCACCGAAGCCGTGCGCCTGTTCCAGCACACCCAACAGCACGCCCGCGAACGGTTCGGACACACCCTCGCCCCCACCACCGTCGAGACCTTTCAGCGGCTCTTCGGCTGAAAAGCCGTTTTTCAGTGGATTTTCAGTGCCGTAGCGTATCCTGTGGCTACCTGAGAGGGGATAGCTATGGCAACTGAATGGGATGACACGGTTGAATTGACCCGCTGGCTCCAGTTTGCGGAGCAGTGTGCGGAACGGTGGCTTCATCGGCGCAACGCCCAAAGCGCGACGCCGCTGTGCTGGGACGATATGCAAGATATTCTGTGCGAGGTGCGTATCGCCGTGCTGCGGTTCAAACTGCCTGAGCATGTGGTGGAGTGGGCGCCGCTGCTGACCAAGTATGTGCAGCGGGTGTGCGAGCGGGCGTATGCGCGCGCGCAGCGCGAACGGCAACGGCTCGCCTCGCTGGACGCGCTGCCCGAAAGCCTGCACCCGCAGGTGGAGACGCGCACGGACGGCTTGGACGACTCGTGGTTCCTCGCGCGGGTGGCGTCCGTCTTGAAGCAGATGCCTGTGCATCACGCGGCGGCGTTCGTGCTGGCGCTGGACGGCGAAATGGCGCAAGCGTTGCAGGCGCACGGCGTGCTGCCCGAATCGCTGCGCGCGCTGGTTCAAAGTGCGCCGCTGTGCGACAAGGCGATTGGCGCGGCGCTGGGGCTAACGCCCCGCGCGGTCATTCGCGCCCGCCAGCACGCCCGCGAGAAACTGCGCCGCTGCGTGTGCGAATCGTAGTTGCCCCCCTCCCAACCTCCCCCGTGGACGGGGGAGGACCGCGCCCCCCTCCCCGCTCGCGGGGAGGGTTGGGGTGGGGGCATGCTTAGCCATACTTCGGGTAGCAGCACTTTTTGTATTTCTTGCCGCTCCCGCACGGGCACGGGTCGTTGCGTCCGACCTTGCCTGGGGGAAGCGCGCTCGATTCGGCAAGCGGCTCCGCGCCGTCGGTGAGTTTCTGGACGCCCATCCCGCCGCGCACGCCCGCTACGGCAGGGTTCGCGTCGCCCGCAATCCGCACCACCTGACGCGGCTGCGGCGGCGCAACCTGCGCATGGAACAGGAACAGCACCACATCGTTGCGAATCGCCTGCAGCGTCTCGGCGAACACCTTCGCCGACTCCTGCTTGTACGCCACCAGCGGGTCAATCTGTCCGTAGCCGCGCAGCCCGATGCCCTCGCGCAGGTACTCCATCGTCGCCAGATGCTCCACCCAGCGGCGCGTGATGACCTGCAGCATGAAGTACCGCTCCATCTCGCGCACGATGTCCGCGCCGAGCTGCTCCTCGCGCATCGCGTATGCCTGCTCCGCCCACTCCTGCACCTGGTCGAGCAGTTGCTCGTGGCGCGTGAAGGTGAAGTCGTCGGGCTTGACGAAGAACTCCAGCGGGAAAATCGTGTTCAGCCGCTGATACAGCGCGGGCAGATCCCACTCGGTGGGCGGCAGGTTGCGCGGGGCGTACTCGTCCACCGCGTCGGCGACCACCTCGCGGATATACTCCAGCGCGACCTCGCGCGTGCCGACGCCCTCCAGAATCTGGCGGCGCAGGCGGTAGACGGTCTGCCGCTGGTAGTTCAGCACATCGTCGTACTGCAACACATGCTTGCGAATCGAGAAGTTGTGCAGCTCGACGCGCTTTTGCGCCCCCTCGATGGCTTTGGTGAGCATTTTGGCTTCCAGCGGCTCATCTTCGGGCCAGGTCTTGAGCAGCGGGCTGTTGCGCAGGTTCTCGGCGAACAGGCGCACCAGCTCGTCGTCCAGCGAGAGATAAAACCGCGACTCGCCAGGGTCGCCCTGTCGCCCAGAGCGTCCGCGCAGCTGGTTGTCGATGCGTCGGCTCTCGTGGCGTTCCGTGCCCAGCACGAACAGCCCGCCGAGTTTGCGCACCTCTTCGGCGGCGGCGGAGCGTTCCTGTTCTGAAAGTGGCAGCGGCGGCGCGGCGCGCACCTTGCCCCCACGACGGAAGGAAATCTCCTCGTGTTCCACCGTGTCAGCGTTTTCGGATTCGCCCTCAGGTTTCGGCTCCTGCTTAACCACCGAGCCGCCCAGCAGGATGTCCACCCCGCGCCCCGCCATGTTGGTCGCGATGGTCACCGCGCCCTTGCGCCCCGCCTCGGCGATAATCGCTGCCTCCTTCTCGTGGTACTTCGCGTTCAGCACATTGTGCGGGATGCCATGCTCCATCGCCTCGATGAAATACTCGGCGTTCGCTTCGGGCAGCTCCCAGTGTTCGAGGAACCACTTCACATGCGCGGGGTCGGTCGGGCTGGTGGGCAGTTCCAAATCGCGTAGCATCGGCGTAATCTGGCGCATCGAGAGCGTGTTGAGCGGCAGCATCAGCGTCTTGCGCCACTCCTCTTTTTTCTGCTTGTCGATGCTCTTGTTGGTCTCCAGTTCGCGGCGGGCGCGCTCAATCAGCACCAGCAACTGGAGCTTATCGAACGCCAACCGCGACGAGACCACCTCCGACATCTCGATGGAGCGCGTGCCGACCAGCACGGGCTGCTGCTTCGTGTAGAGGCGCAAAATCTCCAGCGCAATCCCGCGTAGCTTCGCCTCCAGGTTTTTGTAGACGACATCGGGGTGGTCGGTGCGGATCATCGGGCGGTGCGTCGGGATGCACACCACATCCATGCCGTAGATTTTGCGGAACTCCTCCTCTTCGGTCTTGGCGGTTCCCGTCATGCCCGCGAGTTTCTCGTAGAGGCGGAAGTAGTTCTGGAAGGTCACGACAGCGATGGTCTGGCTCTCCTGTTTGATGGGCACGCCCTCTTTGGCTTCGAGCGCTTGGTGGATGCCGTCGCTGAAGCGTCTGCCGTGCATCAGGCGTCCCGTGAACTCGTCGACGATGATGATTTCGCCCGCGCGCACCACATAGTGGATGTCCTTTTTGAAGTAGCCGTGCGCCTTGAGCGCGGCGTTGATGTAGGGCATCAGCTCCACCTCTTCGGCGAGGTTCGGCACGCCCATCATCTGCTCCAGTCGCTCGGTGCCCTCTTCGGTGAGGGTGACGGCGTGGTGCTTCTCGTCCACCACATAGTCGCGTCCCGCCTGCAAACGGCGCACATAGGAGTCGATTCGCGTGTAGACGGTGAGGTCTTCCTCGATTTGCCCCGAGATGATGTGTGGGGTGCGCGCCTCGTCGATGAGGATGCTGTCCACCTCGTCGATAATCGCGAAGTAGAGTTCGCGTTGCGAGAGGTCCTCGACGGAGTAAATCATATTGTCGCGCAGGTAATCGAAGGCGTACTCGTGGTTCGTGCCGTAGGTGATGTCGGCGGCGTAGGCTTCCTTGCGGCTGACCTCGCGCAGGTGCAGGTAGCGCGGGTCGGGGTGCTGGTAGCCTGGCTCGTAAAGGTACGACCCGCCGCGCTCGTCGGTCTCCGCGCTTTGCCCTTGAATGACGCCGACGCTTAGTCCCAGCAGGTGGTAAATCGGCGCCATCCACACGGCGTCGCGCCGCGCGAGGTAGTCGTTCACTGTCACCAGATGCACGCCCTTGCCCAGCAGCGCGTTCAGATACAGCGGCAGGGTGGCGACCAGCGTCTTGCCCTCGCCCGTCTTCATCTCGGCGATGCGCCCTTGGTGCAGCACAATCCCGCCCAGCAGCTGCACATCGAAGTGCCGCATGTTCAGCGTGCGTCGCGCCGCCTCGCGGCACGCGGCGAACGCTTCGGGCAAAATATCGTCCAGCGTCGCGCCGTCTTGCAAGCGTTTCTTAAATTCGTCCGTTTTCGCGCGTAGTTGCTCGTTGGATAAGGCTTGAAAATCGGGTTCCAGCGCGTTGATTTTTTGCACGATGGGCATTAGCCGCTTCACATCGCGCTCGCTGGTGTCCATAAGCTTCTTGAGCCACTCTCGAACGATCATCGTGTCCTCCGTGATGGGGCAAGACCCATGATACCCGATTGCCCACCGCTGGAGATTGTCGGTAGATTCACTCCAGTAGCTCCCGCACAGGTACACGAAAGTTGGGCAGCACAGGCTCGCCCGAAAGCCAGTCGTCCTCGCTTAGCGATTGATGCAGTCCGTCGGGCGTCCACACCTCAACGATGCGTCGCTGCAGGTCAACCACCCATACGACCGACACGCCCCCTGTCAGCCATTCGCTCGCTTTCTCCCGCACGGTAGTCTCGGAGTCGTTCGGGGAGACCACCTCCACCACCAAGTCAGGCACGATGGGGCAGAAGCCGCTGGGCAGGTCGCCTTCGGGCAGTCGCTCGCGGCGGATAAAGGCGGCATCAGGCGCAAGCACGCTCTCGCCTGCAGGCGTGCGCACAATAAAGCCTGTCTCGGCAGCGAACGCGACCCCCAGATTGCCCCGCCGTGCATACGCGCGTATCTCCGCGCCGATATTGAGCGCAACTTTGCCGTGCTTAGGGCCCGCAGGCATATACTCGCGTACCTCCCCGCGCCACAACTCGGCGCGCTTGCCCCAATAAGCGCGTTCAAACTCCGCCGCGCTCATGCGTGCGATTACGGGCGTTTTCATCGGGCAATCACCCGCACGAGTATACCTCTCCGCCACAGACTCGCGGTATAATTCGGTTATGAGCATGACCCGTCGCGAGTTTCTGAAGCGCAGCGCAGTGGCAGCCGCCGCCGCGTCGTTTAGCACGCTGATTGCCCGCGCGAACCAACAGGAGAAGGTCAAAGTCGGCGTCATCGGCACGGGCGCGCAGGGACAGAACCTCCTGCGCCAACTGATGGGCATGCCCAGCGCAGAAGTGGTCGCCGTGTGCGACATCTACGCGCCGAACCGCATTCGCGCCATTGAACTGACGCAGTTCCGCGCCCAGGGCTACAGCGACTACCGCGCTCTGCTGGAACGCAAAGACATCGAGGCGGTCGTGATTGCCTCCCCGCTGCACCTGCACGCGCCGATGACCCTCGACGCGCTGCAGGCGGGCAAGCATGTGTTCTGCGAGAAAGCCATCGCCTACAGCATCGACGAGGCGCGCCAGATGGCTCAGACCGCCCAGCGCACGGGCAAGATTCTGCAAATCGGGCACCAACGCCACTACAACGACACCTATACGCAGGCGTACTGGCTCATCAAGGAAGGCGCGATTGGCAAAATCACCCATGTGCGCGTGCTGTGGCATCGCAACAACAGCTGGCGACGCCCCGTGCCCGACCCGAAGTTCGAGCGACTGCTGAACTGGCGACTGTACAAAGACTACTCGCACGGGCTGCTGACCGAGCTGGCAAGCCACCAACTCGATGTGGTCAACTGGTTTTTGGGCGCGCTGCCAATCTCAGTGATGGGCTACGGCGGCATCGACTACTGGAAAGACGGGCGCGAAGTGTACGATAATGTGGAACTCATCTTCAACTACCCCGGCGGCGTGCGCGTGATGTATAGTAGCATCACCACGAACGCCTACGACGGCTACGGCGAGTGGTTCTTCGGCGACAAGGGCACGATGGTGCTGACCAACGAGACTTCGGGGCTGCTGTTCCGCGAACGCAACGCCGAGAAGCTGGCATGGGAAGACGACGCGAACACAGTGCAGGTGGACGGTCGGCGCGCGGTGGTGATCGAGCCGACGCCGACGCGCCGCGCCCCGCAACGCGGCGAGCAACTCGCCCAGCAGGGACAGCGCAACGCCTACTACGCTGAACTGGAACACTTTTTGCAGTGCGTGCGCACGGGCGAGCAGCCGAAATGCACCGCCGCTGACGCGCTGCCCGCGCTGACCTGCATCCTCGGCGCGAAGACCGCCATCGAGACAGGCGCAGTCTACGAATTCAAGCCCGAGGAGTTTCGGATGGGTTAGAGAAGGCTGCGCGGTTGTTTCAGACGCTGTCTGCAGGGGAGCCCCCTGCTACCCCTTCACAGCCAGCAACGAGCCGCTAATACTTGAAGTTCCAAGTATAGTCCCTGTACTCCACCTGAAGTCGACGCCGCACACCACGAACCCCTTTCACCGCTTTTGGTATCTCCAAAACCATCTGGGATTGTGCAAACCCGCCCTCAAATTTGAAATCGGTTTTTGGCATGGACACTCTGTGGAAGTAGAACAACGGCATCGCGAAGTAGGGCACGCCCACCGCACGGAGTACCACAGTTGCTACTTTCCGTCCATCAAAGTATTTTACAGAGCATGACTGCCGTGCTTTGGGAAACATTAATCGCTGAATGAGCGGGATCGTCTCCCAGGCGTCGACGGGGACGCCGTCTACCGCCAAAAGTTCGGCTACACGAGGCAAAGCGGGTATCTTCTCATCCAACGGAATCTCGTAGCCGAGAAACCACCTAAGCTTGCCCTTCGCCTCGCTTGCAGAGAGCGACAGCCCATATGTCCCCGCAAGGTTCCAGTATTCCCAGTATCCCTGCATAGTCGCTTTCAAACTCTGCATCAGGTAGGACATAGGCAAGCAGATTTCTTGTGGAAAAAGCTCCATTCGGCAGACGCAGCTCATCCACTACGACGGGGCGCGCCTCATTCCGATAGCCCCACGCGCCGTTCCACGCATACACATCAGGAACACCGCTCACCAAGTCGCCATACGCATCAAACACAGGCGCAGACTGGTCAGGCTCGCTGACGCCACATTACGCACACTCCACCATAGCGCCCGACGCGCCGACCTGCGCCGTCGTACTCATAGGATACCTCAGCTGAGGCAATCGTCTTGCCGAGCCCTTTTCATACATCAAAGCAGCGTCACTGTGTCTGTCGCATGCGGCGCTCCAGCGTACCATCCGCCCGTTGTAGCCACAGCGGCAAGCGCGCTGCCTCCTCGCGCGTCGGATACACCACAACCGACCTCACAAGCCATCCGTCGGAAGTATACTCGTGTCGCTGGAACAACGCTCCCTCGTAAAAGCCCCATACATAACGAGACTGCGGATTGTAGCGTATCTTGAAACGGTAGGGGGACTCATAACGCGCTACAGGTCGCTGAAACGCCTCCTCGATGCGAGCGTTGTCGCGCTCCCAGTTCGTCGCAAGTAGCCTCCCAAAGTAGTAGAAGCCCCAAAGCGTGTGCTGACGCTCGCTGATGCGGAGCGTCAGGTTGGTGCGCCGTGCCCACCAGCGCGGTGTTGTGCCCTCACATTCTGTATCCATAAGGTAGCCGTTTGCGCCAACCGCTGCGTTCAGATTGTATATCGATACTTCGCGTACTGCGAACTGTTTGGGTATCAGAGGTCTCTGGCGCAACTCTGGTGTCGTGAGTTGTATGAGGGTAAGCCTTGCGAAGCGGTCGCGTGGAACTTCGGGCTGAGAAGTTCCACGCTCGTTTGCGCTTGATAGCGTCCCAGTAGGGAGAGTATCCAGTATCTGGTCAAGCGTACTTCCCACGGTCTCTGTAATGAGACGGTCGTACTCTCGCGCCACACGCAACGATAGGTATGTGTCGGCTAACAGCGCTAAAACGGCTCCCAGAAATGCTATCGGAAGCGCTTTTTTCCAAGTCGATTTTTTGTTAGGCATCGTTGTTTCACCTCACTGATTGCCAGATATTCCGAATGGGTACCCACAGTAGTAGGTTTCGCCACGATATGCGGTACTGCTGTCGTGCCTTGTTGCAGGCGCGCACTAACCGCGGCGCCACAAGATGCTGCCTAGCTGCAGCCACTATCCACCTCCTCCATGAGCCGTTTCCCACCAACATTCCTCGCGCAGATGCCAGATCAGTGTGCCTCGACGCGCGGTAGCACTCGTGTGCCGCCGAAATCTACCTCCACTTGCTTCAGCAGATTCTGTATGCTTGTCTCCATCTGATTGCACCATGCATCGCTGCACATCCATTCTACCACGAGAGTGCCATTTGTGCTATCTTTCAAAACGCTCACAAAATAGTATCCTAATTTCTTCCCAAGCCTAATGAAGCTTGCCCTCTGAACTTGCAGATGCTCCAACCGAACCGAGTTGTCCGTTTGTAATGGCGTCACGACTGTCCACCCGTCCGCAATCCGACGGCGTACGAACTCTTCTGGGCTACGCCTTGTATAAGTGAGGCTCAGGGTATTTAGGTAAGACGCCTCTCTCCACTCGTGCAACACTAAGTAGCAGTGTCGGTGTGTTCCCTCGATAATAACTTGCGTGCCGAGCGGAAGAGGAACAACATACTCCCCTAAGCGGAGAGCAGATGATCGCGATTCGATATGTCGCTCGAAGGTAGACACTCTCCAAATGGTTGCTATCATTATAATTGTACATGAGATAAATGCTACATTTAAAAACCACATCCAAGCGCGTTTCATGATTGCCTTCACCTCCAACTACCCAGAATGAAGCGCGTCGCTTTACCGTGCACCTGCTGAACAGCAGGTGGGGACTCGTAGTTTTCTGGATCCTCTACCATACCCTTCATGTCCCTGATGCTGGCAGCAATCGCAGCGACACCTGCCGCTGCCTGAGGGTCAGCCAGCTCCTCAGGAACAGGAGATGGGTTAAGCGGTTTCAGTCCAGTACCCACATATCCTGCAACATCCCCTTCGTCCCGCGTTCTCCACCAAACATATATGGCTCCACCAACCAAAACTACGCCTGCTACAACAGCAACTACTACTAATACTGTGGTGACAGGCTCTCTTCCAGTAGGGTCAGAAAACTGTATCGGCTCATTCACACAGTACCCATACGCATTCAGCGTCAGCGGCGCATACAACGACCCCAACCAAGGATCCTTCTGCAAGAACCGCCCAATCGCGGGGTCGTACCAGCGCACGCCCACTTTCTGCAACCCGCCCGTGTGCGCCTCGTGCCGATAGCCCCACGCGCCGTTCCAGTTCGACAAACCTAACCCTCCAACCTCTCTTCTTCCTCTATGTAGAAAATCGCCGAACCGCCTTCTGGGTGGGCGAACTCGGTATCGTCGTTATCGGAGTTGATTACCATTACGGTAGGGTCTCCTGCAAAAACCTTATGCAACTCCGATTCGGAAGTTTCGGCGAGAGTTTGGTAAAACCGAACAGTGTCTTGAAGGTAGGCGAAGGTGCTAACGCAGATACGAAACATTTGTTGATTTCGACGGCGCACATACAACCAACCCCACGGGATGGCAGACGACTTGCCCTCGTGAAACACAGTCGCGTGAATCTCTAAGATACCATCTTCTGTGTCGAGTGTCCACCTTATGGTTGGGTTCACAATGTTGACTTCCACTAACCAGGGCTGAACTTCAAATTGCTGGTACTTCTGCTTCAGTCCTGTCCACCATAGCTCGATGAGTGCCAGCGTCGATGGCAAATCAGCGTCGTAGAAAGCTTCATGGCTTGCCTCTACGGCACTGACGCCGAATGGACGCCTCGTCGGTGGAAGCTTTTCTAAAGCCTGTCGAATAGCCGTGTAGCTTCCTGCCCAGTCTGTGTCAAGTCGCATGCGTCACCTCCAAATTACGAGATTTTTACGGCGCATAGAAAATATGCTGTCCATCAAAACCCCTCTTAAATTGATAGTGAGGTAGGGGTCTTGCAATGTCTGGGGAGTGATGTGGTGGGTGATGTATGTACTCGATGCCTGTCTCCCTTTCCACTTGCTTCGCGATATTCTTTGCTACTCCCTTACTCCCCCGTCCCTCTACCAGAATCTGAACTTTTTCGCCAGAAGGGAGACGACCTTTTTCGAACGCTTGTAATGCCTGACGCGCGTTCTTGACCTGTTTTATGATTTTGATTACCTTGACGCCTCCTTTGATAACGATTATTGCTATGAATATTTTTGGTGTGAGACCATCTGGATCGATCAAGTGAACAGGCTCATTCATGCAGTACCCGTACCTGTTCAGCGTCAGCGGCGCATACGGCGACCCCAACCACGGATCCTTCTGCAAAAACCGCCCTATCGCAGGGTCGTACCAGCGCACGCCAACCTTCTGCAACCCGCCTGTGTTCGCCTCGTTCCGATAACCCCACGCGCCGTTCCAGCCGTAAGCAGCTATGCCCACCATAGGCTCGTTCCCAGTATACCTTGCGTATGCCAAACAAAGGGTATTACTCATCCCGTGTCTCCTTCGGCGGCACAGGCGAGGGAGTATCCTCGGCTTTTGGTGGTTCAACGGCAGGAATCTCTACCAGCACTTCACGCCCCTTATCATCTTCACACACCAACTGCACAGGCTTTCCTTGAAGCAGGTGACTATGCAAGTGCAAGAATAACTCCTCAATCGTTGGTTGCTCGACATCCAGCCCCACGATGCGCCTGAGACGCAGTCTATATTCGTCGTCAACATCAACGGGCTGCCCTGCCACCCAATAGCGAACAGGCGCCTTTGGCGAAAACCACAGCATAATGCCTCCGTTCTCATCGGTTTCGGTTTTGAACCCGAGTTGCTGGCGCGAGAAATAAACCAACAACTCGTGGAACTGCCGAGCAGACAGAGGAGAGCGCACGGTGATTTCTCGTGTATCGTCCCCACAGCGCACTTTTAGGCGAACCTCTTGCTTTAGGGGAGAGAGTAGGAGGGATTTTACGAACCCTGCAACCTCTTCCTGTGGGTCTTGAAGCATTTTTTGAAGCTCTTGAAGCGGTATCCCTTCAACCGCCAGCAGTTCACACTGTCGTGGTAGCACACGATGTAGGTAACTGCTAGGAACAGTAACAATTGTATACTTTCCATCGTGGTGTTCCAATTCCATAAACATCGCAGCAAAGTAATTGCAGTGAAATGTTGGGAGATTTTTACGCGGTTGCACGTATACCCGTTTGTTCCGCCAATCAAACTGCCAGTTGTAATAGAGCATACCCAAAGCGCCCCAAATTGGCGGTAGATCACTCTTAAGCACACCAACGCGATGAAGATTGGTGTAGCTAGTACCAAACCTAATCGCGGGCAACAACAAAGCGTCATACTCGATGTATTCCTTGTCGAAGATTTCTCTCCTGAGCACTGTGAGCGTTAGCAAGCTTTCCAATCTTCTTCTTAGTGTATCATTGAGAACAAGCTCGACAGGGATACCGCTATCTAAAAACGCATCGAGCATATGTTCTCCGATAGACAGCCTAACACATAGAAGTGTATCGCCTTTGCATGGTTGACCAGTTACATCCGTCCACTCATTCTGTTCCAAAGAGGTTGAGATTTCTAGAGATTGGTTATCATAAGAAACACGGACAACTAAGCTGCCAAAGGCATCTATACCGATGAGCCCAGCTATTTGGACTACCTTTCCATCTATTATTGCCACGTTGCCTTGCAAGTTTTCATAATCTCTTGGCGCGACTAAACATCGAGCCTTAATACCAAACGAAATTTCGCCCGTTTTCTCAGCCTGAGTTCGTATTTCTATTTGTGGAGGCTTCTTAACCGCATATGCTTCCATCTCGGCGTCGAGAACACTTAATTTTATTTTTTCATTTTCATCGAAGTCGATTCCAAGCTGTTGTGCTGCTGCCCAGCTAATCAAAATCGCTCCAGTGGTACCCGTATCAAGAACAAACCATGCTGGTTTACTTTTGCCGACAAAGAGTTTTACTAATGTGTATCCGCGTAATTGGTCTACTGCTATAGGGAACGACATGCTGAAAGACTGACTATAAGAACGGCACATACCAATCGTCAGCTCAAGAATTACCGCTGTAACGAGGAACATTTTTTTCTGTGACATGGGCATCCTCCTTAGAGAGGGTGAGGGAAAGATTTCCCTCACCCAGTTTCATCGGGAGCTGTTGGCTACCTTAACGGCACGCTAAGCTCAAGGGTGATTCCTCCGCTCAGGGGCTTCAAGCCGATTCCAGCCTTGACTTCTCCGTCGTCAAATCCCAAGTTGATTCCGAGATCCTTCAGTTTGAGAGGCCTTAGGCTACCCGAGGCACTTACCCCGACAGAGAAGTTGCCATCTTTGTAATTGGCACCGATTGACCAGCTGTTTTCTTCGGTGTCGATCTTAGCCGTAATAGTACCTTTTCCAGGTGGCCGCGTATTGTCTCCAGAACCCTCATCCTGTGGCGGCGTTGGGGTTCCCTGATCGCCCTCCTGCGGCGGTTGCGGCGAGAAGGGTGGAGCCAACATGTCCTCAGGACTACGCGGCGGTCTGAACGTAATCTCCCCAAACGGGTGATCATTCCCAATTGCTGCATAGCCCCCGATGTCCACCATCACCACAGGATTATTGAACGCAAACACATACGGGTTGAGCGAGACAGGCGAACGCGGCGTGCCCAACCACGGATCCTTCTGCAGGAACCGCCCAATCGCAGGGTCGTACCAACGCACGCCCACCTTCTGCAACCCGCCCGTGTTCGCCTCGTTGCGATAGCCCCACGCGCCGTTCCACGCATAGACATCAGGGCTACCGCTCACGAGGTCGCCAAACGCATCGAACACAGGCGCACGCTGCACTGGCTCACCGACACTTGCCGTCGCCGCCAAGTCGCCACGCCAAGTCCAGTACTGACTCACACCACCACGCTGCAACAGGTTCGCGCCGTACACCATCGGTATCTAGATGTCCTGCGTCGGACGGTTATATTATAGCACAGGATCTCGGATTTGTCAAAGGAGGACGGGGAGATTTTGCGAGAATCCTGGGGCGACTCAGATTGGGGTTTTCGAGAAGCAGGATGGACTCGGTTCCCACGCCTTCCAAGAAGGCTCGCCGAACGCGCTACCCAGCGATTTTGAGAGCACCCTCTGCCCCACTTGATTTTTCGTCAAGAGATAGGGTATCATTCAAAAACGCCGTATGGCACAAGCACATCGTGGGCACTTGTACGCACGCGACGGGAGCGCGGCGCGCTTCCGCGCGTTTTGACGCATTCCGAAGCCTTCCAGACCCAATTCAGGAGGACGGTGACCGTATGATTTATCCAGAGACAGACGAACTCAATCAGTATCCACGCTACATCTTGACGCTGCTGGCGGCGGAGCGGGCGCGCCTGCTGCGCGAGGGCGCGAAACCGCTCGTGCCCGTCAACGGACTGGACTTCAACCCATTGACCGTCGCGCTGCAGGAAATCGCGGCAGGCAAAATCAAGCCGCGCATCATCGATGACCGAACGGTCGAGGTGATCGTTCAAGGACCCGAACACACTTGGCAAGTCGCACGCGACCTGAAGCAGCTCAGTAAACAGGCAGAGGAAGAGGACGACGAGACCTCGCAGGAGCTGATGGAGTTCTATCAGCAGGAGACGGCGTTGCGCGATTACGCGGAAGATGAGTAAACCTGACTATTACGCGGTGCTGGGCGTCAGCCGAGACGCCAGCCAAGACGAAATTAAGGCGGCGTTCCGCCAACTGGCGCGCCAGTACCACCCCGATGTCAACAAGGACGACCCCGAAGCGGAGGAGAAGTTCAAGCTGATTAACGAGGCGTATCAGGCGCTGTCCGACCCTGAAACGCGCGCGGTGTACGATCGGTTCGGGCACGCAGGCGCGCCCCACACAGCCGCTGCTGACCCGTTCAACATGGCAGAGAACCTGTTCCAGATGTTTTTCGGCGGCGGCATGGGGACGATGACGCGCGGACCCATCGACGGCACCGACCGCCGCGTCGACTTGGTGATTACGCTGGAAGAGGTGCTGCACGGCGCGACGCACGCGGTGGAGGTGGAGCGGCTGCGCCTGTGCCCGCGCTGTAAGGGCGTCGGCGCGGAGCCGGGCACGACGCCCGAACGCTGTCCCGACTGCGCAGGCTCTGGGCGCGTGCGCTTCACACAGACCACGATTCTGGGCACGGTGACGCGCGTTGCGCCCTGCGAACGCTGCCGCGGCGAGGGCGAAATCATCCGCACCCCATGCCGCCAGTGTCGCGGCGAGCGACTCGTGCGCCAACGCGACGCAATCACCGTGAACATCCCGCCAGGGATTGAGGACGAGACCGCGCTGCTGCTACGCGGGGAGGGCGATTCGGGGCTGCGCGGCGGACGCGACGGCGACCTGTATGTGGTCGTGCGCATCGCGCCGCACCCGCGCTTCAGGCGGCGCGGCGACGACCTCGCCACGCAACTAAACCTCACCTACCCGCAACTCGCGCTCGGCGACGAGGTGGAACTCGAAACGCTGGACGGCAAAGCGACGCTGGAAATCCCCGAACTGACCGAGCCGTACACCGAGTTGGTGCTGCCTGGGCGCGGCTTGCCGAACCCGCGCACGGGCAGGCGCGGCGACCTCTATGTGCGCATCGGGCTGAAGATGCCCAAAAAACTCACCGACGCGCAGCGCAACCTGCTGCGCCAGTACGCCGAACTCAGCGGCGTGCGCCTCAAAAAGTACGCCAGCGCGGAGCCGACCAGCTTCTTCGAAAAGGTCAAGCGCAGCGTCAAGAGGGAGGAGTAAGCCGTGCGTCCTATCGCCTCAGTCGGCATCCTCGTCGCCGATGTGGTCGCCAAGCCCGTGAGCCACTACCCTGAACGCGGCGTATGCGCCCATGTGGAGCGGATGGAGCTGCATGTCGGCGGGTGCGCGTCCAACGCGGGGCTTGCGCTGGCGAAGCTGGGGCTGCCCGTGCGCATCGTCGGCAAGGTCGGGCGCGACCCGTTCGGCGACTTCCTGCTGGCTGAGCTGAACCGCTACGGCGCGGACACGCGCGGCGTCCGACGCAGCGACACCGCAGGCACCTCCAGCACGATGGTGATGGTGCATCCCGACGGCGAGCGGTCGTTCATCCACTATCGCGGCGCGAACGCCGAGTTCACCCCCGACGACATCGACTGGTCAGTGATTGGCGACTGCGCGGTGTTCCATCTGGCGGGGGTGTACCTGATGCCGCAGATGGACGGCGAGCCTGCCGCGCGCGTGCTGCAAGAAGCCAAGCGACGCGGGATGACGACCTGCCTCGACACAACCTGGGACGCCAGTGGGCAGTGGATGCGCCTGCTGCAGCCGTGCCTGCCCCACTTGGACTACATCACGCCCAACTACGGCGAGGCGAGCATGCTCACGGGCGAGACCGACCCCGAACGGATTGCCGACCGCCTGCTCGCTGAGGGCGTCGGCACGGCGGTCATCAAGATGGACGCGCAGGGCTGCTTCGTCAAAAACCGCGAGGTCGCCTTCCACCTGCCCGCCTGCACGGTAGAGGTGGTGGACATGCTGGGCGCGGGCGACTGCTTCACAGCGGGCTGGCTGGCGGGCGTCTCGATGGGCTGGGATTTGCGCCGCGCGGCGCGTCTGGCAAACGCTGTGGGCGCGCTCTGCGTCTCCGCGCTCGGCGCGACCACAGGCGTGCGCCCACTTGACGAAACCCTGCAGTTTATGGAACGGCAGTGTCCTGATAGGTTGGCTGACTTCCTCGGCGACTATGTTGGGAGCGTGCGAGGCAGCGACGAGCCTGTCGCTGAGCAAGCGGAGGCGATTATCGGGGAAATTCTCGCCGAAAAAGCGCGAGCAGAGGGTTTGGATGTATGATACCAATCGCTAAGCCAAAGTTCATAGGATCACGGACAAACGAGAACCCCCTCCTTAAGGTTCCCCCTGCACCCAGGGGGAACCGAAGGGGCGCGCGGCTTGGTTCCCCTCGCGAAGCGGGGGGAACCTAAAGGAGGGGGGCAATTCATAAACTCTGAGCGCGCGATAGGTAGTACCCCACCCGCGCCACTAACGCCCCCAAGAAAAACACCTGCGCCGAGAAGTAGACCCACAGCAGCAGCGCGACCAGCGACCCCGCCGAGCCGTACAGCGTGGCGACGCTGGAATGCGTGAGATACAGGCTAATCAGCGCGCGCAGCCCCAACAGCAGCAGCGTCGCGAGGGCTGCGCCCAGCAGCGCGTACCGAAACGACGGGCGCGTTGCTGGCAGCAGCCAATAGAGCAGCGCGTTGCCCACCATCAGCAGCGCGGGCAGCAGCGAGCGGTTCATCGCCCAGCCGAGCCAGTAGACGCCTGGCAGATGGTCGGGCAGCCGCGCCCGCGCCGCCGAAAGCGCAATCTCCAGCACGACGCTGCCCACCAGCAACAGCACCAACGCCAACACGCCCACCGCGCCAATCAGGCGACTGATGACCCAGTGCTTGACCCCGCTTTCGGAATGCGGTGGCGCGTCCCAGAGCGCGTCCAGCGACGCCTTGAGGCTCTGCATCAGCCCCGACGCGCCCCACAGCGCAAGCAGCAGCCCCAGCAGCGTCGCGCCCGCGCCCGAACCTTGCAGCACCGTGCGCTGAATCAGCTGCTCGACGCCCTGCGCCGCCTGCTCCCCAAGCCCGCGCCGCACAGCCGACAGAATCTGCCCAGCGACCTGCTCTGTACCCAGAAAGTAGCCCGCGATGCCCACAAGCGCGAGCAACATCGGCGCGAGGGTCAGCATCGTGAAAAAGGCGAGCGCGGCGGCATGGCGCGGCACTGCATGACGCGACCAGAGTTCCGCGACCTGCGCTCCGAACCGATACAGCCACAGCCGCTGCAGGCGTTCCAGCACCCACACTATCGTCGGGCGGCGACCAGACTGCGCCGATAGGTCGGGTGGTTCAGGTGGTCTACCTGCACGCCCCCGCGCTCCCGCGAGCTGTGAATAAAGTACCCGTCGCCGATGTATAGACCCGTGTGGTCAATCTCCTTGCCCTTGACGGCGAAGTAGAGCCTGTCGCCAGGGCGCAGGTCTTCGAAGCGGGTGATCGGCGTGCCTACCTTCGCTTGGTCGCGGGCGCGGCGCGGCAAGCGGACGCCCATCTGCTCGTAAATTAGCTTCACGAAGCCCGAGCAGTCCATCCCCGTGCGCGGGTCGTTGCCGCCCCAGCGGTAGCGCACGCCCAGATAGCGCATCGCCAGGCGCGTCACATGCGCAGGGTCTGCCCCGCGCGGCAGGGTGTAGACCACATCATACGGGGTCAACTGCACGACGCGGCGGGGAACCCAGCCGACGGAGCCGTTGTTCATCAGCACGCCGCACCAGTCGCCCCGCTGCTGCGTCATCATCAGGTAAAACCGCGCAGGCGTCTGCGGATAAAGCACCGCGCTGCGCGTGTCGGGCTGCGCATAAATCGGCGTGGGGCGCAGCGTCACGACAAGCCTGCCGATGCGGTGCGTCACATACTCAGGCTCGCGCGGCGCGCCCCGACGAGACACCGAGCGGCTCTGTGGCATCTTACGCGCTCTCCACCTCCTGCAACGGCTGGGCGACCAGGTTCCGCACGCGATGACGCTCGGCAATCAAGATGCAGCGCAGCGTCTCCAGCGCGCGGTTCAAGTCGTCGTTGATAATCAAGTAGTCATAGCGCGGGATATATTCCATCTCCTCGCGGGCGTTCATCAGGCGCAGTTGGATGGATTCTTCGTCGTCGCGTCCGCGTCGGCGCAGGCGTTGTTCGAGTTCCTGTAGCGAGGGCGGCGCGACGAAAATCAGAATCGCTTCAGGGTACTGCTGGCGCACCTGCATCGCGCCTTGCACATCGATGC
>Ga0308418_1000597_pt1 | contig 20167 bp, 20 predicted proteins | sample HotsprSampleR4cd_FD_203517 | JGI IMG/M metagenome (GOLD analysis project Ga0308418, IMG submission 203517) | Hot spring phototrophic mat microbial communities from Mushroom Spring, Yellowstone National Park, Wyoming, United States - 20090729_R4cd ... | reverse complement strand
GATAAGTAGAGATTAGAGATAAATGGAGATTGGGAGATTAAAATATTTTTATTGAAAATTAAAAGTTAATTTGTTATTCTTTAATCACTATGGAGATAAGATATTTCGGTCATGCCTCTTTTTTAATAAAAACTAAAACGGCAAAAATAGTGACTGATCCTTTTGATCCTCAAATGGTTGGCTTAAAATTTCCAAAAGTCGAGGCAGAGATTGTTACGGTTTCTCATAACCATCAAGATCATAATCGGGTTGATTTGGTTGGCGGCAGTCCCACCGTTTTTGACTGGCCGGGTGAGTTTGAGAAAATGGGGGTTCGAATTTTTGGTTTTAAAACCTATCATGATAAAGAAAAGGGGGCAGAAAGAGGAGAAAATATTATCTTTAAAATTGAAGCCGAGGGAATAAGTGTTGTTCATTGTGGCGATTTGGGATTAGTGCCTGATGATGGTTTTTTGGATCGATTGGGAAATGTTGATATACTTTTTTTGCCGGTTGGTGGATTTTATACAATTGATGCTTCTGAAGCTTATGAATTAGTAAAAAAAATTGAACCAAGGATAGTAATTCCTATGCATTACAATCATCCAAAATTAAATCAACAGGTTTTTGCCAGTCTTACTCCGGTTGAGGAGTTTACGAAAAAATTTGGGATTGAAAAACCAGAACTTCTACCAAAACTGGTTTATAAAAAAGAAGAAGAAGAGGGGGAGATGAGAGTGGTGGTTTTGGAGATTGGATGAATTAAGATTAATAGAGATAAGTAGAGATTGATAGAGATTGATAGATATAAATAGAGATAGGTAGAGATTGCGAGATTGGTTTAATTTTATATAGAGACACACCATGGCTTGTCTCTACAAAGCTTAATATAAAAATAAGGTTTAAAAATTATATAAATTCCTGATCAAGCCCGCCCTCCGAATCGGAGGGCAAGGAATGACAATTAGTAATTAGGTAATTTTTTATGACTTCTTTGGAGAAAGTTAAAGTCCCTCCTCATGATTTGGCCGCTGAGAAATCGGTTTTGGGAGCAATATTGATTGATTCCTCAGCCATTAATTTAGTGGCAGAGTTTTTAAAACCCAATCATTTTTATCTGCCTGAACATCAGACAATTTTTGCCTCAATGTTGACTTTATTTGAAAAACAGCAACCGATTGATATTGTTACTTTGCAAGATCAACTAAAAAAAGAAGGGAATTTAAAAAAAATAGGTGGAGCTTCTTATCTTTCTGAATTGATTGATACGGTGCCAAGCTCGGCTTACATTGAACATTATGCTCAAATAGTCAAAAACCATTATGTCAAAAGAAAGATAATTGAACTTTCATCACGGATGGTTGAGAAAGCTTTTTTGGAGGAAACTGATGCCGATAAACTTTTGGAGGATGCAGAGGGCAAAATCTTTAATCTTTCCTATGAACATCTGCGTCAGGATTTTATTTCTTTAAAAGATGTCTTGGCGCAGAGTTTTGAGCGGTTGGAGGAGTTTATGAAGCGGGAAGCTAAGTATCGAGGGATTCCTACCGGATTTGGCGATTTAGACAATAAGCTGGCTGGGATGCAAGATGCCAATCTTTTGATTTTGGCGGCCCGCCCGGGAATTGGTAAAACGACTTTTGCTTTAAATATCGCTTTAAATGTTTCTTTAAAGGAAAAACTACCGGTTGGATTTTTTTCTTTGGAAATGAGTAAGGAGGAGCTTGTTGATAGGCTTTTGGTCGCCCAAGCTGATATTGATGCTTGGAGGCTTAAGACTGGTAGGCTTTCGGATGATGATTTTCGAAGATTAACTGAGGCGATGGGTGAGCTTTCTGAGGCACCAATTTTTATTGATGACACACCAGGAGCCTCAATTATTGAGATGCGCACCAAAGCAAGAAAGTTAAAAATCGAAAAAGGTCTGCGATTTTTAATTGTTGATTATCTGCAACTGGCCAATGGCGGGCGATTTTTTGAGTCAAGAGTTCAAGAAGTATCTTTTGTTTCGCAAGGCCTTAAAAATTTAGCCAGAGAACTTAAAATTCCGGTTTTGGCCATCTCTCAGTTGTCTCGCGCAGTGGAACAGCGGGGGAGTAAAAAACCTCAGCTTTCGGATTTGCGAGAAAGCGGAAGCATAGAGCAAGATTCTGATGTGGTAATGTTTTTGTATCAAGAAGAAGAATCAGAAGATTTACTTGATCAAAATAAAAGACTGGTCAAACTTTTCATTGCCAAACACCGCAATGGACCAGTTGGTGAGATTGATTTGATGTTTAGAGGAGATCGGGTGAAGTTTTATGGGGTGGAGAAATAATTTAGCCTCTTCCGCGAAATATTTTTCCTCCTCTTCCAGCTGGTTTTGTTCCATTAAAACCTCCCCGATATGCTATTAATCTATCATGTTGAGAAGAAAGAGGTGTTGGTGTGGCTGGTTCTTTAGGAGTTGGGGTTGGGGTTGGCTCTTTTACACATTCAATCTTGTACTTGAGAACTCCATTTTCATGATCCACTTGAATCCTATCATTACGTTTTCCTTCTCTGTCAGCGTCGACAAGGAGAAAAGGCCGCCTATCTGGACCTATATGAAAGTTACCAAAAAGATTTCCCTTCGGATCCACTTTGATAGTTTCGCCATATATCGTTACATTCATATCAGTCTGATCAGTCTCAGGATTTGACTGTTTTGGCAATTTTGGTAGGTGAATAGTTCCCATTAAACCACAAACGGCTCCCTCTGGAACTTCTACTCCAATCATAGTATCTCTCGCTTCTTGCTGGCCTCTATTATAACCTATATTATGACCGAACAATAATCCAATTCCCACCATTCCCGCGGCAGCTAAAGAAAAAATAGCAATTTCACTTCGTTCTAAAGCTGCTGTTGCCACAGTTTAAAAAAATCTAAATATAAAACTTATAAATGTGAAACTTATTATAGCACAATAATTTTAAAAATCAAGGGGAAGTTATTTTTTATTTAATCTCTGATAATAATATCTTTGCTACAAAAAAACCTAAAACTCCCCCTCCCAAAACATCCAAAAAATAATGACAGCCTAAGTATATTCGAGAATAGGCAATAAGAAAGGCAATGGTTGAGTAAAAAAAGAGACGTTTTTTGTCAAAAAATGTCAAAACGGTTGCGGCCGAAAAAGCGGTTGCCGCATGACCGGAGGGAAAAGAGAAGTCGGTTGGACAGGTGGTTGAAATCAGTTTTAATCGGTTGAAATCGGTTATAATCGGTTGGTTAGGACGGGGGCGATGGAAGAAGTTTTTGAGGGGATAATTGACAAGGAAAGCAGTTGTCAAAAAAGAAAGAGTAAAGACAATAATAAATTTTTTATCATTTTTACTTATTCCTGGATGTTTTTTTTCTTCCAAAAACAAAGCGATAATTATCACCAATATCCAAACAAAAATCGCATTGCCTTTTAAAGAAAAAAAAGAAAAAAAAAGATCAAAAAAGAAGTTATTAGGAAGAAGATTTTTTAGAAAATTGGTGATAACAGTGTCAAGGTAAATAAGTTTTTCTAGCATTTAAACATTATAATAAAAAAATGACCAAAAAAATAAAAGCATTGATTTTTGATTTTGATGGGACAATTGCCAATACTTTGCCTTATACTTTTTCCAAAATTATTGAACTGGCAAGAAAATTGAAGGTTAAAGATTTTAAAGAAAAAGAAATTATTGAAAAGATTCGCTCCTTAAGCCCTCAAGAACTTTTTTCTCATTTTTCTATTTCTTGGTTAAAGATGCCTTTGATTATTTGGGAAGTAAAAAAGGCGCAAAAAGATTTGTACAACAAAATGGATAAAATAAAAATCTTTCCTGGAATAAAAAAACTTTTAAAAGAGTTAAAAAAGAAGGGAATAAAAATTTATATTTACTCTTCAAATTTAAAAAAAAATATAATCAAGTTTTTGGAAAAAGAAGAAATTGATCAGTATTTTGAAAATGTTTATGTGGGTAGAAATCTTTTGGGAAAAGATAAAGATTTGATAAATATTTTAAAAAAAGAAGGATTAAAAACTGATGAAGTTTATTATGTGGCTGATGAAATTCGTGATGCTTTGGCTTGTCAAAAAGCCAAAATTAAAATGATTGGTGTTTCTTGGGGGCTGGCTGGGGAAAGAGGGTTGACAAAAACAAAAGTTTATTATTTAATAAAAAAACCAGATGAGATTTTAAAATTAGTTTAATATTTTTTTTACGGATAATAACTAAAAAGTACAGTCAACTTATGGAGTTTTTCCAGTATTTTTAATCCATATCGTTTTTTTAATTTTGTGAATTTGAGACTACGAGAGTTGTTTGGTGATAAAAAAACAAAAATGGTTTTTAAGGCTTTTGAAAAAAACCACCGCCAATAATAAATGTAGAAAATAAGCAAATTACTATAAAAAAGTTAAGATTGGAAAGGATTAGTTTAAGTTAGTTGGTATAATTAATAAATGAATAAAAATAAAATTATTTTTTTAAGCGTAATAATTTTAATTTCGATTTTTTTTGGTGTTTTTATTTTGAAATTAAAATCAAAAAAAGAAGAAAATTTTGTTCAACCAAAACCTTTCAAAGAAATCTCCCCAAAAGATAGTGAATGTATAAGAAGCGGTTGTAGTGGTGAGGTCTGCCAAGAAAAAGGAAAAGAACCAATTTATTCCACTTGTCTTTATCATCCAAGATATGAGTGTTATCAATTAGCCAAATGCGAGAGACAACCTGATGGTCGATGTGGTTTTACTTTTACCGAAGAATTTAAAAAATGCCTTGAAAAATATTTTGGTCCAAAAATGGATTTTAATAATAAGATAATTAATTAAAAAATTTTTAAGAATAATTAATAGAATGAACAAACACTTTATTTTTTCCTTCAAAAATTTTTTTGGCTTTCATTTTGGGGACAGGATAAAAATAAGAGACAAGAGTAAAATTTTTAATTTTTAATTTTAAGTTTTTAATTATTTTTTCTAAATACCAAGGGGAAATGTAGAGATAAAACGTGTAACTTGTAACTTGTAACTTGTAACTTGTAAAATCAATTTTGAAAATATCATCACAAACAATTTTTATATTTTTTTTATTGGGGTGAAAAAGCCAGCGGAGCCACATTATCAAAATTAAAATTGGGTTGATTTCAATAGCAAAAAATTTGGTATTTAATTTTTTTTCAAAAGCCAATTTTGCCGCCTCAAAAATGACAATCCCGTCTCCTGCGCCTAAATCAAAAACCACCTGATTGTTTTTTAAATTTAAAGCTTTGATAATAAGGGAGAGATCTTTTTTGTTTGATGGAAAGTAGGGGATGGGAGAAAGTTTTGGTGAGGAGAAAAATAAAATAATAATTAAGAGTGAAAAAAGAATAATGAAAATAAAAAAAACATTCATTTTAAAATTTTATCATCTTTGATAAAATGAAAAAATGGACTTTCAAAAAGCCAAAGAAATTTTTAATTTATTGTTTGAGGGCGTTGACGGGTATAAACTTTCTTTTGAAAGTCGCAATCAATTGGGGTTTTATGATCGAGGATTGACTTATGGAGAGATTTTTTTTGATACATTTTACAAAATGCTTGAAAAAACTCAACCTAAGGAAGGGGAGGTTTTTTATGATTTAGGATCAGGTACTGGAAAAGCCGTTTTTGCCGCTTATTTTCTTTTTCCTTTTTCAAAGACGGTTGGCATTGAGATTTTACCTACCCTTTATCAAGCTTCTAAAACCATTCTTGAGAAATATGAAATAGAGTTTAGACCAAAAATTTTGAAAAAAAAGAATCAGCAAAAAATTGAGTTTATTTTAGGCGATTTTCTTAAAATCGATTTTTCTGATGCTGATGTTGTTTTTGCCAATTCGACTTGTTTTTCTCAACAAATGATTGATAAACTTGAAACTTCTTTTTTTTCTTTAAAAAAAGGAGCAAGGATTATCACTTTAACAAAGAAACTGACTAACAAAAATTTTTATCTTTTTGATTCTTTAATTTACAAACAAAGTTGGGGTGAGGCCACGGTGAATTTTTATTTAAAACAATAGAGTGGGCGAGGAGAGATTCGAACTCTCATGAGGTTGCCCTCATAGGTTTTTGAGACCTACGCGTCTGCCAATTCCGCCACTCGCCCAAAAAAATAAATCAAAAATCAAATATCAAAAAGGAAAATTATTTAAATATTATACAAAAAACTTTTCACTTCTAACAGCTGGTAAAGATACGAATGATGCGAATATATGATGCCAATCGACAAATGAAATGCGAATCTACGAATAGACGAATAAGAGTCGGATAAATCGAAAGAATTCAGCTAACATCAGCTTAATCGGAACAATTCGGATAAATCAGATAAATCGGGAAAAGAAGTATAAATTGTAACATATAACGTGGTACATTAAACATTTAGCGTTCAATATTCAACATTAAACATTTAAAAGAGATTAATAGAGATAAATAGAGATTGATTGAGATTAAAAATTTCAAAAAAACATAATTTAATTTAAATTATTAAAACAATCTAAAATAATATTTTGTTCCCCAAAAAATGAGCCGATCGAATCAAAGAAAGAGAACAGACTTTTATATTGGATTGTTATAAAAGTGTAAATTAAGAAAAATAATATCAAAAAAACAAGAAAAAAATTACAGATATATTGATTTAAACCCCAAGTTTAAATTGCCCTTGACAAAGGATTTTTTTCTTTTATGATTTTCTTTTAGGATGGAAAATCAAATTTTTAAAAAATTAGCTAAAAATTTTTAAAAATGAGCCCTTTCGGGCTCATTTTTTTTATAAGTTTTTTTAAAAAATATGGAAAAAAAGCAAAAATATATCAAAGTCTCCTCATACGAGGGTAGAAAAGGAGAAGTTAAAAAAGTAGTTCTTTTATACTCTGGAGGTTTGGATACATCGGTGATGTTAAAGTGGATTCAAGATGAATATAAAGCTCAAGTTATCGCTTTAACTTTAGATATTGGCCAGAAAGCTGATAATTTGGAGGAAATAAGAAAAAAGGCTTTAAAACTTGGAGCAATCAAATCTTATGTAATTGATGCCAAAGATGAATTTGCTAATGAATATATTGCAAAAGGAATAAAGGCCAATGCTTCATATCAGGGCAATTATCATCTTTCAACGCCTTTAGGTCGGCCGCTTTTGGCCAAATGGGCAGTAAAAATCGCTGCTTTAGAAGGAGCTGATTGTATTGCTCATGGTTGTACGGGTAAAGGTAATGATCAAGTAAGGATTGAAGGCACGGCTTTAACTTTGAATCCCGATATTAAAATTATTGCTCCTGTTCGTGAGTGGTCGATGGGACGAGATGAGGAGTTGGAATATGCAAAAAAACATGGTATTCCCGTTCGTCAAACAACTGATAAGCCCTATTCTTATGATGATAATATGTGGGGAGTGACTGGTGAGGGAGGAGAAATAGAAAATCCAGTTCTTATCCCACCTTTGGAAAAAATTCTTCAAGTTTGTAGTCTGCCAGAAAAAGCACCTGATAAACCAGAATATTTAGAACTTGAATTTGTCAAAGGCATTCCAGTTTCTCTAAATAAAAAAGGAATGAAGCTTTCAGATTTAATTATTAGTTTAAATAAAATTGGTGCCAAGCACGGCGTTGGGATTACCCATCATATTGAAGATAGGGTAGTTGGTTTGAAAGTACGTGGTGTTTATGAAGCGCCAGCGGCTGAAATTATTATCAACGCTCATCGGAATTTAGAAAAATATGTCTGCACCAGGATGGAAAATGAGTTTAAGAGTGAGGTTGATATTAAATGGGGTTATCTTTGTTATGCTGGGTTTTGGTATGAGCCTTTGATGGCTGATTTGAATGCTTTAATTGATAATATTAATAAAAAAGTCACTGGAAAAGTAATTGTCAAAGTTTACAAAGGCAGCGTTGAAGCAGTTGCGGTTGAGACTCCCAACACTATCTTTGATGAAAAATTAGCCACTTTTATGGCCTCAACTGCCTTTAATCAAAACGCATCACCTGGATTTATTGAGCTTTATACACTTCAGATGCGATTGGGACAGCGAGCAGAAAAAACAGTTCTTTTATCAATTGGTAAAAGAAATAATAAAGTTAAAATGTTACCAGTTTTTCAAAAATTAGCTTCATTAAAATACAAAATTTATGCCACCTACAAAACTCATAAGTTTTTAAGAAAACAAGGAATTGAGGCAACTTTAGTTAATAAAATTTCTAATCCTTACCTAAAACCCAATCTTTTGGATTTACTTGAAGAAAATCGTTTTGATTTAATTATCAATATTCCAACGGGAAAAAAAGTTTCCGAAAAAGAAAAGACTGATGGTCAAATCATTCGTGAGTATGCGTTAAAAAATAGAGCTTATCTGATTACTGATGTTGAGGTAGCTAAAAAATTTGTTGAAAAGTTGGAAAAAATTAGTCATTAAAAGTTTGTTTTTATAAAATGAGAAAAATTAATTTTTTTAATTTAAAAGAGGAAATTTTTAAAAAAATAAGAAAAAAAGGAGGCTGGGTTAATGCTCATTGTCATTTAGATCGGGCTTTTACTTTAACTAAAAAAAACTTTCCTTATACCAATGCTTATCTTTCTCAAAAATGGGAGTTGGTTGATGAAATAAAAAGAAGTTCTACCATTTCTCAGATTTATGATCGGATGGCTTATGCGATTGAGTGGATGATGAAAGAGAAAGTTTCGGCTATTGGGAGTTTTATTGATGTTGATGAGGTGATAAAAGATAAAGCGATAAAAGCGGCTGAAAAAATAAAAGATAATTATGGCAAAAAAATAAAAATTAAATTTATTAATCAGGTTTTAAAAGGGGTGATTGATAAGAATGCTCGTTTCTGGTTTGATTATGGAGCCCAGTTTGTTGATATTATTGGTGGTTTGCCAGGAAAAGACAAAGGTCAGGAGGAAAAACATCTAGAGATTATTTTGCAAAAAGGAAAAGAGTTAAAAAAAATGGTTCATGTCCATGTTGATCAACTAAACACTAAAAAGGAAAAAGAAACAGAACTTTTAGCCAAAAAAATAATTGAGGCAAAAATGGAGGAAAAGGTGGTGGCGGTTCATAGTATTTCTTTGGCAGCTCATGAAAAACAATATCGAGAAAAAGTTTATAAACTTTGTCAAAAAGCCAATTTGATGTTTATTTCTTGTCCAACAGCTTGGATTGATGCAAGAAGGACAGAGGAGTTAACCGTCTCCCACAATGCCATCACCCCAGTTGATGAATTAGCTTCACACAAATTAGTTGTTGCTTTGGGGACTGATAATATTGCCGATATTTATAAACCATTTACTTTACCTGAGATGTGGATGGAGTTGCGATTTTTGCTTGAAGCTAATCATTTTTATGAGATTGAAAAGTTAGTCGATATAGCAACTATTAATGGACTAAAAGTTTTGGGACTAAAATAAATGTTTAGTAAAAACTTTCCTGTTTTTAATGCCTCAGGGGCTTGGTGTATGACAAAAAAGGAACTTGAAGATTTGGGAAAAAGCGAGGCGTCAGCGATTGTTTTTAAGACGATGACGTTAGAGAAAAGACAAGGCAACCCAGAGCCGCGATTTTTTTTGAGGGATAATTTTTCCGTAAACAGTATGGGACTGCCCAATTTGGGCGTTGATTATTATTGTAGTATTTTAAAAGATCTTAAAAAATATAAAAAACCTCTGATTGCCTCGATTGCTGGTTTTTCGCAAAAAGAGTTTTTAGTTTTGTTTGATAAGGTAAATAGTGCTTCTTTTGATATGGTAGAGGTTAATCTTTCTTGTCCTAATCTTGAGGGAAAAGGAATTTTTGCTTATGATTTAAAAACTTCTTTTTCCATTTTGAAAAAGATTATGAAAAAAACAAAAAAGAAAGTCGGGGTAAAACTGCCACCATATTTTGAAAGAGAGACAATTAAAAAAGTTGCCGAAGAATTCTTGAAATTAAAAATTGATTTTATTACTTTAGTTAATTCTTATCCTTTGGGATGTTTTATTGATGTTGATAAAGAAGAAATGGTGATCAAACCAAATTTGGGGATTGGTGGTTTGGGAGGGAAAGTTCTTCAACCAATTTCCTTAGCCCAAGTAGTTTTGTTTTATCAATATTCAAAAGGAAGGCTACCAATTGTAGCCGTTGGGGGGATAGAGGAAGCCTCTGATATTTATCGTTATACTTTGGCGGGAGCCTGTGCTTTTGCTGTTGGAACAAGACTTTGGAGTGAGGGGCCAACAATTTTTTCTCGTTTAAAAAAAGAGTTAAAAGAATTTTTAAAGCAAAAAAAAGTTAAAAGTTTAAAGGAAAAAATTGGTAAGATAAAATTTTTATAACCTATGAAAAACAAAGAAAAACTAATGCTTTCTCTTTTTAAGATCTCTGCGATTAAATTTGGTTCTTTTAAATTAAAGTCGGGGATTGTCTCACCGGTTTATATTGATCTTCGGGTTTTAGTCTCATACCCAAAAGTTTTAAAACAAGTGGCCAAAGCCTACATTACTGTTTTGGAAAAATTAAAATTTGATCGGATGGCCGCTGTTCCTTATACTGCCATTCCCATTGTTTCAGCCATTAGTTTTTATAACAACAAGCCTTGGCTTTATACTCGAAAAGAAGTCAAAGACTATGGCACAAAAAAATCGTTTGAGGGAGAGTATAAAGTTGGGGAAAGGGTAGTTTTAGTTGATGATATGATAACAACCGGCGCCTCAAAGATCGAGGCAATAAAACCCCTTACCGATGCTGGGCTTATTATCAAAGACATTGTTGTTTTGTTTGATAGGGAGCAAGGAGGAATAAAGTTTTTGGAAGAAAAAGGTTTTCGACTTTTTCCAGTTTTAACTTTAAAAGAATGGCTTGATTTGTTGGTTGAGAAAAAGAAAATAAGAAGAGAAAAGTATGAAGAAGTAATCAATTTTCTTAATAAGTCAAAACTCAATCCGCCAGCTGGCGGATAAAAGTCAAAATTTAAACTTAAAAGTCGAAAGTTAATAAAAATTGTTTAATATATCAATAATGAGCTTTATCCAAAAATTAGAAAAAATTGTTGAAAAAAATCAGTCGCTTTTGTGTATTGGTTTGGACTCAGATTTGGATAAAATTCCTCAAAAATTTGCTGGCCAGTTTGAATTTAATAAAGCATTAATTGATGCGACAAGCGATCTTGTTTGTTCATATAAATTAAACACTGCCTTTTATGAGGCTATAGGATATAAAGGGATTTTGGCGTTAAAAAAGACCTGTGATTATTTGCGAAAAAAATATCCAGAAATTCCAATAATTATTGATGCTAAAAGAGCTGATATTGTCAATACCAATTTAGGCTATGTGAGGCTTATTTTTGAATATTTAAAAGCTGATGCGGTAACCGTTAATCCCTATTTGGGTGAAGAAGCTTTGGCGCCTTTTTTAGCCCAAAAAGATAAAGGAATCATTGTTTTATGTAAAACTTCCAACTCTGGCGCCGATGAGTTTCAGGATTTAGTGTTAAGTAGCAAGTATCAAGTATTAAGTATTAAGGGAGGGATAAAGTTATATCAATATATAGCTTATCAGGTGGCAAAAAAATGGAATAAAAATAAAAACTGTTTATTAGTGGTTGGGGCAACGTATCATTCGGAACTTAAAGAAGTAAGAAAGATTGTTGGGGATGATTTTTGGATTTTAGTTCCTGGAGTTGGTGCCCAAGGAGGGGATTTGCAAGAAACATTAAAAGCAGGCTTAAACTCAAAAAAACAAGGATTAATTATTAATCTTTCCCGAGCAATTATTTTTTCTAAAAATCCAAGAGAAGAAACGAAAAAGTGGAGGAGGGAGATTGGAAAAGTATTAAGTAGAAAGTAGTAAGTATTAAGGATTATTTATTATTTTAAGCCTATATAACAATCTATAAATAAAAAACAATTTTTTAAATTTTTCCTGCTTTTTTATTTTTATTAAAATTTTTAAAAATTTTCTTTTTTAATTTAAATCTTTAATACAACCTAAAACTAAAATCTGTTCTCTTTTTTTTGATGCGATCGGCTCATTTTTTGGGGAAAAAGATATTATTTTAGATTGTTTTGATAATTTAAATTAAGATATGTTTTTTATTGATTTTTGTTAAATTTTATAAATAAATACTTTGGTATTTCTTCGTTAATTTTTTTATTATTCTTTTTATCCTATGTTATTGAAAAATTCTTTTTTGTTTTGTAAAATATCAGTTTTATATGGTAGGATTGCCTAAAAGGCCAGAATCTATTTCGGGTCAAGAATCATTAATAGCTGATGAAAGATTGATAGAAACGATAAGGGGAAAGATTAATGAATTAATTTCTGGTAAAGGGAATAATAATTTGGATCATGAATATTGGAATTTTATGGAGGGGCATCCTTCTACATTAACAGATGGTGAGCCTTTAACCCCTCAAAATGTTGGAAAAAATGTTTTGGAGTATGCCTTACAGCGTTTTGCCTATCTTCATTTATCTGATAGCGAAAGAGAAGCTCAAAAGACGGACGGACTAACTGATGTTTTTGCCGGCGACTATGACTCTATGGAAATAATTTTAACTAATAATCATGAATTATTTTTGGGTAACCCAGCTGATATTAAATCACCTGAAAGAAGAAGACGATGGACTTTTGTGAGTGATGAAGACAACGAGGGAAGAATTGTAAGAAGAGTTTATGTTCAAATAAGAAACGAGAATCCAGATGGTTCGGATATGTTAGAGGTTATGACATTTTTGGGGGTTTTACATTTGGTAAGGCAAGCTTCTTTTGAAGATGTGAATATTTTTTTTAAAGATAAGAAAAGAAAACCTTCATGTTTAAATAATCCTTATAAATTTCAAGAATGGAAAGAGAAAAAAATTTCTGTTGGTATTGATTTTCGATCAGAAAGAAAATCGGCGATTGATTTGTTGATAGAAAATTTAGGAAAAAAAGCCAGTGAATATAATTTTTCTGAAAACCCACCAGTTTTGTTAATCGGTAATGACTTTTTTTTAAGATTGCTGGTTTTTGCTTTAGGATTATCGGAAAATGATGAAAAAGAACTTAGAGAATGTTTTTCTAGCGAAATATATAATTTGAGAAAAATTTTTGAAGAAAGAAACGTTTCTTTAGATTTAAGACCAATTATAGAAAAGTATTACCTCCTTTCGCGGTTAAATTTATATTATCGGGAGGAAAATGAAGGGTTAAGAAACACGTTGGCAAAAATTTATACGCGGGTATTTTCTTCTGAAAATTATCAAGCTTTAGGCTTTGACCGCTTTCTTAATGCTTTAAGAAATAAATTTGGAGCTCCAAAATCCCCCTTGGCCGAACCAGTTGATTTATGGAATCCTTCACAAATTGCCAATCATCTTCTTAGTGACGAAACTGATCCGCTTCAGAGATTGATAATGAGTTTAAGAGAAAAGCGCATAAGAATTTTATCTGTTCCTTATTTAATTGGTAATTTATCAGAAGAATTAACAAGAAAGTTATTAGAAAAAGAATTTATTAATCGCCGTGTTGTGGGATTTGTGGGAAAAGTGGGAATGGCCCATCTTTTAGAATCGCCAAAAATAGAAGTAGGTGATCAAGTAGCTATTGAGGGTATTTATGATATTAGCGGTGGTCAAATTGATACCACTAAATTATCAAACATATTAGCTACTCTAGATGGTCAACAAATTTTTGATATTCCGGTAACAGATGTTTCTTTTCTAACGTTACCTGCTCTTTTGGCTCAAACACCAGAAAGTATTGAAAGAGTTTGGAATTCAAGAAATGATGGAAATAATCTTTTAGCTTTGGATATGGAAATGTATGATTTATTAAAATTACTTGAAATAGTCAAAGTAATAAGACTGGCGACGGCTTTTTATGTTTCTGATAAAACTTTAATTCATAAGTCATCTTCTGAGGCTAAAAATGATTCTTCAGAAAAAATTACTGTTCCTATTTCAAAGGAGGTGGGGGCAATTGCGATAGTTTTGGCGATGTTGAGAGCATTAGAGCAAATACAGGCATCTTTTAATTTTATAAACTAAAAAATATTTTTTTAAATCTTTTTCCTTTTTTGCTATACTTTTACTTATGTTTACCCCACCGCAAAAAATATTAGACAGATATGCTAAAGTAATGGTTGATTTTGCTTTGGGAAAAGGAAAGGGGATAAAAGTAAACGATGTTGTTTATCTAGTTTATGATTTAGAAGCCAAGCCTTTGGCTTTGGCGATTTATCAAAGGATTTTGGAAAAAGGCGGTCACCCAATTGTCAAAAGCGCTGATGAAGATTTTGAAAAATTATTTTTTGAAAAAGCAAGCGATGATCAGCTAATATTTACTCCCAAAAAATATCTAAAATCTTTAGTTGACACGATTGATCATCGACTTTATTTAATTGCCCCAAAAAACCCTCTTTTACTCAAAGATATTGATCCCAAAAAGATTGTTTTAGCCAACTCTTCTCGTCAGATTTTAAAAAAATGGCTTTTTGAAAAAGAAGATAAAGGCAAGTTAACTTGGTCGCTTTGTTTGTATGGCACCCTTGGTTTAGCCAAAGAAGCCGGGCTTTCGATTGAGGAGTTTTGGGGGCAGATCATTAAGGCTTGTTTTTTGGATAAAGATGATTCTATCTCTTTCTGGCGCGATGTTTTTACAAAAATCAATGGTTTAATTAAAAAAATGAATGCTTTGCCGGTAGAAAAATTTCATATTGTCTCAAAGGATACTGATTTATGTATTACCTTAGGGGAAAAAAGAGTTTGGAAAGGAGGCAGTGGTGCCAACATTCCCTCGTTTGAAATTTTTACTTCACCTGACTGGCGAGGAACCGAGGGAAAGATTTATTTTGACTATCCTTTGTATCGTTATGGCAATATTATCAAAAATATATATTTGGAGTTTAAAAATGGAAAAGTTATCAAGGCCAAAGCCGAAAAAAATGAAAAATTACTTTCTGAAATGATTTTTAAACAAAAAAATGCCGATAAAGTGGGTGAGTTTTCTTTGACCGATAAGCGATTTTCTCAAATTTCAAAGTTTATGGCCAATACTTTGTATGATGAAAATTTTGGGGGCGAGTTTGGTAATTGTCATCTCGCTTTGGGTTTGGCCTATCATTTTTGTTTTTCAAAAGACCAAAAAAAGATGAAAAAGAAAGATTGGCAAAATTTGGGTTTTAACGATTCAGTTGAGCATTGCGATATTGTCAACACCCAAAAAAAAGAAGTTTTTGCCATCTTAAAAAATGGGGTTGAAAAACTTATTTACAAAGATGGAGTATTTGTGATATAAATAAATAATAAACTTTTTATGTCCTTAACAGATATTTTAAAAACAGAAAGGATTATTAAAGTAGATGAAGATGAGGTCCTTTCTTCAGTTTTAAACAAACTAGGAAGTTCTCATGATGCTGCCTTTGTTTTTTCCAAAAAAGACAAGTACTTGGGGGTGATTAATCCTTATTATTGTTTGATTAAATCTTCCTATCCGGCCAATGCCAAAGTGAAACACTGTCTTTTTCATCCACCAAAAATTTATTTAGATACCGCCTTAACTAAAGTTGCTCAATCAATGATTGATTCTAAAGTCCATTATTTGCCAGTTTTTTTAGATAAAAACAAAGAAGAGTTTTTGGGAATTATTTCTGCTCGAAGACTTCTTTCTTATTTTAAGAATCTTGATTTTTTTAAAGTAAAAATTGCCGAAGTTTTAAAAAACAAAAAACCGTTGGTGACTATTGAAGAAAATGAACCAATTGGAAAAGCAATTAATCTTTTTCGAAAAACTCATTATTCAAAACTGGTTGTTGTTAATGGCGAAGGAAAGCTTAAGGGAGTTTTAAGTTATTTTGATTTAATTGCCTATCTGGCTTTACCAAAGACAAAAGAAGCTGCCGGGGATAAAAAAGGAGAAAAGATAAGTTTTTTAAATTTACCAGTAAAAAACTTTACGAAAACTTATGTGGTTGTTTTAAAAAAAGATAATTTTTTGAGTGAGGTAATTAATTTAATCTTAGAAAAGAAAATTGGCAGTGTGATAATCGCTGATAAAGATAAAGTCCCAGAAGGGATAGTGACGACTCGTGATATTCTTCAGTTTTTCATTCAAAAAAATACTTCTTATGAAAAACCAAAAAACCCCACCTTCCAATTGGAAGAGTTTTTTAAACTTAAAATGATATAAGGGTTAGTTTATGAGAAAAATGTTTTTGTTTTTAATTTTAGTGATAGCCATTTTTTTTCGCTTCAATCATTTAAACTGGGATCAAAATTTTCATCTTCATCCGGATGAAAGGTTTTTGACAATGGTAGTCCAAGCGATGAGACTACCTCAAAGTTTTGAAGAATATTTTAATCAAAAAAAATCTTTACTTAATCCGCCAAATATTGGTTTTGACTTTTATGTTTATGGGATATTTCCTTTGGTTTTGACAAAGTATTTGGCGGTAAATTTTGGTATGGATAATTACAATGAGATTACAATTTTAGGAAGATTTTTATCGGCTTTTTTTGATTTTTTGACAGTGATTCTGGTTTATAAAACTACCAAGTTATTGCTTAAAAATTTTAAAAACGTCTCAAGTTCTTTGTTTCACGTTATCCCTTTATTTTCTGCTTTTTTTTATGCTATTTCTGTTTACCCGATTCAAGCCGCTCATTTTTTTACGACTGATCCTTTTTTAAATTTTTTTATGTTTGGCAGTTTTTACTTTATTTTAAAAAATCTTGATGTTGATCGTTTTTTACATCTTGTTTTTTCTTCTTTATTTTTTTCTTTAGCCCTTTCTTCAAAAATTTCTGCTTTGTATATTTTGCCTTTGAATTTGGGGGTTTTGTTTTTAATTGTCATTTTCAAAAAAGGTAATTTTATTAAAAAAGTTAGTCGTTATTTGTTAATAGTTTCTAGTTACTTGTTGTTTTCTTATTTATTTTTGCGGATTTTTAATCCTTATTATTTTGAAAACCCTTGGTTTTTTGATTTTAGTTTAAATAAGAATTTTTATCAAAGCATTGAATTGCTAAAAGCTTTCACAACAAAAGATGCTTGGTATCCACCAGGTGTTCAATGGATAAATAAGCCATGGTATGGATTGCTCTTGACTACTTTTTTAGTGGGTTTGGGACCGATAAATTTTATAGTCGTTTTAATTGGATTAGTATCTTTACTAAGAAATTTAAAATTAAAAATTAAAAATTTTATTATTTTTTTAATTATTTTTTGGGTTTTAGGATATTTTATTTATCAATCTTTTCAGCTTCTCAAATCAATTCGTTATACTATTTATCTTTATCCATTCTTTGCGATTTTTGGGGGAGTTGGTATAAGTATGATTAATAATCTTCTCAAAAAAAATCTTTTTATTAATTACTTTACACGTTACACGTTATATGTTATCCTTATTCTTTGGCCTTTATTGTTTTCTAGCATTTATTTTCATTCTCATACTCGAGTTGAAGCATCGGAGTGGATTTATAAAAATTTGGAAAGTGGTAGTGTAATTTTAGGTGAGCATTGGGATGATCCATTGCCGCTGCCAATGGAGAAAAATTTTGGAAAGTCTTTTCAAGTTGAGCTTTTGCCGGTTTTTGATCCCGATACTTCTGAAAAATGGCAAAAAATGAGGCAACTTTTACAAAAAGCAGATTACTATGTTTTATCATCCAATCGGGGCTGGGGAAGTATCCCAACGGTTCCTTCTCGATATCCTTTGATGAGTCAATATTATCAAGCTTTATTAAATGATAACTGTGAAAAACAAAAAAAATTAACCGGTGTTTGTTTTAAAAAAATAAAATCATTTGAACCATATTATTACAAATTTATAAAATATCCTGACCATTGGGTAGAGGAGACTTTTACCGTTTATGATCATCCAACCGTTATAGTTTTAAAAAAGTTTGACATTTAGGATATTTTTTATTACGGTGGTAGACATAATGTTAAAATTAGTCTATTAATTCTAGGCATAATTAAAAAATATTGGATAAATACTATTGACGAAGAATTATTAGAGTAGCGATTTGATAGATAAAGGAATTAAAATTATTGCTTTAGAAAAATTGGACAAGATAATAGGAAAAAGCGATTTTTAAAAAATATGAGAAAATATAAAACTCTCTCCATAATCATTCCCGTTTAAAACGAAGAAAAATTTATTGAGAAGACAGTAAAAAAAGAACTTATTAAATTTAATTTGTTTTCTTTTAAAAATGAGTAAAAAAGAAAAGATGATTTTTGTACTAATTTTGTTTTTTGGTTTTTTAGTAAGAATTTTTTTATTGGAAAATATTCCTTCAGAAATTTGGGGAGATGTTAATGAGCACTTTATTTATGCAAAAGAAATCTTAAAAGGAAATTTCAAATTTGATTTTTGGGGAGGTGATGGGCCTTTGTTTGATTATTGGGTTGCTTTAATTTTTAAAATATTTGGCCGAAGTTTTGAGACAATAAAACTTTCTTCAGTTTTAATTGGTGTTTTTACAATTTTTACCACCTATCTTTACGCACAAGAGCTTTTTAAAAATAAAAAAATAGGTCTTTTTGCCTCATTTTTTACGGCTTTTTCTTTTTGGTCAATTAGTTTATCAAGACAAGCAAAACCTTATATTTTGACTCCTTTATTTCTCTCATTATTTTTGTATTTTTTTATAAAAAAAAGATATTTTTGGGCAGGATTTTTTTTGGGTGTTGGGATGTGGACTCAGGCTTCATTTTGGGGTTTGTTTTTTCTTTCTTTTTTTAACTGGCAGCTTTTTATTTTTAGTTTAATTTTTTCTTTTCCTTTATTTTGGCAGATGATTTTTTTAAAAGATAACTATTTTGGTAATGGTTTTACCTATTTAGGCGAAAAATTTGGTTTTAACTTGAATATTTTTGAAAAGGTAAAAATTGTTTTATGGAATTTTTTAAGAAATTTTTGGTCGTTTTTTTTAAAAGGCGAAGGTGATCCGGTTTTTCGCCATAATATTCCTTATCGACCAACTTTAGATTTTTTAACAGCGATATTTTTTTTACTCGGTTTATTTTTTTTAATAAAAGAAACTTTTAAAAAAGAAAATAGAAAAAAATACATTCTCTATTTATTTTTACCTTTTTATTTTGGTCAAATGGCTTCTAATTTAGATATGATTATCGCTAACACTCCTTCAATTGGTCGAATGCTTACTATTTCACCAGTGGTTTATACTATTTCTTCCTTTGGTCTATATAGAGTCTATGAAAAAATCAAAAAAAATTATCAAAAGATTTTGTTTTTGTGTTTAAGTTTATTTTTTATTTTTTTAGTAAATATTTTTGATTATTTTTTTGTTTATCCAAAAACATTACCCAATGGCAATCTACCTTTTTCTTTGTTTATAAAAGAAGATATTTTAAAAGAAAAAAAAGAAGAAAGTTTTTATTTAATTGGTTGTTGTTGGGGCGAGTGGGCTCAACCAGAATCCAAAAGTATCCTTAACCGTTTGGATGAAAAAAGACAGCTTGTTTTGTTAAATAAAGAAGACATTTTTGGTAATCAATGTGATTTTAAAAAAGGTTTTTATTATTTTAATCCAAATGATTTTGATTTAATTAATTATCTTAAAAGCTGTAATTTAGAAAAAAAACTAATTTTTTATAAAATCAATAATGTTAAAATCTTTGGGAGATTAAAAATTTAGTAATTTTTTTATGGTTTTTAAAAATAAAAATCTTGAGTATTACACTAAGGAAAAGGTTTTAAATCCGCCGCCTCATGTCTTAGAAGAGTTAAGATATTTTTAATTTTTTTCAAAAAATAAATTTGTTTTTAGGCAATTTTCCTCTATTAAAGTATTTGCTTTTCGATGTGTTATCGTGGGAGAAAAATAAGATGTTCTTAATTTATTTTTTTGTTAAGACAGATATATCTAAATTAGCTTGTTTTAAAATAGATATAAGAGTTTTTCTTTTTAAATCTTTATTATGAAATGGGAGAGTAACTCTTAATTTTTCATCAATTTTTGATTTTAACACTAAATGACTTCCTTTTTGATGATGGATATAAAAGCCTTCTTTTTTTAATATTTGAAATAATTTTTTAGGTTTAACGGCGGGTATTTTACTCATCTTATAAATGATAATTTAGAAAATGGAATTTCCACTGAACCAATAAAAAAGTTTTTTGAAGGATTAAAAATTTCTTCATTATCTTTAGCTAGACTTTCAAGATAGGCTAAGATGGCCTCGGAGATATTTT
>Ga0308418_1000588_pt1 | contig 20387 bp, 8 predicted proteins | sample HotsprSampleR4cd_FD_203517 | JGI IMG/M metagenome (GOLD analysis project Ga0308418, IMG submission 203517) | Hot spring phototrophic mat microbial communities from Mushroom Spring, Yellowstone National Park, Wyoming, United States - 20090729_R4cd ... | reverse complement strand
GCTTACTAAACCGCCCCATTTTCGCTGTGTAAAGGCATTCTGATACGTCTTGGATTTAGCACATGTCACCGGTTTCAGTGCTCTACCGTGAGCCGAAATTGTTGAAAGACGCGACTGGTGGGGGGGTCGCATTCACGACCTCGAGTTTCAGTGCTCTACCGTGAGCCGAAATTGTTGAAAGCACGCACACCTCCCCAACCGCCCATGCTAGTAACATCGTTTCAGTGCTCTACCGTGAGCCGAAATTGTTGAAAGTCTGCGGATCGCAATTATTTCTCACTCTTTGCATTCTGTTTCAGTGCTCTACCGTGAGCCGAAATTGTTGAAAGTCTGTTCGGTATATCGTATACGTTACCCCACGCGCATGTTTCAGTGCTCTACCGTGAGCCGAAATTGTTGAAAGCCGGTGACGCCAGAGGCTGCATCTGCTGCTCACTGGTTTCAGTGCTCTACCGTGAGCCGAAATTGTTGAAAGGCTCTACGACACGACGCACGTCGTCACCCAACTCCGTTTCAGTGCTCTACCGTGAGCCGAAATTGTTGAAAGTCGCGCGCCACTGATCCAGCGTCAACACCTGACGTCCGTTTCAGTGCTCTACCGTGAGCCGAAATTGTTGAAAGTACACCACCCGCTGTTGCGAGAGTGGCGCGAGCGCGTTTCAGTGCTCTACCGTGAGCCGAAATTGTTGAAAGGTAACAACACTTAAATAACCAAACAACCCACCAACACGTTTCAGTGCTCTACCGTGAGCCGAAATTGTTGAAAGCGGTTCCAGTTCAGTCGCTACCCTCGCTTCCAGATCACGTTTCAGTGCTCTACCGTGAGCCGAAATTGTTGAAAGTGGATGAGAATGGTTCCGTCTTCAGTCTGAAAAACGGTTTCAGTGCTCTACCGTGAGCCGAAATTGTTGAAAGTACATACTACGAAGTGTTCCTCACCGACAGCGACGGTTTCAGTGCTCTACCGTGAGCCGAAATTGTTGAAAGGCGGTCATCAAGTGTGAGAAGCATCTGCACAACGCGGCGGTTTCAGTGCTCTACCGTGAGCCGAAATTGTTGAAAGGCGGAGATGTTCCGAGCACGCGACGAGCTGATGATGTGTTTCAGTGCTCTACCGTGAGCCGAAATTGTTGAAAGGCAGCGCCAGCTTCAGCGATTGCCGCAGCCGCTCGGAGTTTCAGTGCTCTACCGTGAGCCGAAATTGTTGAAAGGGCGGCATCGGTCAGATTACTATACTCGAAAATTTGTTTCAGTGCTCTACCGTGAGCCGAAATTGTTGAAAGAAAAGCCTCGCCCCGCTCCCGCTGCTGACGCGGGAGTTTCAGTGCTCTACCGTGAGCCGAAATTGTTGAAAGCAATTCCGTTTCTGGCTCTAGGCGTAGCTCAACAGTGGTTTCAGTGCTCTACCGTGAGCCGAAATTGTTGAAAGCGCCAATCGCCTTCCGCACCAACCGCGCGATCACCGACGGTTTCAGTGCTCTACCGTGAGCCGAAATTGTTGAAAGCGGGAAGCTTGCCGCTGGTGTCAGTATCGTAAGCGGTTTCAGTGCTCTACCGTGAGCCGAAATTGTTGAAAGCGCCCAAGCTGCTGACGAAAATCATCAACGTCGCCGACCCGTTTCAGTGCTCTACCGTGAGCCGAAATTGTTGAAAGCGCCTGTAAAAATTGCCAAATACTTTCCCACAACAAACCCGTTTCAGTGCTCTACCGTGAGCCGAAATTGTTGAAAGCGCAACTTTGCGCGCAGCATATGCTCAAGCAGCGCGCCGAGTTTCAGTGCTCTACCGTGAGCCGAAATTGTTGAAAGCGCACCGGTTCCTCAATTAAAATAATCCCGCTCGCGGTTTGTTTCAGTGCTCTACCGTGAGCCGAAATTGTTGAAAGCGCCGCTGCGCTACCGACCGTCGCAGCTTCCACCGCCACGTTTCAGTGCTCTACCGTGAGCCGAAATTGTTGAAAGCGCGCGACCGCAGCGCTTCGTCCGGCTCGAAAATCTGGTTTCAGTGCTCTACCGTGAGCCGAAATTGTTGAAAGCGTCAGGGAGTGTTGTGACAACATGTGTCACATCGTACGTTTCAGTGCTCTACCGTGAGCCGAAATTGTTGAAAGCGTTACTTCCTGTGTCTACACTATACCGCGCCCGCGAGTTTCAGTGCTCTACCGTGAGCCGAAATTGTTGAAAGCGGGTGGGCTGATACCCGCGTCGGCTGAAGAGGATTATGTTTCAGTGCTCTACCGTGAGCCGAAATTGTTGAAAGCGCTTGGAAAAAGTAACGCAACGCTTTGCGTTGTATTAAGTTTCAGTGCTCTACCGTGAGCCGAAATTGTTGAAAGTCCGAACAAGTCTGAGAACTGTATCCGCGTACTGACGGTTTCAGTGCTCTACCGTGAGCCGAAATTGTTGAAAGCGTTGCGATGTACGTTTTAGGTGATGAGTTAGAATACGTTTCAGTGCTCTACCGTGAGCCGAAATTGTTGAAAGCGTGGTCTTTGGATAATCCAGATGCGGGCCGGTCACGGTTTCAGTGCTCTACCGTGAGCCGAAATTGTTGAAAGCGTTAACTCATACGTTCCTCCCAAGCCAGTACTAGACTGTTTCAGTGCTCTACCGTGAGCCGAAATTGTTGAAAGCGCTTCCGCTGCTGACGCGCGAAGTGGTACAGCAGGCGTTTCAGTGCTCTACCGTGAGCCGAAATTGTTGAAAGCCTGTCGCAACTGCTGAAACGCGCGCTTCAAATCGGTTTCAGTGCTCTACCGTGAGCCGAAATTGTTGAAAGCGTGTATCGCGTCGCCCATCAGCGCGGACGGACTGTGTTTCAGTGCTCTACCGTGAGCCGAAATTGTTGAAAGCTCATCTGTTTCTGTTCTACAAAAAGATGAACTTCGGTTTCAGTGCTCTACCGTGAGCCGAAATTGTTGAAAGCCCGACGGTAGCAGTACCAATCCACCATCCGCGACCGTCGTTTCAGTGCTCTACCGTGAGCCGAAATTGTTGAAAGCTACACTGCTAGTATCGTTCACCTACTTGCGCCGTTGTGGTTTCAGTGCTCTACCGTGAGCCGAAATTGTTGAAAGTCAACAAACGTATCTTCAAGAACTTCATCCAAGCAAGTTTCAGTGCTCTACCGTGAGCCGAAATTGTTGAAAGCACCAACCGCGCCGCGCTCGCGGTTGGTATAACAGTCGTTTCAGTGCTCTACCGTGAGCCGAAATTGTTGAAAGCCGGTAATCATCAGCTCGGCAGCGCGCTGTAACAACTCGTTTCAGTGCTCTACCGTGAGCCGAAATTGTTGAAAGCTGAATCAATCTGAACTAGCTGCTGAAATTGCAGCGGTTTCAGTGCTCTACCGTGAGCCGAAATTGTTGAAAGGTATGTGTACGGAATGCCGCAGGCGCGGGTGCATCAGGTTTCAGTGCTCTACCGTGAGCCGAAATTGTTGAAAGCGTATAGACACAGTAAGTAATCAATCAATACCAAGAAGTTTCAGTGCTCTACCGTGAGCCGAAATTGTTGAAAGATGACTTAGACTTCCGCAGCGCGTTCATCGCGCCGGAGTTTCAGTGCTCTACCGTGAGCCGAAATTGTTGAAAGCTCACCGTCTACGCTGCGCTGGTTGGGGCAGCGACGGGTTTCAGTGCTCTACCGTGAGCCGAAATTGTTGAAAGCACGATCCCGTTGCGCTCTTAAGCGCATTTCGGACGGTAGTTTCAGTGCTCTACCGTGAGCCGAAATTGTTGAAAGCACTCGTGTGTTTTCGTGATGAGCGCGTACCACCACAAGTTTCAGTGCTCTACCGTGAGCCGAAATTGTTGAAAGCGTTTTGGTCGGTTTTGAGACGGTGAGACGGGGACGTTTCAGTGCTCTACCGTGAGCCGAAATTGTTGAAAGCGTTCAGCAGGTTGGGGTCGCTACAGGCAAACCGACGTTTCAGTGCTCTACCGTGAGCCGAAATTGTTGAAAGCTGGCGTCTCGTTGCGTCAGCGCGCAACATTCGAGACGGTTTCAGTGCTCTACCGTGAGCCGAAATTGTTGAAAGCTTGCGCAGAAATGCCGTCAGCGTCTTGCGTGTTTGACTGTTTCAGTGCTCTACCGTGAGCCGAAATTGTTGAAAGCAGAAATCAAGTTTGGTGGTGTCTATCTCAACCGTGTGTTTCAGTGCTCTACCGTGAGCCGAAATTGTTGAAAGCCGATCGGGATAGATGCGCCCGGTCCGCGAATCGATGAGTTTCAGTGCTCTACCGTGAGCCGAAATTGTTGAAAGCCCGACCGCACCATCGTCTCCGGTCCGGTGATCGTCAGTTTCAGTGCTCTACCGTGAGCCGAAATTGTTGAAAGCGCGATAGGCTACGCGCCGGACAGTAGGTCGTGATTCATGTTTCAGTGCTCTACCGTGAGCCGAAATTGTTGAAAGCCCGATTCGGGATGCGCGTGGTGCGCATCGTGGGGATTGTTTCAGTGCTCTACCGTGAGCCGAAATTGTTGAAAGCGGCAGGACGCACGACCGATGGGCACGAAGCGCTGCAGTTTCAGTGCTCTACCGTGAGCCGAAATTGTTGAAAGCTCGTTCGTATGCCCGCCATGACGGAACCTCCCCACACCGTTTCAGTGCTCTACCGTGAGCCGAAATTGTTGAAAGCTTGGAGTCCACGCCACTCCACATACGCACGCAGCCGCGGTTTCAGTGCTCTACCGTGAGCCGAAATTGTTGAAAGCCAGCGTCGAGCGTGTGTGGGATGGTCGAGCAGCACTGTTTCAGTGCTCTACCGTGAGCCGAAATTGTTGAAAGCCTCACGACGCGCTGGGTGCGACACGCTGACCGTGCCGGTTTCAGTGCTCTACCGTGAGCCGAAATTGTTGAAAGCGTCTGCATACCTGCGCGCCTCCTCGTACGTCGTGAAGTTTCAGTGCTCTACCGTGAGCCGAAATTGTTGAAAGCCGATCCGGTTGCGCTCGTAAGCGCATTTCGCACAGTGGTTTCAGTGCTCTACCGTGAGCCGAAATTGTTGAAAGCCGGGACGTCGACCGCGTGCTCGACGTGGTGACGGCAGTTTCAGTGCTCTACCGTGAGCCGAAATTGTTGAAAGGTCATCGCGACAACCGTGACCGCGATGATGCTCATCGGTTTCAGTGCTCTACCGTGAGCCGAAATTGTTGAAAGTTTTCGCAACCTCTTCAACGACTACTTGCACCCGCGAGTTTCAGTGCTCTACCGTGAGCCGAAATTGTTGAAAGCCGGATCCGCGGGCGATATGGGGGAGGCAAAACGTCGTTCGTTTCAGTGCTCTACCGTGAGCCGAAATTGTTGAAAGCTGCGCGTGCGCCGACACAACGCTACCGACCTGCACGCGTTTCAGTGCTCTACCGTGAGCCGAAATTGTTGAAAGGCGGGTACATCACGCCGACGCCGGAGGAGCGACGGGGTTTCAGTGCTCTACCGTGAGCCGAAATTGTTGAAAGCATCCTTGTCAACAAGCACACGCACCCGAGCCCGTCGTTTCAGTGCTCTACCGTGAGCCGAAATTGTTGAAAGCCGAGCCATGGGTACAAACGGCGATCAACACCGCCGGGGTTTCAGTGCTCTACCGTGAGCCGAAATTGTTGAAAGCCAATTTTACTGCTTGTTTGGGTCGTCGGCGCGTCAAGGTTTCAGTGCTCTACCGTGAGCCGAAATTGTTGAAAGCACGTCTCGCGCGCGTCACGTTTCAGCGCGTCGTGCGTTTCAGTGCTCTACCGTGAGCCGAAATTGTTGAAAGCGGAGCGCAGAGGGAATAGCTCGTTTGATGTACGCAGGTTTCAGTGCTCTACCGTGAGCCGAAATTGTTGAAAGCGTGAGCGTTCCCGTGCCCTCATGGGCCACGCGGCTGCGTTTCAGTGCTCTACCGTGAGCCGAAATTGTTGAAAGCCCGTGACGTATCGGCAGGATCCATCATAGCATGCGGTTTCAGTGCTCTACCGTGAGCCGAAATTGTTGAAAGCGGGAGCAGATGCAGTTGGTGGCCTGCGGGTTCCCCTGTTTCAGTGCTCTACCGTGAGCCGAAATTGTTGAAAGCCGAGTGCGCTAGGGATGCCCTGCTCGTGCATCAATGTTTCAGTGCTCTACCGTGAGCCGAAATTGTTGAAAGCCACGAACGACCCTGCTCCGAATCCTGCGGCATCCCCAGTTTCAGTGCTCTACCGTGAGCCGAAATTGTTGAAAGGGAGGATGGGCACGAGCACCATCCCCTGATCCTGATCCGGTTTCAGTGCTCTACCGTGAGCCGAAATTGTTGAAAGCCCTTCCTCACCACCGCCGGGGTGGTTCCCGATACCCAGTTTCAGTGCTCTACCGTGAGCCGAAATTGTTGAAAGTGCGGCATCCTGCATGCCGTCCCGGTGTGTTTTGGGGTTTCAGTGCTCTACCGTGAGCCGAAATTGTTGAAAGCCATAGAGAACCTCCGCGTGATGCCCAGACGGTGCCGTTTCAGTGCTCTACCGTGAGCCGAAATTGTTGAAAGCTCTGGTATGACGGCCGATGGTATACCTATCAGCGACGTTTCAGTGCTCTACCGTGAGCCGAAATTGTTGAAAGCCTGCACAAACCATCGCCCGTCTTCCCCCTTGTAGAGGGTTTCAGTGCTCTACCGTGAGCCGAAATTGTTGAAAGCATCGCCTCACCACGCAGTTGGCGCTGCGATTCGAAGTTTCAGTGCTCTACCGTGAGCCGAAATTGTTGAAAGCTCATCAGCACCTCGTCCGCACAGACGGTTCGGATGAGGTTTCAGTGCTCTACCGTGAGCCGAAATTGTTGAAAGCCTGAGTTCGTGGACTGCGTGATTCTGCTTGATGAGTCGGTTTCAGTGCTCTACCGTGAGCCGAAATTGTTGAAAGCGCGACGCCGGTGGCTCCGGGCGGAGACGACATTCAGCGTTTCAGTGCTCTACCGTGAGCCGAAATTGTTGAAAGCGGGGGAACAGCTCATTTGACATCGGTGTAGGACAGTGTTTCAGTGCTCTACCGTGAGCCGAAATTGTTGAAAGCCCGTCCCGTCTCCAAAACTCACCGAATTGGCCGGTTTGTTTCAGTGCTCTACCGTGAGCCGAAATTGTTGAAAGCCTACTAGAATGTACGTTTCTTCGTCTGTTTGATAAAGTGTTTCAGTGCTCTACCGTGAGCCGAAATTGTTGAAAGCACGGATTGTACTTTCACCGCTTTTGGCGAAACAAGGTTTCAGTGCTCTACCGTGAGCCGAAATTGTTGAAAGCCTGCACCGCGTCGGTGTAGGGGTTTTTGTTGTGTCGCGTTTCAGTGCTCTACCGTGAGCCGAAATTGTTGAAAGCTGCGCGTTGCCGCACCAGCGAGTACCGCGCCGGATGAGGAGTTTCAGTGCTCTACCGTGAGCCGAAATTGTTGAAAGCCGAAAGCGCGGATGTCTGGAACCGCGCAGCGCGTTGGGGTTTCAGTGCTCTACCGTGAGCCGAAATTGTTGAAAGCACAACAGAAGGACTTCAGCAAACAATCACAAGCGCGGGTTTCAGTGCTCTACCGTGAGCCGAAATTGTTGAAAGCGCGGGACTGCGAATGATCCCGACCGCCCGACCGTCGGTTTCAGTGCTCTACCGTGAGCCGAAATTGTTGAAAGCGTTTACCCGTCGCCCACTCGTCGCACCGCGCCGGTCGTTTCAGTGCTCTACCGTGAGCCGAAATTGTTGAAAGCCGAACTGGGTAGGTACCAGAAACCCACCACCCGCGCGTTTCAGTGCTCTACCGTGAGCCGAAATTGTTGAAAGCCTTGTACAACACCTCGTCATAACCGTCTTTGGCCGCGTGTTTCAGTGCTCTACCGTGAGCCGAAATTGTTGAAAGCAGAACAGCACAGCGTCGTGTTAGGCGCGTTGGGACGTTTCAGTGCTCTACCGTGAGCCGAAATTGTTGAAAGCTTGTTTTTCACCATTCGCGACCGCCCAACGCGCTGCGGTTTCAGTGCTCTACCGTGAGCCGAAATTGTTGAAAGCTTGACCGGTAGAGTACATCCGCGCCTGAAGATCGCGTTTCAGTGCTCTACCGTGAGCCGAAATTGTTGAAAGTTGCGCATCTCGTTCGCGCGCCGTCAGTGTAAGGAGGTTTCAGTGCTCTACCGTGAGCCGAAATTGTTGAAAGGCGCGCAGCGCAGCGAGATGCTTCGCAACGCGCTGGAGTTTCAGTGCTCTACCGTGAGCCGAAATTGTTGAAAGCTTTAGAATACGCATTTATCCCTCCTTTTCACAAAGGTTTCAGTGCTCTACCGTGAGCCGAAATTGTTGAAAGCCAACACAGACGAATTGGGTAGACGCGGCACAGTTGCGTTTCAGTGCTCTACCGTGAGCCGAAATTGTTGAAAGCCCTCCCTGACCGTCGCCACCTGCGAGCCGCCGGCAGGTTTCAGTGCTCTACCGTGAGCCGAAATTGTTGAAAGCACAAACCAACCAATGCGATGATGACGATGACAATCAGTTTCAGTGCTCTACCGTGAGCCGAAATTGTTGAAAGCCATACCGCCCTCCCTTTTTCTCCCTCCCTCACGTGGTTTCAGTGCTCTACCGTGAGCCGAAATTGTTGAAAGCCCACCACCATCCCAGACCGTCGTGATACACCCACGTGTTTCAGTGCTCTACCGTGAGCCGAAATTGTTGAAAGCAATAATCATCAACACGCCCGTCTGCACGAGAGCAGACGTTTCAGTGCTCTACCGTGAGCCGAAATTGTTGAAAGCTCATACCGCCCTCCCTTTTTCTCCCTCCCTCACGTGGTTTCAGTGCTCTACCGTGAGCCGAAATTGTTGAAAGCGGCAGGCGAAGCACGTGTACGACAAGCTCATGGACGTTTCAGTGCTCTACCGTGAGCCGAAATTGTTGAAAGCTCGGATGGCTCTCGCGCATTGGGGAAGTCGTGAAAGACGTTTCAGTGCTCTACCGTGAGCCGAAATTGTTGAAAGCTGCTTTCCCGACCTGCTCACGCATCACCAGATGCGGTTTCAGTGCTCTACCGTGAGCCGAAATTGTTGAAAGCATCCGCTGTCACATTCGCGTTGAAAAACCGCGCCAGGTTTCAGTGCTCTACCGTGAGCCGAAATTGTTGAAAGCCGCGACAATTCCAACGCTGCGACGTAGACCGTCAAGTTTCAGTGCTCTACCGTGAGCCGAAATTGTTGAAAGCACGCGGAAGTGGATACAATTTTATCAATTTTAGAACGCGTTTCAGTGCTCTACCGTGAGCCGAAATTGTTGAAAGTCAAGTTCCCGACGTTGAGTCTAGCGCGTTTGTTGGGTTTCAGTGCTCTACCGTGAGCCGAAATTGTTGAAAGCAGAAACCGATGCTCTTTGTCAGCGCGCTGTTGCGCGTTTCAGTGCTCTACCGTGAGCCGAAATTGTTGAAAGCTTTATCGAGGCTGTGTATCGTTGTCGCGACGCGATGTGGTTTCAGTGCTCTACCGTGAGCCGAAATTGTTGAAAGCTTTTGGAACAGATGCCATCCGCGCTGCTGCTGCAATCGGTTTCAGTGCTCTACCGTGAGCCGAAATTGTTGAAAGCGTTTTGTTGGAGATGTACGCGCTGGATTGTGATTTTGGTTTCAGTGCTCTACCGTGAGCCGAAATTGTTGAAAGCACGCGAGTACGGTAAACGTTGAAGAGCTGGCGCTGGTTTCAGTGCTCTACCGTGAGCCGAAATTGTTGAAAGCCTCTCAGCCAGCAGTTTCAGTGCTTCTTCTTTTGATCGGTTTCAGTGCTCTACCGTGAGCCGAAATTGTTGAAAGCACAACACAGCATCGAGCTAGGCGCGCTAGGTAGAGTGCGTTTCAGTGCTCTACCGTGAGCCGAAATTGTTGAAAGCCCCGCCTTGTCTCCGCGCTGTTCCGCGTTTTACACGGTTTCAGTGCTCTACCGTGAGCCGAAATTGTTGAAAGCACCATCGTCATTCACAGTGTGCACTGGTCGAACTACGAGTTTCAGTGCTCTACCGTGAGCCGAAATTGTTGAAAGCGCGTTGCGATGCGGATGGTTGATGGGGGGAAGGTTGAGGTTTCAGTGCTCTACCGTGAGCCGAAATTGTTGAAAGCCCAGAATTGACAAAATCTCGTCTACTTCCGCAAGCGCGGTTTCAGTGCTCTACCGTGAGCCGAAATTGTTGAAAGCGTCCGAGCCGGATGGCGAACGGTGTTGGAAAACGCGTTTCAGTGCTCTACCGTGAGCCGAAATTGTTGAAAGCGTGTATTATTCCGCAACATTGTGCGCGGTTCAGCGTTTCAGTGCTCTACCGTGAGCCGAAATTGTTGAAAGCGTATGATCGAGTGTTGTCGGTCGGGCACCGCGTTTCGCGTTTCAGTGCTCTACCGTGAGCCGAAATTGTTGAAAGCCACAGCAGGCACTGGAGGCGATGACAGAGCTTGCGAAGTTTCAGTGCTCTACCGTGAGCCGAAATTGTTGAAAGCTCACAAAGGAAGGGTATCTGGTTGGTGCGGATGAGTGGGTTTCAGTGCTCTACCGTGAGCCGAAATTGTTGAAAGCCTCCAGTATTGCTTTTACGTCGTCCGGTATCGCGGAGTTTCAGTGCTCTACCGTGAGCCGAAATTGTTGAAAGCACAGTGCCGACATTTGCTGCTATTCTGTTCACAGACGTTTCAGTGCTCTACCGTGAGCCGAAATTGTTGAAAGCTCCGGTGCGAGGGTTTTTGTTGTTGTCGCGACGCGTTTCAGTGCTCTACCGTGAGCCGAAATTGTTGAAAGCCGCTACTTCATCAAGTACCACCTTCCGCACCTGCGCGGTTTCAGTGCTCTACCGTGAGCCGAAATTGTTGAAAGCACCTGAATAACTCACCTTTTGACCCGCCGAAACATCGTTTCAGTGCTCTACCGTGAGCCGAAATTGTTGAAAGCATGACGGAGCGCTGGCGGTGATTGACATCAAAACCGTGTTTCAGTGCTCTACCGTGAGCCGAAATTGTTGAAAGCTTCCCGTACCCTTCGCGGATCGAAGTACAATAATGCGGTTTCAGTGCTCTACCGTGAGCCGAAATTGTTGAAAGCTTTTTTCAAGTTTGCGAATCTGGATGAGGCGGCAGGTTTCAGTGCTCTACCGTGAGCCGAAATTGTTGAAAGTCAGCGCGCAGCAGGCGCTGGAGGCGATGACAGAGCGTTTCAGTGCTCTACCGTGAGCCGAAATTGTTGAAAGCTTCGCCGTACCCGCCAGCTGGCGGGAACAGCATTTGGTTTCAGTGCTCTACCGTGAGCCGAAATTGTTGAAAGCATGTATTCACTAGTGCGTTTGTTATTTGAACAGTTAGTTTCAGTGCTCTACCGTGAGCCGAAATTGTTGAAAGCCCGGACGGCTGCTTTGATGACGGTGTCATCGCGCGTTTCAGTGCTCTACCGTGAGCCGAAATTGTTGAAAGGATTTGACGCGGTTGCGTTGTATGTGAAAACTCCGTGTTTCAGTGCTCTACCGTGAGCCGAAATTGTTGAAAGCACGAAGAGCTTCCCTATCCACTTCGCGTCGCGAAGTGTTTCAGTGCTCTACCGTGAGCCGAAATTGTTGAAAGCTTAATCACTTAGACGAAGCCGCCGAACGCGGATTTAGTTTCAGTGCTCTACCGTGAGCCGAAATTGTTGAAAGCATGTACGCAGCGGTGAAGCCGCCACGATCACGATCCTGTTTCAGTGCTCTACCGTGAGCCGAAATTGTTGAAAGCCTCGGCCGGTTCTCCTACCCGGCTCTCGCAGCCCGGCCGTTTCAGTGCTCTACCGTGAGCCGAAATTGTTGAAAGCTCTTCCGCATCTCACACAACTTGTGACTGCTGCCGCAAGGTTTCAGTGCTCTACCGTGAGCCGAAATTGTTGAAAGCGCCAATCAACCCCAACCCTCTCACCGCGCGGTGAGAGTTTCAGTGCTCTACCGTGAGCCGAAATTGTTGAAAGCTGCGCGCCGGTCGGCGCTGGGGAAAGTCGCATTTGTGTTTCAGTGCTCTACCGTGAGCCGAAATTGTTGAAAGATTTTCACTTCCTCACAGAAAACGGCGCACGAACCGTGTTTCAGTGCTCTACCGTGAGCCGAAATTGTTGAAAGCATCAATTTGCTTTCCTAACGGTAAAAGCCACACAAAGTTTCAGTGCTCTACCGTGAGCCGAAATTGTTGAAAGCTCCTCGAAATACCCCCTTGACAACCGCGTAGATGCGGTTTCAGTGCTCTACCGTGAGCCGAAATTGTTGAAAGCCGAAAATGCGGTATCGGTACATCAACTATCTACCGGGTTTCAGTGCTCTACCGTGAGCCGAAATTGTTGAAAGCAGTGAAGAACAAAAGTTCTTAGCACTGAACACAATCTTGTTTCAGTGCTCTACCGTGAGCCGAAATTGTTGAAAGCCCGCCACCGTCGCGCTTTGACCCGAACAGCCCGCGACGTTTCAGTGCTCTACCGTGAGCCGAAATTGTTGAAAGCTGCTGATCTGCTGGCATCGGCTGCCAACGCGAGTAGTTTCAGTGCTCTACCGTGAGCCGAAATTGTTGAAAGCACATCAATCCGTCAGCGTCGAAGTTGCGACGTTGGACGTTTCAGTGCTCTACCGTGAGCCGAAATTGTTGAAAGCATTTTGGATGGAAAAGGCGACTGGCTGACACCGAACCGTTTCAGTGCTCTACCGTGAGCCGAAATTGTTGAAAGCCGAAGATCCCGCGCTGCTCTCGTTGTTCAGAGCTGGTTTCAGTGCTCTACCGTGAGCCGAAATTGTTGAAAGCTCAGAAACCTCCAAAACCCGCTTGACAAACCAGCGCGTTTCAGTGCTCTACCGTGAGCCGAAATTGTTGAAAGCCTGCACCGCGTCGGTGTAGGGGTTTTTGTTGTGTCGCGTTTCAGTGCTCTACCGTGAGCCGAAATTGTTGAAAGCATCACCGTCGAAACCATACTCGCGAGCCAAATTGATGGTTTCAGTGCTCTACCGTGAGCCGAAATTGTTGAAAGCCACTCCGCGTGAGCTGCCAACGCACGCCTTGCGCACGTTTCAGTGCTCTACCGTGAGCCGAAATTGTTGAAAGCATTGCCCACATGAGTTGGGGGAAGATGTCAACATAGAGTTTCAGTGCTCTACCGTGAGCCGAAATTGTTGAAAGCCTCATCCCGACCGCGACCGCTTCCCGCACAACTGCGGTTTCAGTGCTCTACCGTGAGCCGAAATTGTTGAAAGCTTCATCTGCTTTTGTTCAACAAAAAGATGCACTTCGGTTTCAGTGCTCTACCGTGAGCCGAAATTGTTGAAAGCTTCGTTGGCTGGATTTCGAGCGCGACGCGCTACACATCGTTTCAGTGCTCTACCGTGAGCCGAAATTGTTGAAAGCCTACACCGAAGCCGCTGCCCTCGTCGAGACCTGGCAGCGTTTCAGTGCTCTACCGTGAGCCGAAATTGTTGAAAGCAACTTGCGCAAAAGCGCAAGATCGCGGTAGGTTTCGTTTCAGTGCTCTACCGTGAGCCGAAATTGTTGAAAGCCGCGCGAAACGCCGATCTGGTTGAATCACGCACAACGTTTCAGTGCTCTACCGTGAGCCGAAATTGTTGAAAGCCTCACGACCGCACCCGCGACGACGATGATCCCGAGTTTCAGTGCTCTACCGTGAGCCGAAATTGTTGAAAGCGAATACATACGTTTCACCGATTATTTTTATACCTACCGAGTTTCAGTGCTCTACCGTGAGCCGAAATTGTTGAAAGCAGCAAGTAGCAGGCTAACGAGCACGCCAAGACCGCGTTTCAGTGCTCTACCGTGAGCCGAAATTGTTGAAAGCTGAACTACTGTTTCAACGTTGTGCGGATCGGGTTGGGTTTCAGTGCTCTACCGTGAGCCGAAATTGTTGAAAGCCCAACCGCAGACCGCCCAGCGCCGGGATGATCCGAACGTTTCAGTGCTCTACCGTGAGCCGAAATTGTTGAAAGCGATAGCCGAGGCGCGAACCGTCACCATCGCGACGAGGTTTCAGTGCTCTACCGTGAGCCGAAATTGTTGAAAGCGTGGGATGTCATTGTAGCCGACCGCGTGATGACCCTGTTTCAGTGCTCTACCGTGAGCCGAAATTGTTGAAAGCCGCCGATCTGTCGTACTACGCGATGGTGGAGCGGGCGTTTCAGTGCTCTACCGTGAGCCGAAATTGTTGAAAGCACTGACGATTGCGAGGATATTCTTTAGTTAGGAAAGTTTCAGTGCTCTACCGTGAGCCGAAATTGTTGAAAGCCTGTACGTACCCCCACCGCAAACATACAGCCGCGGTTTCAGTGCTCTACCGTGAGCCGAAATTGTTGAAAGCCGTTCCGAACTGCACCAAAAAGACCCGCGACGAGCGGTTTCAGTGCTCTACCGTGAGCCGAAATTGTTGAAAGCCTACTACTCAAAAAGATTTTTGACGCGGTCGGCACAGAGTTTCAGTGCTCTACCGTGAGCCGAAATTGTTGAAAGCAGGTATTCGTACCGTCTTCATTCTTGACATACGCCGTTTCAGTGCTCTACCGTGAGCCGAAATTGTTGAAAGCCACTTCATCCACCAGCACGCGAATAAGCGCACGACGTTTCAGTGCTCTACCGTGAGCCGAAATTGTTGAAAGCTCCGCGCCTCGAAAGTGCGTTTCGCGCAGCAATCGCGTTTCAGTGCTCTACCGTGAGCCGAAATTGTTGAAAGCTCACGGGCAGAGGGCGCGACGAAGACGAAGAGGAAGGTTTCAGTGCTCTACCGTGAGCCGAAATTGTTGAAAGTCGGTACAGAACTTCGTCCAACTCCGCTAGCAGTCCAACGTTTCAGTGCTCTACCGTGAGCCGAAATTGTTGAAAGCGTGGCGTGGACTCCAACTCCGATTTTTTGTCGACGGTTTCAGTGCTCTACCGTGAGCCGAAATTGTTGAAAGCGTCGTACGTCGCGAACGGCCCGCGCCGCTCGTTACGTTTCAGTGCTCTACCGTGAGCCGAAATTGTTGAAAGCCGAAGTTCTTTCTCAATGCACTGTATGATCACGCCTCGTTTCAGTGCTCTACCGTGAGCCGAAATTGTTGAAAGCCTGCGGGCGGAAAGTCTAAATACCGCGCAACGTCGTCGTTTCAGTGCTCTACCGTGAGCCGAAATTGTTGAAAGCCTGGCTGACGTTGGAGTTATTACGGCGACGCTACGCGGTTTCAGTGCTCTACCGTGAGCCGAAATTGTTGAAAGCAAAGAGACAGATTTTGGCCGACAGCGCGAAACGCCGATTGTTTCAGTGCTCTACCGTGAGCCGAAATTGTTGAAAGCTTTCGTTCAGCAATCGCGGGCGCGGCGTCGCTCGGTGGTTTCAGTGCTCTACCGTGAGCCGAAATTGTTGAAAGCATCGCAGACGCGCATTGCGTGCGTATTGTCGCGCACACGTTTCAGTGCTCTACCGTGAGCCGAAATTGTTGAAAGCTACCGCAACGCTTTGATGTCACGCACACCGAGGGCGTTTCAGTGCTCTACCGTGAGCCGAAATTGTTGAAAGCGTGTGATCGCAACCGTCGCGCGCGCAACTGGTGACCGTTTCAGTGCTCTACCGTGAGCCGAAATTGTTGAAAGCCAACTGTGGGGACGCGACGGTTCGGTGTTGAGCGCAGTTTCAGTGCTCTACCGTGAGCCGAAATTGTTGAAAGCGGTGTGATCGCAACCGTCGCGCGCGCAACTGGTGACCGTTTCAGTGCTCTACCGTGAGCCGAAATTGTTGAAAGCATATGCTCAAGCAGCGCGCCGACGGCGCGAACTTTTGTTTCAGTGCTCTACCGTGAGCCGAAATTGTTGAAAGCCGAAGAAGTTGCAACCGCGCTGAAGGCGCAGAGCGCGTTTCAGTGCTCTACCGTGAGCCGAAATTGTTGAAAGCCGTTCCGACGCAGTTTGAACAGCAGATTCGCGCTGTGTTTCAGTGCTCTACCGTGAGCCGAAATTGTTGAAAGCGTAATAACGCTTGATCAGTAGTATCTTCTACAAATTGGTTTCAGTGCTCTACCGTGAGCCGAAATTGTTGAAAGCCTCGTTCCGACGCAGTTTGAACAGCAGATTCGCGCCGTGTTTCAGTGCTCTACCGTGAGCCGAAATTGTTGAAAGCGGCGTCGTTGATTTTACACAGACGTTTATCAAAGCTGGTTTCAGTGCTCTACCGTGAGCCGAAATTGTTGAAAGCTCATCCACCGCATCCGCTGGTCGCGGTGGAGCACAGGTTTCAGTGCTCTACCGTGAGCCGAAATTGTTGAAAGCGCGCGTGTGCCGACACAACTCTACCGACCTGCACGCGTTTCAGTGCTCTACCGTGAGCCGAAATTGTTGAAAGCCTCGGATGCGAGCGTGACGGCGTTGTTGATTATCATCTGTTTCAGTGCTCTACCGTGAGCCGAAATTGTTGAAAGCCGAGGGAGGAATGGGAGAGACACGCTGAAGATAACGCGGTTTCAGTGCTCTACCGTGAGCCGAAATTGTTGAAAGCGCGAAACAGATTCTGACGCCCTGCGAATCAAGTGCGAGTTTCAGTGCTCTACCGTGAGCCGAAATTGTTGAAAGCTCAGGAGTGTGTGAGATGTCAGTCAGCGAATTTTTTGTTTCAGTGCTCTACCGTGAGCCGAAATTGTTGAAAGCTCCGCGGGTGGGGTGGCATACGCGAGATCAAGTTTGGAGGTTTCAGTGCTCTACCGTGAGCCGAAATTGTTGAAAGCCGTCATGTCCGTGCACAAGGCGCTTACGAACTTTTGTTTCAGTGCTCTACCGTGAGCCGAAATTGTTGAAAGCGGTACAACGCGATGGGGCAGGCGATGTTGGAGACGGGGTTTCAGTGCTCTACCGTGAGCCGAAATTGTTGAAAGCGCGGAGTCGTTTGTAGACGAAACAAATCCGAACTCGTTTCAGTGCTCTACCGTGAGCCGAAATTGTTGAAAGCCAACGTCTGCGACCTCCTTCTGCTGCCGTCGCGTCGTTTCAGTGCTCTACCGTGAGCCGAAATTGTTGAAAGCATAATCGCTCCGCGCCAGCCGCAATCACCGATGCCCGTTTCAGTGCTCTACCGTGAGCCGAAATTGTTGAAAGTACTTCTTTCCCCACCAGCTTTTTCAGTTCAGAGAGGTTTCAGTGCTCTACCGTGAGCCGAAATTGTTGAAAGCCGGTAATCATCAATTCAGCAGCGCGTTGCAAAAGTTCGTTTCAGTGCTCTACCGTGAGCCGAAATTGTTGAAAGCACGCCTGCGTAATCGCCTCGCAGTTGTGCGGGAAGGTTTCAGTGCTCTACCGTGAGCCGAAATTGTTGAAAGCGTGTGCGCGCTCGACAAAAGCGCAAGCGCGCAGAATCGGTTTCAGTGCTCTACCGTGAGCCGAAATTGTTGAAAGCATGCGCGGGGAGGCGGAACAACTCATAGTCGGGTCGGTCTGTTTCAGTGCTCTACCGTGAGCCGAAATTGTTGAAAGATTGTTCCGCTTCCGCGACGGGAATATGCAGCTTGCGTTTCAGTGCTCTACCGTGAGCCGAAATTGTTGAAAGTCCGCGTATTTCAATCAACACTGTTGGCCACCAAGTTTCAGTGCTCTACCGTGAGCCGAAATTGTTGAAAGCGTCATTGTCGGATATTCCGGCTTTGTACCATTCGCTGCGTTTCAGTGCTCTACCGTGAGCCGAAATTGTTGAAAGCGGTTTGAAGAACACCGGAACGCAGGCGCGTTTGTGCGTTTCAGTGCTCTACCGTGAGCCGAAATTGTTGAAAGCCCCGTCGCCACTCCCGCAGCGAACGTACTCGCCGCGTTTCAGTGCTCTACCGTGAGCCGAAATTGTTGAAAGCTGCGAACAGAAAGCCTTCCGGCGCGACAAACGCGCTGGTTTCAGTGCTCTACCGTGAGCCGAAATTGTTGAAAGCTGTGTCTCTACGGCGCGGCGTATGTGTTGCGCGATCGTTTCAGTGCTCTACCGTGAGCCGAAATTGTTGAAAGCTTAACCGCGAGCGCCAGAACGGATGAGCGATCCAAAGTTTCAGTGCTCTACCGTGAGCCGAAATTGTTGAAAGCGTCGTAGCGCTCTGTTGGAGATAATACGAGTTGCGGTTTCAGTGCTCTACCGTGAGCCGAAATTGTTGAAAGCTTACCGCTGTGCGAACAACCGCAACGCGCTCATACGGTTTCAGTGCTCTACCGTGAGCCGAAATTGTTGAAAGCGAAGGGATGCTTCATCCCGTCACCGCGCAGGTAGTGCGTTTCAGTGCTCTACCGTGAGCCGAAATTGTTGAAAGCTTATTTTGATTGAAGAACCAATCGGCTACGGTGCTTGTTTCAGTGCTCTACCGTGAGCCGAAATTGTTGAAAGCCATTATCCCACTCAGCGAGATCGAGCTACCGCCGGAGTTTCAGTGCTCTACCGTGAGCCGAAATTGTTGAAAGCCGAGTTGTACATTCGTTCGCAGCGTCGCGCCGGTTCGGTTTCAGTGCTCTACCGTGAGCCGAAATTGTTGAAAGCTACTCCCCTCTTCCTCATAAAACGCGATCATCCCGCGTTTCAGTGCTCTACCGTGAGCCGAAATTGTTGAAAGCCACTGTCCCCGTCCCGCTCAGAAAAACCCCCAAATGTTTCAGTGCTCTACCGTGAGCCGAAATTGTTGAAAGCTGGCTGTTGGGGCTGGACGCGAGTATTACACCAACACGTTTCAGTGCTCTACCGTGAGCCGAAATTGTTGAAAGTGGAACAGTGTACGAAGTCATAAATCCTGGGATGTCCTAGTTTCAGTGCTCTACCGTGAGCCGAAATTGTTGAAAGTGGGAGGTACGGCGGTGGCAAAACATCATTTGGCGTGGTTTCAGTGCTCTACCGTGAGCCGAAATTGTTGAAAGCAGCCGGAAGTTGACCTTTTGCCCGAACCTACCGACCAGGTTTCAGTGCTCTACCGTGAGCCGAAATTGTTGAAAGCTATTGTACATGACCGCTGCGTACACTGTGCCGTTGGTTTCAGTGCTCTACCGTGAGCCGAAATTGTTGAAAGCTCATTGTGCCAGTGTACCTTGTGCCGTATGGCATGCCGTTTCAGTGCTCTACCGTGAGCCGAAATTGTTGAAAGCTCCGGCTATTGGTGGTGGTTAACCCCTACTTCGGTTTGGTTTCAGTGCTCTACCGTGAGCCGAAATTGTTGAAAGCACGGACAGTCCTGTCCCTCCTCGATGATTCCAAACTGTTTCAGTGCTCTACCGTGAGCCGAAATTGTTGAAAGCCAACCCAACCCATCCGAGTATATCCAGGTCGGCAGAGTTTCAGTGCTCTACCGTGAGCCGAAATTGTTGAAAGCAACCAATCCACCGCTCACCGACAATTGCGCGCGCGAGTTTCAGTGCTCTACCGTGAGCCGAAATTGTTGAAAGCCTATCTTCGCTGCTGCGGGTAGAAGCGGGCGCAGGAAGTTTCAGTGCTCTACCGTGAGCCGAAATTGTTGAAAGCTCGATAAGTAGATCAGCCAACGCCTCTTTCGTGCCGGGTTTCAGTGCTCTACCGTGAGCCGAAATTGTTGAAAGCCGGCGCCGGCAACCACGATGATCCCGATCGTCGCCGCGTTTCAGTGCTCTACCGTGAGCCGAAATTGTTGAAAGCATGCGATGCCCCCATCCCGCGTTGTCTTGCGCAAGAGTTTCAGTGCTCTACCGTGAGCCGAAATTGTTGAAAGGATTTAGTAACCGTTTCGGTTGAAGGCGATATTGTGTGTTTCAGTGCTCTACCGTGAGCCGAAATTGTTGAAAGCGAAATCGTTAACCGTTCGTGCAACGCGGGCGTTACGCGTTTCAGTGCTCTACCGTGAGCCGAAATTGTTGAAAGCCTTGCACGCGCGACGGTTGATCCGGCGACCGTTGCGGGTTTCAGTGCTCTACCGTGAGCCGAAATTGTTGAAAGCAGCGCGGATGTCTGGAACCGCGCAGCGCGTTGGGGTTTCAGTGCTCTACCGTGAGCCGAAATTGTTGAAAGCCGGCGGATCAAGCAAAATACCAATAGTGCCGTTACGCGTTTCAGTGCTCTACCGTGAGCCGAAATTGTTGAAAGCTCACTATTTCATCGAGGATTTGGAACAACGCTGAAAAAGTTTCAGTGCTCTACCGTGAGCCGAAATTGTTGAAAGTCATCAGAAATATCGAGATCGATTTCTGTTTGTAGTTTCAGTGCTCTACCGTGAGCCGAAATTGTTGAAAGCAACTGTACTAAAAACACCCGCGAGCTGCGCGGATCGAGTTTCAGTGCTCTACCGTGAGCCGAAATTGTTGAAAGCTTCGTTGATCATCTGATCAAAGTCGCCCGCCAGTACGTTTCAGTGCTCTACCGTGAGCCGAAATTGTTGAAAGCTTTTGAGGACTTTTTTGGGAGAGATGACGAAAAGAGTTTCAGTGCTCTACCGTGAG
>Ga0308418_1000587_pt1 | contig 20428 bp, 14 predicted proteins | sample HotsprSampleR4cd_FD_203517 | JGI IMG/M metagenome (GOLD analysis project Ga0308418, IMG submission 203517) | Hot spring phototrophic mat microbial communities from Mushroom Spring, Yellowstone National Park, Wyoming, United States - 20090729_R4cd ... | reverse complement strand
TGAATCCTACGGGCGGCGCTACTGTAATGGGCTCTTACCCATATCCACCAAATGGCATGATTGAAATAGACTACGAATTCATCTTGATATTCAAAAAACCAGGAAAATCAGAAAAAGTACCGAAAGAGGTTAAAGAAAATTCAAAACTAAGCAAAGAAGAGTGGAAAGAATACTTTTCGGGACATTGGAAGATACCTGGAGCGCGGCAACAAGAACATCAGGCTATGTTTCCAGAGGAAATACCTAGAAGACTTATAAAGATGTACTCATATATAAATGATACAGTCTTAGACCCTTTCCTAGGAAGTGGAACAACGGCAAAAGTTGCGCTTGAACTGGAAAGAAATTTTATAGGGTATGAGATTAACCCAAACTTCATACAGACAATAATGAGCAAAATTTCAAAAAACATATTCATTAACCATGATAACATTGAAGTTATATATAGAGACAAATCGGTTTATCAGGTATAATTCTTCCGACATAAAGCATACCATATCATTATCTTGCTAATATTTTATCTACTTTGATCACTTAGACACATCAAACGCCAAATGAGTTGCTTGAATTCGGGTTCGATTGGTTTAGCATATGGTATATGGCAAATCCCATTGACTAGTAACTCGTCGGGATGATTGTTTGTTCCTATTAAGGCAGCTAGAACTGTATTTTCAATGAACTGTTGATCTTGCTGCAAAGATGTTTTATTTTCATTTAATCCTTTTGTCGTACGCCAGACGATGACGATACTCTTACCGTCTTTTTCGCCCAGTACGACTCGGTAGAGGTGCTCATTGTTCTGAAATTGACGCATTTTCTTCACGTGGATGCCCAACAAGTAATTGAAGGTCTCGACCAAGTCTACTACGCATTCTCGGATTTTGTCGCCTTCTTGCATCTTGATCTTGTAGTTGAAGGGGGATTGGAATTGTTCCAAATTCAGCAAGAAAGAAACACCCTGCGTTTCAAGATTCAGTATATAGTGCAGCAGATATTCATTACCCAATTGCTCCAACGCTAACTGCTCCTTTCCTTCCTTTGTCAGCTCCAAGTTGTTTAGTGTGTCCTCGTACTGTTCAAGGTAGAGGTATTTGAAGAAGCCCCCAGCCTTTTTTGGATTATACCATTCCCGAACATCTTTCTCTTTGCTAATACCGGATTTATCGTAAAAGAGTACGCGTTTCATTCTCGGTAAAACGATCGTATGGAAATGTTCTCCCATTTCCACGCCTATCCATTTGCGTCCAAGCTTGTGAGCTACCGCTATTGTCGTACCTGAGCCAAGAAAGAAATCCATAACTATCGCTTGATCTTCACAGTTTATACTCTCAATTACTCTTTTTAGTAAGATTTCTGCATTTTCAGTAGGGAAACCTGTATTATGTGTCTCATAACTTTTTATATCAGTCCAATTCGTATCTAACAGTAACTCAGGTTCCTTAAGATATTCAGGCATTCCTAAAACTTCATTACCTTGTGTATCTATGTACTTGCGATTGTGGTTTATCCTTATCCATCCTAACTTTTCGTATTCGTTTATTTTTTCCTGAGAAAGTCCCCAGTGTTGTCCTTTAGGAGGTAGTAATGGTTTGCCAAAGAAATATCTGACCTGTTTCTCGTAAGTTTTTCTTTGACCAGGCATATCAAGGGAAATCCACTGCCTATCTTCTTCCTCAATTCTGCGCTTTGCCCCTTTGAAGAAGAGATGGAGATAGTTCTTTGCATAGAAAAGTACTGAGTCGACGCCATTCTGATATCGCTTCACGACACCCTTGGGTACATAGCCTCTCTTAACGAATATTTCATTTCTGAAGTTTTCTCTGCCAAATATTTCATTCATCGTTAAGCGCACATACATGTTACCGTTGTAATCACATCGTACGAAAATTGCACCTTTTTCATTGAGTATTTCTTTTGCCAGCCGCATGCGATTATCTAGCAGGGTAATCCAAGTTGTGTCATCGTACCTTACTGAGTAGTGGTAATCTGCATCATGTTCTTTGTTGAATGGTGGGTCGATGTAGATTATTTGAACTTTATTTCTAAACTTCGGCAGAGTGGTGTTCAGCGCTTGAAAGTTTTCGCTTTTGATGAGGAGGCCGTCCAGAGCCTCGTCCAAGTCATCAAAGCAGGACAGCAAGCGCCATTTGAAGTCCTCAGAAAAATGGCAAGTATCCACCACTAAGTAGGGATGTTCACGGAGAAACTCTTTTGTTGGTTTCGGGTCTAGCCCATATAGCTGATGCCATTCGGCCAGCTGCGCCTCGTTTTGGAGTATTTCGCCCCAAAGTGTTTCGGGCACACGATCAATTGTGATGCAATATTCGGTACGGATGACAAACTTCTTTTTCTCAAACAGCCTTTTCTGGAAGTCTTCTACTTGCGCCAGAAAGTCAATGAGCCTATACCCGATGATGCGTATGATCTGCGCTTTTAAATTGCATTGTAATATTCGTTTTTCATTGAAGAGTGGTATCACCAGCTTTTCTTCATTCCTATCCTCGTAATTTTCCGATTTGTCTTTCGTGAGTTTCTGATATTTCTTCAAGTCTTATAAATTTTTATTTTATTTCCGAATAATCGAAAAGTAGCACTAGAACTTCAAATGAATTTCATAGGATGCGAGACTGACTCAGAATTCATGCATGTAACACAAAACAAAATATAAAGAAGTCAGTTCAGTCATAACAAAGAATAGAAATCATACGTAGAGAGCTAAAAGTCTAGCAAACATAAAGAAAGGCGCAAAATCCGAGATGAAGGCGCAATAAAGGCGACAAAGGCGCCAGCGGACTGCTTAACCATAAAAGGTTGAGCCTCCTGCTTCGACGCAGGATGGCTTTTTAGGTAGTCCGTATTGAATAATCATTTTCCCTTGCGCGATTTGGATGAAACCGAAACTGCCCTGCCCGTCGTAGGCAGGGCTTCGTTACTGTTTGGCTGGTGAGCGGTTACTCGTGTGCTGCTACGCTTTGGAGGCGGTTAGCGATGGCGAGGTACCGCTTGACCAAAGTGCGAATCTGCTTGACCGTCAGGTTGGTGTTGGACGGGAGTGTGTCCAGCACATTTTGGAGCGCCTCAAAGGTAGGCAGTGCGTCCAAAAAGTTTTCCACAAGCTGCTGTTTCTGCTCCCGTGAGAGGCGTACTCGTGTTCGGCCCGTACCGCTGGATGTCCGAGCATACCGAGCGGGCACCTCAATCCCGAAAGCACTGAGGGATTCATGGAGCGCCTCGTTACGGAGCTTCTGCACAATGGGAGCTATGTTTTGCTCGCTGCCCATGCTTTTGACCCGCAAAAGCTCCTCAAGCCTGGGCAAAAGCAGGTACGCTGCAATGCAACGGTACCAGCCTCCATGCTGCGATACCGCTACACCAGCACTCGTAATCTCCCTACGAATCTGTGCTTCCACATCGTGAGGGAGGAAGCTGTGCTCCCCATCCAGCTCCTTTTCCAGATTCGTGATAAGCTTCTTCAGGCTCTTTTCTGTGAGAGCCTTCTCAATCCGAACTTTGATTCGGTTCCGCTGACTTTCACATGCGTCGTCATATCAAGCATTACGACAAACACGCAAGGCAAGTTCGTTCCTGTTTTTTGCAATTTAGCAAACAATGGAAACAAAAAAGCGGGGCATAGCCCCGCTTACAAATATTACCCTGTGCTAAGGGTGTAACATAATTCGTTTAGTGTACGTCTCTGCGCAAAACTGCGTACTAGAGTTAAACACTTTCTAGAAAAGTGTAAGTACCAAGTTTTGAACTCTCACAGCTTTAGGCAAGTCAACTTTCAGATACGGCTGCGAAAAATCGTCAATAAGGTCAGTAATGTAAACGTCGTCGCCAAGAGACACGATGTAATATGACGCATATTCGTAGAATATCACTTGTTCAGGATGGGATGTGGCCTTATTGACAACTCTACGATCCAGTCCTGTTTTTTGCGCAATGGACGCCGTACTACCACCTAGTACTACTTCTTTTGGGAACTTTACATGGTCAGATTTGCATGCATTGATAAACACTGTACTTGCTTGTAGTTGGTACTCATTGCGATTACTTTGGTCTACCCAGTAAGCATTCACGATTTCCGCTAGCTGCTTACGATACCTAGGGGCGATCTCAGGTAGCCCCCATTCAACTTTGAATGCGCTGTTTCGTGCCGCTTTCATACCAAACATTACGACAAATACGCAAGGTAAAACACTATAAAACTGCTCAATGCTTGATATTTGCGCTTCCTACTTCTTCGCCTGATGATAACGGTTTTTACCAGCGGAATAGGCTCAAAAGTGTTCTTTGGAAAACACGAAAAGAATTGGACACATTACTTAGATACTTACGGGAAAGCGGAGAGAGCGAGTCAGCTACCCAACAAGCGGTCAATCGCGAGTTGAAACCGATGAGGGGTGGGGTGCAAACCCTACAAAAAAGCTGGCAAGTTCTCTCCGCAGCCTCCGCCTTCTCCTGTCTTGAGAGTTTCAGAGACTTCTCTCCCTTGAAGAGGGTGCTCCTCACAAGAGATTGGGTAGGAGTGGCGAAACAAAACGGGCTAGTCCCTCTACCTGGTCAGGGGACGACTGTACAAAATGTGTACAGTTTTGTATAATTTGGGTGACCTGGTGACGTAATAATAAGACTAACAGAGCCATCTGGGATTTGCTTGGCAAAGTGCATTACATCACCATGGAAAATGACAATTTGGGCATCTGGGTTATAATTGGTATCAATAATTCCCCCCAGAATAAACAAACCCATCTCACACACGACTTTTAACTTACTATTACAGCCTATCTAAAATGCTGAGAATTGTTTTCTTTATGTTTTCTTGTAAAGGCTCAATATTTTCATACAATTCTTTTCTCTCTTTTCCCATTTTACCTAAAACATCTGATAGATAATTTACTACCGAATTAGCTTGTTCCAGCTTTTCTATCATACTTTCATAAATATTATCGTTTTTGATTTCTTTGATTTCTTCAACTAACTCTTTTATTATGTCATGTAGATTGCATATGGTTTTACTTATTTGTTCAGAAAGTTTATTATTATATCTGATTTTTTTAAGACTAATTTGATATATCTCATTTAATTTTTCCAAAGTTTCATATTCATGTGCAATAATGTAAGCTGCGACCCATTCTGAACGTGAATATACTAATTTTTCTTTTACTGTTTCATCTATTATGTGATCTAATTTAGTTGTGATATTGTACGTCTTCGCTGATGTTGTCATAAGATGTTCAGTAATCTTTATAATATCTTTCAAGCTATCATTTCTTAGTACGCGTAAGAGTTTTTCCTTTAAGGCAATGTTTTCTAAAGTGTTAACAGTATTCATATCACTTAATTTAATTATCGAAAGGCATAATTTGGACTATTTCATCGGCTACTCAACCTTTTACTGTTTAACTTTCTGCTTCGTCTCGTAATAGCTTTCAAAGAGTATCTAGATGCCATTGGTACGACGATTTTGTATATTTACGCAGTCCGCTTATGAGATTTAATATAACTGAACAAGTAAGACAAAAAATAAAAGTATCACAGCATATTAAGATTCCATATTCTAGTAAATTATTAGACATTGTAAAAACCAAGTATCAATCATATAATAAGATTTATAATGCTTTGTATAAAGCGAGTAATGATGGTGACGTAACCTACTTTTTTAGTAGAAAAAACTGTATTTATTATTATAGGGAGACAGATAATAAGACAACTATATTTAAATTAGATATTTTACGGGGCGAGCATGAAGTATTTGACACTAGCCGTTTTATTCATAAGATTAGAGATAATGATAGTCTAGTGGTTAGGACGGATAATGGCAAGTGGTATATCATCACAGATAATGTAAATTGGAATGACCTTCAGGAATGTGTGGCGGTTGTCGATGCTATAAGCGGCAATAACTTATATATAGAGAGTAGAAAAAACAATTTATATCTAGAAATTTTCCCGCCAATAGCTAATAGTATAGTGCCTGTCCTTCAGGTTACAAAAAGTCATATTAACATTCACATGATAGATCTGAATATTGAAAGGCTTGACACTATATCGTGGAGTTTGAGTGATCTAAAAAATTTAATAGCAACAGTAGCTGGTCAAAGCACAAGACATGTTAAGACAACACAAGAAATAATATTAGGAGACAATCTTATGCAAATAGACAATTTTTCTGAAGAAAATGACTATATATATAGAATGGATGAAAAAGGGAATAGTTACTTAAAGGTAATAAAGATTAACTTTAAATTAGTAGTATCTGGCGAAATAGCTATCTATGATTTTGCTGGGTTTCAGATTAGAATAGAATTTGAGAAGGGGCAAATTAACTGCTACTGGAACATAGACTTTGATACTATCTCTGAACATCCGTATTTGGTCGCTAGAATAAAAGATGCGTCTAAACAAGCATTATATAGAAAAGTTCCATATATACTCGACGATCAAGAAATTAATCGTAAAATTATGAAACTTTCTGTTAGAAAATATGCACATGTGGTAGCAATAAGAAATAACTATTTATCCAATATTTTGTATAGTAATAATTGTGTCAGTTTGTTTAGTAGTAGTCTAGGGTTGGGCGTAGTTATGAGTAAAAGCCGCATGGTACATTATCATGATGAGACTGTGGTGCATAATTATGAAGAATATACTATCATACTGACCAATTTATTTACTCAGCAGGATAGGAAAATAAAAAGGTTATTGATTATAGACACAAAACGTGGTATTGTAGGCATGTGGGAGATAACTAAGACTGAATGGGCATGCGCGACCGAATCTATAATGTATCATTTTTATTATCTCAAAGCTCACAATAAGCTAATTTTCACTTCTGAGACCCGTGAATCTATTTGCATGTTTTGTATTAATATATACAAAATTTTTAATATACTTAAATCAAAATATCAATTGGGATGCGAAATTCAAAAGTATAAATACATAAAGGATGAAGTAAAGTCATATGATATAAAAGAACTGATAATAGACGCTATAGCCAGACATCACAGAAAAGAGCCTAGAAAGGATAGTGTCCAAATAATAGGTCATCTAGTAGATGAAGACCTGTCGAAGATATATATTGCGGCTAAATATATGTTGAGCGAAGGCAGAAACATTCCAGAGTCAGCTATAGAAATATACACTGGCCTATTTATAGGCGAGCTCTCTGCATCAAATCTTACATTAGAAATTGATTATTACCTAGTAGGCTCACTAAAACTTAACTTTAGGTTGTCATCATTAAGTAAAATTAATATAATAAAAAGGCAAAAACGCAAAATCATAGACTTATTAAAGTTAGATTTATATAACTCTAATTATTTATATAGACATAAATTTAAATATAATAAGGCAAAAGACTTAGATTGGTTATATGACAATAACAGGTTTATTGACCTTAAGTATAACAGACGTAGTCGTAAGATTATTAAACAAAAACATTACATAATATGGGCAAATTTGTCCATGATAAATGAAATACTTCTATTGAGTTATAAATATATCGGAGGTAAAGAAATTGAATATAATGAATTTATGAGTATTGTGCATAATCTTGTACTAGTGAATAAAATGCCTATGGTGAGTTTTGTAGAAAGGACTGTTCAACTGTAAGCAGTATAAAGAAGCTCAACCATCAAATGGGGAGCAGGCCACTATCCCCAAAGGTATTCGGAAAGCTTGGGTCTTCTTTGCAGTTCTTCGGAATAAGTCGCTATAATTACTGTTCTATGTTCAGTTGCATTCTTAATCATTTCTCTCAACATTTCTTGAGCTGATGGGTCTAATCCTATTTCCGGTTCGTCTATAAGTATGACTGATGGCATTTTTACAAGAGGTTGCAAGAGAAGTGTTGATAGACATATAAACCGTAAAATCCCATCTGAAATTGATTCGGGTGGGCGGATTCTATTATTTTGATCTATCCAATATAGACGAACTATCGGTCGACTAACTCTTTCATTAGGGACAAGATGAAAATTAACGAATTCCTTGAAAACTCCCCTAACAGTGTTCACAATTGATTGATAAGCTTCTGGATAAGTTTTTTGTAGGTAATACAGGTAAGCCGCAACGTTGCCGCCGTCCCACCACAGCCTGTCTGTCTGGTTAATATCTACTGAGCCTTTTATTCGAGATGTCCAGCCTGTGTCACAAAAGTGATAGACTATAGACGATAGAAAATCTTGATAGACATAGCATTTCTTGTCCTTACTTTTGCTGTTCCATACCCAAAGGTCGCTTTCAGGAGGGCAACCTGTAGATATTACTTTTCTTGTAATACTAGTTTGCCCTTTGTCTTGATATAACACCGCTTCTTCCCTTATACGAAGCATATTATAATCTAGAAACAGCTTAACTTCGTATCCATCTTTGTTCAGCGTACTTTCATCTTCGAACCAAACCTCTATCTCAATTTCTTTAGTCTTGTCTGGACCACCATGCAATATTTCAGCGGCTCCCCCTTGTCTTTCTACATATATCTGGAATTCGCCTATAGCCAGATGGTGTAACATGTCAAAAATGCTGAGAAAGGCAGACTTGCCAGAGCCATTAGGGCCAGTTACAAAGTTGAAACGATCCAGCTCTATGCTGAAATCATCATATAGTTTATACCCTTTTACCCGAATACTTTTGAGAAACCTATTGCCTTTTTCTTCCATGTTAGTTAGGCTTTTATCTTTGCTAAGTCCTTCCATAATTTTATGAAGTTTTACTTTTCTTCGACCATGTAATTTCTTAGTATCCTTCTTTGTGTGTACTCGTCAGTTTTGAAGGGGTTAACGGCGGAAAGGCCGTACGTAACCTCCGTAAATATTTTGTTTGGATATCGTTCTCTAAGCATGTTTATGGTTATAGAGCTTTCTGGCGAGTCATTAAAGATGACCAGAAACTCACCTTCTAACCTTTCTATTTCTTCGATATTCAACATGTCCAGTGTTACACCTTTATATGGTGTAACGAGACCTCCGAGTACAATGATGTTTAGATGGTCATGTTTAGTGTGTAATTCTGAAGCGTCGGACGCTGTAGGCACAAGAACATACTTCCCAGCGTCTTCCTTAGCCTTAAAATTGAGATTAGATAAATCTTCTATGAACTCGTCCAGAGCACCTGCATAGGCCAATTCCAGTACTTTTTTGGCTAGACTTTTGCCGTACTTCTGAGAAAACTCGTATGGTCGCATATCTTCCTCTATTTGAGTCGAAACTTCAATGGTTTTGGGATGTGGTGACTGACTTATAGTCCAGTATAATTATAATATGTCATTTCTATCATCATTATTTAAAATGATTGCTGTACTTAATAAAATATTCCCTAATAGATTTAAGGTTATTAGTGTTATTGCTAACCAAGTGGGTTTAATAGCGGATATAGCCCAAGTAGTCCATATAACAAGCAGAAGCCATAAAAAGTAAACGATGACACGACGCCAATTGAAGAGCATGCTCATTGTAGTATCGAAAATCCCGCTGTATCAAGCTATGGCGGCGGACTGCTCAACCCTTTGTATTTGAGCTTGCTGCTATTTCGATAAATTAGCTTAGCATATAGTATATTTGCATAGCATGCGAGGCAAACCGACGCTAAAAGCATACAAGTATCGTATTTATCCTACCGATGCACAGGTAGTGTTCTTTGCAAAGACTTTTGGATGTTGTCGGTTTGTCTGGAACAAAATGCTGGAAGAGAAGCTGATCGCCTACAAGCGGACACAAAAACGAAGAACTGACACTACATGAAAGAACGTGGTGCTGCCCTGCATGCGGTGGGACTCATGACCGCGACGTCAACGCAGCAATAAACTTTACCTCGTAGGGTTAGGACGCCTTGAGAGAGGGACTATGGAGCAGACTCTGGTAAAGAACCGTAGCCATTCTGCGACGAAATAGGAAGCACAACTTTTTACGGTTGAGCAGTCCGCCTAGTACAGTGTTCGAAATCAGAAAGTAGGTAGCCTATAACACTAGCGATAACGCTAACTCCCCATGCACCTTTATATTCGCCTTTCTTATAAGCTTCATCTTCGAGTTCTACAAGGTCAACTTGAATATCCTCATACATCTCCTTCAACTGATGCAAGTCATTAGTTGCACTTATCTGTTCCATATATGGGTCTAGAAAATCAATAGCTAAGCCATAACTATAACCTAATAAAGCCGTATTATTCAACACATACTCATAAAATAAACTTTTCATCTGTTTTAAGTTATTGCAGTTATGAGGCCATAGAAGTTTAACCAAGTCTGTTTCGTAAACACGGTGTGGTAGGTATTCTTTTATGCTTTCGTGAATTATCTCGGCTAAACGATATAGAATAGATGCTATCCTGATTTTAGATTTGTATTTATGTGTAACTTCCTTTAGCCGTTCAGCGATCGTGTCGTATATTGCTATTATTTCTCTTTCTGTTCTAGCTTTATCAAGCATAAGGTCAACTTCTATTAGAATATTGTAAACTTTCTCAACTTCATCATATTCAAATTCTTGTTCAACATGCTGGCCTATCTTAGCGGCCAATTCTGCTCGCAGTTTTTGTATTATGCTTTCCATAGTAGCGTAGGTTTTGCTTAGTTTCTCTGTAAGAGTTTTGTTGCGTTGATGTCGCATCTCCTTATATCCTCGAAATCGCAAGGGAGCGGTTCTCCGATGCACCTGCTTGCCGCTATACATATAGCGGTCAAAGCAATGCTCAAAGTCTGACAGCATATATTCTATGACTAACCCGATCACGCCATATTGCCACGCATATTCATAATCCCCTATTACAAAATGTTGTTTAGCAGTTTGCCGAGCCTCGTACTGAATCTTCTCATACGCGTCTTTCAATAGATTCTGATCAGTAGCTTCTTCTATTTCAGTGTTAAAACTATTTAAAAAATCTATAACTAATCTGTCATAACAAAATAATAAAACAGCGTTTTCAATCACATATTCACGTAAAACATCTTTAAGATTTTTTATATTTTGGCAATTGTGCGGCCATAGTCTGGATATTACGGATTTTCTAATTATATTATGTAAAGGATATATTACGTAATATTTCAATACATCTTTGATGGCTTTGGATATAAGAATCAATCTTTTACCTAAATCTGGATTACGCATTTGTTCACATATCATTCCAGCTTCATATAGTCTTTTAGATAAAGTACGGTATATAAATAACAGCTCATGTTTATTTCTTGCTTTATTAATAAGATGTGATGCATTTTCTAATATATCTAAAGTTTCTTGGTAAATACTTTTTTCGTTTTTTATTCTTTCTTCGTTTAAAATCTCTGTTTCTATCTTGTTCTTTATTTCTCGAAGTTCAGGTTTTAGCTTGGCGCTCATAGGCAATAGTTTGTGGTTGGATTCTACTTCAAATATACTAAACTGTATACGAAAATTTCGCTTTAATGTTATATTCTTATAAGTAGTAAAGCTGGCAAGTTCTCTCCGTAGCCTTCGCCTTCTCCTGTCTTGAGAGTTTCAGAGACTCTCTCCCTTGAAGAGGGTGATCCTCACAAGGGATTGGGTAGGAGCGGCGAAACGAAACGGGCTAGTCCCTCTCCCTGGTCAAGGGACGACTGTGCTAAATGTGTACAGTTTTGTATAGTTTAGGAGACCTGGGAACAGGTTTTCCTCCGTGGCGCTCTAACCCTACGAGGATGCATTCTCTCCTACAAAAAGTACTTTTGGAACTAACAAAAACTTTTAATTTTTCGTGCAATACTCAACCTTTTACAGTTGAGCTTGCTGCTTATATTTCGACAAACTTAATACATTTACGTAGCATGCAGCGCAAACCGACACTAAAAGCATACAAGTATCGTATTTACCCTACTGATGCGCAGGTAGTGTTTTTGCTAAGACCTTTGGATGTTGTCGGTTTGTTTGGAACAAAATGCTGGACAAGAAGCTGCATGCTTACAAGAAAAAAGAACGTATCCCACAAGACACACCTGCTAAGTACAAAGACGAATTCCCATTCCTCAAAGAAGTAGACAGCTTTGCGCTTTGCAACGTACAACTGCAAATTGAAAAGGCATTCAAAGATCATTTTAGGAATCGTAAGCAATTCAAGCTCCCGAAATTCAAAAAGAAAAGGGACAAACAATCCTACACTACAAACAATGTTCACAACTCAATAAGGGTAGATTTTGAAAAAGGATTGTTATACTTACCGAAGATACGAGATGGGGTAAGTATCGAATTGCACAGAGCATTTGAAGGTAAGATCAAATCTGTTACTGTAAGTAGAACGAATGACGGTAAGTATTATGCTTCCATTTTAGTAGAAACTGGCAATCCCAGAAACAAAGTTGTGGAGCCTAAAAGTAAAGCTTGCGGGATAGACTTAGGTCTAGAGCACTTTGCTACTGTTACTAATGACTTCGGGAGTTACAAAGTTGAGCACCCGAAGTATCTTCATCACGGCGAAGAAAGACTAAGGAGACTTCAGAAATCTTTCTCGAAGAAACAAAAAGGCTCAAAAAATAGTGAGAAGGCTAGACTGAGACTTGCCAGGCAGCACGCGTACATCACTAATGCTCGTAATGACTTTTTGCATAAGTTGTCCAAAACCATCATTGACGAAAACCAAGTCGTGGTGGTAGAGGACATCAACGTGAAAGGCCTATTGAAGACAAGACTGGCCAAGTCTGTTGCTGACAGCAGGTGGTCAAAGTTTCTAACCTACCTTAAGTACAAAGCAGAATGGTACGGGCGGACTTTCATTCAGGTAGATCGCTCCTTCCCATCGTCAAAGCTTTGCCACCACTGCGGGTACAAAAACGAAGACTTGGCGCTACATGACAGAATGTGGTGCTGCCCAGCATGTGGTGAAACACACGATAGAGACGTAAACGCCTCTATCAATCTTTACCTCGTAGGGCTAGGACGGCCCGAAGTTACGCCTGTGGAGCAGGCTCTGGTGGATGAACGTAGTCCTCATGGGCTACCTAAAAAGCCACCCTGCGACGAAGCAGGAAGCCTAACCGTAGAAGGTTAGGCAGTCCGCGAGTAATGTAATGGCAAGTATGAGATGGGCAAATGAATGGCTTCGCGATGTTGAAAACCTCATCGAGAGTTTCTGTTTTTGATAGAAAAGTAAGTTGTACGAAAGCAAATTTCTTTACCATAAAACACGCGACTGCTCTTTTGCAACTCATCTCCCATTTTATACGTATAAGTATTGTTATGAGAAAGCTAGTGTTCCTGCTGATCTCCTTCTTAGGGATTGCGCTTGCGAAAAGCGAGAAAATGATGACGCAAAAAAGCGAAACGATTCAGCTCGTTAAGCTGGATCCCAGGAAGAATTACAGAGCCAAAATGGCCAAGCAGTACTTTGGCGGTGGCGGTGGTCGCTGCCATAAGTGGAATCGGTTTTGTGGTCGGTAAAAGTAAGCGGGATAGATTTAGGTTCCATGTTCGTTGTCATTATTGTTTTTTAGGTTGCCGCAATAAAGCATCGCTTGAGTTTATCTAATGCCGGATGGTAGTTGGCCATAGTGGACACAACATCATTATTTGAATCCCAAAAATGAATTATTACATACAAATCCTTACTAAGACCGTTAGGATTTTTTTCTATAGTTTTTACTATATCCTCATCTATTTCCGATGCATTTACATAGTATTTCAGCATGTATCCTTCATCCCGTACAAAATTTAGTACTTCTCTAACATTGTATATTGCAAAGTATTGCTTTTCTTCTAACCACGTTAAACTTATAATGATATCTTTGTCTAAGTATTTTATTATATCAAATTTTTTAGGGCATTTGAAAGGTTCTTTGAAGATTCCGAATTTGTCATAAGCTTTTACTTCGTAATACTCTATATTTTTATCTTTCTTTATTGTAGCTTGATATGGACGGCAGAGTATATGAACACGATTTTGTATGTCTGTGTAGTTTTGTAAGTCTTTATACCCTCGTAGTCTAGATCTAAAGGAGATTACAGTTGGCACCATGCTTTCGTATTTGATTCTATACTTATCTGACAAAACGGCGCCCAAGTGAGCCACTTCGTTTTCAATTTCATTTTCTATCTGTTTTATTTTATCTATTTTTTTATCGTTATTTTGTGTTATGTCGAATAGGGTAATATTTTGTGGTTCGTAGTTATTTCGTTCTTTTATAAGGTGGTCTATGGTACCTGCCCAGCTGAGGGATTCTAAAACACGGCGATTACTGTGGGACAACAAGTCGTTGATTCTATGTATATAGGTATGATGCTTAGATAGCTCTATTGCTGTTAGTTCCCCAACGTTGTGTATTACATCTAGCCCTAAGGTCAGTTCTCTATACCCTGTTTGTGTAGTTGTAGCTATGTCTAACCGAGGCGCGTTGACTCTTACGCCTAAAATTTCGCACTCTTCATAAACATCGGATAGGTACTTTTTATCATCTTTATATAAGTCTATTAAAACTTCAAAAAACTCGGTCGGATAGTAAGTTTTGATATAAGCGGTTTGATAAGCTAAGTATGCGTAACCTACAGCGTGTGATTTATTAAACCCATAGTCCACAAATCGCTCAATTAGGTCAAATATCTGCTCAGCAACGTTCTTGTCGGTATTATTTGCGATAGCTCGTTCTATGAATATATTCCTGTTTTCTATTATTATCTCTTTGACTTTCTTTCCTATAGCACGTCTTAGCAGGTCAGCTTCCGCAAGAGTATATTGGGCTATAACACGCGCTATATTCATAATCTGCTCTTGGTAAACTATAATACCGTAAGTTTCTTTCAGAATTTCTTCCAATCTTGGGTCTAGATAAGTAACAGCTTGTTTCCCGTGCTTTCTATCAATGTACTTATCTATTTCGTTTAGTGGGCCAGGTCTATAAAGTGCATTCAAAGCTACGATGTCGTCTAATGTGTCTGGTAGTAACCTCTTGAGATAGTTCTTGATACCTTCCGACTCGAACTGAAAAACACCAGTTGTTAAACCTTTACGAAATAAATCAAAAACTCTTTGATCGTTATATTGTATTTTACCCAAATCTAAATCAATAAACTTAGACTTAAGTTTGCTAGTAACTCTTGAAATTAGACTTAATGTCTTTAGACCTAGTATATCAATCTTGACTAATCCTAGTTTCTCGCAGTATTCGTACTCTGGTTGAGCGACAAGAATTTTTTCCTCACTGTTCCTATTTATTACAACTGGTATTATTTGATAGATAGGTTTTTTAGATATAACTATTCCTGAGGCATGTATTCCAGCTTGTCTTATGCGACCATAGAGCTGCTTAGATAAGCCTACTATCTTGTCAAAGCCGTTCTGCAAATGTGAAATATAGTTTTTGTATTTAGGATTACCTTCTGGGTCTTCAACGTCCTGAAATGTCAAATTAAGTTTTTCTGGTATACTATTTTTTATGAATGTATCAATGCGCTCGTTAGGGTACTTATAGAATCTACCTACGTCGCGTATAGCCATTTTTACACCCATACGGCCATAGGTAGATATGTAGGCTAAGTTATGTTCCCCGTATCGCTCTCGCAAGCAGTTTATAAACCAATCCCTCTTGGAGGCGTCAAAGTCTATATCTATATCTGGTGGTGATACGCGTTCTGGGTTCAGAAAACGTTCAAAGAGAAGACCGTGTTGTAATGGATTGATACGGACTATATCTAGTGCGTAGGCCACAAGACTGCCGCCGACGGATCCTCTGGCAGGCCCCCGAGCCACACCTAACTCGTCCGCTAAATCCACTATCTCCTTTACTAATAAGAAGTACTCCTTAAATCCCATCCGCTCAATGACTCCTACTTCGTATCTAAGCCTATCCTCCTCTTCCTGTGTTAGCTCCCGTCCTAAACGCCTAAGTAAAGAATTCCTAACAAAACCATAAAAGTCGTCAACCTTATTAACAACAGGCAAGTCTAGATTACTTGTGATAGGTAATTCTACGTTACATCTATCTCTTACTTCAAGTGTATTTGTGAGTGCTTCAGGATGTTCTTGAAACAATCTAACGGAAGCCATTTCGTCATACCCTTTGATATAAAATTGGGGTAAGAGATTATTATTATCGTCTGCCAAACGCAGCCTTTCAGTAGTATCTACACTAGCATTTGTATTGATACCAATCATTACGTCGTGCGCTGTAGCATGCTCCTGATAGGCATAATGAGCATCGTTAGTAGCTATTACCTTTATCCCATACTTACTGCTGAAATCTAGAAGGGTCTTATTGACAATCTCCTGTCTTTTTATACCATGGTCAGAAAGCTCTATGTAATATCTATCACCAAATACTTCTAAAAACTCTAATATCTTCCTTTCAGCCATATCTATTTGGCCGTTCAGGATCAAGTTCGGTATCAATCCCTGCAAACATCCTGTGGTTACTATCAAACCCTCATTGTACTCTCTAAGGAGACGGAAATTGATTCTAGGCTTGTAGTAGAAACCTTCTAAATGTGCATAGTAAGAAAGTTTTAGCAGATTTTGATACCCCGTGTAGCTTTCAGCTAATACTGTTATATGATATCTTTTATTATCCTTAGTAAATTCCTCGCCATCAACGTAATAAAACTCGCATCCTAATATTGGTTTTACACCCTTAGATTTAGCTTTTATGTAGAATTCTATCAAACCCGACAGAGTGCCGTGGTCGGTAAGTGCAATAGCATTTTGTCCTAACTCTGCCACCCTTCCGACAATCTCGTCAATAGTAGCATAACCATCTAGAATGCTATAATCACTATGCACATGCAAGTGTACCATCATGTCGTAATCAAACGATTTATCTTATACAAGTCTGTCTCACCTTCCAGCTTCTCAAAATACATGATACTCTTACCAGTATGTCTTAAGTAATCTTCTAATTCTAATAAAAGCAAAAGCGTTAGTTTTAAGTCGTAAGTGGTTAATCGCAATTTATTTATAGTTTCTATGCCCAACTTATTACAGTGAACAATCCTATTATCTTTTCTTGCCCAGTAACCCTTACCCTTGTTTTTATATACTTCAAAATATTCGGATACTAAAAATAAACTATTTTTAACATTGTATAGGTATCTGCGTTCTGTGTCAGATACAAATAAACCTAGTTTTGTAGAGTAATGGTAGTTGATAAATTCATTTACCTTGACTAAGTTTGCCATATTGTTTGAAAATATCTCTTATGTTAGCGTATAAAACCTTACTGATTTTTATGCCTATTTTGCTATTCGTAGTTATGATTGGTATAAAACCAGACCATCTGCTACCGTCGTATAATCTAATCCCATATTTGGTCCATTGGCTAAACAAAGGCGATTGAAGGGGGAGTGTGTTAGACTGAAGCAGGATAGTGAGATTGTACAATGCTTGTCTTGCGTGTCCAGGCATTAGGACACCGTCAGGGAATAACGCCAAGAAGGTCAGAGAGGTCTTTTTGTCGGGATTAGTATAGTAGCTATTGCCTATTTTAGCTACCGGTATCATACCTCCCATAGTAACGTCATTTATCACTTCACGTAAAATATTCACAAACTCGTAGGGATTCATAATCAGGTAGTAGGTATGAGCGGTATTATACCACCCATGGGATTATCATTAGCATCGGCATCCGTATAGCCATACAGCCCAAGCCCTCTATACTGACCCTTCGGAGCAGTCTCACTACTAGACCCACCACCTTCCAGATAACTAATAATATCTTCAATAGACACATTGGAATTTCTCTTCAACCAAGTATAAGCCGCCGCCCTAAGAACCTTCATATTAGTATAAGCATTTATTTGTTCAAAACCTAATAACTTGCCCCATTGCATATTGACTTCTCTAGGTGTAATGTATCTATTAATAAGATTCCAAAATATGCCTCTAATTATGATATTGTTCATAAAATGATTATCTAACTCAGCGCTTATCTTGGCTATCTTGCTTTTTAGCACCATTAACTCCTTGGTATCCATTGTTATACGATTTTTATCTTCTTCCTTCTGTTCGCCTAAATTCCCCAAGCTTGACAGATTGGAACTTATCAATGCTAAAACTAAGATAGAATAAAACATATATATTATAGCAATAACGGCGGTATTCATAGTATAGTACTTAACCGAACGAGGCATAATAGATGCAACACTTTGAATAAACATTAGTTTCTTGGTACTATCATCTAAATGCTCCCTTTTACTTGATGAACTACCACCCTTTGGTACGCCATACTCCTCTATAATTTTATCGAACATCTTGCTAAACTTAATCTTTGACAGTACGTTTCGTGTGTCAGCAGAAAACATTTTTCTCGAATCCTCACTACTATACGACTCTTCAAACTGATAAACTACTAAATCTACGAAATCAATATAATACACGTAAGTGGAGACAGCTCCTTTGTTTTTATTAGAATCAAATATATTAACTAATAGTCCTACACCATTTTTCTCAAATATCATCGTAGATATTTCTATATTATCCCTAATCTGTTGTAGTGCTTGTTTGATATTTGGGTCAATGCCTTCTATGTTACTAGAAACCACATCATGTACTGAATGACCTTCTATTAGTCCATCTATAATCTGTTTATATGCAGGATAAGAACCTGACTTGTATTCTTCGCTCATTAAGTAGTTAACAAAACCCGCGACATGGCCTTCTAATGAGTTGTAATAAGGAGGATAAACACAATCCGTAAGGTGTAATACGTTGAAAGCGATTTTCAAACTATTGCTCTCAACACCACGTCTATAATATTCAACTGCACTTAGTATAATATCTTTAAGAAGTGTTCGCGCCCAGAATGCTCCTACTAAGGGTGCGGGGTCGTTACCGCCATGCAAGTTACGCGAATGACGCCTAATATGCTTTATCAACTGCATTAAACTAGGCCCTTTCTGAATATCTACACTCTTAGTCAAACTAGGGAAAAATGGAGCGCCACCACTGTAATTATCTGTTGAAGTAATCGTGAAAGGGTATCCATAATTGTCGGTCGCTGGCACCTCACCATCGTGTATCACACTTACAATGTTCTTACTCAATGTACCACCTTCTCGTTTGGCACTCAAAAAACTTATCGGATTAGCATAAATGCCCATATATAAAACACTTGAAATATGATTTAAGAGCGTAGCTATAGTTACATTACTTTTATCAGAACTATTAACCACTAAACTTCTCATGTCTTTTACTAGAAGATTGAAAATCTTGTCAAAACTGTCAGCCATATCTTTTAATTTCTCTGCAGCCATATCATAAAAGTCTAAACTGCCGCGATATTTTAACTTCGTTTTTTTAAACTCATTCATAAAATTAACTAATGACTGCATTGCTTTTTTCATCTCGTTGTCCATCTCGTGAGAAGCATTAGATTTATTTAAGTAACTATAAATCTTAGAAGCTAAATACTTTACGATATACTCAGTAACACTAGAAAATACAGGATTTTGACTAATTTTTACTTCATCGCCATCGTTAGTTTGGATAGACTCGTGCGCTTTTAGTGCCTTCATTATGACACCATGCAAAGAGCCAGATACGTCTATACTCAGGTAATCAGAAACTATTGTAGGGGTATTTTTGTAAGTCCGCTTATATATCTGTGTAGATGTAGGTATTACCTTAGTAACTTTGGTGAGTGGAGCTATCAATGCTGGTCTTTTATATATAGTGTCTATTACCATGACCTCCTCCTCAGGTGTTGCTCTGTATACTGAGTCAGCAGAAAAACTTCTATTTTTAAAAACGCTATCATGCACATGTTGTGCTAACAGTCTATACACTAGATCTAAAACGCCGCTGGATAGCCCAGCTAGCTCAAAAGCAGCTTGTACTAACAACCTCTCGCGTCCTCCTGTCCTGCCGCCCTCCTCAAGATATTCTACCATAACCTCATCGAACTTTCTCATAAGATCATCCTGGAATAGGCTAGGATCGTAATCATCATCCTCACCAGTCCAATCTCTATCTCTTTCTATATCATCACCTCCCTCTTTTGTCTCTTTGTCTTCTCTGTTCTTAAGTTTTCCCTGTATAATTTCTCTGAGCTTTTCTTTTACTATATTAGCTTCCTCCGCCTTCCTTTCTACTATACTTTTGTCTGATTCCGCTTCAGCTGCACTCTTAATTATTTGAGATATCAAAATTCCTCGGATTGTATTAGCTTCACTATCAATGTCCTCAGTCTCACCTATTTCTTTTAGCAACTCTTTTATCAATTCCTTTATAACACCGGTAGTTTCATCTATACCTGTACCCTGTATATTGGGCACCAAATCACCGATTCTTTCTATCAATTTTTCTACTTTCTCACTCAACTCACCGCCTCCTTGGCCACTTCCTCCTCCTGGGTCGCCTCCTTGGCCACGTCTTGGGTCGCCTCCTTGGCCACGTCTTGGGTCGCCTCCTTGGCCACTTCCTCCTCCTGGGTCGCCTCCAGGGCCACTTCCTCCTCCTGGGTCGCCTCCAGGGCCACTTCCTCGTGTTTCGTCGTCGTCA
>Ga0308418_1000571_pt1 | contig 20679 bp, 13 predicted proteins | sample HotsprSampleR4cd_FD_203517 | JGI IMG/M metagenome (GOLD analysis project Ga0308418, IMG submission 203517) | Hot spring phototrophic mat microbial communities from Mushroom Spring, Yellowstone National Park, Wyoming, United States - 20090729_R4cd ... | reverse complement strand
ATTCATTATTTTTTGTAAATCAAGTGTATTTTCTCCGCCTTTTAATTTTAAATTGTAATATCTTAAACAATAATCTTTGAATGCTTGATTGAACAACTGTATATTTAACTTATTATCGGTTATCCAAAATAAATAATCGGAATAATTGATAGTATTAATAAGTTGATTATGTGTTGATTTCAATTCTTGTAATAATTTTTCTTTTTCTTCATTTTGTTTTTTCAACAATTTATTCTCTTGAATTTTTAATTGTGTTTCAATTTCTAATTGTTGTTTTTTTAATTCTTCTGTTTTGTCTTGAACAATGAGTAAAGAAAGTGGTTGATTTTTTTCATCAAAAAACAATAATGATTTTACTTCTACAATCTTTTCTTTGTTTTTAAAATCTTTAACGTGATAGATAGTAGATGATAATTTTTTTTCAATATATACTTTCTTTATACGATTTATGGCTTTTTGTTTTTCTTTGTCAATATAGAGAAAGTTTAGTAGATTAAAATTGTAGTATTTTTTCTTATCAGATGTTCCAATGATTCTTTTTCCTTCTTTATTGACATACTTCAGTTTTCCATAATCGTGTAATAAAATACCAACAGGCAAATTTTCAAATATGTCATTAAATAGTTTTAATTGTGTTTTTATATTTTTTTCTTGTTCTTTTTGTTTCGTCAAATCTTTAATAAATACAAAATAATGGTCTTTATTTTTTGGGTGGATTAATTTTATTTCTTTGTTATTGCAAGTAATTTTGGTTTCGTGTTTTTTCTTATTGATATTATTATACAAAAGAGAATGTATTTCTTCTTTGTTTTTACTTGTAATGCACAAAATTTCTTTTGCTTTATTGTTGATAAAAACAATTTCTTTTTTATTTAAAATGAGAAAAGGAATGTCCTTAAAAACATTCTTAAATTCTTGTATGTTTATAGATTTATTCGGAATACTCATTTGAATTATTTTCTTTTTTCTTTTTTAATAACTCTTGATATTTTTTTGAATTTTCTAAAATGGTTTCGTATACTTTCAATGCATCTTCGTAAGTAGGAATGATAAGTTGTCCCATCCATTTTATTTCAATGTCATTTTCATAAGTAATATTAAGATAGTTGTGTCCTTCTTCATCAAAAAATTTCCACTCTCCATTTTTTACTCCACCTTGATAAGGACCAAACATCATCTTATTACCATTTTCATAATACCAATAATGAACACCATCAGGGTCGCCATTGATAAAGTTTCCTTTGAATCGTACTTTGCCTGAAGGCATATAGTATGAAATCCAAGTGCTATCGGGATTTCCATTGGTATATTTTCCAATTACTTTATAGTTAGGTAATTCATAAATCCACAAACCTTCTTTATTATCATCAATATACAAGCCCGCTGTTAGTATTTTTCCATCTTCTGTGTAGTCCTTAAATTCTCCATCTCTTTTACCTTTAATATAATTTTCTTCTCTTAAAATAGTTCCATTAGGATAATACCAAATCCATTGTCCATCGGGTTTTCCATTGGTGTATTTACCTTTTTGTTCTACTTTTCCGTCGGGATAATAATACGTCCATTCTCCTACTTTGACATTGTTTTTGTATTTTCCTTTTCCACGCAATTCTCCTGAATAATAATACTCATACCAAATTCCTTGACGATTTCTCAAACTATCAATAGGTCCTTTTTCTACAAGAACATTGTTTTCATAAACAAAAGCAGAATCGGGCAAGGGTTTATTTTTACACACTTGCTTTTTAATATAAACATCTGATGTATCATCTCTTGGAATAAGTGTAGAGTCGCATCTAAACACTTTAATATAATGATAATGTGTTCCAACAGGATAGCCCTTAACATAAGGTCCTTCGTATTTTAATGTGCCATCTTCATAATAATCTCTATACATATCCACAGATGCAAATTCTTTTGGGCTTTCAATTTTTTTTCCAAAAGAATATTTTTCTGCATTGACTAAATTACCTTTTTTATCGTATTCTTTGACATAACCATTAATTTTATTATCTCTATAATCTACTTCTTTTTTGACTTTGCCATCTGGATAAAATTCTTTCCACACACCTTGTTTTTGCCCTTTTTCGTCTTTTTGATTAATTTTTTCATATTTCAATAAAAAGCCATTTTGATATTCTCCAACAGCAATAATCACAGAGTCCTTGTCAAGTTCATAAAATACTCCATTGGCTTTTCCTTTTTGATAGGGAATGATTTTTTTTAATTGTCCTGTTGTATAGTAATAACAAGCCGTATCAACAGGAATATCGTTATTATATTTTTGTTTGAATATAACTACACCACTTGTATCGTATTCTTTGAGCCAACCATTTTTTTTATCTTGCTTGTATTCTATTGTTTTGACTAATTTTCCATCTGTATTATAAAATTTCCATATACTATCTAATAAAAAATTTTTTCTATTTCCTTCGTTTTTAATTTTTCCATTTTGATAATAATTTTTCCAATAACCATCGGGTTTTCCATCTCTTAAATAACCTTCAGAAGCAATTGTTCCATCAGGATATTTAAATTGAACAAAGCCATCTTTTTTTTGTGCAAAAACAAAGATATTAAGTAAAGAAATAATTACTATTAAACTCTTTTTCATCTGCAATTATTTTGATAATTCTAACATTCGCAGCAATGATTTTTTAGATTTTTCAATAAGTTCATTACTCATTATTATTTCGGGTTGTTCTTCTTTCAATGCTGAGTAAATTTTTTCAAGTGTATTTAATTTCATATAAGGACATTCGTTGCAAGCACAGGTATTATTAGGTGGTGCAGGTATAAATGTTTTATTAGGACAATGCTTTTGCATTTGATGTAAAATGCCTGTTTCGGTAGCTACAATAAATTTTTTAGCATCACTTGTTTTTACATAATTCAATAGAGCAGATGTACTTCCAATAAAATCAGCATAATTCAAAACATCTTCTTCACATTCAGGATGAGCAATGAGCAAGGCATCGGGATGTTGTGTTTTTAATTGTAATATCTTTTGTAATGAAAATTTTTCGTGTACTTCACACACACCATTCCACAAAATCATTTCTCTTCCTGTTTTTTTGATAATATATCTCCCTAAATTCTTATCAGGTGCAAAGATGATGGGCTTATCTTTTGGAATACTCTCAACGATTTTTACTGCATTACTACTGGTACAAATAATATCCGAAAGGGCTTTTACTTCGGCAGTGCAATTAATATAAGAAATCACAACAGCATCAGGATGTTGTTGAATAAATTCAGAAAATTTATCAGCGGGACAAGAGTCGGCTAATGAGCATCCAGCGTTCATATCAGGGATAATAACTTTTTTATTAGGATTTAAAATTTTGGCAGTTTCGGCCATAAAATGCACACCTGCAAACAAAATAACATCTGCATTTGTTTTTTGTGCGGCTTGTGCTAATTGCAAGCTATCTCCAATAAAATCGGCTATGTCTTGAATTTCTCCCATTTGATAATAATGGGCTAATATAACGGCATTCTTTTGCTTTTTCAGTTTTAAAATTTCATCTACCAAATCAATTTCTACATTCGTATTCATAAGTATATTTTTTTGAATTTTTAAGCTATAATAGTAATAATAGGTTGTTAGTAGTGTTCAAAAAATTTTTAAGTACTTCTTGTAAAATTGGTTATTAAAAATTCATCAACAAAAGTACGAAATAATATGCTTTGTAAAGTATTGAAAAATAAAAACATTTAAGGTAATAGTAGTTTACTAACAGAATTATTCACAAATTTTGTTATTAAAATATAAGGGTGATTTGGATTAATTTTGTGTTAATAAATTATTATTTAAAAAATAAAGAAAAGGATAAAAATATCTTGCATAAATAATATAAAGTTTTACAAGAAAAATAATTTTGAATTAAACAAAAGGAAATAATAAAATTTTAAGAGAATTTTTGAACAGGTTATGGGATGTTATCGTGGAAAAATTTTTGAAAATTTAAGTTAATTAGATACAATGAGTTATTGAATATTGCTTGAAAAGTATGAGATGAGATGTTTGAAATAATATAAATTTTTCTACAGGTAATTCTTTAAAAAGAATGAAAACAAATAATGATTGATTTTAATTAAGTTAGAATAATAAAAGTAAAAGTTTATTAATAAATTAACCAGAATCAATAAATTGAATAATAGTAGTATATCAAAATGCCCTGTTTACGCTTATTAGCCATCTAAACTGAAAATAATCTTTTTCTGCAAAAGGAAGTTTGTTTAAAAATAATGGTGCGTCAAAACGAATGGTAAAAGGTTTAACTTGTGTGATGGGTCCCCATTTGTAAATAGTAAGTGCAATACCTGCACCTGCATCTGCCATTATATCAGATGCTTTCATATACGAAGGCGAATAACCAACATCTATAACACCAATATCTACAAATAAGTAAGGTTGTAATTTCATTGCATTATTTAATTTTTTGATTTTCAAAAAAGAGAATAAACGAGTAAATTCTAATTCCGCATTGACAGAAGCACCTGATAAACCAGCAAACTTATAATCAATAAAATTTTGGTTCCATACATAAGGTAAAAGATAACCATTATATCCCCTTAAATTCAAGCCACCGCCATAAGAAAAATGATTAGTGGTAGGTCCTAATTTTGCCCAATCAGGTGGGATTATTCCCATTGAACGAGTAAATTTATTATCCATCATTTCTTCAGGATTAGCACCTGCTACATAGAGTGCAGATTCACCAGGGATATAATTACCAACACCAAATTGACCAAAAATTCTCGTGTGTAAATCAAACTTACCAATTTTTTGACGATGTATGTTTTGAAAACGAATATAAGAAAAATCATAATACATAGAGAACGCTGATGCACGAATATCCAAAGAAAATAATCCTGTGAAAGAAGGTCTTGTATAAGTGTGTTCAATGCCGGTATGAAAAGCCCCGTTGAATGCCTTAATTCTCCATAATGAAGGATTAAGTAAATAAATACTATCTCTGTGTTGATCTCTTATCATCCCCTTGTAATAAAGGTATATTCGTGTTTGTCTATTATTGAAGAATTTTTCAAATCCACGTGATGCTAATTTCAAACCATCAATGTGCCTAATGTCTGTAAAAAAATAAGTTTCTTTACCAAGAAAATTTAATCTTGTTTTATAGTTGAATAATAGAGAAAAGGGATAAAAACTATTTTTGGATATTGAACTATTTAAATAATTTTGAGCAAGACCTGTATTAAAGTAAAAACACACATCAATAATGTGTTTATATTTTAAATAATCTCCTGTAAGATTGACGCCAATTTTAATACCATCATAACCATTGTACCACAGAGCAGGAAAGAGTTTTAAATCATAACTTTTCCAGTTAATAGGTTTGTATACTTTCCAATCAAAATTAATATCTGTTGAAAAAGGATAAATGTTATTTGTCCAATCAACATCTGCAAGACGATACGATGGATCAATGATAACTTGTTTGATTTTATTAGATGGTCCGATATTTACAGTAGTAGTATAAAAAGGTTTTAATTTTGGTCCCCAACCTATCCATCTATTAAGTACTTGTGCTTGTGTGGGTTTAACAAACCAAGTATTTGGTATATGAAAGTGATGAGCAGAATCGTTTTTATCAATAATAGTAAAATCAATAGGCATTTGCATTTCACCTTTACGTTTGAATGTTATTTTATAGATACCATCGTCTATTTTTTTGACTTTACTAATTTTGTAATCAATTGTTTTTGTTGTTTCCAACCATTGATCAAAGAACCAGTTTAAATCTATTTTTGTGTATTCAATAATGGCTTCCCTAAAATCTTCAGGATAAGGGTGAGCAAATTTCCATTTATTAAAATAGTATTGCATTGCTTCATCAAAGAGTTTTCTACCAAGTACGTATTCAAGATTTTTGAGCATTGTGGCTGTTTTGAAATAAACTAAGCTATATCCACCGCCGTGTCTTATTCCGCCGTTAAAATCATCGCTATGAGTATTTAAGGGCATATCTAATTCTTGTATCACAACATAAGAATAATAAGGGTTGTACACAGATGCATCCATTTCTTTGAGTGGTTCAAAAGAAATTTTTTCATATTTATTTTGTGGCAAATAATTAAATGAAAAAGGTCCGTCAATTTGTTGATAAGTGTCTGCAGTATAAAATTGTGTAAAACCTTCATCCAAAAAAGCACGATAAGTTTCGTTACTTCCGACCATTCCAAAAAACCAATTGTGTGTCATTTCGTGAATGAGAAGGGTTCTATAAAAAGGATCAAAGCCACCATCCAGTGTTAGCATAGGATATTCCATTCCATCTTGGGCGTCAGCACAAATTATTTTTGGATAATGATAAGGTCCAATGTTTTTGCTATTTGTGGCAATGATTTTGGTCATATAATCGGTAGCATTCAACCAACCAGCGGCATGTGGTTCTTGAACTAATGCGATGCAACGAATACCATTGTATATTTTTTCATCAATGCGGTAAGTAGGATCAGCAGTATAAGCTACATCGTGAACATTAATAGCACTAAATTTCCAAGTTTTGTACTTACCAGATGGTTTAATAATTTCAGATGGTGGGGAATTAAATGGCTTGTTTTTGAAGTTAGACAAATCTAATTTTTGACGCAAATCTTTTGGTAATACTTCGTTTTCATTAATCATAATGCCTGTGCCATCTAAAATATAATGTTCGGGCAAACTTAATTCTACATAATAAGATCCAAAGTCGCCGTAAAATTCGTGGTCAAGGTGTTGTTGAGTGTCCCATTTCATTTTGTGATCATAAACGGCTAAGCGAGGATACCAATGCACAATATCATAATGTTTGTAGCCAAAAGATTCAAACATTTTCATTCTATTACGAATGGCTTCTTTATCAAAGTAAGTTTTGAAATGAATTTCTATTTGTAAGGAATCATTAGGTTTAAGTGGTATATCCAAGGGAACTCGCAAAATAGTACCATCTATTTCATAGTTTGTAACTTCCTTTTCGCTATAGATAGTATCGCAAATAACAGTGATTGTTTCTTTCATTGTATTATTATCGGATAGATTAATTTGAATAACGGAATCGCAATGAGAAGAGTACTTTCTTTTTATTTTAATTTGAAGAACTTGTGTGCCTAAATTTTTTTCTCTGTATTTACCATATTTTAAAGGGATGTGATTATTTTTATACAAATCCGATAAATAAGAATCTTTGCATTGAGCGTTGTTGTAGAGATGGAAAAACAATTCTTTTAATTGATCGGGCGAGTTGTTCCAATAAATTATTTCTTCTTTTCCAGTGATTATATCTGTGGTATCATTGAGAGTAGCATAGATATTGTAATGCACATCTTGTTGCCAATAGGCAGCGTGTGGCTTTCTATTTTTCCAATAGAGAGGATTGTTTTTACTTCTATATTGAAGATATTCTTGTTGAGAAAAACTGATGAAGTGAGATAGTATTGCTAAACTTAAGAATGTTTTTTTCATAATAAGAAATTTGAATTGTCTATGATTTATTTTTTGGATAAATTAGTTTTGCTCCAATTTTTATTATTTCTTCTTCTGAAAGACCAACGTGTCGGCTTGTTGAAGAACTGTTTTTATACTTTTTTACTAATATATTATACATTTTATTAGGATCAACTTCGTATACACGCAATAATTGTAATGAATTGTCTTTATGAAAAATGCTACAATAAATTTTTGTATTTCTTTCTTTGACTCTTTTTTTAAGATTCTCTTCATTTACTCTATCAAAAAGATTTTTGATATTTATTTTATTGGCTAATGTTTGAGCATTAGTAATGAAAAATATAATTTTATTTAATGTTTCAAAATACTCTTTTTTATCAATTGTTGAGGAAGGTTTCTTTTTATCCATAGATAGTTGAATTTACATTAAACAAACTTGACATTTCTTGTGATTCAAGTTTTTTTAATCGTTTGTTTGCTAATTCAATATAATTCGGATTTATTTCAAAACCAATAAAATTTCTATTTAATTTTTTGCACACTACTGCGGTTGTTCCTACGCCCATAAATGGGTCTAAAACAATATCGCCTTCATTAGAACTTGCTTTTACTATTCTTTCTATAAGTTTTTCAGGTTTTTGAATAGTATGTAATAAATTTCTGCTTACTAATTCTTTTGATTTATAGGTAAGTTGTTTAATATCTCCCCATACATCACCAGGATTTTTGCCTTTTTCATTAAATTTTGTTTTTCCATATTTTCCATTTTTAACCGAAGGCACTTTTTCGCATCTTAAACGATGTTCTAATTCAACTAATTGAGGCACTCTAATATCATCCAAATTAAATGTTTTTGCAGGACCTTTTGAAAAATAACAGATAAGGTCATAATTGTTTGTATAGTTTCTTCTACCTTGTGCTAATCTACTTGGTTGATACCAAACAATTTTACGGTTTAATTTTAAATAAGGCCTATAATCAATAACATCAATGCAATCGTCTTTTCCAAATAAATAAGCACTTCCACCGGGTTTAAGTATTCTTGAAAATATCTTAATAAGATTTAAATTAAATTCTTGTATATTAGATATTTTATCCCATTCATTTTCTGTAACTCCATAAGGACCATCACACACAATTAAATCAATACTATTATCTTCAATCTCTTCCAACAATTTCAAACTATCTCCTTGGTATATTTTGTTGTATATCATATAGAGTTTTTTATCTTTGTGCAAATTTACTTAAAAACTAAACTGCAGCAAAAATTAAATATAGTTGTGTTTGAAAAGGCGAATGATTATTTTAATACTGATCAATCTCTTTAATATCCAATGATAGCATACACTTAAAATGTTTTAATGGACATTGTTGGTATCCTAATTTACTACAAGGTCTGCACCAAAGATGATTATTTTGAATGATTTTACTTTTAGGATCGGGCATATAAGGATACATTCCAAATTCAGGAATGGTATTTCCCCACAATGAGTAAATTTTTTTATGAAATGCTGCAGCAATGTGCATTAATCCTGTGTCTGAACTAATTACAAATTCTGATTGTTTGATTAAATAAGCACTTTCATATAAGTTCAATTGCCCACAAAGATTAATAGCATTAGAGCATTCTTTCTCAATATCTGCTGTAAGTGTTTTATCAAGCGTATCGCCAAGTAGAACAATTTTTTTAGGTGATAAATGAATGCAGATTTCTTTGATTTTAAGATAAGGTATTCGCTTTGTGCCATAAGAACCGCCTGCCACAAGGGCTACAAAAGGTTTTTCAAAATTTTTTATAGCATCAGATACTTTATTTTCATCAATAAAAAAATCAAGACCCTTTAAATCGTTTTCAATGTGTAATTTTTTGGTGGCTTCAAAATATCTATCTACAATGTGTTTGTGAGGCAAGAGTTTTCTATCTTTAAATAAAACCACTAAAAATTTTTGGATATTTAATTTTGGAAAACTTGCACTTGGTCTATTCAATCCCCATCGTATCAAACGACTCTTGTAATTGTTTTGTAGGTCTACAATAAAATCAAATTTTTCTTTTGATAACTCTTTTATACTTTGTGAGACATTATGAAATAAATGAATTTTATTAATGTATGGAGAGGAAGCAATGACGGATACAAATTTTGGTTTGATAAGATAATGCACTTCGTATCCTTTGTTTTTCAAGGATCTTACAACGGGCGAAGTAAGAACTACATCACCAATAGAACTGAATCGTATGACTAAAATTTTTTGCATAATGATAGAAAGATATTTTATGTAATAATAAATCTTTTGTTTTTAATTGTTATCAATGCAATGTTTTTTACTTTAAATACAATTATACATCCACAATAATATCTACAATGACTTTATTGTTTTGAACTTTTTGTAATTGTTGTAAAATAATTTTTTTGAATTGTTGATAGGATTTATTGAGTGGAATTTTTAGTAAAATGTGTTGTAAATAGTAATTATTAATTTTTGAAACATAAGGGCGAATAGGACCTAATGCGTATTCACCAAAATAAGGAATCAAAAATTGAAATAATTGTTGTGCAGATTTATGACAAAGAGTTTCATCTTTACTTTTAATAACGATTTCACACAAACGACAAAATGGAGGATAAAGATATTTTTGTCTTTCTTTTAATACTTGATCGTAAAGTTTATCATAATCATTTTCTAAATACAATTGTAATACAGAATTTTCGGGATGAAATGTTTGTACTAATACTTCGCCGTCTTTGTCTAATCTACCTGCTCTTCCGCTGAGTTGATAAAGCAGTTGAAATGCTTTTTCGTAAGATCTAAACTCAGGAAAATATAAAAAACTATCAGCATTTAAAACGCCCACAAGTGTTACATTCTTAAAATCAAGTCCTTTTGTAATCATTTGTGTGCCTACTAAAATATCTATTTGTTGTTTTTCAAATTGTTCAATTATGTTTTTATGAGCAAATTTACTTCGTGTAGTGTCTTGATCCATACGATAAATGCTGTAATTTGGGAATAAACGTTGGAGTTCCTCTTCAATTTTTTCGGTGCCCCATCCTTTGTAATTAATTTGAGTAGAACCACAAGCAGGACATTGTTGGATAATATCATTCATCTCACCACAGTAGTGACAGAGTAATAAATTGTGTTGCTTATGATACACCAAACTTACATCACATTGTTTGCATTTTGCTACCCAACCGCATTGTGTGCATTGAATAAAAGGCACATATCCCCTTCTATTATGAAATAACAACACCTGTTCTTTTTTATTCAAACGATCTTTAATGGCTTCAAAAAGTGGTGGTGTAATCAAAGTTGTGTTTTGCATTTGATGATAATACTTGCGAATGTCTATCAACTTTCTATTTACTTTGGCTTTGCCATATTTCTCTTTCAATACCACTTTTCCATATTTACCAATATTGCTGTTATATAATGTTTCAATAGCAGGTGTGGCAGAACCTAATATAACTTTACTTTTTAATAAATGGGCTAAATAAATAGCCGCATCTCTTGCATTATAGTAAGGATGTTTTTGTCTTTGTTTGAATGATGAATCGTGTTCTTCATCAATGATTACTAAACCTAAATTTTGAAAAGGCAAAAAGAGTGCAGATCTTGGACCTAAAATAACATACGCTGCTTTTTCTTGATTTACAACATCGTTTTTTTCAAGAGAAAATCGTAATAATTTATTCCATACTTCTGTTCTTTCATTCTCTGAAAATTTAGAATGATACACATACACCTGATTTCCAAAAACTTTTTTTAAACGTTGGATAAGTTGTGTTGTTAATGCAATTTCAGGAACAAGATAGAGAGTTTGCTTGCCTTGTAGAATTTGTTCTTTAATGAGTTCAATGTAAATTTCGGTTTTTCCACTTCCTACTTCTCCATATAATAAACAAGTTTGTTTGTTTTTCCATTCTTCTTTGATAGTTTCAAATGCTTTTGCTTGAACGTCAGTTAATGTGTGTTTTATTTGATCTAATTTATCACTTTCTATGCGGCTTTCTTCCATTAAATGTTCTACTAAAACATTTTTGTCAATCAAAGCATTTACAGCGGCTGCTCCTACTCTTTCAGTTATTACAGATTTTCTTACAAATTCATTTGTTTTAGATAATTGTATAAATAACAAGAGTGCTTCTAATTGTTTAAATGCTTTTTTTTCTAATCGTTCTATTAGTTTATTTAACTCATCGTTGTTTTTGTAATTAGGATGTAACTTTAAATAAGCCACTAATTTAGGACGATATTTTTCTTCAAATTCTTCTGAAAAAAACACAATGCCTTTTTCTACAAGAGATTTAATTACTTTTGGAACAGATGATTTTGGGATAATTTTTTCTAACTCGTTGATTTTAATTTTTCTTTGATGTGCCAATAGGTCTACTACTTTTAATTCTTTTTCATTCAAAGTATCGTAAACATCTTTATCAATTGCAAAGTCAGGGTTAATTTGAATATTGGATATACTTTCAATTTTTAATCCCGAGGGCAATGCGGCATTCATTACGTCGCCCAACTTGCTCATATAGTATTCTGACAACCATTGCCAAAATTGAATTTGATATTCAAAGACACAAGGATATTCATCTAAGACGTATTCAATAGGTTTGGCTTTATATTCAGTAGGTGCTTGTTGGTGTATTTTAGCAATTACAGCAGAGTAAAATTTTTTAGAATGAAATTGAACAACCACTCTTTTTCCTACTGATATTTCAGAAGCCCATTCATCGGGCACTTCATAAGTATAGGTTGAAGAGACACTCAGAGGTAATATGACATCTACAAAATAAGCCACGAAGCAAAGATACATTGAAGGGATTAATGAAGCAAGTTGAATAGTAAAACGCTGAATATATTTACGTTTTTCTTTATTTTATTAAAATCAGTAAAATAATCTAAAGTGGCATTTGTTTCTGTTAGTTGTGAAATAAATTTCTCAAAGTCCTTCGGCATATTCTTTTATGTTTTTTTGATTTGTTATTAGTAATTCTTTTAGTGTTCCTCTCTTGTTACCGATTGCATTAATAAATCTTTTTGCATTTACTCTTTTTATAGGAAACTCTGAATACAAATTGTCAAAAAACAAATCGTTTGAGTTTGTATTAGTTAAATCTGAATTGCTCAAAATCCAAGCACATCCAAGGTCATCTAATTTTTTACAAAAATTTTTTAATCGTATTTGATCTTTATCTGTAAAATCAAACATTGTGTAAGATTGAAAACTGGAAGTTTTACTGATTGGTTTATAAGGTGGATCTAAATAAACAAAGGTATTTTCATCAACATAATCTAATGTGTTTTCAAAATCACCACAAAGGATTTTAACTTTTTTAAGATTAGCATTAACTGCAAGTATATTTTCTTTGTCGCATATTTTGGGATATTTATACTTTCCAATAGGAACATTAAACTCATTTTTGCTATTAACTCTATACAATCCATTAAAGCACGTCTTATTTAATAAAATAAACAAGGCCGCATGCGTTATTTTATCTTCTTTTCTTTGATTAAATAAATCTCTTTGCTTGTAATAATATTCTTTTTTTGCTTTCTCATTATTTTCTAACTCATAATATCTTTTTTGATATTTTTCAAGTATTGAAATTAATTCTTGCGGATTTTTCGCTATAACTTTGTAAACATTTATTAAATCTTCGTTTATATCATTTATGATTGCGGTTTTGATATTAGGAAAATTTTTCAACATCCAAAATAAAACAGCACCACTACCAACAAAAGGTTCTATGTAAGTAAAACTTGTTTTATGTAATTTTTTGGGCAGTAATTTTGCTATTTCATCAATAATTTGTGTTTTCCCTCCTGCCCATTTTAAAAATGGTTTAGCAGTAATTTTTGTCATCTCTTTGAAACTAATTTTTATTATGCAAATTTACACAAACATTTTTCTTGTTTCAAATACCTTAAAAATGTTGTAATATCTAATAATGCTTAACACTACAAAAACCATCAATCACATCTTACTCTTTAAACATATATCCTACTCCTCTTACAGACAAAAAATGTTTTGGCTGTTTGCTATTGTCTTCAAATAATTTACGATATTCTACTATGATGTTATCAATGGTTCTATAAGATGCTTCTTCCGCTTTTTCTCCCCATACAGCTTCTAATATCTCTTGGCGAGATACTATCTTATTTTTATTCATCAATAAATATCTTAATAAGTCCGCTTCTTTTGTTGATAATATCTTTTCTTTACCATCAGGAAGGCGAACAATATGTGTTTCAAAATGGACACTTCTTCCGTTGATTGTTATTTTATCTGTGAGATAAAATCGTTGAAGAATTTTTTTTACTCGTAATAATAATTCTTCTAAATCAAATGGCTTTGATAAATAATCATCTGCTCCTATTTTTAATCCAAAAATTCTATCTTCTCTATCGTTTCTAACAGTTAAGAAAAACACAGGAAATTTATCATCTACTGATTTTATTTTTTCACACAAGTCAAATCCATTTATTTTAGGCATACTCACATCAAGCAATGCTAAATGTAAATGAGGTTTTTTAGTTGTAAAAATTTTCCATGCTTCTTCACCGTCTTTTGCGGGATAAACATCATAACCTTCTTGTTGTAAATTAAACGCTATAATGTCTCTCAAATTATCCTCGTCATCTGCTACAAGAATGCCCAGTTTGTGTGTGTTTTGTGTTGACATTTAAGATTGGGTTTATTGATTAATTTAAAAAAGAATTTTTTGTTGTAACTTAATTTCCGCCCCAATTTTGTTTGTCTAAACTTCTATAATGAACGGCTTCTGCAACGTGATGTGCAAGAATGTTTTCTGAATTTTCTAAATCTGCGATGGTGCGAGCAACTTTCAATATCCTATCATAAGCACGAGCGGAGAGTTGTAATTTTTCCATTGCGTTTTTTAGTATTTTCATTCCTGTATCATCTAATACACAATACTTTTTGATTTCTTGACTTCGCATTTGTGCATTGCAGTATACAGAAGTAATTCCCTTAAATCGTTCGGTTTGTATATTTCGTGCTTTTATTACTCGTTCACGAATGGTTTTGCTGGATTCAGATGGAATATTGCGTGAAGCAAGTTCTTCAAAATTAACAGGCACTACTTCTACGTGCAAGTCAATTCTATCCATTAGAGGACCTGAAATTTTACTTAGATATTTTTGAACCATTGCGGGTGTACATACACATTCTTTTTCGGGATGGTTATAGTAGCCACAAGGACAAGGGTTCATACTGGCTACTAACATAAAACTGGCAGGGTATTGAACCGAAAATTTTGCTCTTGATATAGTAACTACTCTATCTTCTAAGGGTTGGCGAAGAACTTCTAAAACAGTACGTTTGAATTCTGGCAATTCATCTAAAAACAAAACGCCATTGTGAGCAAGAGATATTTCTCCAGGTTGTGGATTATTGCCTCCACCGACTAATGCGACATCGCTAATAGTATGATGGGGGCTACGAAAAGGTCTTTGGGTGATAAGCCCAATGTTTTTTCCAATTTTTCCTGCAACGCTGTGTATTTTGGTAGTTTCTAATGCTTCTTCTAATGTTAGTGGTGGAAGAATAGATGGCAAACGTTTGCTAATCATTGTTTTTCCTGCACCAGGCGGACCTATCAGAATAACATTGTGTCCGCCAGCAGCGGCTATTTCAAGTGCCCGCTTGATGTTTTGTTGTCCTTTGACATCCGCAAAGTCCAATTCATAATCATTGAGTTTCTTTAAAAACAATTCTTCGACATTTATTTTTAATGGTTCAATGAGATTTTCTCCATTAAGATGTTGAATGAGTTGAGATAGATGTTGAACAGGATACACTTCTAATCCATTGACAATGGCGGCTTCTTGGGCATTTTCAGCAGGAATAAAAAGTTTTTTAAATCCATCTTTTTGTGCTTTGATGGCAATGGGAAGCGTTCCTCTTATAGGTCTTAAAGTGCCATCCAGTGCCAATTCTCCCATTATCACGCTATCTTCAAGATGGTCTAAATGGATTTGTTCGGAGGCGGCTAAAATTCCTATGGCAATAGTAGTGTCGTAGGCAGACCCTTCTTTTCGTATATCTGCGGGTGCCATATTGATGGTGATTTGTTTGCCTGGCATTCGGTAATTGATGTTTTTTAATGCTGCTTGAATACGTTGTTGGCTTTCTTTTACAGCACTGTCAGGCAATCCAACTAAAAAGAAATTAATACCTTGTGTGATATTTGTTTCTACAATGATTTTTGTGGCTTCTATTCCATTAACAGCGTATCCATAAGTTTTGAACAACATTTCTCTTTATTTTTTGAGACAAATATGAAAAAAGTTTTACGAATTAAATAAACATAAATTCCTCTGTTTAAGTAAAACTTTTTTCATATTCGTGAGCACTTTGATAAAAAAGACAGATGGCGAACAAATGTGCTTAAAATATAAAAAATAAAAAAATACATTTGTTATTTAAGCACATTCGTGAGCACATTAGTTTAATAAAGAGAGAGGCGAACAAATATGAAAAAAGTTTTACAAATGAAATAAACATAAATTCCTCTGTTTAAGTAAAACTTTTTTCATATTCGTGAGCACTTTGATAAAAAAGACAGATGGCGAACAAATGTGCTTAAAATATAAAAAATAAAAAAATACATTTATTATTTAAGCACATTCGTGAGCACATTAGTTTAATAAAGAGAGAGGCGAACAAATATGAAAAAAGTTTTACGAATTAAATAAACATAAATTCCTCTGTTTAAGTAAAACTTTTTTCGTATTCGTGAGCACCTTGATAAAAAAGACAGATGGCGAACAAATGTGAAAAAAGTTTTACGAATGAAATAAATGAAAATGCTATCCAATTAGTTTTTTTGTAAATAAAAAACATTGCCAATTTTGATTTTTCAAAATAAACACACAAAATTTATATTCAATCAATTTTCATCACTTTAAATTCTATCCTTATACTTACATTTGCACAAAAAAATGATAGCACATAGTTCTTTATTAGAAAGTGTTTCAAAAGCATTTAATGATTTATTTCAGTTTATTCCTGAAAACATTCCTATTAGTTTTACTAAAAAAGAATTTAATGGGGATTATACAATCACGCTTTTTCAGTTTAGTAAAAACATAGGACAAAAGCCCGATGAAATTGGTAAAAAGTTAGGTCAATATCTAGTTGAAAAATATCCACATATCTTTTCTTATTATGAAGTAGTGAAGGGATTTTTGAACTTATCTGTTACAGACCAGTATCTTTTATCAAAATATCAAGCGGTTCAAAGTCAATGGGGAATTGTTAATCATCCATCGGGCAAGGAAATTCTAATTGAATACTCATCGCCAAACACCAATAAACCCTTGCATCTTGGACATATCAGAAATAATTTGATCGGGTGGTCAATGGCAGAAATTCTCAAAACACAAGGGCATAAAGTTATCAAAGCCAATCTTATTAATGATAGAGGTATTCATATATGTAAAAGTATGCTTGCGTGGAAGAAATGGGGAAATGGCGAAACACCTGAAAACACAGGTATAAAAGGCGATCATTTAGTAGGAAAGTATTATGTGTTATTTGGTAAACATTTTAAACAAGAAGTAGAAGCATTGATTCAACAAGGGTTAAGCAAAGAAGAAGCAGAAAAGCAAGCACCTATTTTACAAGAAGCACAACAATTATTAAGAGATTGGGAAGCAGGAAAGCCCGAAGTAATAGAATTATGGAAAATGATGAATAGTTGGGTATATCAAGGATTTGAAGCCACTTACAAAAGAATGGGTATAGATTTTGATAAGATTTATTATGAAAGCCAAACCTATTTACTCGGAAAAAACATCGTATTAGAGGGATTAGAAAAAGGCGTGTTTTACAAAGCCAATGATGGAGGTATACGCATTGATTTATCAAACGAAGGGTTGGATGAGAAAGTATTGCTGCGTTCGGATGGCACATCTGTTTATATTACACAAGATATTGGAACGGCAGTACAGAGATTTAGTGAATATCCAAATTTATCTCAACTTATTTATGTTGTGGGGAGTGAACAAGATTATCACTTTAAAGTGCTGTTTAAGATACTTGAAAAATTAGGTTATCCTCAAGCCAAAGAATGCTATCATTTATCGTATGGAATGGTAGAACTTCCTACAGGAAAAATGAAAAGCCGTGAAGGCACAGTCGTAGATGCAGATGATTTGATGGATGAAATGTATCAAACGGCTAAGCAAATTACAGAAGAATTAGGCAAAGTACACGAACTTCCTGAAGAAGAAAAAAAACGTTTGTATGAAATCATAGGAATGGGGGCATTGAAATACTTTATTTTGAAAATTGATCCAAAAAAGAAAATTCTATTTAATCCCCAAGAAAGCATTGATTTTGAAGGCCACACAGGACCTTTTATACAATATGTTTATGCAAGAATACAATCATTATTAAGAAAAGCAGAATATCAAGTTACCCAATTTGGTAATGTAGAAACTCTGAACATAGAAGAAAGAGAACTCATTAAACATTTATTAAATATCCCTGATGTATACAAAGAAGCCGCACAACAATACAATCCTGCCGTTATTGCTAATGATGTGTATGAGTTAGCAAAAAAATTTAATCGATTTTATCAAGAGCATCCTATTCTTAAAGAAATAAATGAACAACGTCGTTTGTTTAGATTACATCTTTCTTACACAACAGCACAAATGATTAAAGAAATGCTACAAAAATTAGGTATTGATGTACCTGATAGAATGTGATTTATCTGAATGATGAAATAATAATTAGAGTTTGGTGAAAAATAGATAGGGATTAAGTTACAATAATTTTTTTGTTGTTTTGAATCATCATTGTCCAAAATAACTGTTAATAAAAAAATAATTGATAATCAAATTTTATAGGTTTGAAAAACCACTCCCCCTCTTTTTTCACCTACGATTTTCATTGCTTCTATTGATTTTATATGATTTCAAAAAACATTTTGGGCAATAGTGGTTTTTAATCAAGACACAAAAACTTTTTTGTAATTTAGTGAAAAAGTTTCTAATCTTGCATTGCATTTTTAATTTCCTTGACTCCAACAAATAATAAAAAACTTTTGGCAATGAAGAAAAAAACAATTCTTATACAGACACGAGAGCCACCACGGCTCGACAGTTCTTAGCCCTTCTCGGCTAATAGTTTCGCATTGATTTTTCCGAAGTTATAAAACATCGGACAATAAATTTTTCAATTAACCATTTAAAATCAAATAATATGAAAACTATGAAAAACAAAAATCTATTTGGGGGAGCAGTTCTTTTAACAACTGCGATATTATTGATGCCTCCTGCTTCTTCTTCCGCTCAAACCATTGCAGGAGGAGAAGTTCATTCCCTTGCTCTCTGTAGCAATGGCACTGTGATGGCTTGGGGATACAATAGCCATGGGCAACTTGGAAATGGGAACAATATAGACAGCAATGTTCCCGTGCAGGTAAGTAATCTCACAGGAGTGATTGCCATTGCAGGAGGAGGAAGGCATTCCCTTGCCCTGAGAAATGACGGCACGGTCTGGGCTTGGGGAAGGAATGGCTCTGGTCAACTTGGAAATGGAACCAACACTGATAGCAATGTTCCCGTGCAGGTAAGTAATCTCACAGGAGTGATTGCCATTGCAGGAGGATTTGGTCATTCTCTTGCCCTGAAAAATGATGGCACGGTCTTGGCTTGGGGAGACAATTTGTATGGTGAACTTGGAAATGGAACCAATGCCGATAGCAATGTTCCCGTGCAGGTAAGTAATCTCACAGGAGTGATTGCCATTGCAGCAGGATATGGACATTCCCTTGCTTTGAAAAATGACGGCACGGTCTTGGCTTGGGGAGACAATTGGTGGGGGCAACTTGGAAATGGAACCAATGCCGATAGCAATGTTCCCGTGCAGGTAAGTAATCTCACAGGAGTGATTGCCATTGCAGGAGGACTTGGTCATTCTCTTGCCCTGAAAAATGACGGCACGGTCTTGGCTTGGGGAGACAATTTGTATGGTGAACTTGGAAATGGAACCAACACTAGCACTAATGTTCCCGTGCAGGTAAGTTCTCTCACAGGAGTGATTGCCATTGCAGGAGGATGGAATCATTCTCTTGCCTTGAAAAATGACGGCACGGTCTGGGCTTGGGGATACAATTGGTATGGTCAACTTGGAAATGGAACCAATGCCAATAGCAATGTTCCCGTGCAGGTAAGTTCTCTCACAGGAGTGATTGCCATTGCAGCAGGAGATTTTCATTCCCTTGCCCTGAAAAATGACGGCACGGTTTGGGCTTGGGGATACAATGTCTTTGGTCAACTTGGAAATGGAAACAACAACAATAGCAATGTTCCTGTGCAGACAATAGGGTTGTGTACAATACTAACGGCAGTCAATGAAATTACAGAACAAGAAGTTTTTTCTGTTTTTCCCAATCCCTTTTCATCCACCACCATCATACAGTCAGAAAAATTTTTACACAACGCAACTCTCACGGTTTACAATTCCTTCGGTCAGATAGTAAAAGAAATAAAAAACATCTCTGGTCAAACAATTACACTGCATCGAGACAATTTACCTGAAGGAATGTATTTCATTCGCTTGACAGAAGAAAATAGAACCATAGCGGTAGATAAATTGGTAATCATGGAATGACAAAAGCACTTGGACACTAAAAGCAAATTTGCCACTCAGCACGTCAAACTTAACCACAATAATTAGTTGAAAGTAGAAAGTGAAAAGTGGGAAGTAGTATAGCGCTACATCATTAAATTGAAAAAATTCCTTCTACTTTCAAACTTGTAACTTTTTACTTTATACTTTTGACTAATGTGTTCTTTGTTGTAAAATACAACCTTAGAATTAACGTATAACCTCTTTAAAACAATCCCTTCTTAAATTAAAATATCAAACAAACCATTATATTTGCCAACAAAAAAAGATGGAATATAACTTTAAAGAGTGTGAACAAATTGCTCGTGAAAAGTGGCAAAATCAAAATGTTTACAAAGTATACAATGATTTTAGTAAAAAGAAGTTTTATGTTTTAGATATGTTTCCCTATCCTTCGGGATCTGGCTTACATGTGGGGCATCCATTGGGTTATATAGCTTCTGATATTTATGCAAGATACAAAAGACATTGTGGATACAATGTTTTGCATCCTATGGGCTTTGATGCTTTTGGGTTGCCTGCTGAACAATACGCTATCCAAACAGGGCAGCAC
>Ga0308418_1000570_pt1 | contig 20715 bp, 19 predicted proteins | sample HotsprSampleR4cd_FD_203517 | JGI IMG/M metagenome (GOLD analysis project Ga0308418, IMG submission 203517) | Hot spring phototrophic mat microbial communities from Mushroom Spring, Yellowstone National Park, Wyoming, United States - 20090729_R4cd ... | reverse complement strand
TTCGGGAAAGAATCCGGAATTTTTTTTCAAATTCGGGATTTTCATTATGATGAATTTGCTTTTCAAAAATTTTTCCTTTTAATGTTAAGACCGCCTCGGCAGGGCTTCCTGAAAATCGTATGATTCCCTTGTGCAATACAATAACGGAACGACACAATTCGTCAATATCCTGAACAATATGCGTGGAAAACAAAATAATTTTTTTATCAGCCAGTTCAGCCAGAATGTTATGAAAACGGTTTCGTTCTGTAGGGTCAAGTCCGGCTGTGGGCTCGTCCACAATCAGAAAATCCGGGTCTCCAATCAATGCCTGTGCAATTCCGAATCGCTGCCTCATTCCGCCTGAAAAATCATATACATACCGCTTTCGGTGTTCATAAAGATTGACCGTGTTTAATAAATACTCAGCCAATTCTTTTCTACCCTTTGTAACGCCTTTTAACAGTGCAATATGCATCAGCAAATCCAGGGCACTCACTTTGGGATATACTCCAAAATCCTGAGGAAGATATCCTAATCGTTTTTTTATTTCTTCCGGTTGATGCGTTACGTCTTTGCCATCCATCAGAATGGTTCCGTAGTCCGGGGTAAGTAACCCGGCTAAAATTCTCATCAACGTGGATTTGCCGGCACCATTAGGTCCTAGCAATCCCGTAATCCCTGTTCCTACTTTTAGTGAAACATCGTTTAAGGCACGCACGCCTCCTGAAAAAGTTTTTGATAAATTAAAAACTTCCAAGTACATACTAATTCTTTAGAATTTTGGGAGCAAGTTTAAATAAAATATTTTAAAGAAAATCACTATTGTCCAAGATAATTGTTAATAAAAAATTAAAACATTGATTATTAATGAACCAAACTTTAAAATTTGATGGTTTGAAAAGGCGCTCCCCCCTCTTTTATCTCCGCTTTTCATTGCTACATTGATATTTTTCATAGAGTATCAAAAAACATTTTGGACAATAATGCTTGTTTATATGTTGTTTATTATTAATCACTGACAATTAGTTTTTTATCATTTAAACTTTAAATTCAATCGCACTCGTAATTCTTCTAATAATGGATTTTGATTGATTAATGCTGTATATCTTTTTTCTGTAATGTTTTGTACACATGAGTTATTAGAAATAGATGTATTTGTTTTTTTGTTATCTTCTTTTGGTATATTTGGATTAGTTTGTTCAGAAGTAGATTCAGCGTATTTGATAGAAGTGTCTTTTATTTCATCTTTAATGATATTTTCAGTGTATTCATTTTGTGGTAAAGAAGAAGATTGGGTTGGAAGTTCTGTTTTTACTAAAGATGTAGAGTTAGATATAATTTCTGATGTAGATGCAGAAGATGATGAAATTTCGGTTTGGGTTTTAAATTCTGTGTGTTTTAATTCATAATTGGTTTCTGATGTGTTTGTGTTTTGTTTGAAAGAAGAAATAGATGCTGTAGTTTTTACAATTACTTGATTTAATACTGGTCTTTCCGAAACTTTGACAACTTTGGTTTCTTTTGAAGAGGTAGAAACATTAGAATTTTGGGATGGAGAAGGTTCATTTAAGTTTTTTTTTTCAGCATCAGCAAGAGATTGTGAAAGATGGGCTATTTGTAACAAATGAATTTCTATATGCAATCGCTGATGCCGTGAAGAACGGAAGTTAATATCAGCTTTATTTAAGATACTTAATGCATTCAATAAAAAACGTTCATTACACTTTCTACTTTGTTGAAGAATGGCTTCTCTTGCAGAATCAGACATATCCATAAGGATAGTCGTTTGAGGATCTTTGGCTAACAATAAATATCTTAAATGATCAATAAGCCCTACTAATACATTTTGTGAATCAAAACCTTTTGTAAGAATAGAATCTAAAAGTAACAATATCTGTGTATGATCTTGATTCAAAAACGCTTCAGTGAGTTGAAAATAATAATCATAATCTAAAACGTGCAAATTTTCAATTACGGCTTGTTTGGTGATATTTCCTTGAGTAAACGCTGCCATTTGATCATAAATACTACAAGCATCACGCAAACCACCATCTGCTTTTTCTGCAATAATTCTCAATGCTTCTAACTCATATTGATGATTTTCTTTAACAGCAATTTTTTCAAGGTATCTTGTTATGTCTTCCGTTTTAATTCGGTTAAAATTAAATACTTGACAACGTGATAAAATGGTAGGCAAAACTTTGTTCTTTTCAGTGGTTGCTAAAATAAATTTCGCATAGGGAGGTGGCTCTTCTAATGTCTTTAAGAACGCATTGAATGCGGCAGTAGAAAGCATATGCACCTCATCAATGATATAAACTTTGTATTTTCCAAGTTGAGGCGGATATCTCACTTGATCTATCAATTGCCGAATGTCTTCAACAGAGTTATTAGAAGCAGCGTCTAATTCATAGATATTAAAGGAAGTATTACTATTAAATGCTTTACAAGAAGCACACTCATTGCATGCTTCACCATTAGGTTGCAAATTCAAACAATTAATGGTTTTTGCAAATACTCGGGCACAAGTTGTTTTTCCAACACCTCTTGGTCCAAAAAACAAATAGGCCTGTGCTATTTTTTGAGTAAGAATGGCGTTTTTGAGCGTATTTGTTACATGTTCTTGCCCTACAATGGTTTCAAAACTTTGAGGTCTGTACTTTCTTGCAGATACAATGTAAGTCGTATTATTTGAAGTATTTTCCATAGAATGATTAAAAGCAATTTTGGAAAACAAAGGTAAGGAATTTTATCTCCATAAGCTTAAAAGTTTAACTTTTGTAAAGAAAAGAATGGATAAACGTCAGAATCTTTATATTTTTCTCAATTGCAATTCTTATGAAGAATTTTTATTTTAATCGGTACTTTCAGAATAGAGAAACATACTGTTTATATCTCTATCAAAGACGTATATTCCCATTTTGTCATTTCCTATAAGTTTAAGTTTATCATTAATTTGTTTAGCCATTGCCTCTTCTTCTAATTGTTCATTAACATACCATTGCAAGAAATGATGTGTTGTAAAATCCTTTTCTTTCAGAGATAATTCAACTAATTTGTTGATTTCGTTAGTAACATATGCCTCGTGTTCTAAAATACTTTGAAAAACTTCTAATAAGTTCTTATATGTTTCTTTAGGTTGTTTAATGGCTGGAACTACAGCAACTCCATCTCTTTCATTTACAAATCTTATAAGTTTAAGCATATGCAAACGCTCTTCATCGGAATGTTTGTATAAAAATTGAGCAACACCATGATAACCTGTTTTTTCAGCCCAAGAAGCCATAGATAAATAAATGTGTGAGGATTCTGCTTCCAATGCAATTTGCTCATTTAATGCTTGATTGATATTTTTTTTCATAAATTTTTTTGGCAGCAAATTTACATTATATAATCTGTATAGAGATGAAAATTTTTACTATTTTTTTGATAGTATAAATATTTTGATGTTAATTTGCGAACTAAATTAAATTATTGTTTTATGAGTACAACCACTCAAGCCGCTCATGAAAGTATGTACGAAGCGGTATTGGCTCGCCTAAATGCAGCAGCCCAAATTATTAATTTACCAGAAAGTGTAACTGAAGTTTTAAGACACCCTCAAAAAGAAGTTAAAGTAAGTTTGCCAATTGTAATGGATAATGGCAAAATTCAGGTATTTGAGGGGTATAGAGTTATTCATAGTACACATTTAGGACCATCAAAGGGAGGTATTCGTTACGCTATGGATGTAAATGAAGATGAGGTAAGAGCATTGGCGGCATGGATGACGTTCAAATGTGCAGTAGCCGATTTGCCTTATGGTGGGGCAAAAGGAGGTATCAAGTGCAATCCTCGTCAAATGAGCGAGGGCGAATTAGAACGTTTATCTCGTGCCTATGCCAAAGCCATGAAAGATGTTTTTGGTGTTAATAAAGATATCCCTGCACCTGATATGGGTACCAGCGGACGAGAAATGGCTTGGATACTGGATGAATTTAATAAAGTGACTGGTGAAGATTCACCTGGTGTTATTACAGGAAAACCTGTTGGTTTGGGCGGATCTCTTGGAAGAGAGGCAGCCACAGGACGCGGTGTCATGGTAAATGCTCTTCAAGCAATGGCTAAACTTAACATCCAACCCGAATCTGCTACGGCTGTTGTTCAAGGATTTGGTAATGTGGGCTCACACGCGGCTCGTTTATTGGCAGAACAAGGAGTTAAGATAATAGCCATATCCGATGCTTCAGGTGGATATTATGACGAAAAAGGTATTGACATACAAGATGCATTAAGTTATATTGCAAAAAACAATAAATCATTAAAAGGATACAGCAAAGCTACTAGAATTACAAATGAAGAATTGTTAACCTTAAAATGTGATGTATTAGTACCTGCGGCTATTCAGAATGTTATATCAGAAAATATTGCTCAAAAAGTAAATTGCAAAATCATTGTAGAAGGTGCTAATGGACCAACTTATCCCGAAGCAGATCCTATTTTGAACAGTAAAGGAATCATTGTAGTGCCTGATATTTTAGCCAACAGTGGAGGCGTTACAGTTTCATATTTTGAGTGGGTTCAAAATAAAATAGGTTATTATTGGTCAGAAGAAGAAGTAAATCAAAAACACGATGAAAAAATGAAAACCGCTTTTGAAAAAGTATGGCAAAACGCCCAAAAATACAAAACCAGCATGCGTATTGCTGCATACATCACTGCTCTTGAAAAAATTCAACTGGGCATCAAAATGAAAGGGCATTTCTAAACACTAAAAAAATTAAACCATGACAGAAGTTCATTTAATAGACATTGATTACATTGAGCAAAATACAGAAGAGTTGCCATTTAAATACAAACCTGATGTTCCAAAATTAAAATTGTATGGCAACTTACTCATTGCTGAGACAGAAGAAGAAACAAAAGGGGTTCTGTTCTTAACCCAAAAACAATTGTACCAAATAGTCGGGGGAAAAGGTATAGAAATTGTTACAGACGAGGATAGATGGTATGTAAAACATCCTCTTAATAAAGAACAAATTAAACAAGTAGGATTAGTTACTATTAATGCTGAATTTATAGGTACGATTGGTGATGGTATAAAATGCTACGAAACAATTGAAGTTCAACAATAGTTGTTGTAAATAAAGATGAGATTTTTTAAGAAAGAAATGAGGGTAATACCTCGTTTCTTTCTTTTTTTAAATGCTTTTTAACCTGTATATTAATTTTTTCAACTCTACATATTGTATATTTGCCCATTATGAAAACATATCCACTATACTTAGCAGGCAAATTTGTAGATTCTCAAAACTATCTTTCTGTAATAAATCCTTTTTCTCAAGAACCCATTGGTCAAGTATCATTAGCCAATGAAGAAATTTTAAATACTGCCATTCAAAAAGCACACGATGCTTTGGCTAAAACACGACAACTTTCTTCTTATCAAAAATTTCAGATATTAAGTCAAATTGCATCAGAAATTGAAAAAAGAAAAGAAGAATTGGCTCAAACCATAGCATTAGAATCCGCAAAGCCCTACAAGTATGCCTTAGCAGAAGTTCTTAGGGCAATTCAAACCTTTACAATAGCAGCAGAAGAAAGCAAACGCATTCCTTACGAATACTTTGATTTAGATACCACTCCCGAACAATTACCAAGAGAAGCATTGGTAAAACGATTTCCTGTTGGTGTGATATTAGCCATTACGCCATTTAATTTTCCACTTAATTTAGTAGCCCATAAAATCGCTCCTGCGATTGCGGCAGGATGTCCTTTTATTTTAAAACCTGCTTCTGCTACTCCCATTACTGCCTTAAAGTTAGCCGAAATTATTCAAAACACTTCTTGGCCCAAAGAAGCCGCATCTGTTTTACCTACCTCATCCCATCTTATTGAAAAATATCTTACACATCCTCTTATTGCTAAAATATCTTTTACTGGATCACCTGATGTGGGTTGGAAAATCAAGTCCATTGCATCTTCTAAAAAAGTAACCCTTGAATTAGGTGGAAATGCAGCAACTATCATAACATCTTCTGCATCTATTGAAAACATTATAGACCATTGCTCTGCGGCTGCCTTTGCCTATAGCGGACAAATTTGTATTCATACACAACGTTTTTTTGTACATCCACAACATTTTCAAAAGTTTTCTGAACTATTAGTTCAAAAAGCCCAGACCTTGCATTTCGGCGATCCTCTTGATAAAACGACCGACATCTCCGTAATGATTGATGAAGCATCTGCTATTCGTACAGAACAATGGATTAATGAAGCCATTCAAGAAGGGGCACATTATCTTCTTAAAGGCAAAAGAGAAAAAAACTATCACTCCCCTACCATCCTAACAAACACCAATTCATCAATGAAAGTTCACTCCGAAGAAGTATTTGCCCCTGTAGTATGTATTGAAAAATACAATGGAGATATTCAAGATGCCGTAACCAAAGTAAATGATTCTAAATATGGATTGCAATGTGGTGTTTTTACAAATGATATAAAAGAATTGCAGTATTGTTTTGAGAATATAGAATGCGGGGCTGTCATACATAATGCAGCGTCTATTTTAAGATTAGATGCAATGCCTTATGGTGGAATAAAACAGAGTGGATTTGGTAGAGAAGGCGTAAAATATGCTATCCTTGAGATGACCGAATCAAAATTACTATTAAAAGAAAAATAAATTTACTATTCTCAGTCCTTTACTAATAAATTTTCAACCATTCTACCTAATAAAAATTATAAATCAAACTTTAGGGTAAAATTATTTGGATTAGGTTAAATTAAATGATTATATTTGCAACAAGTAAGCTTAATTTATAAAATTTCCACTATAAGGCATAGATAAAATAAACAGAATATTATGTCAGATCGCATAATTTCGGAATTAGATAAAAAAAATGAAGCAAAGAAAGAACTTGAAAAACTAATCTTTGATTATGAAGAAAATCGCGAACAATATTTTAAATCGGATTATGACGAAATCAGATTTCGTAATAACATCATAAATCGTTTTTTTAAGATATTAGGATGGGATATTGATAATACAGAGAATTTACCAGAGTATAATAGAGATGTAATTATTCATTATAAGCTTAAAGGGGAAAAATCTACTACCCGACCTGATTATGCCTTCGGTCTTTTAGCTGCGATAAAGCCACTTTTTTTTGTTGAGGCAAAAACTCCTGCAACAAAAATTAGAGATCATAAAGATTCTGCTCATCAAATTCGAAGATACGGAAAAACAGCAGGACTATTTGTTTCCATTCTCACAAATTTTGAAGAGTTTGCAGTGTATGATTGTACAACACCAATAAAATCTTCTGATAGTGCTTCCTATGCACGAAAGGAATATTTTACCTACAAAGAATATTTAAATAACTTTGACTTTTTTTGGGATACTTTTTCAAAAGAAGCTGTTAAAAAAGGAAAATTTGATAAATATATTCAAACAGAAACCCCCAAAAAAGGGATAGTTCAACCTGATAAAGGTTTTGTTGAAAAATTAAATAAATGGAGAAGAGAATTAGCAAAGAATATCGCTTTAAACAATAAATGGCTTTCTGAGGAAGATTTAAACTTTGCTGTTCAAATAATAATTGATAGAATAATATTCCTTAGATTTTGCGAAGATCGGGGCATAGAACCTTTTGAAAATTTAATAAACACTACAAAGAAAAAAAATATACACAAAAATCTACTTGAACTTTTTGACAATGCAGATAAAAAATATAACTCGGGTTTATTTGATTTTAAGAAAGACACTATTACCCCAAAAATTAAAATTGATGATAAAACATTAAAGAATATTATCGAAGAACTTTATCGCCCAAAAACAGAATACGAATTCGGAGTAATGCCAGTTGACATACTGGGTAATGCTTATGAACAATTTCTAGGAAATGTTATAAAAATTACACAAAATGGCAATGCTAGAATTATAGAAAAACCCGAAGTAAAAAAGTCAGGTGGAGTTTTTTACACCCCTCAATTTATTGTTGAGTATATTGTTGAAAATACAGTTGGTAAATTAATTCAAAATAAAACACCTGAACAAATAAGTAAAATAAAAATTATAGACCCGGCTTGCGGAAGTGGATCGTTTTTACTTGGCGCCTATACTTATTTACTTAAATATCACAATGAATACTATTGGGAAAAAGGATTGCATAAAGAAAAAAGAAAAAATTCTCCACTTACTCCCGATGGAAAATTGACGATTGCCGAGAAAAAAAGAATTTTATTAAATAATATCTATGGAGTAGATATAGACCCCAATGCTGTTGAAGTTACTAAATTAAGTTTATTGCTAAAAGCAATGGAAGGAGAAACCGAAGAAACTATTTACCAGCAATTAAAATTGTTTAATGAACAAGCACTGCCCGACCTTGATAACAACATAAAATGCGGAAATTCTCTCATAGGACCTGATTTCTTTATAGGATCTTTTGAACTTGAAAAAGAAGAAAGAAAATTAAAACCATTTGATTGGAAAGCAGCTTTTCCTAAAATTTTTCAAGATGGCGGATTTGATGCTGTGATAGGAAATCCCCCATGGGTTTCATTGAGTGGAAAATTTGGAAATGATATTTTGGATAAAGATGCCTTAAAATATTTAATTGCAAAATACAACGGGAATACTTACAGACCTAACCTTTATGAATATTTTATACATAAAGGGTTAGAACTTGTAAAACATAGGGGATATTTTTCTTTTATCGTTCCTGACCGCCTCGGTTTTAACGAACAGTTTATACCACTACGAAAAAAAATATTAGAAAATTATTGTGTTGAAGAATTGATCTACAAAGCAAAGTTTCCAAACATTGTTACTGATACTTTAATATTCAGAATCTTCAACCCAGCGAAAAAGAAAAAATCTTATGAAATCCTTGTTGGAGAGTTTGGAAAAGAATTGCAAGTAAAAAAATCTGACGACTACTTAGCCGATACAGAACATAAATTTACATATGAAAGTACTAACATTTTAGGAAAAGTTTTAGATAAAATTTTTAGTTTCAATAAATGTCAACCACTCGGAGGGCAACAAGGTATTCTAGAAAGCAAAACAGGTGTAATTTTGGATACATCTCTTGTTACTGAAAAAAAATCAAACCCAAAGCAGATAAAAATTTCAAAAGGTAGAAATGTTGAGCGATTTTATTTGAATGGTTGCTTTTATTGTGAATTTTCTAGTCGTTCAATAAAAGGCGGTACTAATGATATAAAGAAATTAGGCGTAAAAGAAAAAGTTTTGCTTCGTAAAACGGGCTACCCTATTTATGCCACTTACGACGATAGCGGTATTTTCCCTGAACAATCCCTATATTTTCTATTCAACAACAAAACACATCTTTCATTGAAATATATCACTGCTCTCATTAACTCAAAACTTTTTCAATTTTGTTATTGGCATCGCTTAGTTACCAATCGGGATAGCACCCCACAATTAAAGAAAGTAGATTTGGACAGATTTCCTGTTTTTATTGTAAACCTGAAAGACAATGAAGAAAAATCTATCCATGATGAAATTGTTCGTTTAGTAGATACACTTTTGGAATTAAATAAAGAACTTAGAAAAGCAAACCGTCCCGATGAAATAGATCGTTTGAAAAACAATATAACTTATTCTGAAAATCGCATCGATGAACTCATTTATAAACTTTATGGTTTAAATAAAAATGATATATCAATAATAGAAAAAAACTTACCATATGGACAATAATCATCCTAAAATTAAAGATTTAATAGACAATGAAGAAAAATATATTGAAGAACTAAAAAAAATGCCTGATAAAGTTTTGGCTCAAAAACTTGAAACTGTTCGCATCCAAAAACAATGGGCTTACGATCAAAAAAAATGGATAGAACTTAAAGTGCTTTGTATGTTTGAAGATATGATTATTACAGCCCGCATGTTGCGTTTAGAAGAAAATCCTGATAGCGAAGAATATGACGATCCAGTTGCTAAACCAAAGAGAGAGAAAAAAATCAAAGAAAAGAAAAAAACAAAAAAGGATGAGCAAATAATTGAAAGTAATCCGCAAGATGATTCTCAAAATAATTTGGAAAGCAAAAATAATAATTTTATACAACTTTCTTTGTTCGATTCTGGCTTAGATGAGTAAAATGATTTTAATAAATGTTATTTCAAAATCAAATAGCAGAACAATTTAATTTTAAATATTACAAGTAAAATATTATTACTAATGAATTTTATTCTTTCAAAAAACATTCAAAATCACATTGTGCAAAATATTGTCAACAAATATTTATATGAACTTACATTTTAGAAAATATGGTGAAGGACAAGCACTCATCATCCTTCACGGACTTTTTGGACAAAGTGATAATTGGAATACAATTGCTAAAAAATTAGCAGAAAATAATTTATCTGTTTATACTGTAGACCTCAGAAATCACGGACTTTCCCCACATAGTGATGAAATGAATTATCCGCTGATGGCTGAAGATGTAAAATCATTGATTGATAAAGAATACATTCAATCGCCTATTTTAATGGGACATAGTATGGGGGGAAAAGTGAGTATGTGGGTAGATTATTTGTTCCCCAATTTATTAAAAAAACTAATCGTTGTAGATATAGCCCCAAAAGCATATTTACCTGGTCATACCGATGTATTTAATGCCCTCAACGCCATTGATTTTAATGTTATCAAAACAAGAAAAGAAGCAGAGACAGTTTTAAAAAAACATCTCACCAATGAAGCAGTCGTTCAATTTTTATTGAAAAATATCTATTGGGAAACATCCGAAAAATTAAACTGGAGATTTAACTTGAAATCTATTCAAACTCATTATGAAGAGATATTAAAACCACTACCAACCTATTCTTCCCCTACAAATACTTTATTTATTCGTGGTGAAAAATCACCTTATATTACTAATGATGATTGGAAAGAAATCATTAAAATTTATCCAAATGCCCATTTAGTAACTATCCCCAATGCAGGACATTGGGTACACGCAGAACAACCCGCTTTATTTATAGATACTATTTTGAATTTTCTTAAGTATGATTAAAAACACCATTTATCCAAAATGTTTTTTGATACCGTATGAAAAATATAAATGATAGCAATGGTAAGCAGAGATGAAGAAAAGTAGGGGAAAGTACCTTTTCAAACCCTAAAATTTAAAAATTTAATTTATTGATAATCAAAGTTTTAATTTTTATTAACAATTTTGTCTTGGAAAATAGCGACTATTTCACTAAACTTGCACCCAAAACAATAACACTATGAAAAAGAAATTAATCATCTTGGGAAGTGCCATTTCTGTAATGGGTTATATGAATGCCCAAACTACACTCACTGCCTTAAAAACAAAAATGCAGGGAGCCACTAACACTATTCAAAATCAAAGAAATGGAAATTCTAATCAAATTAGTTCAACGGGGTATTATTTACCATCTGTTGAAGTTCATTATAAGTTTGATACCCTTGCAAACAATTGGGAAGCACCGCACGATTCTGTAACCATTTCTTACTATTCTGGTTGGCCTAATGAAGGAAAAGTAAAGGAAAAAATACATCATTCTTATGATAGTTTTACAAATTCTTGGGCCCCTCAAAACAAAGAGTATAATAATTACACTAATAATGGGTTATTAGTTGCAACGAGATACTACTATTATTCATCACCCAATTGGCAACCTAATTTTAGAGATTCAATAGTTTATAATTCTAACAACAAACGTATAGAAAGAATTTGGCAAGGTTGGGACAATGTTAGCAATAATTGGGGCAATATGACCGGTAAAGCCACTTACTCCTATAATTCAAATAACAAACTTATTGCCCAAGAGAATTTTCAATGGGATTGGATAACTAACACGCTTACACCATATTCTAAAACTACCTATTCATACAATGCTGCAATGCAACCAACCTTAGAATTGAGTATGAATTGGGACAATGCCACTTCTACATATACGAATAATTATCAATATGTCTATAAATATGATTCTAATGGAAAGATTAACCTTGCTTATTGGCTTTTCTATAATTCATCTTCAAATTCATGGGATACAACCACAAGAATAGCGAATATTACTTGGTACAAATGGTACGGCGCTGATATTGAAGATATTAACAGTAAAAATCTTATTAGTAACTATGAGTTCCAATTAAGAATAGGTTCCGGTTTTTATTTGCCTGTTTATAAAGGAAGTTTTGCTTATGATCCTATCGATGATAAAATAGTTACTGAAGACGAGTATTCGTGGGATGCTGGTACCAATTCTTGGAAAAAAGAAAATGGATCCCGGCAATATCAATATACAAGGGACCCATCGTATAATAATATGGTAACAGAATCTATTGAAAAAGATTGGTATAATCACCTAAATGCATACAGAAACTACTATAAAATATCTTACAGAAATCCCCAACATATGACTTCTGTGAAAAATTTTGATAATTCTATAAATGGGTATCTCATCTATCCTAATCCATCTTCTGACCAATTATACATCTCAATAAACAATATGCCTTCTAATGAAGAACTACAGGTTAAAATTTCTAACTTACAAGGTCAAGAAATTATCAATCAAAAGCTTTTGAATCATCAATCCTTAAATGTATCCGACTTGTCGAATGGTATCTATATTTTACAAATTCAAACTTCCAATGGTAAAAATGCTCAAACTAAATTTGTAAAAAATTAAGATTAATCTTTCACAACTATCCTTTGCTTCTCCTAAAAATCCCATCTTAAAGTGAAAGATGGGATTTTTTATTTTTGATGTAAAAAAATAATTACTTTTGCCGCCTTACTAATTATTAAAAATCATATAGTTATGGAAACAAAATGGACAAAGGCAGATATTGTTAATGAAATCGCTCAAAAAACTAAAATGCGTAATGATGATGTTCAACTCATCGTTGAAGAATTTATGAAAATCATTAACCGTGCTCTTACCAAAGGACAAAATGTATACCTCAGAGGTTTCGGTACTTTTTATTTGAAAAAAAGAGCACAAAAAATTGCTCGCAATGTAAAAGCCAATACCCCCGTAGTAGTGCCCGAACATTATATTCCTGCTTATAAGCCATCCAAACTTGTAGCAGAAAAAGTCAAAAAATTAAAAGTAACATCAAGTTCTTCTAAGAAATAATTCCAATGCCAGATATTAAAAAAATAAGTCCACTACAAGTTCTGATTATTCTTGTTTTCTTTTCAATCATTATTCTCTTACTTTTTTTGCCTAAAAGTAAATCAAAAGAAAAAGCAATAATTAATGTATCGCCTATAGATACTTCTTTAAGCATAGATCTCAATTTTTATGCACAACAAAAGAAAGATATTGACAGTGTTATTAAATTGTATCAAAACAAAAAACTTTCTATTGATGAAGTTATAAATATTTTTCAAAAACAAAGACAACCCGCTCTTGTAGCGTATTTTGAAGAATTAAAATATCTTCAATCGCCAATAGATACTACATGGTTTTATTTAGGAAAAAATTATTACAATGCATTAGGATTTATTTCCAATCCATCAGAAGCAGATCCTCTTATTGCATCTGCTGCCCGTTGTTTTAATAAAGCCATACTTTTGAATGATAAAAATACAAACGCTCGCATTATGTTGGCATCTTGCTATGTTCAGACCAACAATCCTATGCTGGGAGTAAAAATTTTAAAAGAAATTGAAAAAACAGATAGCAATAATGTACTTTTACAAACCCAATTGGCTGAATTTTCACTGCGTTCAAATCAATTAGACAAAGCCATTCAACGATATAAAAAAGCACTTCAATTGGATAGCACTAAAATAGAAATTTACGCATATCTTTCTGAAATTTATTTACAAAAAAAAGATACTTTGCAAAGTTTATATTTTCTTCGTAAATTTGCCGCCCGAATTTCTGACACAACCTTAAAAAATAGCATCAACCAGTACATTTCTTCAATTGAAAAACATAAAAAATAATTCTTAAATAATTAACTTAAAACCCAAAATTATGCCTTGCGGAAGAAAGAGAAAAAGACACAAAATGGCTACCCACAAGCGTAAAAAACGTTTAAGAAAAAATCGTCATAAGAAAAAAAATCGTTAATTCCATTATTATTTTCCCTGGCATATGTCCTTGGAAAATAATGCAAGTATTTTGTAAAATCTGCTTTCCATCAGAAAGTCATTCTTCTTCAGAAAAGAAGAATGCTTTTTATTTTTAAATTATTTAGCCATGGCTTATGAGTTAATTGTCAATTCAAATAAAGGAGAAATACTAATCGCATTACTTCAAGATAAAAAATTAGTTGAGTTACATAAAGAAAAATCAAATAATCAATTTTCAGTTGGAGATATTTATCTCGGAAAAGTAAGTCGGGTAATAAAGGGCTTAAATGCTGCCTTTGTAGACGTTGGATATGAAAAAGACGCTTTTTTGCATTACCTTGATTTAGGTCCTCAATTTCGGTCTTTATGCAAATATGTAGAAGATGTTAAAAAAGGCAGGCAAAACGATCCTAATTTAATGTACTTCAAAAATGAACCGGATATCAATAAAGACGGGAAAATTGATGAAGTAATAAAGCCCAATATGCCCATTCTTGTTCAAATTGCAAAAGAACCCATTAGTGCCAAAGGTCCAAGAATAACCTCTGAATTGTCTATTCCCGGTCGCTATTTAGTCCTCACACCTTTTAATGATAGACTAACCATCTCTTCCAAAATTAAAGATGAAGCAGAACGTGACCGTCTTATCAACTCTGTTAGAGAAATTAAACCCAAAAATTTTGGTGTTATCATTAGAACTGCTGCAGAAGGTAAATCCCTCTCTGAAATTGAAAATGATTTGAAAGATCTTTTTGGAAAATGGAAACACATTTTTCAAGAACTCAAAAATGCACAACCTCCACACAAAGTACTTGGTGAAGTAGATAGAGTAAATGCGCTTCTTCGTGATTTGTTAAATGAAGAATTTACAGCCATTTATGTCAATGACAAAAATCTCTTCAACGAAATATCACAATATGTTCAAACCATTGCACCTCACAAAAAAGATATTGTCAGATTTTATGATAGCAAATTACCTATCTTTGATGTTTTTGGAGTAGAAAAACAAATCAAATCTCTCTTTGGAAAAACAGTTTATTTAAAAAGTGGAGCATATTTAATTATAGAACATACCGAAGCCCTGCACGTATTTGATGTAAATAGTGGTAATAGAGTCAAGTCAAATGCTTCACAAGAAGAAAATGCTCTGGAAGTCAATCTGGAAGCCGCTGAAGAAATCGCTCGTCAATTAAGATTAAGAGATATGGGGGGCATTATTGTTATTGATTTTATTGATATGTACAATGCCGATAATCGTCAATTATTGTACAATCGCCTCAAAGAATTAATGAAAACAGACCGTGCTAAACACACCATTTTACCCCCGAGCAAATTTGGATTAGTTCAAATTACCCGTCAGCGACTTCGTCCCGAAGTAAATATAGAAGTATTAGAAGTTTGCCCCAGTTGTTCGGGCACAGGAAAAATTCAGCCCAGCGTATTATTTGTCGACCAAATAGAAAAAACATTGCACTATATCATCACAGATTTAAAAGAGAAAAACATTACAATCGCCGTTCATCCTTATATTGAAGCATATCTTACAAAAGGAATTTGGAACAAACTCAACCAATGGCGATGGAAATACAAACAATGGATTAAAATACTTCCAATGGATAGTTATGGATTTATGGAATACCGCTTTTTCAATCAAATAGGAGAGGAAATTATTGTTTAATTGATCTATTAATTGCGTGAGGTTAATGGCTAGTAACAAGTCAAAAGATAAAAACGAAAAGTTCCTTAGTGACTTGATAACTCACACACTTTCATTCCCCCTTTCTAATCAAGTGAGAGAGGAGGACAAAGGAAAGTATGTTCATCATATCCCCCTTCTCTTTTTCATTAAAAAAGAAGAAATAGGGAATGAAGTGACACAACCGCTTTGACTAATTCTAACAATAAATAGCCCTAAAAGACCGCCTTACCGTTTGGGGCAACTTCATATAAGTTCGTTTTTGACTAATTCTAACAATAAGTAACCCTAAAAGGGCGAAATACAATAACACTGGATGAAGATCTCTGATAAATCACAAAACTATTTCAAGACCTGAAAGAGCGATACTTTAAACTCGCAAATATTTTCAGAAAATTATTTTAAACAGAAAATATGAAACTTCCTTCAAAATTAAAAGTGATTAAGAAAAAAAATAAAAAGTCCATAGAACAACAAAAGGCAGAGAAAATCAAAAAATTTAATCCCAATGATGCTGCCCTTTTTGATGGGATATTTGGATTGCCTTTTAATGCAGAAGAAAGTGAAACCATTCTTATACCTGTTCCTTGGGAAGTAACTGTTAGTTATCATTCTGGCGCAGCCAAAGGACCGGAAGCCATCTTAAAAGCATCTTATCAAGTAGATTTATTTGATCCATTCCTTAATGATGCATGGAAATTCGGTATTTATCTTGATAGAATAAAAACTTCTTTTGTACAAAAAAACAAATCTTTTAGATCAAAAGCAGAACGTTACTTTAAACTGCTTGATAAAAAGACGGCACAAGCAGAAAAACAAAAAAAATCCTTATCCAAAGAAATAAATACGGCTTGCGAATGGATGAACAATCAAGTATATGCTTTATCTACAGCATATTTACATCAAAATAAATTAGTAGGTTTAATAGGCGGAGATCATTCTACCCCATTTGGATTTATTCAAGCATTATCGGATTATTATGGATCCTTTTCTATTCTACAAATAGATGCCCACGCCGATTTACGAAATAGTTATCAAGGATTTAAATATTCTCATGCCTCTATTATGTACAATGTGATAAATCAAATTCATACGCTTGAAAAACTCGTGCAAGTAGGCATTCGTGATTATTGTGAAGAAGAATATCAATTAATACAAACACATCCAAAAATAAAAACCTTTTTTGACAAAGACATAAAAAACACAATGTATAGAGGCGATTCGTGGGATAGAGTATGCAATAGAATAATTAAAGAGTTAGGTGACAAAGTGTATATTAGTTTTGATATTGATGGGTTAGACCCAAAATTATGTCCTAATACAGGAACGCCCGTAGCAGGTGGATTAGAGGCAGAACAGGTACTTTATTTATTCGAAAAAATTGCATTAAGCGGTAAGACCATTATTGGATTTGATTTAAATGAAGTAGCACCTGCCAAAGATAACGATTGGGATGCCAATGTCGCATCTCGTATTTTATACAGAATGATAAATATCGCACATAGAAGTCGTCAAAAAAATAAAACATAATAATTTTTATTAGATATTCGTTTAATACAAAAATAAATTCTTTTACTCATTGAAAAATCATTTTGTAAAAGCAAATAAAATTATACATATTTGCCCCACTTCAAAAACTAAACTAAAAACCCAAAAACTATGAGCAGAAAAAAAACATCAGGCGGCTTTTCATTTGCCGTAGCTTCATTAGCCATTGCCATTTGTATTGGAATCGGTATTTTTGTATACATATTTATTTTAGGAAATCCCAATAACTTTGATGCAGAAGGACACCCAAAACCAGGCAACATCTTAGGAATTATGTACAAAGGGGGCTTCATTGTACCTATTCTTATTGGAGTATTACTCACCGTGCTCACCTTTGCATTAGAAAGATTTATTACCATCCAAAAAGCATTAGGAAAAGAACCTGCTGATAAATTCATTGAAAAAATAAAAAAACTTTTAGCAGATCATAAATACGAAGAAATTTTAGAAGCATGCGACAAACAAGGCGGATCCTTAGCCAACGTCATTCACGAAGGTGTTTCTAAACTTATTTATGTAAAAAATGACAACAGAATGGATAAAGAAGCCAAAGTGGCCGCCATTCAAAAAGCCATTGAAGAGGCCATTGCATTAGAACTACCTATGCTCACCAAAAATATGGTGGTAATATCTACTTGTGCTTCTATTGGGGTGTTAGTCGGTCTTATCGGTACTGTATTTGGTATGATTAGAGCATTTGCCGCATTAGCCACCGCAGGAGCGCCCGATACTTCCGCATTAGCAACAGGTATCTCCGAAGCACTTGTGAATACTGCTATCGGTATTATGTCTTCTACACTAGCAATTATTTTCTACAACCTATTCAATAATAGAGTTGACCAACTAACTTATGCAATGGATGAAGCAGGATTCACAATTGTTCAAGAATTTCAATCTACAGAAGCAGGAGTAACTGCATAAGGTATTGTTTAATAGAATACCATTATCTATCAATTTTTTAGATAAAAAACTATGCCAAAAGTTAGTTTAAAAAAACCTTCCCCATCATTGGATATGACGCCAATGGTGGATTTGGCGTTTCTTTTGGTAACTTTCTTTATGCTTACGGCTTCTTTTAGAGAAGCAGAGCCCGTAGTGATAGATCCACCCGGCTCGCATTCTGATAAGTTGCTTCCTGAAAATTATATCCTTGTAAGTATAGATGCTTCAGGACGTCCTTTCTTTGGAATTTCTAATGCACAAGCCAAAGCCAAAACACTGGAGAGAATGTTGCAAAAATACAATGTGCAGTTGACCGAAAAACAAAAAAAAGAATTTATGAAACTCTCGGTATTTGGCGTAGATATTAAAGAACTTCCTCGCTATTTGGATATGACAGATGCCGAAAGACAAAAATACAAAACAGCCGGAGTACCAAACGATTCTCTTAATCCACAATTAAAAGAATGGATTTTGTATGCTGCTCAAGAAGCCAATGCTGTTTATTTAGAAGCCAAAGAAGCCGCTAAAAGAAAGAGACAGGATTTCAAAATGGAAAAACCAAGATATGCCATTAAAGCAGATCAAAAAACAAAATACATTTCTGTAAAAAAAGTGATAGACACTTTTACAGATATAAAAATTTATAGATTTAACCTAATTACCTCCTACGAAGGGGGATCTAAAAAAGAATAATCTATGGCTGAAATTGCAGAAGAAGGTGGTGGTGGACATAAGAAAGGCAAAAAAAGAGGAAAGAAACCGTCGGCCCGCATAGATATGACCCCAATGGTCGACTTAGCGTTCTTACTCCTAACGTTTTTTGTGCTTACATCTACTTTTAGTAAGCCCAAAACAATGGAAATTAATTATCCCGCTAAGCCCGAACCAACGGAAAATGTAAAACCACCCGAAGTAAAAAATGGTTTAACACTCATCCTTACCAAGGATAGAATTTTTTATTACAAAGGCGAATTTATCTTACCTAACGACCCTAAAGGAAGACCTGCTACTCAATTAGAAGAAACTGACTTTAGCATTAATGGATTACATAAATTATTAGTAGATTTAAACAAATCGGCTATTGAAGAAATTAAAGTTTTAGAAGAAAAAGCCAAGCGAAAAGAAATACAAGATACAACATTCAAACGCTTAGTAATGGAAGCAAAAGGAAAAAAAGAAGCGCTTACAGTTCTTATTAAAACCGATGATCAAGCCACTTACAAGAACTTTATTGATGTAGTAGACGAACTTAATTTAGCAATGGTAGGAAAATATGTGACTGTAGATATGATGCCCCAAGAATATGAACTATTAAAACAAAAATTAGGAAATCAATAAATAGTTTTTACGTATAATGATAAAAAGTACTTCAAAAAATGCCATACGCTATACCCATAAAACTTTATGAAGAACTTGAAAACGCCGTAGGACGCGATAAAGCAAGAATTATTGCCGAATCTCTGGAAGAATCTATTAAAAATACCTTCAAAGAAGAACAACTAAAAACAGAAATAAAAGTTAAAGAAGATTTAAAAAATGAATTGGTAACTAAATTAGAATTTGAGCTTAAAATCAATGCATTAGATCAAAAAATTGATCTTAAAACAGAGAACTTAAAGAAAGAGATTGAATTAGTCCGAAAAGAAATTGATTTGGTTCGAAAAGAAAACAGAATATTTTATGTCACAATTATATTCTTAATGATAATACTAAACCCAGAAGCAAGAGAATTTTTATTCAAATTATTTACTTTTTACAAATAAATAAAAAATAAATTAAATATGCTATCAGCAAATGATTGGTACAATGTAGTGGCGGATGTTCGAAATGAAATGGTATTTCAAGGTAGAAACAAAAATTATGGCGCCTACCAATTGCGTAAAGAATATACTCGAACACTTACTATTATTGTACTTTCTATGGTAGGAGCAGCGCTATTATCTTATGGAATCAAGGTCTTTATTGATAACTACCATCCAAAGGAAGAAGATTTAGTCAATACTAAAATAGACATTACTCAAATTGACCTTACCCCACCTCAGTTGGACAAAAATGAACCACCTCCACCACCTCCACCTCCTCCACCACCAGTGATGGAAACTATCAAGTTTGTGCCCCCTGTGATTAAAGAAGATGCAAACGAAGAAGAACCTCCTCCTCCACAAGAAAAAGTCAGTGAAACTAATGTAGGTACTCAAACCCAAGAAGGAAGCGGCGAAGAGGTTATTCAAGTCCCTGATGATGGAGGAAGTGGAAATGCCGTTATTGAAGAAAAAGCACCTGAAATTTTTACTATTGTTCAAGAAATGCCCGAGTTTCCAGGTGGTGCGGCTGAAATGATGAAGTATATTCAAAAAAACATAGTATATCCTCCATCTGCAAGAGAAGCCGGAATTAGCGGGAAATGCTTTTTAAGATTTGTAGTGAATGAAGATGGCAAAATATCTAATGTAGAGGTACTAAAAGGCGTTCCTGGTTGC
>Ga0308418_1000563_pt1 | contig 20926 bp, 12 predicted proteins | sample HotsprSampleR4cd_FD_203517 | JGI IMG/M metagenome (GOLD analysis project Ga0308418, IMG submission 203517) | Hot spring phototrophic mat microbial communities from Mushroom Spring, Yellowstone National Park, Wyoming, United States - 20090729_R4cd ... | reverse complement strand
ATTGAAAAATAAGATAGAAAAACATATAAACGGATAAAACAGATAAAAATGTAGTGGCACAAAGTGTCAAAATGTTTATATTTTATTGAAAATCAATAAATTAAAAATGACAAGTGTCAAACTCGGGTATTAGCAATGTTTCAATTCCACAGTGGTTCAATTAAAATTAAGCGTTCGCAAGAGGAGAGGAATAATTGCTATCAAGTTTCAATTCCACAGTGGTTCAATTAAAATGGAACACAAAAATGTAAATGTTGTTATCGTGTCGTCGTTTCAATTCCACAGTGGTTCAATTAAAATCCATCGCTTGTCTGCATTGCTATACAAGATACTTGAGTTTCAATTCCACAGTGGTTCAATTAAAATCTTCAAAGACCACAAAACAAAGACAAACAGTGAGTAGTTTCAATTCCACAGTGGTTCAATTAAAATCCGTTTGTAATGGAAATAAATTTACACCAATTACTATGTTTCAATTCCACAGTGGTTCAATTAAAATAATGAAAATAATAATAGATGAAAACATATTCAACAAAGTTTCAATTCCACAGTGGTTCAATTAAAATGAATTCATTGGCTTTGTAATAATGTTTTTATATTCGGTTTCAATTCCACAGTGGTTCAATTAAAATGTAATTGTCTGCATAGTGTTTGAATAACTGACATACTGGTTTCAATTCCACAGTGGTTCAATTAAAATCGAGGACTACTACAATGTATATGCATTGGGAGAATGTTTCAATTCCACAGTGGTTCAATTAAAATAATAAAACACATACTTGCTAATTGTCTTGAATTTATGTTTCAATTCCACAGTGGTTCAATTAAAATGCCGTTGTGAATAAACACATCACCATTTAAACCCGTGTTTCAATTCCACAGTGGTTCAATTAAAATTATCTCTCCCCGCAAATACATTTCATATATCCATTGGTTTCAATTCCACAGTGGTTCAATTAAAATCAAAAAATTACGCACAAAATCTCCTGCACTGATATCGTTTCAATTCCACAGTGGTTCAATTAAAATTATACACCACTTGACAATGTTAATCCCGTTTGTAAGTTTCAATTCCACAGTGGTTCAATTAAAATATTGTTATCAACTAAATAATTGTCTTTGATGTATTTGTTTCAATTCCACAGTGGTTCAATTAAAATTCGCAGTGTTTCTGCGTTAGATATGAAAAATTATATGTTTCAATTCCACAGTGGTTCAATTAAAATTTTAAGTTGATTATGTTTTTAGTTGTGGCTATTTTGTTTCAATTCCACAGTGGTTCAATTAAAATCTGTGAATTCTGTCGCCTCCTCCATCCAAATGCAGTTGTTTCAATTCCACAGTGGTTCAATTAAAATTCAATTATGAAACATTGTCTCAATGTAGTATCATCTGGTTTCAATTCCACAGTGGTTCAATTAAAATCAATATGCTTAATGAAGAGATAAAGAAAAAAATATCGGTTTCAATTCCACAGTGGTTCAATTAAAATGGATTGAAAGTAAGTATCATATAATTGTGTGCTTTGTTTCAATTCCACAGTGGTTCAATTAAAATTAGTATTTATCCTAATCTTTATTCTCACGATTGTGTTTCAATTCCACAGTGGTTCAATTAAAATACATATACATCTGCGAAGCCCGTATTTTCGGGCTTTCGTTTCAATTCCACAGTGGTTCAATTAAAATTTCTTTATTTATCTTATTTACACTATCTACTTCTTTTGTTTCAATTCCACAGTGGTTCAATTAAAATGGTAAAGTGGTAAAAGTGGCTGAAACACCTGTATTTACGTTTCAATTCCACAGTGGTTCAATTAAAATTCGGTCTTTTTAATTGCTTCCGTGCTTTCACCTTGGTTTCAATTCCACAGTGGTTCAATTAAAATAAAAGACAAGAGATAGACGAGCATTTGTTTAAATTATTGTTTCAATTCCACAGTGGTTCAATTAAAATAAACTAATTTTTCGGGCTCTATTTCAAATTTTGCATCGTTTCAATTCCACAGTGGTTCAATTAAAATGTCCAACTCAATATACTGCAAAGCCCCGATGTAATCGTTTCAATTCCACAGTGGTTCAATTAAAATGATGAAGTTCTTTATGTTTTTAATTTCTATGTCTACAAGTTTCAATTCCACAGTGGTTCAATTAAAATTATACATCTGCGAAGCCCGTATTTTCGGGCTTTCGTTTCAATTCCACAGTGGTTCAATTAAAATACACTTGCATTTACGCACAAAGCAGCAGTATCTTTGGTTTCAATTCCACAGTGGTTCAATTAAAATTAATGAAATCTCTTTCCTCATTTGTCTGTTTTTTCGCGTTTCAATTCCACAGTGGTTCAATTAAAATAATAATGCGGTCCAACAAGAGATATTCATTGCACATGTTTCAATTCCACAGTGGTTCAATTAAAATATACTGATGTTGGCGGCATTTTACTTTTGAATGAATAGTTTCAATTCCACAGTGGTTCAATTAAAATAAATTTTGAGCCACTAACCCCTATTTATAATGTAAATGTTTCAATTCCACAGTGGTTCAATTAAAATGTTCAACTCTCACAACCTTCTGCTCCCCTTTATTTTCGTTTCAATTCCACAGTGGTTCAATTAAAATTAAGTGTAATAAACAAGCCAACAATCGTGAGAATAGTTTCAATTCCACAGTGGTTCAATTAAAATATTAAAGCAATCACGCCAAGTATGGATGTCAGACACGTTTCAATTCCACAGTGGTTCAATTAAAATTAAGCATTCGCAAAGAATAAATTATTCTTTTCTGTCGCGTTTCAATTCCACAGTGGTTCAATTAAAATAGTCCAACTCAATATACTGCAAAGCCCCGATGTAATCGTTTCAATTCCACAGTGGTTCAATTAAAATAAAAATATGGATGAATTTATAAACAAAATAATAAAGTTTCAATTCCACAGTGGTTCAATTAAAATACATTGTCTCTATACATCACATCTAATACATCTTGTTGTTTCAATTCCACAGTGGTTCAATTAAAATGCTACACAAAAAACTAATTTTAGATCTTCTTTTTTTGTTTCAATTCCACAGTGGTTCAATTAAAATTTTTCCAGTCAAAAGAATAGGCGACTTTTTTTATTCTGTTTCAATTCCACAGTGGTTCAATTAAAATTTTTTAATTTTATTTACAAAAAAATAGAAAATATAGAGTTTCAATTCCACAGTGGTTCAATTAAAATATTGTATTAACAGTAGAAATTTTCTCAGAAAGTTGATCTATCTCTTGAATAACAGATGATAAATCTTTTCCTCTATTGTGATAGTACTTCAGGTTTTTGAGCATATTAAATACAGCCCCATCCACTATTTTTCGGGCTAATTCTAATCGCTTTTTCAAATTTAAATGAAATTTTGCTTGTTGAATTAAACTTTTTCCTGACAATAAATATTCTCTTGGCATAAAAGATCCTGTATAATTTTCATAGTAATCAAAAAAATGTATCAAAATCTGATTTTGGCCTAAAAAATTTAAAGCCGCACTATTTGTATCAAGTGAACCAAAGACATACAACTGATCTACATTTTCTATCGGTATAAATCTTACATCTTTTTCTTTTCCTCCTTCGTCTAATATGACAAACTTTAAAGTATTGTCTTTTCGGGATAATCTTCCAGGATTAAAAAGATAATAATTTTTTTTCATAATGTTTCATCATTATCAAACTCTGTAACCCAGCAAAAATCAAAATAACTACAATTTTTACATTTAGTTTTATTCAAGCGTGGAGGGCATTGTTCTGATGTAATAATTTTTTGAATGTTAGATATAATTTTGATGATTTCCTTTTCATCCTCTTCTGTAAGTATAATTTCTTCCTTTTTTCGAAGTTCAGGATAATCAATAATTCCTCTTACTCCATCAATACCACATTGTTTTAATAAGTAGATGTAGTACTTCACCTGCCAGATATGGGCTTCTTCTTTTTTATCTGACTTTTTTACCTCATGAATGATTTTGTTTTTATGATCATAATAATCAATAACACTTCCTGCAACTACAATTTCTTGAAATTTTTCTGGACGATTTGGATACGAATATTCGTGAATAAGTTTTCCTTCATAAACAAGTTCTGACTCATGTTCCATTACAATATTATTGCTAAATAGCCAAAGTTTTCTCTGACAAACAAAGTAATAGTTGATATGTGTAGCAGTGATTGTCATAATAGTCAAGTATCTTCATAAGACAAGTTATTATTGTCTACATTGATGCCCTCAGCATCATCATAATTTAATAATAGGATATAAATATTGCTACACCAACGATGTAGTTTTTCTTTTTTTGATTGATCAGTAATGTCGCTTTTATTTATCCAAGCATTTACGCTTTCTCCGATAGTATTCTTGAACTTGTAATAATAAGGAACCGACAGAACAAATTCAGACAGAATTTCTTTCTTAAACCGTGTATATGCTAACCTTTCTTCTGTATTAAATTCCTTTATTTTATTTTTGAAATCATTTTCTTTGTTTTGGGGGATGACATCAATATTTTGAATATCCCGGAAAAGCTTTTCTGCATCCTTTTTTCGTTCGGCCATTAAGCCGGCATCGAGCATAGAGAGAGTGGTTTCAAAAGTATAAAGATATTTTGAATTTTCTGGAAGGTTTTTATACAACTCTTCAACTAATTTATACTTTTCATATTCACTAACTTTTAGTTCAATTGAATTAGTAGATTTTTGATCTTCGTTCAATAGTTCAAGTTGATTATCATTTTTCTTTGATTTTTTTCCTTTCTTTTCATAAGTTTTTTCTTCTTCACTAAATCCTAATTTTTCGTGGAATGACTCTAAAAGTCGTAATCTTTTATTTTTATCTCTCTCTTGAATGTATTTATTTACAAGATCTTTCAATTGATTATTTTGTTCGTTTTGATCGAACTTGCCTTTATTATTCTCTCTATCATCTCTAACTTTCAATTGATTATTTTGTTCGTTTTGATCACTTTGGCTATTTTGAATACTTTTATTGAACAGTAATCCTAAAGTCACTATTATAAGTTCATCGTTATAAACCGTATTTCCCCCTGATTGAAAACCATTTTTAAATGTCCAAATGAATACATTGGGTTCGCTGCCGGTAAAATCTAAATTATTACTATTATCAAAAACATGCTCTTTTTTTGTTGATTTATTGATTACTTTTCCATCTTGATAAAAATATCTTCTGTTTACTCTTCCCATTCTTTGCACAAGAGCGTCCATTGGTGCGATTTCTGTAAAAAGCACATCAAAGTCCACATCCAGAGATGCTTCAACAACTTGGGTAGCAACTAAAATTTTTCCTTGTTTTTCACCATTTGGCTTGGGGTTGGAGAATTTTTCTATGAGAGCATTTTCTTTTTTACTTCTATCATTGTATGTAAATCTTGAATGGAATAGTTCAATGTCTAATGAATTGTCTGTATTCTTTAATTTTTTTAATTCTTGATAAATTTTTTGAGCAAACTTAATGGTATTGGCAATTACTAAAACACGCTTTCCATCATTGGCCTGATTTAAAATACTTGTTATAATGCTATCAGGAATAGTGTCAAAATCGGGTTTATTATCTTTCTCGTTATTTTTAATAAGTTCAACTTTAATGTTATGTTTAATAAATTTGTTAAGATTATTCTTGTTTTTATCGTAAAAGTTAATTTCTTCAAATTTTTCACTACCTACTATATTTTTTATTTTATCGATTTTTTCTTTTATAAAAGATGGTAAGGTGGCGGTCATTAAAAGGAATTTTCCGCCCATAATTGTTACCCATTCTAAAAATTTCACCACAATTGCTGCGGCTCTTGGGTCATAAGCTTGCACTTCGTCAATAACAAGGCGACCATTTGCAAAACAGACAAATATCCTTTCAAACCCCGGCGGTCGCAATCCGTAAGGAAAAAATTGATCGCCTGTTGAAACGATAGCGGGTAATGCTAATTGTTTTGCCAAATCATACGATTTAAAATTGTTTTGCTCTTCACCACCATCTTTCCATAAATACACATCTGCATCAGAGTGTAGTAGGCCAGTATTTTCTTCTCCAAAGATTGATTTTGCTCTTTCATAAATGGCATTTACAGCTGAACGTAATGGCAGAGTGTAGAAGAATTTTTCTCCATTGCTCCATAAGAAGGCAAATTCTGTTTTTCCAATACCCGTAGGAGCTACGAGAATAATGTTTTTATCAATATTGCCTTTTAGATTACTTTCCTGCCATAATGAGATGTCGTTATTTCCGCTTTTTGATTTTATATCTTGTTTAATTTTCTCTTTGATTTTCTCAAAATCTAATTGACTTGATCTTTCAGGATCAGTATAACAAATTTCCTCTCCGTCTTCTTCGCAATAAGAAGCAAAATGGTCGGCTCGTTGTAAGAGACCAGCAAGGAAAATTCGTTTCTTTTCATCTTCTTTTGACAATTCAAATCGAAGGGGCAACCAGTAATGTTGATAGGGAGGAATTGCATAGTTATAAATACAGATGTTTCTCAGAATACCATCTCTCATAGATTGGTTGAAACTAATGTAATCTTTATTTTCACTTAATTCTGCCTTCAAGTATTCTTGTAAATTATTTTTGTCATCATCTGATAATTGTTCAAAAAATTCTTTAAGTTCTAAATAAGGTTCAGAAATGATTTGTCCAAAACTATCGCGCCAATGGTGATAAGCAACAGCAGAATATATGAGTTTAATATCAGTTTCATCAATTTTATCCTGTTTGATTTTATCTTCATTTATCCAGAAGATAGAAAATAAACTGTGAGGAATGTCGTATAAAAGATGATTAATCGGATAAGAATTGTTTTTCAATTTAAGAATTTGAAATGCTGGCAATACTTTTCCTAAATCGTGAAAGACAATAGAAAGTCGGATAAGTTCGGGTAAGTTAGATAGCTTATCATTCCAAAGATTTTTATAACGTCCTATCAATTTTTCACCAATTTGAAAAACATCATATGTATGTTGTTTTAATGTGATGTTAGTTCCGTTTTTCTTAATTGATTTTGCAAGGATTTGAATGTTGTTGCTCATATTCATTCGTTTTAAGGTTAGCTAAAAAAACGGGTAATTGATGTTCTTTATCAAAATAAAATTCAAAATTTGTGAAAACTCCATCGGAAAGTTTAACTGGTAGGTAGTTAAAGATTCGCAATCCGTGTCTATTGTTAGTTTTTTCATAATCTTGTATATCCCAAAAAGTAGTGAGGCGATAATTAAGGCCGTTGTAATCTTGGTATAGTTCAGAGTTATTATCTAATGAATTTTTAAGATAGAGTTTTTGAGGGATCCAGAAAAAGTGTTTGTAATTCCCATCATAGCGTCCGCATTCTAAGTTTACAAAACTTATTTCTTCAATAATGAATATGTCTTCGGCTCTGCCTAAGTGAAGTGGTTCAAGTTTATTAATAGGATTTTTGAGGTTTAATTTGATGTAATCTAAGAATTCTTTTTCAGTATGATAAAAATGTAAATGTAAATGGTAATTATTTAATGTATCGACAGATGCTGGAGATTGTCCACCAAAATGTTCTATATGTCCTGCCCAGTAGCGATTTTCAGAATAACCAAAGCGTTTGTTATGTGCCTCTTTTGATATGTTTCTAAACCAATACATTTCGGTGATTTTATTTTCGAATTGGCCGGCTATAGAGATCTTTAAATCTTTAAGTAAGTTGTATAAACTTTTATCTTCAATCTCTTTAAATTGTTTTATGCTTCTATCGTGATTGTCTTTTATGGTTTTATTTCTGTTGTTAATTCCAAGAAGGTTGCATAAGAAACCAATGATTGTTGAATAAGGCGGAAGCGGGTATGTATGTCTTCTTTGGTAAGTAAAAGGGATGCGAAAATGTGCTGTTGGTAAAAAAAATCGGATGTATAAAACATTTTGTAAAGCACTTTCATTTTGCTGAGTTTGATTCTTTTGTTTGGTTTCATTCATAAGTATTAAAATTTAGAGAATTCAGTTAAAAAGAATTTTTTGATTTGGTTCCATTTAATTGGCTGAATCATTTTCAAATCTGGTTCATTGTCGGCATCAGCAAAGTAGGTCAGAGCTTTATGAATCACAAAAGGATTGTATTGACCGTATTTTTTTTGAAAAAGATCTATACAGACAGATGGAGGATAAATCAGATGTTGAAGAATAAAATAAGCATCAGTAAAATCTTTTTTACTTCCTCTATTGACAATAGCACTTATTTTCATACACAAGACATCTTCAAGATGTGCTAAATAGATATTGTCAAGGACTGTAGTAGGTTTTAAGAGTGGATAGGGGTAGTAGAAAAATGAAATCTTTGTATTCTCACAATTAATATGAATGGTATTTGATGATTGATATAATATGGTGCATTTTGCTAAATAATGTAAATGATGAATAAAGTCAAATTGCTTTTGAGTAAAAAAATCAAGATCTAATGATTGACGATGTTGTAAGTAATAAAAAACGGCCGTTCCTCCTGCCAGATAAAATTCTCCAAATTGAATAAATTTTATTACTTTATCAATAGCTAATTTATGTTGAGTCAAAAGTTTCATCAAGTTTGTAATAGATTTTCCAGAAATTAAATGATTCGTCAGTTAATAGTTTCTTTCCTTTTGTTTTAAGGAAATCCTTAATACAGGAAGAACCGACCATTTTTTCGAATGTTTTAAATTGTTGAGGGGTTCCGAGTTCAAGTATTCGGGCTATAACAAAAGGACTGGTAAGATGATACTTCAAAGAATTAGTATCATAGTCCCAGAAAAGATTTTGGATAATGGAAATGTCATTCTTTTTATGGTTCATTAGTTTGAGTGTTTTGTATACAATTTGACAATCCTGCTTCTTTAAGAAAGTTGTTCCACTCTTTAATTATTTTTATATTATCTCCTTCATCAATATTTACCTTTTCAGATCTTTGAATGTAAACTTTTTCAACCCAATCGTTATTCAAACCATCGTTAATACCGATGACTTGTATTTTTCCGTTAGAAACTTTTTGAATATCTATGTAAGGGTGGAAGATAGGTGAAGGAACTTTTACAGTAGCAGCTATGAACACAAGAGGGATGATGGTATTAGATTCGCCAGAAGATTGAGCATATAAGCCATTTTTGAGAACAGATAAAATATCGCATATGCGTTTTTGTTTTTCTTTATCATTTACAAGAAATTCAATTTTATAGAGATCATTACCAATCTTTTGGCAAATTAGTTTGTGGGAATTATCAATGGTGTATTCAATAATGTTTTCATTTTCTTGCTTTTGTGAGTATTTAATTTTTTTTCCATTTCCCCCAATTGAGATTTCAAGTTCATTATTATTTTGATCTTTGAAATTTTTTACTAACCACGTATCTTTTCCTAAAATATCTGTATCTATTGTAAAACCCACTTTGTAGTAAGATGCATGTTCTTCTTTATTATATGGATTAGGTTGAACATCTGTTTGCCCTTGTTCTCTATTTCTTTTGACTAAGTCGTGATTAGCATAAAAGGCCATATCTTGCTCATAAGGATACAAAGATATTGCTTTTGTTATTCCTACTGGTGCTTTTCTGGTGAAAGTTTCTTCGGTATACATATACCCAAAACAGTCCATTTCTTCATTATTAAGAATGTCGGATTGTGTAATATCAAATTGAATTACCTTTTTATCACCACTTCCAGAGGCAATAAGTTTAGCATCTTTTGACCAGTTTTTAGATTTAACTAATGTCTCAAACAAATAATGCCTAATGGCGTACTTACTTATGAAAGATCGTACTTCACCGTTGTAATTAAGTTTTTTGATAGCAGTGATGTTTCCTGCTATTTTTTCATCTCTATTAAGTGCATTACCATCAAAGATGATAGTAACGGTTAGGTGTTTGAATGAATTTTGGGCATTCATAGAATTGTTTTTTTCGGTAGTTTCCATAATTTATAGTTTTTAACCGGTTAATAAAAATATTTGTTTTTTATTCATTATTTTGATCTTGGTTTGATGCTTTTTCAGTAATTTTTGATAAGGCACTATTTAAAAAGGAGAATATCATCACTTTAAATTCACTATCAGAATAAATGGGCTTAAAGGGTTCAAGTAATTCCTTTGGAAAATTTTCCTTTGCTACAATGTATATTCTGGACAAAGTATAAAACACTTCTTCTCTTTTTCCATGTCTTGTTTGTTCTAATAATCGGAATATCAGGTTTTCAATTCCTTTTGTAACATCAGTTTTTTCTCCTTTTATTAAACTATAACCTTTTTTATTCAAATCTGAAATTAAATATGATATGTTTTTACCTTTAACCCCGTCTAGCAAATTTTCTATTGATGAAACATCTTGGCCTTTTGAGTCAATAATCTTATAAGCCCATTCAAGGAGGTGTTGATATTCTTTTAGCAAATCATTAATTTGATTGTGTAAATTTTTTAATTCTTCAAAAGGCACATTATCTTCCTTCAATTTGTTTCTTATAGAAGATTTGATATTTTCAAAATAATCTTTAATTTGATTTTCTTTTTTTTCCATAATTATTTATTTTTTAGTTTTTGTTCGATATGTACATAAAGTTCAAGTAATTTTTGAGCTGTTAGTAAAGGATTATCTCTGTTTTTTTGGAGAAAATAAGTTTTGTTTATTACTTCACTTACCTTACTTTTTCCTCCGGGATCATTATTTTTAGTTAGTCCCCAGCGCATTGTTTTGTATCCCAAATCTAAAAGTTTTTTATATTCTTGGTTTAGCACTATGTTAAGTACTTTGAATTCTCCAATATCTGAAAGTAATGAAGCAATTTTGCGGTCAGAGATAATTTGAACCACTTGATAGGGGAGAGAAAAGAATTGTATTTCATTTCCTTTTTTAGATACAATTTCGATATTCATAGAAGTCCATTGGCCGAGGGTGGTTTGAATTTTAGTAGCGTATTCTATGATGGTCATTGCAAGGATTTCTCTTTTACCTCGTGTTTCTTCTTTGGATTGAGATTGTAGAATTTCACGGGCGAATTTATTGAGATACCACATTGTTTCAAAAGAAGGAGCATTAATAAAGATTTCAGAATCATCGGAAAGAGAGGTGAGAGCAAGATGATGACACAATAAAATGAATTCACATTTAGGACAAACATAATTTGTAGAATTAAGATTCCAGTACATGTTAGAGAAACTTTTTTGCGAACCTAAAAGTATATTTCCAAATGCCTGATCTAAAAATGTCGCTTCTCCTTTTTTTATAGTGATTAGATTGTCACAAAAAGAACATTTAAAGGAATATAAGTTCTTTTTTCTACTCTCCGGTGATGAATTAGTTGGTGTAGATGAAAAAATTAAGTGATTAATTTTATTTTTAATACTATTTTCAGTTTGATTGCTATAATATGCATCTTTGTAGCCATAATAAATTTTTTTATTATTTTTTGATGAAGGAGTTAAAGAATTCCATTTTTCAAAAATTTGATCTACAGTCACAGAATTTAAATTTATTGACAAAAGGCCATTACCAAAATTAATTGAAAGATTTAAATCATAAATTACTCTAATCAACCCCACCACCCCCGCATTATATAACCAATTAGAAGGGTATAAATATATTACATTAGTTTTTTGTGTTGATTTTGTTGCAGATGTAGTTGTGGTCATACAAATTTTATTTTTATTAAACTATCAATTAATCACCTCCAGCATTCCAAATCCTTGGCTTCTTCTTACACCTATGCCTATATCATAAAAAAGTTGTAAAGCATCAGAAGGCGCTTCAATATCTAAAATCATTTTATTAGCAGTCATATTCTGCTTGTAATGGGATACGACTATTTTTTTGTATTCAGCTTCTTTGGATGGCAAATGAATTTCTATATTGGGTTCGTACTTCAAAAACTTACGGCAAAGTTCTATTAAATTAAACTTTAAAGCATCTTTAAAGTCACTTGAATTGGTAGGATTGTACTCCAAGTATTTAAGGTTATCATCTTCATTTTGTCCTTTTTTGTTAATTAAAAAGGGAGAAAGTGTTTTGAATTTTACTTTTGAATCATTGATTTTCCTTAATGGATGAAGGTATGCATGATTTAATTTAATAACAAAACTTTTGTATGAAAATTTATCTTTCTTTGCCTGTAAACTTCCATTATAGATTGCTGTAATCAGTTCCAAGTCGTTTGTCGAGATATTCAATATAGCTATATTCTTTGAAAGAAGTAAGTAAGAAGGATGCTCATTTGTTTTTTCAATACCTTGTAATTGAGGAAAAAAAACAGAAAATGTAAAAGGTTTATCTCTCTCAATTTTATTCTGATTATCTCCATAATAAAAAGTGAATAAATCACTATCTACTTGATTAATGCAATGCTTAATATAAGACATAAACATCCTTCGATATTCTATTGGAATCTTCACTGGAATGCTTGAATTTATTATTGAATTATCACCAATATTATTTATTTCAAGATTTAAAGAAAGACGCATAAAAATTTTTTACGAGCAAAAATAATGAAAATTCTATTTTACACTTTTAAAAAATCACTAATACCCCAAAATAAATATAAAAGAATAAAAAACTATTGATTTCAATGCTTTTTATCTTTGATTTTAAGGGTTTGAAAAAGCCCTTCCTCTCCTCTTCCTGATATTACCCCATCTTTATAATAAAAACTTACCTATACCTTAAATATTGAGGGATTGGATTGCTATAACTAATTTTCTTTTTTATTGCTCTCTGAAAGTCCCTTAATTATATGGAATTTTGCCACTCTCTCAAGCCATTTTATCTGTAATTTTCGTATACAAATTTTCATAACAATATAATTCTATGTAGGACAAGGAATAGCAAATAAAAAATTAAAAAAGATGGTGTAATTTCAGGGCTTCACCAGTAGCTATTTACCCTGCTAAATACAAATAAATTTGACACGGTGAACATTCGGCGAATTTTTATGAAACCCATAACTTAATTTTTTTCGAAAGCAAATTTTGGCTTTTTCACCAAACCCTAATTAGAATTTCCCAATAAAGTGACATGACCTGTATAAATATGCTCTTTCCCCGACAAATCTCTTACAACAATTTTATACACGTAAACATCGTTTTTTGCTTTATTCATTGTGCCTTTAATTTGTCCTCTCCATCCTTCCTCAAACTCTTCTGATACAAAAACTAATTCACCCCACCTATCGTAAATTTCCATTTTATATGGTGTGTTTAAAATTCCCAATCCCTTTGGTTGGAAAACATCATTCACTCCATTTCCATCTGGTGTAAAAGCATTTGGAATATATAACAAATAATCAGGATGAACCACAACCCTCTTTGTAATTCTATCTTCACAATTAGAATCATTAATAGCAACTAAGGTTATATCATACTCCCCTGCTTTTACATAAGTATGCACTGGATTAGCAAAAGTGGTGGCGTTATTAGGTTGGTCAGGAGCACCAAAATTCCATTGAAATTGAGATGCTCCAACACTTAAATTGGTACATATAAATGTTGGATCAAAAATAGTTGTTTCGTATTTATCTAGTTCAAAATCTGCAGTAGGTACAGGATGTACAGTAATGTAATTAGCAGCAAAAGTATCTATCACACAACCATACTGATTAGTTATAGTGAGTTTTACAGAATATGTTCCCGTAGATAAATACTCACTCGTAATTGACTTTCCACTGCCTGTCTCACCATTCCCAAAATTCCATACATAAGTATCATTATTTCTGTCTGAAATGGCTTGAAACCATACTTTTAAGGGCGGACATCCTTCTCTAAAATCACTTGTAAAGTACCCTTTTGGTAAAGGGTTAACATTCACTGTACTTATTGCTACTGCATCAGGAATAGAACAACCATCAGAAATTATAACGGTATAAGTATTAGGTTGAGAAGGATAAAAACCAATTACTGAAGTTGTTAATGTTGTCGCTCCATTTGTCCACGTGTAAGTATAAGGACCGCCATTTCCAGGAGAAGTGATAGAAGCCCAGATTTTAGTAGTATCATTATGACAAATTGTAGTACTCATTCCGCTTGCCAAAAGAGGTGGTAATACCACAATTTTAACTGTATCTGGTCCTATATTACAACCATTAGCGTCTGTAACACTTACTACAAATTGACTTGATTGGGTAAGAGGAATGGGATGAGGACCTCCGCCTACAAATATGGCAGGATTCCAAGTATAAATATAAGGCGGTGTTCCTCCATCAGGAATGGCTTGTACTGTACCATTTGTACCATAACAAATTGTATGAGTCGGAGTAACTTGTAAACTCAATGCGGGAGGTTGTGTAACATTAATAGTTGTATAAGTTTGGCATCCATTAGCATCAGTTAAAGTAACGGTATAAATTCCAGCAGGTACATTGTATATCGTAGCACTTCCGGGCCAATTACCTGGTTGCCAATTGATAGAAATAGGCGGCACACCATTTACAAAAGAGACAGAAGCCGATCCATTATTATTTCCATAACATAAAGGGGGCGTGAAACTTATATTTGTGATTAAAGGAGGTAATGGATTAGGGATAAAAATAGTATCCCAAACAATACAGTTATTGATGTCTTCTACAAAAACAGAATATGTCGTGCCCCCTGTTAATCCAAAAGCCACTGAATTTGTTTGTATTGGTACACTACTCCATGTATAAGTATAAGGTGGCATTCCACCGGATGCAGTTACAGTAGCACCCCCATTAGCATTTCCACAAAGTGCAGGATTAGATTGCAAATTCACAATTTGCAATGGAGGTGGCTCTATTACTTGAACTGTCTCACTAATTACACAAGACCTTGAATCACTGATAAGCACAGTATACACTCCTGCTGCTAAATTGTATTGTGTTTGACCATAATTATTATTAGGTAACCAAGTGTAGGTATAAGCACCTGTTCCACCTTGGGCAATTACAGAAACTGCACCATTGGTATATCCATTACAAGTAACACTTTGAACTTGTACCGCTGTGGCAGTGAATGCTGGTGGAAGGTTTATAACATAAGTGGTATTAGTAGTACATCCATTTATATCAGAAACATAAATAGTATACGAATTGCTTGGGACATTTAGATTGACTGAAGAATTGATTGCTGCCGGCGTTGAAGAATAAGTATAATTACCCATACCTCCCCCCGCACTAATATAGAGCGTATTGGAAGGTGCGCTTGCACAATTTGTTTGTGCAACCTGCAAACTCACCCCTGTAATACTAACAGGGCTTGATGGTTCTATGATTGAAACACTTCCTGTAATAGAACAATTATAGAAGTCCGTAATGCTTACTGTATAATTACCTGCTGGTAAATAATTTGCAGTAGATTGATTGGCAACAATATTTCCTGATGCATCATACCAATAATAGGTATAAAAGGGCGTACCTCCTTGAACAGTTGCACTTGCTACACCATCGTATCCACCTTTACAAGAAACTGTTTGTTGAATAGCCGTTGTTAAAGTTAATGGAGGCGGTTCTGTAATGTTTAGGCGAATTGTATCGTAACATTGGTTGGCATCATATACGTAAATTGTATAATTAGCAGGTGGAAGATTAGTAACAGTTGGACTATTAGCAGCAACACTATATCCTGTAGGAGCAAAGACATAAGTATAAGTTAAATTAGCGCCAGGAAAATACCCTACTCCACCATTAGTAAGTAACTTTACCATACCATCATTTGCTCCATTGCAAGTAACATTATTATAACTTAAAACGTGCGCCATTATTTGAGGTGGTCCATTGATAATGGCTGTTGCTTGAACAGTACAATTATTGACATCGGATATTTTAACTGTGTAAGTGATAGAAGGGTTGGGTTGGACAGTACCACAACCAAGACCAGTAGCAATAGAATTAGAACCTCCTGTTGGAAGCCACGTATAAGAATAAGGTCCATTACCGCCACTCACTGTTACAGTAGCACTTCCGTCCGTTCCATCATAGCAAGTTACAGATTTCGTTTGAATGGATGTAACACTTAAAGGAGCCGGTTGAGGGATATTTACAGTTTCAGAAAAAACGCATCCACCTGCATCTGAATAATAGACAGTATATGTTCCCGCAGAAACATTGCTCATAGAAGATGCATTTACATTTCCAGGCACCCATGTATATGAAAAAGGGGCTGTTCCACCCGTCAAATTTAATGTAGCACCTCCTGTTGCTGTACCATTACACAATACAGATTGAGAAGTAATGCTGGCGGAGGTAATATTAGATTGCTTAGTAATTGTAATTACCACAGTTCCATTATTGCCAGGACTTCCAGGTATTGCATTAGTAGATGCCCCACTTCCCCCTAATGCACCATTGGAAGGAAGTATAACACATCCTGAACCATTACAATAGTTACTTCCACCACCTCCACCACCAGCACCCTGTCCATTTACGCTATTATTACCACTTGTGCCTGCTGTTCCACCAAAGTAGCCGCCTCCACCACCGCCCCCACCTGTCCAATTTGTATTATTAGCATTGGTTCCGTTAGGAGTAGGTGCACCGCCACCTATTCCTCCACTAAATATGCTATTTGTAGTGCCATTCATACCACTGTTACCACCAGCGCCACCATAACCGTCAGCGGAACCGGTACAAGTTGATGCCCATCCGGCACCGCCACCACCACCGCCACCACCTGCCACTAATGACACATTTCCGTTAATGAGCACAGCAGAAGCACCTCCACCTCCGCCACCACTTGCAGAATGATTAGAGGAAGGTCCTCCATTTCCTCCAGAACCATATCCCCATCCACCATTACCACCGGGACTATTGAAGGCACCACCTCCACCGCCACCTCCCACATAAATTGTTAAATTATCCCCAGGAGAAACATTAAAAAAACCTTCAACGTATCCACCATTTCCACCAGAAGCATTAGAATTATCCACACTACAATCACTTCCACCACCACCACCTCCTGCACCCCATGCTTGAATTTTAATCTCGCATACTCCCGCTGGCACTACCCAATTTTGAATAGCACCAGTATAATTAAAAGTAAATGTAGTTTGAGAAAAAATAGATTGAACAACTATAAAAGGCACTAATATATTTGATATTTTTCTGATTTTCATAAAAGCTTAGTTTTGAAAATTATTTTTCTTCATTGGGCAAACAAGTTACGTGACCCACATATTCGTATTTATTACCCTTTAAATCTTGTGTATAAATTTTATAAACATAAACATCTTGTCTTGCAGAATTAGATTTATTTTTAATGCTTCCATCCCAACCAATGTATAAATTATTACTTTGGTAAACAAGTTCGCCCCATCGGTCATAAATCAACATTTTGTAGTTATTTTCATCTATTCCAACACCTTTTGGTAAAAATACATCATTTAATCCATCTCCATTAGGAGTAAACACATTCGGAATATAAAGATGATAAACGGGTTCAATTCTAATTCTTTTCATTATTACATCTCTACATCCATAAGAATTTTTCACCACTAAATAAACATCATAATCTCCGGCCATTTCATAAACGTGATAAGGATGTAATTCATAACTGATATTATTTAAACTATACATATCTCCAAAATTCCATTCATTAAAATCATTTCCTGTACTTAAATTAGAAAAATTCACAATAGGATCTTCAATAGTGGTTACAGAAGGCATTGGTTCAAAATCGGCTTTTGGTTGAGGGAAAACTTCAATATAATCTGGAACAATTGTATCTCTTCTGCATCCATATTGGTTAGTAATTTGAAGTCCGATTGTATAGGTGCCAACGCCTTCGTAAATTTGAATGATATTATTTCCAGTCAAGGTATTTCCATTTCCTAATGTCCAAATATATTGGTCGTTTGCACCATCAGATGTAGCATTAAATGTAACTTTTAAGGGCGGACATCCTTTTTGAAAATCGGATGTAAAATACCCATTTGGCTTTGGGAGAACATTCACCGTAAAAACTGCTACAGCATCTGGATTACTACACCCATCACTAATGGTAACTGAATAAGTAGCCGGATTATTATTAATATCTCCAACTATCACATTCGTTTTTGTTGTAACTCCATCAAACCATTGATAAGTATAGGGTCCATTGTTTCCAGGACTGGTAAAAATTGGTTCAAGAGTATAACTACTTTCAGCACAAATTGTGATATTTTCTCCTTTTGCTAATAGAGGTGGTTTTACAGTGATATTAATAACTTTTGTTTCGCTTTTACAACCATTTGTATCAACTGCAAAAACAGAGTATTGAGTAGTTGTTGTTAAAGTAACAATGTGTGGCCCACTTCCTATAAATTCGCTGTTAGTATCCCAAAAATACTGATAAGGTGAAGTGCCATTGAAGGCATTAGCAGAAAGAGTAGCAGTAGTTCCATAACAAATTACTTGATCAGGACTAACATTTAAGCCAATAGGTGGTGGTTGTGTAACGGTGATAGTGGTATAAGTAAGACATCCATAATAATCTTGTAAATAAACAGTATACGTTCCTGCCGATACAGAATAATTAATACTATCTTGATAACCATTAGCAGGAGGTTCCCATTGATAATAAAGTGGAGGTGTTCCATACTGATGAGTAACATAAGCAGTACCATCTTTTCCACCATAGCATAGAGGAGGCGTAAAAGATGTTGATGTAATTTGAGGAGGTTCAGGAGCGGGGACAAAGACAGTATCTCTATATACACAATTATTAGCATCGGTTATAGTAAGTGTATACATCTGATTTCCACTAAGTCCGGAGACACTGTATTGAGTTGTTCCATTACTCCATAAGTATTGATAGGGCTGAACTCCACCATTTACAATACTATAAATGATTCCATTATTTTGGTGACATCTATCTGGTGTAACATTAAATGTAAATGTAACTCGTTGAGGTTGGTTAATAGGTACATTTATTTGTTTAACGCAACCATTAGCGTCCGTTACAAGACAGGTATAAGTATTGTATGGAACGTTGTTTATGATATTGGTATTAGATACATTGGGCAACCAAGAATAATTGTAATTTCCAACGCCACCAATAGCTGTAACTGTAGCACTACCATCGGAACCATTATAACAAGTTACAGATTTTGTTTGATAAGAAAGTATAATAGGAGGTGGCTCAATAATTTGAAAAGTGGTTGTACCCACGCAATTATTACCATCATACACATTTACAGTATAATTTCCTGCGTGGAGGTAGTTAGCAAAATTGTTACTTCCTGCACCGCCTTGTGGTTGAAATTCAAAATATCCGTAAGTGCCGGTACCACCTGTGGCTGTAACCGTTGCACTTCCATCACTAAAATCAAAACAAGATACACTTTGTGTGACGACAGATGGAACAACCGGTGTAGGTTCTATGATTTGCACGGTATTAGTAGCTTTGCATCCATAAACATCAATCACGGTAGCGGTATAATTTCCAGGACCAAGACCACAATTAGTAGCATTCGTGGCACCATTTGACCAAGTATAAGTAAAGGGTGGATTGCCACCCGAAGGAATAGCTGTAGCACAACCATCATTGTAGCCGTGACACGTTATGCTTTGAGAATTTATAGATAAATTAAGAGGCGGAGATATATTAATAATTCGCACTTCTCCGTTTGCACCATTCGCGTTTTGACCACCACCAGCCCCTCCGTTACCGTTTAAAATGATACAATTTGAACCTGCACAATAGGAAGTTCCACCACCCCCTCCGCCTGTACCACCGCAAGGAGGAACTTGGCCACCAGAACCACCTAAATATCCACCCCCGCCGCCACCGGCACCGCTACTGTAATTAATTCCATTCATTCCATTTCCTCCATTTCCTGAACTCATTCCACCAGCTATACCTTCAAAGCCAGATTGTCCTCCGCCATTTGTCCCTCCTCCATTACCACCCTTACCACCGTGAGCTCCCCCCGAACTACCACAAGCTCCACCGCCGCCTCCGCCACCACCACCACCAGCAAGGATAGCTAAGGTACCATTGATTAACACAGCACTACCACCACCACCACCGCCACCACCCCCAGTACCCCTACTTGGGGGCGTTGGTGTTCCATCTCCGCCATTGCCTCCATTGGTATATCCCCAGCCGCCTGGACCTGCTCCACAGTTACCACTATAACACTTTGACCCTGCTTTTCCTCCTTGACCTACATAAATGGAAAGAACATCCCCTGCATTTACTGTGAATATTCCTTCTGTATAACCACCATCACCTCCGCGTCCTCCATCAAAATGACATCCGCCACAAGTACCTCCACCTCCTCCTGCACCTTTTACAATAATTTTAATTCTACAAACACCTGGCGGAACTACAAAATTTTGTGGTGTATTTCCCACATACTTAAATATCCAAGTTTGAGCAAATAATTCATTTATAAACAAAATTAAAACGACGATTTTAAGTAAAGTTGTTTTCATACATTAAATTTTGTTACAAAGGTAATAATATTAGATGTAATTACCAAATTTTTAAATCAATGAGAGTAACCATTCAATAAATAATTTACCCCATTCACTGAATGAAAAGCATTTTTGAAAAATAAATATCCAATTTTATCAGTAGTTTTATGCCTTCATTAGAATTTAAATGGCATCGGTAAAACAATTATTTGGTCAAACAGGAATATACGGGCTGGGAACTATCTTGCCACGATTTTTGAACTATCTATTAACGCCGCTTTATACTTATTTATTTTCAAACCCTGCTGACTATGGCATTAATGCGGAATTATACGCCTATATTTCTTTCTTCAATGTCTTATTTACTTACGGAATGGAAACGGCCTATTTTTATTTTGCTAATAAACATTCTGACCCACAAAAGGTATTCAATACTATTTACAGTTCTATCGTTTTGTCCACTTTTATTTTCTCTTTTTTGCTAATTTTGTTTTCAAAAGATATTACTCAAGCCCTTCATTATCACACTTCTATTTTTGTTTATTGGACAATAGGCATTTTAGCCACAGATGCTTTGCT
>Ga0308418_1000531_pt1 | contig 21616 bp, 23 predicted proteins | sample HotsprSampleR4cd_FD_203517 | JGI IMG/M metagenome (GOLD analysis project Ga0308418, IMG submission 203517) | Hot spring phototrophic mat microbial communities from Mushroom Spring, Yellowstone National Park, Wyoming, United States - 20090729_R4cd ... | reverse complement strand
TTTTCCAGTTTTGCCTTCATCTCCTCCCTTGTTTTTTCAAGCGTTTTTTTTATCTCCTCAATTTCAGATAATTTTTTTTGAACTGTTTTTTTCTCATTTTCCAACGCTTCTTCTTTTCTTTCAAGTTGTTGCTCTCTAAAAACCAACTGTTTTTCTAAACTCATCGCCTCACTTATTAATCTTCTTGCCTCTTCTTCGGCTTTGGCCAAAATCGATTTTGCTTTTTCTTCAATCTCAGCAATGATTTTTTTTGGTTGTTCACGATCAAAAACAAATCGACGAAAAATTTTTTGTAGCATAAATTTAAAATTTAAGTTTTGCTTGAGAAGAGATTAGAAAGATTCCAAAAAAAACCAACGATTATAATGATAACTGAAAGTGGTCATAAATTAAATTAAAAAATTCTAAACTTTCTAATCCTCTCAAGCAAACTTTTAAATATCTAATTCTATTTTACCTGATTCTTCCAATTTTTCAATAACTTTTTTAACCGTCTCAAAACTAAAACCGCGCCTTCCCAAAAAATCAAAGGCTTTTTTTAATCTTTTTCTCTTATCAATTAAAGCCCATCTTGGAAAGCGTTTTTTTAATAATAAAAAAGCTAGCTCTTCCTCATCTAATTGATTTTTTAAAAAATATTCATCGATTAAATCTTTATCCACTCCTTTTCTCAAAAGTTCTAAAGTCAAAACTTTTTTACTTTTGGGATTATTTTTTGAGTAAAAAGAGACATATTCTTCGATAAATTTTTTATCATCTAAAAGATCCATCTCTTTTAGTTTTTCGATTACTTTTTCAACATCGTTGGTTGAATAATGGGTGCTTTTTATTTTTTTAAGAAGATAATCATAGACTTCTTTTTCCGTCCGCGGTCGAAATTTTAAGAAAAATAAGGCTTTGTTGAAAAGAAACTGAAGATCATTTTTCATTGGTTTATATTAATTTTAATTAAATTTACAATCTATTGTCATTCCTTGCCCTCCGATTCGGAGGGCGAGCTTGATCAGGAATCTATATAATTACCTTTTTCCCTTTTTTAATCACTTTTAATATTACCAAATTAAAATCCTCTTGACTAACATATTAGTATTTGCTAATATTTTTTTATGAAGAAAAATTCCTATATTTTAAGAGCTTTTTCTTCTTTGGCAAGGATTAAACTTTTGCTTTGTTTAAAAGAGAAAGAAAAAAATGTCGGTGAGCTTATAAAAAATTGTGGCTTGTCGCAATCGGCTGTTTCCCAACACCTAAAAAAGCTTAAAAACTGGGGTCTTGTTTCTTGCCAAAAACAAGGAAAAGAAGTTTATTATAAGTTAAATAAAAAAAATGTCGCCGAAATTGCCGAAAAATTATTAGTTTTTTACAAAAGCTTATGAATAAAATAAAAAAAATCAAACTTTACGCCACAACCACCTGTCCATATTGTAAAATGGAGGCTTCCTGGCTTGATAGCCAAAAGATAAAATATGAGTATACTTTAGTTGATTTAAATCCCACTGCTGGTGAAGAAATAGTTCGAAAAACCGGCCAAATGGGAGTGCCCGTGACAGAAATTGTTTATGATAATGGTAAGAAAGAGTATATTGTCGGGTTTGATAAAGAAAGACTAAGTGAGATTTTGGGGATAAAAAACTAAAAATCAACCAAAACCTGCCCCATCCCCATCGTGGTTTTGATACCAGTGTCAAAAAATTCTATACTCCAGTGACTTTCTCTTTTACACTAAATTTTAAAGATTATATTTAACTATATTCTTTTTTTAAAATACATATTGCAAAAATGAAAAAAATATGGTATAATATATAAGTAATATAAATTAACATATTTATGCCTAAACAAAAATTTTCTTCAAAAAGAGAACGCTTTCTTAAAGTTGCTGAAGATCGCACCAATGCCGTTTTAGAAAAAATCCGCGTCTTAGGTAACTGCGCTAATCAAAGTTTATATGAATATAAAGAAGAAGAGGTGAATAAAATTTTTAGAGTAATTCAAGATTTTCTTAATGAAACTAAGTTAAAATTTAAAACAAAAAAGGGTAAAAAATTTTCTCTAATCTAATGAAAAATATTTTTTTCCAATTATTATCATTTAAAACAGAAGAAGAAGTCAGTTACTTTATTAATAATAACGAAATATTTAAAGACAGGGCAGATTGGAAAGTCTTAGGAAAAATAGAAAATAACAAAGGAACAATTGAATCACAAGGAAACAATCCAATAAAAGCTTTGGTAGAAAAAATAACTAACTCTATAGACGCTATTTTAATGAAGGAGTGTTATAAAAAAAACATAGATCCAAGATCTCAAACCGCTCCAAAAAGTGTTAAAGAAGCGCTAAAAAAATTTTTCAATATAGAAGACTCTTTTATTTCGTTAAGTAAAGACTCAATTGACAAATTAGCCTCACAGATTTATGTAGTCACTGAAAATTTCATAAACAAATCAGCTAATATTTATATAATTGACAAGGGAGAAGGTCAAAAGCCGGAAGATTTCGAAGAAACCTTTTTAAGTATGGGTGGAAATAAAAATGATATTTTCTTCACTCATGGCCGCTTTGGAATTGGAAGTTTTGGTGTCTTAGCTAATGCAGGAGAAAATGGATATCAGCTTATTTTATCTAGAAAATTTAATGGAGGAGATTGGGGATGGACAATTATTAGAAAATACCTCCCGGAAGGACATAAACACTCAAGATATGAGTTTTTTACCTTACATGGTAAAATTCCTACTTTTGAAGAAAAAGATTTAACTGAAAATATAAAAAAAATAATTAGATATGAACATTTTGATTTAAAAAATTTTGACCATGGCACTCTTATAAAACTTTATAATTATGCTCTACCAAAAATTAGTGATATAGATAGAGATTTAAGTCGGTCTTTAGATAGATATTTATGTGAACCATCATTGCCTTATCGAATTTTGAATCTTTCTGAAAAGACAAAGGAATCTCATGTCGGTCCAGGAAAAGAACAAAAAGGTAATTTAAATAGACTTAAAGAATGGAAAAATAAAAAATGGGTAGAAGATCATATTATTTATGCAGATCTACCCTACTTAAGTAGAACAAAAATTTATATTTTTCTAGGAATAAAGAGAGATGAGAGAAGTCGAAGCATAATAGAAACAGAAAAAGTAACAACAAAAGACGCTAGTATATTCTTTATTTTTAATGGTCAGGCTCATGGTGAAATTGATAGGTATTTTTTAGAAGATGATGTTTCTTTAAACTATATTCATAAAGATTTAGCAGTATACATTGACTGTTCCCATTTAAAACCAGAAATTATTGATAAAATTTTTTCTCCAACCAGAGAACAAGCCAGAAGCAATCCTGCTTTTGACGAAATTAAAAACGAGTTAATTAACATTTTTAGAAAAACTTCTTGGTTTAAAGAAAAAGACGAACAAAGAAAAGGAGAAATTATTACAAGAAAAATAAGTGAAAATAAAGGTTTAGATAAAATTATCGAAGATATTGTTCTTAATAGCAAATTAATAAAAAAAATAATTACAGGCACTAAAAATATTTTAGATCCTTTTCAGCGAGGAAATTCTAATAATGAGAACGAGTTTAAAGGAAAGCCTATACCAACTTATTTAAACTGCCTAGATAAAGAAATTAAAAATAGAGGACTAAAAGAAATTCCAATCAATACTTTTGTAAAAATAATTTTTGAAACCGATGCCGAGAATGGTTATTTTGAAAATAATCGTGGTCAATTAGTCTTCAAAAGTGAAAAAAACCTTGTTTATTTAAAACATTATTCTCTAATCGATGGAAAATTAACTTTATTTCTAGAAGTTAAAGATAAAAATTTTTCTTTAATTAATTCAATTGACGAAGTAAATATAGAAGTTACAAGACCATTTGACAATTTGTTAAATCCTAACAATACATCTTTATCTTATAAATTTAATGTAAAAATTTCGCCGTTTAAAGCGCCAGAAAATAAACCACCGGGGGAGAAAAAAAATCCCTCTTTAAATAAAATACAGTATCCTCCACTTGGTTTGTTAGATAAAGAACAAATGGAAGACGAAGAAAATCTTTGCAAAATAGAAGTAATTAAAGATAACGATAATAAACACATTCTAAAAAAAATTTGGGTTAATCGAGACTATCCTGTATTTAAAAATTTCATTTACATAAACAATATCAAAGAGAAAACAAAGATTAAATGGGAAAAAATATTTTATACATCAGTATGGCTAACTACTATTCTTTTATTTAAACAACAAGTAGAGAAAAATGAATATAAAAAAGAAAAACTGTATGAAATTTTAAATTCTTTGGGTGAGGTTTTAATTCATAATCTCTTTACTCTAAAAGAGAAATATTTTCTTGAAAGAGAAGAATAAATCAATTTTTTTAGCAAAGATAATTCAAATATAATCCCCTTGCCTTTTCCCCTTTTTTGTTATAACATATTTGTTATAACATAGTTATAACATTAAAAGTTCTTTCAATCCTATGATCCAAAGGTTTGTGAAAAAAATTATTAAAGTAGGCAATTCAGCGGCGGTGATGTTGCCGGCATCTTTTGTCAAGGAAGGCAATTTAAAAATTGGTGATGAGGTGATTGTTGAAACAATGGCTCGCTATCAAACAGCAATGATAAAACCAAGAAAAAATAAAAAAACCCTCAATCTTTCTCCGGAGTTTTTTTATTGGTTGGAAAAAGTAAATAAAAAATACTAAGAAAAAATTAAAATAATTATGCTATCATTAATCTATGAAAATCCAAAAAAATGTCGGGGAGACTGATAAAAAAATAAGGATTGGTTTGGGGGTGGTTTTTGTATTTTTGGCTACTCAAATTGGTGCCTGGCCAAGATGGGTTCTTTTAATTTTAGGCATTGCCCTTATCTTAACCGGCCTTTTCCAATTTTGTAGTCTTTATACTCTTTTTGGGATAAATACGTGTGAAAGAAAAGTCAAAAGCTAAAATAATACTCCTCAAAAATTTTTCGAAGAAGAAAAAATGAGAAGGTAAAAAGTCTTTAATAAAAAGTTTTTACCTCAATCCCCTCTCCAAATCGTAAATCAAATCCTCAACCTCCTCCAATCCAACCGAAAGCCGAACTAGGCCCTCTTCAATCCCCGCTTTTTTTCGCTCATTGGGAGTTAACTCAGAATGAGTCATCGATGCTGGATGCTCGATAAGACTCTCAACCGCCCCCAAAGAAACTGCTAAGTTAATTATCTTTACCCGATTGACCAAACTTTCGGCCTTTTTATAGCCTCCTTTTACCACAAAAGACAAAACTCCACCAAAAGCGGTCATCTGTTTTTTTGCTAAATGATAATTGGGGTGACTTTTTAAACCTGGGTAGTAAACTTTTTCAATTTTGGGATGTTTTTCTAAAAAAGAAGCGATTTTTAAAGCATTTTCTGATTGTTTTTTGACTCTTACTTCAAGGGTGGTTAATCCCCGCAAGGCAAGATAAGAAGAAAAGGGAGAAAGAGTTGGGCCAAAAAAGATAAAGCTTTTTTGAAAAAGAGGTTCAAGATACTTTTTCCCCCCAATAATTACTCCACCAATTAAATCAGAATGACCACCAATATATTTAGTTAAACTATGGACAACAATATCAACTCCCAGTTTTAGAGGGTACTGAAGCGGTGGTGGCGCAAAAGTGTTGTCAAAAACAGTTATTAATCCTTTTTTCTTAGAAAAAGAAGCTATCTTTTTTATATCTAAAACTTCAATTAAAGGATTGGTTGGGCTTTCAAAGTATAAAATCTTGGTGTTTTTTTGGATAAAGTTTTCAATTTCTTTCTCGTGAGAAAAATCACAAAAAGAAACCTCAATCCCAAATCTTGGCAAAATCCGACTAATAAACTCAAAAGTACCTCCATAAATCACTTTATGAGCCAAAATATGATCGCCTTTTTTTAAAAAATGAAGAAGAACTAAAGAAATTGCCGCCATTCCAGAAGCTGTAACAATTGCCTCCTCTCCTTCTTCCAAAGCCGCTAGTCTTTTTGCCAGTAAATCAACAGTTGGGTTGGTAAAACGAGAGTAAATCATCCCTTTTTCTTTTCCTAAAAAACGAGCCGCTCCTTGGGCCGCGTTTTTAAAACGATAGGTGGAGGTGGTAAAAATAGGAGGGGTAACTGAGCCAAAAACCGGATCAATTTCCTCAAGACCAAGATGGATATTTTTAGTCGACAGCTTCATTAAAAATAGATTATATCATAACTTCACTCACAACAAGGATCTTTAAAACCACAGTTTTGACAGATAGCATCGCGTGTCCCAGGAAGAGCAGAAATTTTTTCACCGCATAAGGGACAGTTTTGAAGGGGGATAAAACATTTTTTTTCTTGATTTTCTTGATTTTCTTTTAGTTTATTATTCATTTTTAATTGACAAATTTTTTATATCCTCCAACACCTCTTTAGCATGAGTTTCTGGTTTTACCTTATCGTATTTTTTAACAACTTCACCTTCAGGATTAATCAAAAAACTAACTCGTAAAATCCCCTCAAATTCTTTTCCCATAAACTTTTTCTTACCAAAAGCACCATAGGCTTTTATTACCTCTTTTTTCTCATCCGACAAAAGAGGAAAGTTAAGATTATATTTCTGGGCAAATTTTTGATGGGAGGAAACCGAGTCGGCCGAAACTCCCAAAACAACCACATTATGTTTCTTTAACTCATTTAGACTATCGCGAAAACCACAAGCCTCTTTGGTACACCCGGGAGTGTCGTCTTTTGGATAAAAGTACAAAAGTACCCAACTTCCCCTATATGAGGAAAGTTTATGAACTTTTCCATTTTGATCGGTTAAGGAAAAATTAATTGCTTTCATAGAAAAATTTATTTATAATTTATAACTATTACAAATTAAGTATAAGCTATTTTTCATGAAAACTCAAGCGATAATTGATCTAAAAAAATATAAAAGTGAAAAAAATGTCTCAGATTTTTTTCTTTCCCGCTTTAGTCCAAGAGTTTTTTCTAGTCAAGAGGTACCAAATTATGATCTTGAAATAATTTTAGAAGCCGCTCGTTTTTCACCCTCATCCTACAATCGCCAACCCTGGTTTTTTTATGTAGCAAAAAAAGGTTCTTCTTTTTTTGAAAAGTTATCAGAGACTTTAGTTGAGGGTAATTTTTGGGCAAAAGAAGCGCCAGTTTTAATTTTGGCTTGTTATATTGATGAAGATAAATATGGAAAAAACGCTTATGCTCAGTATGATTTGGGTCAGGCAGTTTCTGCCTTAGTTTATCAAGCGCAAATTTTGGGTTATTATACCCATCAAATGGCTGGATTTGATAGAGAAAAAGCTAAAAAATTAGTTGAAAAAAGTCACACCCCTTTTGTCTTAATTGCTCTGGGAAAAATCGGTGATTATGAAAAAGCTGACCCAAAAATTGTTGAAATGGACAAAGAAAAAAAGGAAAGAAAGAAAAAGTTGTATGTTTTAAAAGACTAATTTAATTATTAGCCAATTATTTTTCTCACATAATCTAAAAATTTTTTTTGCTCTTTTTTAAATATATTAATCACTCGATTTCTTAAGACTGAGGGAAGAGTATAAGATGAGTGAATTCCAAAATAAGTCTCAATTAACTTTTCTTTTCTTTTTTCCACCCCATCTAAATATTTTTTTTTAAAAAGCTCGATAAGCTCTCCTTTGACCCCATTTTTATAAGCCAAGTAAAAAGCCAAAAGTTGTTCATCTTTGCCAAGACCCGATCCTCCATAGGAGCTTAGTTCATTTTCTCCATTAAAAATTACATATAAATTCTTCTTTTTTAAAGAAAGCATATCGTTTTGGTAAAGACCGACTTTTTCTGGAGAAATATCTAAGGCTTTTAAAAAAATATAAATTCGAGCACACTTTTCACAAACCCCACACCAACGTCTTTTTCGCGCTTCTTCTTTTTCAGAAAAACAGGACATCTGAAACTTGCCAATCTCAGAATAGCGATGGTGAAGAATATACAAAGCAAAAATCTCATGGATCGGTTCAATTAAACTTCCAATATGAGTGTTGATAAAAAAAAGTTTTGGAATATCAGCTAAATGCTTCATCGCCAAAACACTTTGCTCAAAAACTGGATTGATAAAATATCCCTCTTTGTCTTTTAAATAAAAATTACAACTTTGCTCATTACCAAAAAAAAGATAACGGGCTTGATGATAAAAATAAAAAGGAAGAAGAACAAACGCATATTGAGAAAGAATAATATCCCATCCCCAAAAAAAACCAGTGGTTTGACGCAATCTGCCAAAGGATAACGGGAAAAATAAAACCTCATTTTCAAATTTTTCATAAAACCGATGAGCTAGCTTTTTTTTATGGGTATTTTCAAAAGACGACTGTGGTTCGCGCATAAAAATTGGTATAACATCAACTCCAAGCTCATCTAAAAGTCCATAAGTTAAAAGCGACTCTTTGCCAAAAGAAAAAAGAAGCAGAGCCTTGTTTTTAAGTTGCCGTTTAACTTTTTTACCACTATAAGAGTAATTCACTCCTTTAAAATAGGTTTGAAAAAAGGCATTGTAAAAATTTTTTAATATCTCACTCGTTTTTAGACTTTTATTTTCAAAAATATTCATCGGCAGTGAATAAGCCAAGATCTTAAAAAAAACTGACTCAATCGGTGGATGAGGGAAATGGTAAATTACTGGTTTTTGTTCAACCAAAGGTAAATGCCAGGTAGCAATATATGTTAGAGAGTCGGCAAAAATTTTATGCAAAGATTTAGGAAATTTATCCCACACATAAGAGGGATAAGTGGTTAGATATTTTTTATTTTTTATTTTAATTTCTACTCCGTTTTTAACAATCTTTCGAAAAATATGAACTCCGTTTTTAACCATGATAAAAATGTTTAATTTTCAATATTATATAAGAAGCTTAAAATTTTTCAAAAAAAATAGCAGATTGAGGAATATTTTTTTGCAGTAAAAATTGGCGCAAAGACTCAACAACACCCCTTCCTCCACAAAGATAAAACTCAAAACCAAAAATTGTCTCTTTTATCTTTGGATATAATTCTTTTTCAAAAACGTAATCGACATGACCCAAAGAAAAAAAATCACTCTCAACTTTTGATAAACTTGTTTCCTTCGATAAACAAATTTTAAATTCAAAATTTTTATCTTCTTCTTTTATTTTCTTAAACTCCTCCAAAAAATAAACATCCTCTTTTTTTCTAAGACCCCAAAAAAGAAATTTTTGACTTTTAACCTCCAAATCGGAGGGTGACTTTTGACTTTCCATAATCATACTTCTTATTGGGGCAATTCCGGTACCGGTGGCAAAAAAGACTTTGTTTTTAGAAGTTTCTTTTAAAGTAAACATCCCCGCTGGTCCTTTAAACAAAACCTTATCGCCTATTTTTAGGTTTTTTAAATAAGTTGAGCCCAAACCCTCATCAAAAAGCTCAACCACTAATTCAAACGAATTTTCTTGCCGTGGGGGGGAAGCAATCGAATACAATCGAGAAATAGTCTCACCCTTAGATGGCACCAATAAAATCAAATACTGACCCGCTAAAAAACTAATTTCTTTTGGCTCAATTAAAGAAAATTCAAATAAATAAATGTTTGAAGCTAAATTAGTTTTTTTAATCAATTGGGTTTGATATGAGATAAGCATGATAAAAAATGCAAAATTTTTATTTAAAGTCTTGCTCTTTGGGCAATCTCCGCCTCAACCAACTCTTTTGGTTTTCCATACTTTAATCGAGATAATTGAATAATCGCTTGGGCAATCTTTTCATTGGCTTCTTTTTTAATTTTTTCAATATCCTTGGTCATATCAACAGAAAAAGGTGGCACCGGATCATTGTGAACAATGGTTTTCATATACGCATGAAAACGCTCAACATTAATTAAATCTGATTCTGAAAATATTGGCTGAAATTCTCTTTGAATATAAGAAGCATCAGTAACACCTACACGAAAACTAATCAAGGTTCCCACATTACCAAAAACGGCATTTTTTACCTCCTCCTCCATTTGTCCAATAAACTGATTGGCAACAGTTAAACCCAAATGATACTTTCTTGCCTCAGATAAAATGACGGCAAAGTCAGGCGTGGCAAAGTTTTGAAACTCATCAACATAAAGATAAAAATCGCGCCGTTGCTCTTCAGGAATCTCCTGTCGACTCATGGCAGCAACAAGAATTTTGGGAATTAAAACCAAACCTAAAAATGAAGAGTTTTCTTCCCCTAATTTTCCTTTTGAGAGATTAATTAAAAGAATTTTTCCCTCATCCATTACTTTTCGAAAATCAAAAGCGCTTTTTGACTGACCAATAATATTTCTCATGGTTTTGTTGGTAACAAATCGACCAAATTTTGAGACAATATAGTCCAAAACTTCTGATTTATGAAAGTCTGAGGTTTGGGCAATCTGATCAGTCCAATATCTTCTTACAATTGGATCTTGAACTTTTGGTAAAAGCTCTTGAACATATTTTGGATCAGTCAAACAACGAACAACCTCAACAAAAGTCGTTCCCGGTTCACTCATTACGGTTAACATCGCATTTCTTACTGCATGTTCAAACCGTGGACCAATAATCCCCGTTCTTTGAGGATCATAAAGTTTATACATTAAGTTGATAATTGAAGTGGTAATAAAATGTTTCTGCTCTTCATTATATGCCTCCAAAAGATTTAGGCCCATTGGCCGTTGCGTGTCTGATGGATCAAAATAAATAACATCTTCAGCCCTTTCTGGTGGAATATAACGCAAAACATCTTCAACCAAATCACCATGCGGATCAATAACACAAACTCCATAACCAGCCTTAATATCTTGTTTAATCATTTCTTTTAAAAGTTCTGATTTTCCCACGCCAGTTTTTCCAATAATATAAGTATGACGCATCCTATCTTTTGGAGCGATATGGACTGGTCGCTTAACCCCTCGATAATAACCAATACCGATAAACGTCCCACCACTGGTTGGAACTTCGGCCGGAACGGGGGCAGTTTTGGCTTTTAACCATTGAATATGGGGTGTTTCAATTGTTTTATTGGGAAAGTGAAAAATGGTTGCTAATTCCTCAGAAGATAAAGTGAAGATTGACTTAAAAAAAGGCAGATCAATAACGGGAAAAAATTTATAAATAAAATTAATCATAAAGCCACCGGCAAACAAAATTCTTGTTCCCTTAAATCCATTTAAATCAGAATTAAATTGGGAAAAAGCGGTTTTTAAGTTTCTAAGATGGGTGTTGGCTAAGTCTTTATTTTTGGCCGAAACCACAAACCGAATCGTCACCTCAAATTGTGGTTTTGAAGCTTTATCTTCAATTTTTTCCAAAATTTTTGGGTCGGTTTTAAAAGTAGCTTTTTGTGGATCGGCCTCCTGTTTTTTGGTTGAGGAAACATAAGCTTTCCCCATTTTTTTTACTTTTCCGCTGGCTGGACGAATAAGAATCTGAACCATCGCTCCCTCCCCTTCTCCCATTTTTGACAAAGCCGAGGTAATTGCCGCCAAAGGATCGGTGGGTAGCTCTTTGTAAACTTTAATTGGATAATAATGGACATCTTTTAAAACCAAACCGGAAAAAGCCACTTTCCCATCTTCAGAAAAAATATTGGGTTCATCAACTTTTTTAATATCAGCTTGGGGATAAAAACCATAAATATTTTTCTCAACCAAATCAATCAAACGCGACGGGGCCGAAACATAAAACCGAATATCCGCCTCCTTACCAACAATCTCAAACGCCAAAACATCATCCACTTCTAAAAACGAAAAAAAACCTGATTTTTTTAAGGAAGAAAAAGAAGAAAACATCTGTTCTGCCGCATCAATTTTAATCTCATTCTCTTTTGGTAGTTTTACCTCAAGGGTAACCATTTCTAAAGAGATCTGTTCTCTTTTTTTAATTCGAAAGTACAAAACAATAAGATAAAAAACCAAAAGAGTAAGAAGACCAGCGATTAAAGCTGCCGTAAACGCTAAAAAAACTGTTATTAAGCGATCAACAAAAATTTGATAATCTAAAGAAGGACTCATATAAAAATTATAACCGCAAAAATTTTTTTTGTTAGAATAAAATATACCAATGAAAGCTAAAGACAAAAAAAATAATTTTGACTCTTTTTTGAAAATTTTTCCATTTTCTTTTGTTTTTATTTTCTTAATCATCAACATTTATTTCTCTCAAAACATCTCTCTTTTATATCAAAAAATATTAAATAACGAAAAAGAAGCAGTGATTTCTTATCTAAAAAAAATAAAAAAACAGCCGTTTTTCAAAAGTGAGTTAAAAAAATTTACTCAAATATTTGACCAATCAATTGCCAAAGAAGTTTTTTTTGAAAATGAACAAAGAAAGATAAAGATTCAAAAACTAAAAGAAGCTTTGAAAAAAAATCCAAAAAGTCGTGATATTTTAACCAATTTAGCCATTCTTTATCAGGAAGATGGTAATGATAAACTGGCGCAAGAATATTTTAATAAAGCAAAAGAGGTTGATCCCAATTTAACTATTACTATAAAATAAAAAATAAAATATAATTTTTAATTTTTATATGATAAAACAGGTTCATCTTTATATAAAAGGTGATGTTATTGGGGTTGGTTTTCGAGCATGGACTAAAATTCAAGCCAAAATTTTAGGCGTTTCTGGTTGGGTAAGAAATGTTTATGATAAACCAGAAATTTTTGGAGTTTCTGGGGGGGTGGAAGCCGTAATTCAAGGTGATGAAGAAAAAGTAGAAAAAATGATTGAGCTTTTAAAACAAGGCCCGCCAGTCTCACGCGTTTCTGAAGTAGAAATCTTTTGGGAAAAGCCAAAGGAGAACTTTGATGGATTTGAGATTAGAAAGTGAATTTTTTATCAAAAAATACCACTTCGCCTTAGGACTTTGCGCCACATACTTCTTAGATTTATTAATAAATATTCTCTCTTTCTAAAAATGTTTTACCCATGTAAAGTTTCTAACAAAGCATGACCTGGCAAGCGAAGTAAATCATCGATAAGCAAAGTATTGCCTGCCACTCAAAGCCCCGCCGAATTGGTCGGGGTAGAGTGTGGACTATCAAAAACGAAGTTTGCAACTTTTTTAGGGAAGAGAAAGAAAGATTGTTTTTTTATAAATATTGCTTAGAGACTTTTAAAGAAAATCTTTAAAAATTCTCACACTAATTTTCTAGTATAATGATTTTTATATGAACACCTACAGAAAAATATTTATCTTAATAATCTTACTTCTTACTATTAGTGCTATTAGTTACCAATTTGGAAAACAAAAAGGTATTTATTCTATTAAGAATAAACCTGCTCAACAAAAAGAAAAACTAACTTGTCCTTATAAAATAAAAGGAAATAAATTTACCTACCAATATAAATTAACCCAAGACGCATTGGTTACCGAAGAACCGCAGTTAATAGAAAATCCAAAGATTGTTAAGATGAATGAGCCTTTTGATTTAACTGAATTTGAAAAAAACCTATACAAACTATCAACAGATAAAGGCTGGAGCGAACGAAAATTTGATGTAGATAACGATGGAAAAGAAGAACGAATAATAAACGCCAACACAGCAATGAATCATACTCCCCACATAGCGCTAATTTTGAAAGATGGCCGTATTATATTTAAAGCAGAAGGAGCTAACATATGGATTGATAGAGATTATAAAGGAAGAGGATTTACGCTAAGTAAAACCATAGATTGGAACATTGGCGAAAAAGAAACTGTCAGATATCTTCCAAAAGATGGTGGTTTTATACCTATATGGAAACAAAAATCTTGCTGGGTTAGTTTTGAGTAATAATTATCTACTGTTAATTCTTAGATTAACAGTAAGGGAAGGGCATTATATACGATGATTATAATTTATTTAATTGCTGAACACACATTAACGCAGTATCCTTTTATGTTAACGCAACCAAATAGTCCTTCCGTTTCTTTTTCGGGTTCTATTTTTCCATATATTTCTTTATATACTTTATCAAAGCTTGATAGGTAGCATTTTTCTGGGTATGAACTTATACATTTGTCATAACAAGCCTCAAATTCAGACTTAGGTTTAAATAGATAAAACAAGATAATTAAACCTATTAGAGCTAAGATTACATAGATTGTTTTTAATTTTTGTTTAATAAACATAAAATATTTAAAAAAATTCTAATTAAAAAAATAAATCAACATAATTTTAAAAAAACCAATATAGGAAAAAAATGGCACAAATTGTCATGCTGTCCGCCTAATTCGGCGGATCAGCATCTCGTTTGAAATTTGTAATGAGATCCCGAAACGAGTTCGGGATGACATAAAATTGTCAATTTAAAAAATAATGCTATTAGTCTTAATTACAAGTATAATTTTACCACAATTAATGACATAGAACCAAAAATATCTTGATTTTTAAAGTAAAAAAATTAAAATAAAAATATGGTATTTTTTGTAAAAATGATAAAAAAGATTTTTTTCGGTTTTATTTTTTTAATGTTCTTTTTAGTTCTTTTATTTTATTTATCTGTTTATTTATTTGGAGATGGTCTTACTAAATATCGTTATCTTAGATTTAAAAAAGCAGAGCATTTTGATGTTAGAAAATATGGGTTTATGTATCCTACTTTTTCATGGTGTGATGATGAAAAAGCTTTAGGGATAGAGAATTGTCAAAAAATAGATGTCAATGAGGCTTTAATTCCAATATTACTTGAAAAAGATAAAGACTTTAAACCAGAAAGAGGAATGATAGTAAGAATAAAAGATGTTAAACAAAATAATTTTTTAATTCTTAGGATTATAGCCTTACCTGATGAGACAATAAAATTAAATAATGGTTATGTATATATAAACAATGCTTTAATAGATGAGCCTTATGTTTGGAAAAGAGGAATAACTTATGGAGGCAAAAATTTAAAAAATTGTGAAGAATTAAAACTTGGAAAAAATCAAGTCTTTGTTATGGGAGATAATAGAATAATTTCTTACTTTTATGATAGTCGCAACAATTTAGGGCCTGTTTTAATTGAAAACATTACTCATTATTTACCTCTTAAATTTCAAAGAGAAATATACAAAAAAAGGTGGGATGAATTGGCTAATAAAGAAGTAAAAAAAGTTGAGTATAGTAATTATGAACTAAATCAAAAATTAATTGAAAAAATAAATGAAATAAGAAAAAATAAAAAATTACAAGAAGTAACAATCGATAATAGCTTAATTAAGTATGCCCAAATGATTGCTGAGAATTTAATTAAAGAAAATTTAGATATAGATAAAACTGAAATAAAAGCACCATTTTCATATGGAAATTTATCGTCAAATGAAGGTCTTTATAGAATTTTATTACAAGGTCATTATGATGAAGAATCTTATTTTTTATTTATAAATCAACTTAATGAGTTTTTCATTGGTAAAAACACCAAAAGAATTGGTATTGGATATTACGTTGATAATAATAAGTGTGAAAATTCTGTAACAGTATTTTATAATGTAGAGTATAATTAATTATTATTTCTAACCTCGCTTTGATTATAATTTTTTACACATATAATTAATACCCAACCCCCGACTCCATTATTTCTCCTTGAGGACTATCACGAACGAAGTTTGCAACTTTTTTAGGTAAGGGAAAGAAAGGTTGTTTTTAGTAAATTTTTAAAAAATGTTATAATCTATTTTAATTATTTACTAATTTAATTATGGACTCACAAGAGGCTATTTTGTTTCAAATAGATCCAATTTGGTTAAACTATGCTCCAAAAATAAGAAAAATAAGACAACAATTATCATCTCCTTTAACAAGAGAGGGTGAAAAAATTACTCAAGAACTATTTAATAATCCATTCTTTGTTGTATATAATCGCCTACAACCGATTTTTACAGGATTAGTTACTCTAATTGAAGCTGATGAAATTTTAAAAGAAGATTCTAATAATTCCCTTCAAGATCATACGACGCAAAGATTAATTTTAAGAGCTTTTAGTTTATTGGTTGAAGATCAAATAAAGTATCGCTATGATGAAGCTGAGGCAAAAAAATATGAAGATTACAAAAGCTTTTTTGCAAAACTTTTATCAGAAATTAGAGCGTTTGATCAACAAATAGAACTAGGAAAATATCCTAAAAATTTTATAAACTCTTTAGTTATAAGATTAACTCAAAAGGTAAATAATGATCTTGCCGGTGTTGAAAATTTTTCAATAAATACAGAAAAAATTAGAGAAAGAATACAATCTTATATGCCACAACTGAGACAAATTGATGGCGGAAATATTTTTCAAGAAATAAAAAGCCGTTGGCAAGAAGCTTTTGTTCTTCAAGGAATAAAATAACTTAAATTACCCCATCCCCGACTCCATTATTTTTTTATTATTTTTTTTCTTTGTTTGGTTGAAAATTTCTACTTGTTAAACGTCCTAAGCAAAAAGGATCACCTTCTGTTCCAGGAAGATTATCTACAAAATGTTGATCCATTTTATCCTAAAGAAAAGAATTAACTAATCTACCAAAGGGAGCCAGGCTTGACGAGAAACATAATTTGCTATCTTATCAAAAGGATTTAACCAGTCATAACGCACTATTTTGCCTCCAAGTCTTAAGTTCGAAAGTACCAAATTTAAAAGTTATCGTTTTTCTTCTGCTTTCGAACTTTCAAATATTTTTGAAGCTTTAGTAATTAACTTTAGCAAGTATTTTGAAGTTAAATAATACTTTTCATCGGCAAAGTAAGACTTGCTAATTTTTCTTTTTTTCCTTATGTTTTTTATGAATGATAAAACATTTAATACAAAAAATAAGGCTTTAAAGCGCCATCTTTTTAATTAAAAAGAAAAGAAAAAGATAAAAAAGAAGTTAACATTTTTAGGAAAAATTAAGATAATCAAATTATAACCAGTATCAACTTTTCATTAACTCTAATTAACTAATCCTTGGGGAATATAAAACTCTATTGTTTTTCCGTCAGAAGTAGTAAAGATTTTTTTTTCAAATTTAACGTCTTTTTCATATATTATGTATAAAAATTTATTATTTTTATCTTCATGGGCTTTTACGCCAGGGACTATTTCTTTAAATAAATCATCTGCAATTTCGCTTTTATTATTTTCACTTTTTTCAAATTTTAGACTATTATTTAAATTTTTTTCAAATGAGATTTTTTCTGAATTTAACTCAGATTTTCTTAAAGTTATTAAATTAAATTTACTTATTCTAGAATAAAAAAATGATAATGAAGCTAAAAAGTTCTTAGGATAATTGATTAAATTTTCTAAAAGGTTTTGATTTATCTTCGGAGTATTAGCTAAAAAAATAGAATGTGAAAAAAAATTTGTAAAAAATAAAGCGATTAATATTGCTAAAATTATCTTACTTTTTTTAAAAAAATAATTTTTTATCATGATTTAGATGAAATAATTATCACCATAACAATTTAATTATAATAAAAGAAATTAAATATCTTCATTAATTACACTTAATTAAAATACCTGATTGCTGACTACTTAAAAATTTTCCAATTAACTGAACATCAGGAACATTATTATAAAAGAGGGGAAAAACCATGTTTCCAATTACAAAAGTAGATTCTACAATATCTTCACATATAGAGGGTGGAATTGACTCAGTGTTAATTGAAAGTTTTATTGAATCATCTGTTTTTATTAATTCTGCACCATCAATGAATTGTAATTGTATATTTGTTTTACCATAAACGTATAAATTATATTTTTGAATATAGCCATCGACTTGATTACAAATATTTCTCATTTCATTCATGAAAGAATCCTGATTGTTGTTGCACTTAATTATGCCCATTATAGTCTTAATCTTTTGAGAATCATTATCTGATTTATAATCATTTCTCTCTCTTAAATGATTTATTACTGTGTTTGAAACTATGCAAGTAGAGTCGTCATTACAACTGCCTGAGTAATTATCATCATTATAACTTGTTTTACAAGTAATTTGACAGATAGAACTAAGCATTGAATCGCAGGATACTTTTTTGAATCTTTCGCCCTCTACTAATAGTGATTCAATTCTTTTTTCGCATGTTTCTGTGAAAAATTCGGGTTGAGAGCATTTATATCTTTTATTGTTTAAATTACAATAGTTCTCAACTAAGGTAGGGGTAGTCACTGTAGAATTAACACAGATGCATTTATTATTACTAACAGAGGGAACAAGATTAGGAGCGTTACACCGATATTCGATATTTGGACCTGCATAACTAGATAAACACTCCTTACCTTCATCACCTTTTGAATCTGATGTTGTTGGAGAAATATGAGGAATTGTTATTTTTAATGACTCTACTTCTTTTGGTGAAGGTTTTTTTTGTTGATCAGAAAAAACTTGAAAATTATTTTCACCAGAAAATTGATCTGATTTTATTTCTTTAGGCTTTTGAGGAAGTTGCTCTTGAGGAGAAGGAGTATTTTTAGAAATATTCAATAAAATTTTATTTCCGGTTTCTGGACCGCATTCACTACTAAAATCAAAGGCAACTAATCTATATTCCGCATCAGGATTAATTTGATCATCTATCTTAACAAGTGCTTTGCATTTTTTTCCAGAGCATGATGCACTTAACATTCCACTGGGCCAGCCATTATTTTTACTTAACCCGCACGCCATATTTCTTGGTTTTCTACCATCAGTTTCAAATATACAACTAATAACCTTACCCGCTGAAAAATCACCTTTAGCTTCAACAATATCAACTTTTGAGCAGTTGGTTGTTGAAGCTTTAATTTTAGTAATTTGATTTTTTTTCAATAAAGAAGTTGAAGCCAAAGAAAAGATAGTGATGAAAATTAAAGAACCAAGAGTAAGTATTGTACTGATCTCACCAGTGATTTTATTATTTTTTATATTTTTCATTAATTAATCTAATTATACAAAATTAATAAAGGTAATTTACCATTTTAACAACTTCATTAAATTTACTTTAATTACCATTTCAATTATAATGCTTTTTCAGTTTAATTTTTAAAAAAAGGATTAAAGCTTGATTTAAAAAATATAAAAAAATAATTAAATTGAATTTTATTAAAGATATGAGAGAATAATTATTGCTTTTTATATAGATAAAGATTTAAAAAATGAACTACCCTGAGCAAAAAGCGCAAGGTATCTAAATTTATATCAATCTTAGTTGTACCTGCTCTAGTGTTTTTCCTTGTTTTCGAATATATTCTTCAAAAACCGACCAGTTGACTTCTTCTCCAATAGTGGCATTGAAAACCTAATTCGGTTTTTAAACTTTCCTTTTAGTTGTTTTAACCTGTGGCAAGACCACAGGGAATTCTTTGTGATTAAAAATAATATAAAATAAAGAAAGTGGTAAAATAAAATTTTATTAAACTTATAAACATGAAAGAAAACATCTATCAAAAACAATTAAGAACTGTTCAAACTCCTGTTAATAATAAATCTGACTCAAATTTGAAGTTTAAGATTCTTTTTCTTTTTGGAAGTGTTTTAATGCTTGTTCTTATAGGATTTGGTGGCTTTTTAATAAGTAGATATCTCTTTCAACCAAAAACCTCCTCACCTTTAATTTTTAAAACTATCCCAACCTTAACATTAATCGTTTCTCCAACTCCCACCCATGAACCAGAAGTAACTTTAACATCAAAACTACCAGTTAAGTCTATTTCAATACCAAAGGACTGGAAAGAGCACGCCGCCGAAGATTCATCCTTTGGTATAAGAACAACTCTTTCTTTACCACCAGGATTTTCTTTTAGTTTTAGTGGTTCGGAGTTTAGTATTAAAGATGTTAAAAGTGAAGAAATATGGGATTATTCAACTTCTGTTTTCGTGGGATGTTCGCCTGAATGCAACGAAGAAAACAACCAACCTGAAGATATTTCCGACTCTTGTTTTAATAAACCGCGTAACTACTACTCAGGAGAGTCAAGAAGATTGTGGTATAAAAAGTTCTTGAATGGCGACTTCTTTTGTAATGATTCTTTCTTTGGCAATAAGACGGGAGAAATTATCAGCGTCGATGAAGAATTTATTACTGATAATGTTTCTTACCTAAAAGTTATCGTGGAAAGTAAACTTTCTGGAAAAGAAGAAACCCACTACCTTTATGTTCAAAACAATATTTTGCATATAATTAAACCATCTTCTTTTAAGGCTAATTCTCCTGATGCTTTGTTACCAAAATACATAAACATCATACTTTATTCTTTAAAATCAAAAATGTTAATTTAAATATATGATAGAGGCATAATGAGTTGCTTTTAATTATTTTGTCTTTTATCGCGCCTATTGTTATTGCATTTGTGAAATTTTAGATTAAACGTTTAATCCTTACCCATCAAATGTTTTTAAATAATTAAGAAGCTTATTTCTTTAACTAATTCGTGAAACACCAAAAAATTTAAGTTTTTTGGTAGATAATTTAAAACGACGGATCAATTAATTAAGTTAATTTTTCATAACCTTACTCTTTTTTTCAGTAATTACCTTTCTCTCAAGAAGATAGAACGTCAATTAAAGACTGTAAAAAGTACCTAAAATCAATACCCCTAAAGAAAAAATTTTTTATTAATTTTTATGACTTTTTTCATAAATGCTAACCGGCATGTCGAAAAAATTATTCTTTGATATAAGTTAATTTTAACTCTTTTTAAAAGTTGATTGAGACCAATGATGATACTTCTTGCCTCAAATTGTCCTAATCTTCAATAAATAAAAATCGTTTGTAAACAAAGACATTAATTAGTAATCATAAAGTTAGGAGGTAACTTTCAACAGTTTCAGTGTAAGAAGTTTTTATCAATCTTGATTTTTAAAAACTCTTCAACATTTTTTTGCCTAAAATCGTATAAACTTGATCTTAAGGATAAAGTAAGTTGATAAACAAATTCATAAATATTTCCTTTATGTTATATTAAGCCCTCAACTTCTTCAGCAATCAGCTTTTTTCATCTGTCTTTCTTTTTAAAAATATCTTTCCCGCCTTTTTATCATTACTATAAATGAAACCTTCCCTAAATAATGTTTAAGAATTTTATCTGGGCATGGATAGACGTATGAAAAGCTGAAGTAATAATAACTTTCTTCATTTTGAATTTTTTAAAGATGCATATAAGTCTTAAAAAAATGAATATTTGCCCCAGTTTGAGGGAAGGAAGATGCTGTGGAGATGCCGGGATTTGAACCCGGGTCCAAGAAAGGCCTTTTAAAAATGTTTAGTTGGGGATATGTTATTTTAAAACTTAAAGCTTTTTGGTAAAATAGCCAAAACCCAAAAAGCTTGTTGGTTTATGATTTAAAGTCTCCCAAAAGCCAACCAAAAACTCTTTTGGGGACTGCCTGGTTGGTTTTCCCCTCTTTAAGTTAAACCAGGCAAAACTTAAAGAAGGGGCTTCTTAGGCAGAAAGAGGCGCAAAAGCATAAAGCCTTCTTGCCTCATATGCCTTATATGCCTTATAAAGCTCTGCTAATTTGTTTTTAGCAGTTATTTTTTTTTCTATTTGACGCATAGATGCGCCCCAACCATTTTTAAAAGTGCCTCTCTTATCGAAACCAATTCATCCCCTCGTCGCTTCGCTCCTCGGGGTAAATCCCCTTTTTTTTAATGATTTAAAGCTCGAAACGAACACGAGCGAAGGAGGACTAATAAATTTTAATATTTTTCCGT
>Ga0308418_1000522_pt1 | contig 21892 bp, 16 predicted proteins | sample HotsprSampleR4cd_FD_203517 | JGI IMG/M metagenome (GOLD analysis project Ga0308418, IMG submission 203517) | Hot spring phototrophic mat microbial communities from Mushroom Spring, Yellowstone National Park, Wyoming, United States - 20090729_R4cd ... | reverse complement strand
GTGCCATTAATTCCCTGACCGGCTCCCAACTTCCATCCGCATTACGCCGTCGGTACATCAGCAGATCAATTGTGCCGCCTTCGCGCTGGTCAACAATGAGACCACCATACCAGACGACATGGACACTTCCGTCTGGGCCGAGGGTCATATCGGGCAACCATGACCAGCCATACCGACGGTCAAGCTGATCGAGTGGTACCTGGCCGTACTGTGGCGGGGAGAGTTCGATAGGTTGTGTCCAGAATCCTTGCCCACGTGCAGTATGATCAGCGCTAAAACTGCATGCAATTGCAATTACAACTGCAACGAGGGCGAATCGCGCCTTCATGTCTCTGTCTGCCTCTTTATCATTTGTCGGATACTGATTAGCAAACCAACAAAGATCCAACTGTACATGGTGTATCTATAGCCAGGCACCCCCTGGTTGTAGAGAAAAGGTAATACCCAGTCACCCAGCATCATCGAGAACTGTGCGGCTGCCCAGCCACTCGTTGCGACAATCGCCGTTGTGCGTAGGATACCGACCGGTGCCATCCAAATGGTTTGCCAGCCGTAATACAGACTTACTATCGCAAACCACAGCCAGATTCCCGAACCGACTACCCCAAATTGAGCCAGGATATCGAAGTAGTTGTTATGTGTCGAACGAGCATCATAGCGGAAGTAGGTCATGTTGTAGATTGCATACCCACCGACTCCTGTGCCAAAGAGCCAGTGATGGCGTACCACCCAAAGATTACGCGCCCAGATTTCGAGACGATCTAAACCACCTTCTTCTACATTATCGTTAATAACCTGTTCCACGTAATATCTACCCGGACCTACCGCTAGATTGAGAGCAAATGCGAGTAACAGGATGAAAAAGATACGACGTGAGGTAAGAAAAGCCATGATGAACAAGCCAACAATTGTTGGCAGCCAGCCCGAGATCCAGAGCGAGTTCCGCAAAGCTGCCAACCAGAGATGCCAGCAGAGGATTATGGTACCGATCAATTTCCAACGCCAGTGTATTCCTGGTTGCAAATAGGTGATTCCAGCCAGTGGCAGCGCAAACCAGAGACCCCATAACCCCATATCGACCAGGATAACGTGATCAATCCCAAAGGTTTGCGCTGCTGTCATGAGCAAGCCGCATACAATAAACATGCCCAGGTAGGCCTTGATCTGCCATTCATGCTGAATGAAACGCCCAACGAGCAAGGGGATGCTTAACAATCCCAAAAATGAGAGAAGTGAAGCAATCTGGGCAAGGCGAAAATTGCCCATAATCCACCAGTCAACAATCGGATCGGCCCAGAGCAGACCCCATGGCACGGAGAAAATACAGATCGCCATCATCGCCAATAGCGGCTTGTTGAGTGGAGATGGAGCCAGTTGCCATGTCCGTCGTGTGATCATGCTCAAAATCCAGCCCCCACTCAGGGCCAGCGTTAAGAGCATACTGATCGGTAATTCACTCCCATTACCGGCTGGAACTGCCAGTGGACGCATTGCCAGCCCGGTGAGGGGTAAGATCAGCACAAACCACTCAAACCGATACAGGAGGAGGGTGAACCCGACGATTACCACTGGCAAGGCAAGGAGTGCCAATCCGATCAGTTGGCGATTGGTGCCAAACATGATCCCGATCAGCGTGCTGTAGACGAGCAATCCGCTAAGGAAGCCCCCTAACACAAGTGGTCGTGGCAGGCGCTCGATCCAATGAGGTGTCTCGATATGGCGCAAGAACGATTGCATCGCCGTATCCTAAAATGTTTCGGCTAACACTGGCTGTTTCAGTTTGCGGCCAATGGCCGCCCAGAGCAAGCCGCCATCACGCACAAATTGTTCCCCAACCGGATGGTGTCCACCGTTCCAGGCAATCACGATACTCCCGATGGCCGCTTTAATCAGAAAAATCGTCTGGAGTCCGTATCCGAGCAAGCGTGCAGTTCCCTGGCCGTAGTGTTTGGCGAAGAAACGCAATTTACTAAAGTAAAGCTCTGCCTTCATACGGGTTGCAGCCTGTTTACTGCTTTGCCCGCCAAAGTGGATAATGCTGGCAGCAGGCAGATAGCAGATCGGCCAGCCGGCGCGCTTGATCCGGTAGCACCAGTCAACTTCTTCAGTATACATAAAATATGCTTCGTCAAGTAGTCCAACGTGCGTCAATACTTCACGCCGCAAGAGTAGCGCTGCGCCATCTAACCAGTCGGTTTCATAAGCCGGTGAACCGTCAAGGGTTGGATACCGACGCCGCCAGCGTATCTTTTTCCCGGTTAGTTCGGTCAGCAGGTTTGGGAAACAGGCCCACGATGGTTGCAATGAGCCATCGGCGTTGAGGAGTTTTGGCCCAACAACACCAACTATGGGGTGGGTGTCGAGGAAATGAACCAGACGACTGATCGATTCGGGTTGGGCAATCGTATCACTGTTTAGCAACATAACGTAGCGTCCACTACTGGCCCGGATAGCCTGGTTGTTGGCAGTGGCAAAGCCTCGATTATCAGGGTTGGCAATGATGAATACATCCGGGAAGTATCGTTGGACAGCATCCACGCTGCCATCGCGTGAACCGTTATCGACAACCCAGATTTCGGTTTCCAGACCTTTGGTCGCTGCCGGTAGCGCTGTGAGGCAGTTAAGCAGCAGTTGACGTGTGTTCCAATTGACAATAATGATACTAACGTCAGGCTTCGGCCAGGTCATAGCGTCTCGTCCTTTGTTTGGTAACCTCTGTCAAAACTTCCTCTAAACGAGGGATGATCACCCGCCAGTCGTAACGGGCCAGCACGGCTTGTCGTCCAGCTTCGCCAAGGCGGCGAGCGAGAGGTGGATCACTGAGTAGGCGGCTGGTAGCAAGGGCAAAATCCATCGGAGTGTTCGCCAGCAGTAAATGCTCACCGTTGTTGAGGATAAGGCCTTCCGCACCCTTGCTCGTACTGACGACCGGTACGCCCAGAGCCAGGGCCTCCAGAATCTTGAGCCGGGTTCCTCCGCCTTCCCGAATGGGGCAAACCTCAACGGCATGGCGTGAGATCACAGCTCGAATATCATCAACATAACCGGTAAATTCAACACCATTTGCTGCTGGAAGTAATGCCTGCTGTTCGGCAGTCACCTTACCGGTGATTCGGAAACGTGCCATTGGATGGTGTGCGCGGATCAGGGGCCAGATACGATAGAGAAAGTAGCTAACCGCATCAAGATTGGCGCTATACGAGAGTGCACCAGGGTAGATAAGGGTGTTGGGTTCGGGATGATAGCTGTAGGCAGCACAGGCCTTGCCATCGATCCCGTTGGGAATAACGACCAGGGGTGGAGTACGTGTACCGGTAATCTGTTGCACCAGGTCTGCTTCTTTTTCGGAAACGGTGGAAATGGCGGCAAAAGACGGGAGGATTGTCGCGATGTAGCGCCGATGCTGTATCGCAGTCAAGAGGCTGCGTAATCGGTGGAACCCGTGCTTGTTGCGGTAATCCTCTAAGATAGCAGCCAGTTCTAGCTCTTCAAGTACTCGTGGTATCTGGGGAACAAGACAGGCATAAGGGGCGACATCAATCTGTAGGGCCAGGACAACATCGGGTTGCCATCGGTTTGCAGCATCCAGCACGGCCTGGGCAAAGGCGGTACTCCACCGCACCCGTACCGAAGCCGGTTTGCTGCTCGTCAGGCTGCCGAGTCGATCACGGAGGGAGAGCGGTCGATCAGGCCGCTCAAATACCTGCCACGAACGACACAGACGACTGATCTCGGTTGTTCGTATGGTTGTGGTCGGCTCCTGGCTAAATGCGATGAGATGGAGCTGATGTCGTTCGGCTAATCCACGGAGAATCGCCATCGCCCGTAATCGTGAACCGTTGTCGTCAGGTTCAGGCCACCAGGTTGAAAGAACGAGGATGCGCATAGGTCTTGCTTTTCCAGGTACACATTTGCCAATCATAGACTCATCTGATCAACCTGCATCACCCCTCGGCGCTCGCGCACGTTAATCTGCCAGTACCGGCGCTGATCCAAATCGACCACGCCAGAAGTCAATCCATGCTAGCCGCATACCGACACGTCCTTTGCGGGTACGCCACTTTGGACGTAGACAGAGACTCAGGTAGGTACGCAGGTCTTGCACAATAAGCACATGCAACCAGGTACGCCAACTGGCCCCAGTCACCCGCAGAAAGAGGAGTCGGTTGCGGGTCATGTAGTAAGCGAGATATTCCCGGTCAAAGCGGGCATTGAGCGGAATTTTGTGCCAGACTTTGGCTAATGGCGTGAAGTAGCACGTATAGCCTGCCCGGCTGGCTCTGACACACCATTCCGTCTCTTCAAAGTACATAAAAAATCGCTCATCGAATAGACCAATTCGTTGCAGCACATCGACACGTATCAGCATAGCGCAGCCGGTGATGAAATCGACCGTGCGGGCTTCGTATTGCCCGCAGTCCTCTTCTTCACCCGCCATTCGACAAATTCCATGCCGCCAGTCAATGTTACCCCCCGCCGACCAGACCCGCCTGGGTGCAGCGTGATAGTAGATGATCGGTCCGACCGCCGCGATTCGCCGGTCTGTTTCAGCAGCACTCACCAGATGGTCGAGCATATCAGGGGCCACTTCAGTGTCATTGTTGAGCAAGAGCACGTAGTTATAACCGTGTGCCTGAGCGTAGCGCAAGCCTACATTGTTGCCTGCGGCAAAGCCCAGATTCGCATTATTTTCAATCACAATTGTGCGTGGAAATGCTGTCCGTACTTTTATCGGTGTCTCGTCATGCGAGGCATTATCAACAACAATCACATCGTAGCGCTCGACCGGATAGACCAATCGGTCAAGTGATTGCAAACATGCGAGGGTGTCATGAATACCGTTGTAGGTCAGGACAACAATCGCAACCCGTGGTTTCATCCAATTCCTCGTGATGCGGTACGACGCTCGACCAGGGCAGTGTAGTGTTGGAAGATGATCTGCATTTCCTCATCAAGCAATGGTGGTGGTTGAATACCATCACGCAGTCGTTCCAATAAACCGGCTTCAGTCCGCAGTCGTTGTAATTGGCGCGCCAGATCACGGCTGTCGCCTGTGGTGAACAGTAGCCCGTCTACCTCATCCTGCACGAGTTCGACCAATCCACCTGATCGTGAGGCAATCACCGGACGACCGGCAGCACGTGCTTCAAGAACGACGATTGGGCTGTTCTCGTACCAGATCGATGGCACCACTAAGACATCTATCTGTTCTAACACATTGGGCAACTGATCGTGACTAAACTTGCCGGCCAGATGGATACGGGGATCCCCGCCGATCAGATGGTGCAAGCTGCGGGTATATGCCGGATGCTGATCGAGATTCCCGAATATTCTCAATTCGATGGGTTTCCCATTGGGTGGCAAACGTTTGAGTGCCCTGATCAGAAGATGGATACCTTTATGAGGCGCAATTTGGCCAATATACCCCAACCGTATCGTTGATCCTGCCTGCACTGGTGGGATGCTGGCGAATGATTCGTGCGGTAGGCCCAGGCGAATGGTCTGAACCGGTATATGCCATTCCTTAAACAGATTGGCTAAAAACTGTGAGGGTGAAATAACGAGATCGGCCTGGGCCAATGCTGCGCGTAATGTGTCGCGTCGTGCCTGTTGCCTAGTACGCTCTGTCTGCCCCGCAAGAGCGATCCAGACCTTCCCTGCCAGACCGGCGCTGAACCGGTCCGGCCAACGGTAACGCCGTTGATCCAGGTGGAGACACCAGGCACATTCGGCAGGATCGGTAGGTGGCTGCGGGCATAGTGAACCATCTCCGCGCAGCAATGTAATCTGTGGGCAGAGAAACCAGTAATCGTGGAGTGTAACAACCGTAGGGATACCTTGAGCGTGAGCTGCCCTCACTGCGCCAATACCGATCAAATAACCGCTATGCAAATGCACGATGTCAGGTTGAGATAACTGTACCTGCTGCTCAAACCAGGCAGCAATAGCTGGATTATCGTAGCTCCACTGTGCTGGTGCACCTTTCAAGCCGAGATGTAAGCGCCAGACCGGTATCCCCGCGTATTGATCAAGTGCGACATCGACACCGAATGGTTTCGTTACATCGATTGTCTCGACACAAACAACTTCAGCTTGATGGCCGTGCTGCAAGAGTTCACGCGCCAACCGCAGCACGTACAATTCGGCGCCGGCGCTGTATCGCGGCGGAAAGTGGTGAACTGCCAGCAATACTCTCATCGTCAGCTCTCCTCATCGCTGTGTGGTAAGCAGGTTTCGGACAAACGATAGTTCCTCTGCCCCGATAGCCCGTAGACCGACCAGTAGCCCACCATAGATGATGCCTCCAGACCCAATGACCAGCCATACCGGCCATTCACGTACCAGATAAACAACACTCGTCATCAAGCATACAGCGATGGCGGTACGATACAGAGCCTGCCAGCGCATACGACGCAATTGATCACGCAAGAGCCAGATATATTGTCCTGCCAGGACTGCCTCAGTGATGACGGTAATAATTCCTGCGGAGGTTGCTCCGTAACGCGAAGTGAAGATAAGGTTGGCGATGACATTAACGCCACTGCTGATCATTATCGAACGCGCCACCAACGATTCGCGATCGGCAATCACCACTACATAACCAAGAAATTCGGTCAAAAACATCAGCGGTAGTGTCCAGATCAGTATCGCCAGTAAGGGAGCAGTTGCCGCGTATTGCTCACCAAAAAGAAAGAGCGTCAGTGGTTCGGCAAGGATAAATCCACCAGCGGTTATAGGTAGCGCCACCATCAGGAGGTAGCTCATGATACGTTCGTAGATTTGCGGCAGGTGCATTGGGTCTATTTTGGACTGACGCGATAACGAGGGATAGAGGGCAGTATTCAGGACGTTCGAGAGAGTGACCAATGAGAAGATTAGGTTATACGCTGCGTTGTAGTAACCGGTTTCGCTGTCACCGAAGCTGATATTGAGGACGACCGTATCAAACCGATACGAAAGCCCTAATGTCAGACCAATTACTCCAAACGGAAAAGCTGCTCGCAACAGATGCAGCCAGCGCTCGCGTCGCCAGCGTCCTGGTGTCGCACCCAGTTGCCACAAGGCCCGCACCACCAGCCCGGTCATTACTGCCACACCGATCATGGTAGCGAAGATCAAACCGTAGTAACCCAGTCCCAGCCACAGCGCCAGTCCGCCTAGCGTCACGAAGATTAGTTGATTCACCACCTGCATTCCGGCGGTCACATCGAGCCGTTCGTAGCCGGCCAGCACAGCTTCACTACTGCCGTGTACAGCATAGACAAGCAACGTCAGTCCATTGAGGGCAATGGCGCCGATCATCAGCAGCGGTCGTGCGGTGATGATTGCTGCGCTGACAACCAACACACCAGCAATGAGTGCAAGCACGAGACGTAGGCCAAGCACATCAGCATAGAGGTCGCGGATTTTTTCCAGATTATGCGGCTCGCTACGCAAACGGGCCACTTCGCGCACTGTGTATGGTGCCAGCCCAAGATCGGCGATAAAGAGAAAGACGCTCCCGAAGCCAATGACGGCTGCGTATTGACCAAAGTCACTGGCGCCAAGTTGTCGCACGATGAAGATCGAAAAACAAAACGAGAGGAGTTTGATCGCTACCTGAGCAATCATTCCGACGACTGAGTTGCGCAGAATTGTTCCAGCAAGTTGATTCATGTTCTCTCACTTCAGCGTGCGATTGGATGGTCAACCATCCAGTGCGTAAGCTCTTCGACCCGATCAAGCCAACGGTCAATTGTGAAGGACTCTTCCATCAGTCGGCGTCCAGCCTTTCCCATCTGTTCAGCCCGGTCTGGATCGTCCCACAAGCTGGCAATTGCTGTTGCCATCTCCTCAACATTTCCCGGTTCGACCAACAGTGCAGTTTCGCCCTCGATCACGTATTCAGCTAACCCTGGTCGGCGGGTGGCAATCACCGGTCGGCCCATCGCCTGTGCGATTTGCACTGATGTGCATCCGGCGCTCCATTGCGTACTGGCACGAATAGGCACCACCACGATGCGACTCTGGAGGTAGCAGAGGCACAGGTGTCTGGGGGAACAAATGGTTGCAGGCTAACATTAGCCGGCAATATGTCACGCTTGAGAACATTAGAGCCGCTCACCCAACTGCTACCAATCCGGAGATGGCAGGGAATATGCGGGAGCTGGCTCATTGCCCGAATGAAGGTTTCGTAATCGCGGTGTGACACACCTAAACTCTGGACGACAGTGGCTTTCTGAGTGCTTATGGTCGGGCAGAAGAAGTCGGTGTCAACCAGTGTGTGCAGGGCTACGACTCGATCGCTCGCTAAGCCGAGTTCGCTCTGCATACCGTTAGCTTCGGCTTGACTGATCGCTGCCACAATGTCCCACCGTTGTTGTAATCTCAGAGCTAATATCAATCGTAGTTTCTGCCTCGACATCCCGTGATGAAAGATCACGAGGTGACGTATTCTTGGTGGTAGCACGAGGGCCAGAGGAAGACCTACCCGCTCCGAGAGACTGATAACAACCTGATAATCTCTACATCGTACTAGCTGCGCTACCTGCAATGCTAACCGCAGATCTAACCGTATCAGCGATTCAAGATAGTGTAAGGGCCGATGAGGTCGTACTAGGCCATAATCGACATAACAACTCTTGAATCTGCTGGCAAGTTCAAGGTAATCGACCCGCTGATGGGTACCAGCCTGAACCGCTGCTTCTAGCCCCGGTACTGATGTGCTGGTCGCCACTATCAGAGTACGTGGTATAGGTGTTTGCATAAGCCACTCTATCACGAAAGGCTGACGGTATCTTAAACAGCGTGTCGTTATCAGATGACACCATCTTCATTCTTGCCAGATGTAGTGCTGAGAACGGGTCTGAACATTCCTGGGTAACGATGAGCTGAGTTGTCTTCAAGGACACGTTTAGAGATAACGCAATACCTGCGGATACCGCTTGCGTTGCTGCCGATACCAGAAACCGAGTGGGATCAGGACGATCAATCCACTTACCCAGGCGAGGTACCCCCAAATGATACGTGGTCCGTAGAGTGGGAGCTGATTCATGACCAGAGCGATAAAATGATAGATGATAATATGCGTCACATAAAAGAAGAGCGAGACCTGACCAACCATTGGGAGCCAGCGCAAGGAGTGGCTGGAAAAGAGATGTGGTCTGGCACATGCCCCCGCCAGAATGAATGCAGCGATCCCAAGATTGAAGGAAAAATAGCTCAGACTGGGTGGTGCTTTGCTCATCACCAGGATATGGGCTGGTGTACTGCCAATGGTACCGAATGATCCCAGATCACCGAAGCTACCAATGATGCGCAAGATACACCAGCCAATCAGGAGACCTGCCCCAATCTGCACCCAGCGTTGCGGTTGTTGAAGAGAGGTTTGGTTGTGCCAGTGACCGACGGCGTACCCCAGCCAGAGCAGTGGCCCCCAGCCCAGCACGGCAAAGCCAATTGCTGGTTGAGTTTCGTAGCTGTAGGTAAGCCAGAATGCTTGCCAGAACGGTTGTGGCGTATTGTTCATCAATTCAGGGGCCAGCACTCCGATCCAGAGTTGATGAAGCAACAGGGTGATCACTGCCGCGATCCCGATCTGTTGTGCCGTTAAGAATTGACGCAGACCGGCAAGCACGATCATTGCTGCGGCTATGCTGGTAAGAACGTGCACATATGGCGTGGCACCCCGCCAAAACCAGGTGCAGATCGTGAGATCAAGGATCAAAATGACCAATGCACGAATCAGGATAAAGCGGGTTGTATCCTGTGCTGGTCTACCACGACGGTGCTGAGCGGCTGCATACAACGCCAGGCTATACCCACCTAAAAAGAAGAAGATCGGCGATGCCAGATTGGTTAGCAAGCCACTCAACCAGTAGACAGGGCTTTGCAATGTGACCGCTTGCCCACCGTATGACTCGGCCTGCAAACCGACACCGATGAAGAACGCGCTGTGATCAAGCGCCATTAAGATCAGTGCAACGCCCCGCAGTGCGTCAATCGCAACGATCCGTTCGCTGCTGGCATGTTGGTCAACCACGGTGGGGCGGGCTTCAGTCATTATGCCTACAGTGCGCATGTGCTCTCTCCTTCAGCATGTTCGCCGCTGCGATAATGCGTTGGTATTGTCGTGGATGTGATCTGTTTGCCGCACAGTGCTATGACAATGGCGTCTGGATCGATGTCGTGCTGAGCTTGATCGGTGCTGCAACGGTCTCATCGCAAACGGCTATCTGCCAGAGCGCCTTCCCAACCAGGGCTGCTACGCTATATCCAGCCACTCCCCAAAGCATCGCGATGGTGAAGGTACTGCTCATGCTTATGATGATAACCAGGACGGATCCCAACACCGAGAAGACGCCATTCATGCCCCATGCCCAGACCACCAACCCTGGTGCTTGGGTACTAAGCTGGCGTAGGCCGACAGGGAAGGGGATGCCCATCAGGGTAGCAAGTGGCGCGATGATAAGCATACTGACGACAATTCGCGCCGGGTCTGGCCAGTGCATCCAGGCACTAAATAGTCGTGGAAGCGCAACGATGTAGATTACCGTCAGGAAGGCGATACTGATAAGTATCAGTCGTAAGGCGCCTACACTCCGGATGTGCTTGCTGATAACTAGACTGCCAATTGCAGCAAAGGCTAACATGCTGGCAATGGTTGTGGTAGTCGCATGGATTGGGTAGCCGATGAAGAGGGTAAAACGCTGAATCAGCACAATCTGAATGAACATATATGCTGCACCTAACAGGCTAAAATAGGTCAGGGTCGGCAAGGCGCCGGGTAGGCGTATCCCATCGCGCTGATAGCGAACTAAGGGGACGATGATGAAGACGATTGCAGCACCGATAGCCAGCAGCGCCATAGTCAGTAAGATTAGATTGCCGATCGGGAAGCGATTCAGCCGTCCTTCATACGTCTTGTCAAAGTGCAGATTGTCCCAACGGAAATAGTTGTAAAAGAAGGGATTATCGTCAGTTACCGGGAAAATCTGGAACATGTACGTTTGTTCAAAAGCCCGTGGATTGCTTGCATAGAGATAATCGGCAAAAGGTGTGTTCAGTCGCTCAAAGGGATCATGCAGCATGGTGAAGTTGTTCGCTGCCCCCCACTGGCGCAATCGTTGCATCTGTTCTGGCTGGAATGGTGATCGACTAACCAGCAGCGTTGCATTGACGCCGCTTTCATTAGCAATGATGGCAATGTGGGCCGCCGGATTATGCACACCCACGCGACGTAGTGCTTCGGCGGCCAATCCCGTTAGGCGCAGCATTTCGCGAGGTGGATTGTTTACATCGCGCGTCCACGAGAAGATACCGTTTGGAGTAAGGGCGCTAATCGCTTGTTCGAGGGCTTCAACCGTGTAGAGGTATGACTCGGCCAACACATACGCACCTCCTGATAGAGCCGCCAGGTTGTCAAGTCCAATGCCTTGAATAATGTCATACTGCTCAGTGGTGCGACTGAGGAAACTACGGCCTTCGGCAATGATGAGTTCTGTTGAAGGATGTTCGGCCAGTCTTCCGGTGTAATCGGCGTAGCGTCCTTTTAAGAGCTGAACAATGGTTGGGTTTAGTTCAATGGCCGTGATCTGCGAGGCTTTGTAGAAACGGGCCAGGAGAATGTCAAGGCCACCGCCAACCCCAATCAGCAGTGTTCGTGGATGCGCCGTGCTGACATGGTAGGCCGCACTGATGATCGCATGATCGAAAAAGCGAAATCGTTCAAGATCGGTATCGCTTCCGTCAAACCGGTACATCCCGGTCATCGAGGTGCCGTCAATCGTGACCAGTTTCAGCGGTAGGGCTGCACGAGATTCCACACCATAGCTTGAACTGACTGCTCCTACAATCATCGGCTCGGTGACAATAATTTCCGGCATGACATCAACCCGACCTACAGCATCCCACCGGGTAAATTCAGGTCCGGTTTGTTGGGCTTGCATAGCCCAACCCAGTTCCTTTGAGCCTGGTACTGCTAACGTTGGTGGAAAGGCAATCATCACACCGAGCAGAGTGGTTTCACCAACGATGGTTATTGCTATCAGCCAGCGTTGCCAGCCGCGCACTTCATAGCCGAGTAAGAGTGCTGATCCTGCGCCGATAAGCCCGATCAGGACAATAACTGCCGGTCCACCGATAAGTTGTATGACTTGTAATACGGTGATTGTGGCGAGGCCTGCTCCCAGCATATCGGCAAAGTAGAGCCGGTGTGAAGCGCCAGCCCAACGCCCAAAGATCGCTGCGATAACCAAACCACCACTAAAGAAGGTGCTGAACAGACAGATAAAATAGATACTAAGTCCAGCAATTGCCCAACCGATTTGGGCGGCGCGTAGCGGGTCAATTGCAATCGTATTGATAGCGACCAGGTTACTCAGACTGGTGAAACTGAATAAGAGCGCTAGCTGACTTAACCGTTGCTGAAGTTTGGTCGGTCCCCAGCGCCGCACGGCAAGGAATGTACCGGCTGCGCCGCCACCCAGCAACGCAATACCGATCACCATGTAGGTGAAGTGGTGCCAGATCATCAACGAGAAGATACGGGTGAAGGTGATCTGGAGGGCAAGAATACTACCGCTGATAATGGTTAGGCCGAGATATTTACTAATCGATTGCTGAAATGGAATGGTCATACCATTACTCTCTTTGTTTGCAGTGCTATAACGAGGCGTAATCGGCGATCATCTGTTGTTGAACGCCACGGAGCCTGAGCACCCGGTAGGTTTTGCCGGCGATCTGACGTTGCTGTACTGGAATACGCTCAGTGTTGAGATGAATCGTTCGTAAGTGTGTTTTGCGGTGTGTTTCAGGGACAAGCAGCGTCAGCGAGTATGGTGATGGCGGGATACTGATCGTTGCGGAGAGGCGTTGTCCGTTCCAACTTATCTCAAGCCAGTCACTGGTGTTGCGGACATCGATAAATGATAGCCAGCGCTCAGCGGTCATGATCGGTAGACCCATCCCGGCCGCATAGCCAAGCGTCTGATCAAGCCAGCGAGCTACCTCTTGGGCGATTGGGCCACCGATCAGAAAAGGATCGACGTGGCACTGGAGACCTAGCGCAGCCGGATAGCGATCAATACTGGCTGCAATCTGAGCTATGCTCTGGATAGCTGCACGTGCTCCGTCGAGACCAACGTCGAAACCGGTTTGAAACACCGGCATCAGGTGTTCATCAACCAAATGCGTTGCCTGCTGATACACATCGATGACCGTCCCATCTTCGCTCACAAAACGGAGCGGCAGGCCGCTGCCATTGAGATAGCCCATTGTCCACGTTCCATCAGGTTTGCGCACTGCCGGGCCGCTATGGTAGTGATCGAGGTTCATTCGGATACCGTATGCAGCTTGAACGATGGCATTGTCTACCCAGCCGCGCCAGAGGACGCGATGGGTGCGTACCGTTGGCGGAAGTGGGCCATAGCCGAGTTTGATAAACTCACACCAATGCCGGTAATAACCGTCTTCCAACCCGTCTTCAACATAAGGATGTATCCCGAATTCATGACCACGATCCCGCCATTCACGAACGTGATGTGGTCCTGGCAACGGGTCTTCGCCGGCAATCGCCGCCCCCATCAACGGTATCTGGCTTAGTGTCCAGCGTAGCTTGCGCGTTAACCGACCGGCAGTATTGGCCGGTGGCGGTGTATAGTAGATCGAGCCATGACCGCCGTGGCGTTCGATAATGCTGAACCACTGCTCAATATGGCTCACCCGACTGCCGTGGGCATCGCCGGTAGCAATAATCGCACCGGCGGCGTTATCGGGGAAGTACCATAGCCGGGGTATGGGAATAGGACTCACCTCATCGATCATACGGCTTAGCAGACGTTGGTGTTCATCGGCCTGCGGAATAGCAATTCGTTCTAGATCGATCCAGCCTACAAAGAGATCGCTTGCGCGTAACCCTTTCATCAAGTCGCGTTCCTGGTTTGTCCATGCCGGATTGCCTTGTCGAATAAGCGCAATCGTTTGCGCCAGATCAAATGTCCACAAGGCAGCTCTGCCGGCGCCGATCTGGTGAATTGTCACTAATGGATCGCCATCGCTACTGCTTGCCACAAGCTCTGCGCCGCGCAGACGTACCCGGTCGTATACGGTGTGTAGTTGGAGGGGGCCAGCGATCCCGGTTGAGGGTAAAGGATAGAGCGAGTCGTCGCGTTGCACCACTCCCAAATAAGCGACACCAAAAATCTCGGCCAGTGCTGGATCGGGGCGGATACCAATCAGACCACCACCGCTACGAACGAATTGGGATAACCATTCCACACTCTCTTTCGGCAGTGGAGCCGAACCAACGATGATCACCGCACCATTGATGTCACTGTCTATCTGCCGCAGACTGGTTTGACGGAGACCAACAAAGCCTTCCGCCCGTAAGATTTCAGCGAGGTAGGCAGTAAAATCCGGCTGTGGCGCCCGATCCCTTGCCAATAATAATGGCGCAAAACCACGCGCTGGCGGCAGCGGGAGAGCTTTGATATTAGACACAGGTGCCGATAACGGCCACTGTTCAACGCCGAAAGCCACCATTCCCCCTAACCCGGTAGCGGCCAGCATACCCGATAGAAATGCTCGTCGCGTGATGGATCGCTGCACGTAGCGCATGGATAACACTCATCCTCGTCGCCGACGGCTCATCACCGAACGACGTCGTGGCGGTCGTCTGAACGGTGCTGATCGGCGTTCGCCTTGCTGATAATCGATTATGAATGGTGGTTCACCAACCGCACGTTCATAACCCGCTTCGGTGGTAGTAGGTGGTGCGGTAACAATTGGTTGGCTGCTATCGGCTGGCGGGGTGATAATGACTCTGGGTGTTCTTATCTCTGCTTCAGGCGGAGAATATCGTTTATCAGTATCATCACGATGAGGGCCGGGCGTAGTCGCCGATCGCGCTGGCCGAGGTTCATTATCCGTTCGTGTAGCGTCTCTTGCCTTATTGCCCTTTCCAGGATTCAGCAACCGTAACGGCCCTACGCTAAGGAGGTGGTGTAAACTGTTGAGCGGCAAGCGCGGTTGTTCGGGTTTTCCTGATAGGGTAGATGTATCAGCCAGCATAACTGCTCCCAGCACACTGTCGGATCGCTTCAACTTCAACCGCTTCAAGCTTTGTTGAATATCGCGACTGCTGTCTTCGATGGGTTTTAGGGCCAGGACAACGCCATCAACCATTGGGGCCAGCAAGGCGGCCTCTACCCCACTGAGTGTTGATGGGCCATCAAAGATCAAAATGTCGGCGGCTCGTTGCAGACCATCGACTAGAGCTGGCCATGGTTGTGAAGGAGGTAAAGGTCGGCCATCTTCATCAGTGTTACGGCTCAGAAGCAACACATTTTTTAACGGTGTTATGCGTAAACTCGACCATACCTGCGCTGCACCATCAATCGTAACCGGTTGGAGGGCTGCACTGGGATCGGAAAACAGTTCACTGAGGATCGCCCGTTCGGTTTCCGCGTCGATCAACAGTACCCGATACCCCGACAGGGTGTAACAATGAGCCAGATCAACGACCAGCGCACTCCGTTCGTCTGAAGGACGTGGCCCGCTGACCATCAGAATCCGGGCATTACGGGGAAGTCCGGCCAGAACGATCTGGGTGTACGCCTCTTTAACGGCTTGCCGACGCTGTCTGGCTTCTTCTTCGTCGAGTTCGATGAGTGGACGCTTACCCGGTACAGCACCGAGAAAGTTCAATCCAAAGCGGCTTCGCAGATCATTCTGATTATGCCAGCGGGCATCGATAATTTCCAGGCCAAATGAAGCTATGATGCCTAACAACAATCCTCCCAGGGCTGCGATGGCGATGGTCAGATTTCGTTTGTTTGGTAATGGTGACGTTGGTACTTTCGCTGCCTCGAAGATCGTCAGACTATTAATCAGACTGGTATTCTGTAACCGCAGCAATTGTGCGTAGGTGTTTTGGGCTGTATCACGCGCCAGCTCTAACTCTTTAAGACGGTTACGCGCTTCGCGTAGATCGGTAGCGCTGGTTGCCTGAGCTAGCATCGCCCGCGCCTGCTCAATCTGGCGATCAAGTTGATCTATTTCAGCCTGTGATCGGGCAATCTGTTCGTTAAGCAGATTACGCTGTTCTGCCACTTTTTCCGGCGAGTTTGGGCTAAAACGAATTAATTCTTCGGCAACTGCACTAGCAATCGCTGCTGCCCGCTGGGGATTGGTGTCGGTGATCGTGATGTCAAGGAGACTGGCTTGCCGATTGACACTGGTCGTAAGCATGTACGTGCTAATCACTTGCCACGGGAAGGGTAGCTTGAGTTGTTCGACAACCGGCGCCAGAATGATCTCACGGCGCGCCATTTCAGCATAAAAACCGGCAACAGTCGTGCTTAAGCCAAACGTCTGGGGATCAGGTATGGCAGCGAGCGACTCTCCCACCCGCAATGTCACCCGACTCACATAGTAGTCAGGTTGACGAAGAGTAAAGATCAGTGCCGCTCCGCCAGCCGTGGCTGCCGCCAAGCAAACTACCCACCACCAGCGCAACACGATGCGGAGGTAAGACCATATGTCGCTCCAGGTGAGCATTATGAAAGCTCCTTAACTACTAGGCAAAATCACCAGATCACCTGCTTCCAGGCCGCTTATGATTTCAACCTTACCATCCACCATCAAACCGGTCTGGACCTCTACCCGCTGCGGGCCGTTGTCACCTGGCACTAAGACATAGGTCCCGCCATCACGACGAATTGCCTCGACGGGCAACCAGCGCACGTTTTCGCGTTGGCCGAAATCAATGGTAACTAATGCCGGATCACCAACTGCTAATGGGATGTCACGGGCATTATAGACAATATGGAGTTCTGGTGTTTGAAGGGTGGACATGCCGGTAGGTTTGCGTACCACGCCCTGAAATGTGCGACCAGGATAACGGACAAAAGAGATTTCAACTGGCGTTCTATCAGGAATGCGTTCGAGATCGGAGCTATTTATCGAGCTGACGGTGATCTGTAAGCCTGAATTGTCCATCAACCGAATGACCGGCGTTTCAGCTTGCACAGGCAGGCCGACCAGAGCATCAATGGCCGTCACTGAACCATCGAAGGGCGCATAAATCCGGCGGGCTTCGATCTGCTGCTCGATGTCTTTGATCCTGAGTTCTGAAGCGGCCAGACTCTTCACCAGCGCAGGATCGGGAGTTGTGCGCTGCCGGGCAGCATCGAGTTGAATCTGCGCCTGTTCCACTGCACGCTGTGCAGCAATGACGTCAAACTGATTTGGCCCGCTGAGAAGCCGCTCAAGACGGGCACGGGCCAGTTCGACATCGGCTTCCGCAGCCTGTACTGCTGCAATTTCATTCCCCCGTGCCGTATCTAGTTCGATTTGGGCCAGCGCCACTGCACTTTCTGCGGCTTGCAGCTCAACCGCAAGCCGGTCAACGAGTGCACGTACTTCTGGCGTATCTTCCACCTCAAGGCGGGCACGGGCTTCGCCGAATGCGGCCTGGACGCGCTGTAATGCTGCTACGCGGTCGGCAAGTGCCCGTTCAGCGCGGGTCTTTACGGCTGAAGCGTCATTGCGCGTGCGGGCCAGCGCCGCTTCAGCGCGCTGTAATGCAGCTCGCGCCTCGGCAATGTCGCTTGCCGAAGCAGGAGTCGTGAGTTGTGCCAGTCGGTCACGAGCCGCAGCCAGGGCTACTTCGGCTGCCCGAACGTCAATCTGAGCACGGGCGATAACCTGATCAATCATTCGCCGATCTTGATCGGCATTGATCTGCGCCTGACGTAGCTGATTTTTAAGTGTGCCCAGATCGATTTCGGCTAAGAGTTGCCCGGCCTTTACCTGCGCCCCTACTTCGACGTACAGGTTGCGCAAAACACCACTCTCGCGAAACGCCAGACCACGTTCAAGAATTGGCGTGACCTGACCACTAAACTCACGCCGGTCGTGCAAGGTTCCCAGCGCAACGGCAACGGTCTTTTGTACCGGTACTGTCGTTGTTGCTGTTGGTTCGATTGCAACCGCGGTTGGTTCCGGTGTTGGTGGTGGTGTCCAGGGTTCAGGTGTCGGTGCGCCAACCAGCGTACTGATACTACAACTACTCAGCCCGAATGCAACACCTAAGATCAGGATTATGGGCCAGACAAGTCTTCGGTATCCCATACATTCTCCGGCCTAATGTGTCACTGCCAACGCACCGGTCAATGGTACGCCGACAGCCGGTACTTGCACTGCCTCTTGCCTCAGTATCCATCTACTGGCGGCCAGCAGATCATCGGCGATGTACGTTGGCTGAAACCGCCGCAGTTCAGTCTTCTGCGATTCAGCAGCACCACGGCCACTCTTGACCAGAATCGTCTGACATCCCATCTGTTGACCGGCAGCAATGTCGGTGAGGGCATCCCCGATTAGGAAGGTCTTTCGGCAGTCGATCTGGTATTGCCTGGCCAGCTCCTCGATCATCCCCGGTTGCGGTTTTCGGCAATGGCAACGCTCTTCGGGGGTATGGGGACAATAGCGGATGTCCTCGATGTTGGCACCGTGGTGATCGGCAATAGCTCGCAGCCGGGTATGAATGTCTTCCAATGCTTCCAGGCTCATCAGCCCTCGCCCGACTGCGGCCTGGTTCGTGATGATGAAGATGCGAAACCCAGCGTTTGTCAACAGACGCAACGCTGTCAGTGCGCCAGGCAAAAATTGAAATTCCGCCCAGCTCTTAACGTGGTCTGCCCGGTTGTAATTGATCACTCCATCGCGGTCGAGAAATACAGCGCGCATAAGCCCCTCCCCCTGGCGCTGCCCTGATGGCGTAAGCAGATAATGACGATAGTGACATAGGTACAGTACACGTTGTTGCTGACGATATGCTAACAAAAATGAAGGGGATTTATAAAAATCCTGTCAGCTTCATTTGCTAATGTGCGTGCATGCAAAGGATGAAGTTGACAGGGGGGAAGGTATGATTATCTCACGCACGCCTTTACGAGTCAGTTTTGTTGGCGGTGGTAGTGATTTACCGGCGTACTACCGTCATGAGCCAGGCGCAGTTGTCAGCACTGCTATTAACAAGTATATCTACATTACGGTGAACGAGAAGTTTGATCGGCAGATTCGGGCTAGTTATTCGGTAACTGAAATTGTCGAGCGGGTTGATGATCTCAAGCACCAACTTATTCGTGAGGCGTTACGGCTGGTTGGCCGAACACACTCCATCGAGATTACTTCAATCTCTGATATTCCCTCGCAAGGTACCGGTCTAGGTTCATCGAGTACCTATACCGTTGGCCTGTTGAATGCGCTCTATGCCTTCGTTGGCCGTTTCGCCGGCGCCGAACGGTTGGCACGAGAGGCGTGTTACATCGAAATCGAACGTTGTGGTGCTCCTATCGGTAAGCAGGATCAGTATATTGCAGCGTTTGGTGGTTTTCAGTTTATTCAGTTTAATCCTGATGAGACGGTGTTTGTCGATCCGATCATCTGTCGGAGTGAGACGAAACGCTTGTTGCAGCAACGCTTACTGATGTTGTATACCGGTGCCACCCGTAAAGCCGATGATGTGTTGCGTGAACAGCGGGAGAATACCGAACGCGATGCATCGCGTCGTCGTCATTTGCGCCGTATGGTAGAGCTGGCTCACGATCTCCGCATTGCCCTGCATCACGATAATCTTGATGCGTTCGGCGAGATTTTACACGAGGGCTGGATGCGCAAACGCGAATTGGCCAGCAGCATCTCTAATTCCCAGATTGATGATTGGTACGAGCGTGCCCGTGCTGCTGGCGCTATCGGCGGTAAAATCCTGGGTGCCGGTGGTGGTGGCTTCTTGCTCCTCTATGCACCCGAAGAACGCCACCCGGCGATTCGCGCCGCCTTGCCAGAATTGCGCCCCGTGCCAATCCAGTTTGAGCCACAGGGTAGTAAAATTATCTATGTTGAAGAGCGGTAGCGCTTCCTGGTAGTACGTGCAGGGTTGATCCAATGATGGGGGAACTACATTGGAGGTATTGTTGTCTAAGAGCATGATCAAAAACTTGGATGGTTGATGCGGTTCTGCAATGGCATTCCAAACGATAGGTACCGGATCGTTGCTGATGAGAACCGTTGGCAGGTAGGGTATGCGTCGCCCTTCCGCGATGGGAGGGGGGGCAACGTATTCCGTCCCGGTACTGCGGCGCACGGCTGGCGTGCCCTCACCTTCCCCCCAGCCCCCTTCCTCTCCCCCGCTGGGGGCGAGGAAGGGGGAGGGCGCTCCCTCACCTTCCCCCCAGCCCCCTTCCTCTCCCACACGGGGAGCGGAAGGGGGGACGTGGGGGGGCTGGCGCGAAAGCATGGTGGCCCGCGCACGCAATGGTTGCGTGCTGGGAGCGCGGGCCTCTGGCCCGCATCTTGATGGATGGAACAGGGGTGCACTGGTTGCAGCGCTGGTACTGCGGCGCACGGCTGGCGTGCCCTCACCTTCCCCCCAGCCCCCTTCCTCTCCCCCGCTGGGGGCGAGGCAGGGGGAAGGCGCTCCCTCACCTTCCCCCCAGCCCCTTCACCGCTTCACTCGTCGCCTGGCGTGCTCGTTCCCGCACCGGTAGGGGCAGGTTTCCAACCTGCCCGCTGGGCGGCTGGACGCGAGGGCATATGAGGGGTGTCGGCGTCGCTCCCTCCCCTTCCCCCCAGCCCCCTGCCTCTCCCCCGCTGGGGGAGAGGCAGGGGGAGGGCGCTGCCTCCCCTTCCCCCCAGCCCCTTCACCGCTTCACTCGTCGCCTGGCGTGCTCGTTCCCGCACCGGTAGGGGCAGGTTTCCAACCTGCCCGCTGGGCGGCTGGACGCGAGGGCATATGAGGGGTGTCGGCGTCGCTCCCTCCCCTTCCCCCCAGCCCCCTTCCTCTCCCCCGCTGGGGGCGAGGAAGGGGGAGGGCGCTGCCTCCCCTTCCCCCCAGCCCCCTTCCTCTCCCCCGCTGGGGGCGAGGAAGGGGGAGGGCGCTCCCTCTCCTTCCCCCTGGCCCCCTTCCTCTCCCACACGGGGAGCGGAAGGGGGGACGTGGGGGGGCTGGCGCGAAAGCATGGTGGCCCGCGCACGCAATGGTTGCGTGCTGGGAGCGCGGGCCTCTGGCCCGCATCTTGATGGATGGAACAGGGGTGCACTGGTTGCAGCGCTGGTACTGCGGCGCACGGCTGGCGGCCCTCACCTTCCCCCCAGCCCCCTTCCTCTCCCCCGCTGGGGGCGAGGAAGGGGGAGGGCGCTGCCTCCCCTTCCCCCCAGCCCCCTTCCTCTCCCCCGCTGGGGGCGAGGAAGGGGGAGGGCGCTGCCTCCCCTTCCCCCCAGCCCCCTTCCTCTCCCCCGCTAGGGGCGAGGAAGGGGGAGGGCGCTCCCTCTCCTTCCCCTGGCCCTCTTCCTCTCCCACACAGGGAGCGGAAGGGGGGACGTGGGGGGGGCTGGCGCGAAAGCATGGTGGCCCGCGCACGCAATAGTTGCGTGCTGGGAGCGCGGGCCTCTGGCCCGCATCTTGATGGATGGAACAGGGGTGCACTGGTTGCAGCGCTGGTACTGCGGCGCATGCCTGGCGTGCCCTCACCTTCCCCCCAGCCCCCTTCCTCTCCCCCGCTGGGGGCGAGGAAGGGGGAGGGCGCTGCCTCACCTTCCCCGCAGCCCCCTTCCTCTCCCACACGGGGAGCGGAAGGGGGGACGTGGGGGGGCTGGCGCGAAAGCATGGTGGCCCGCGCACGCAATGGTTGCGTGCTGGGAGCGCGGGCCTCTGGCCCGCATCTTGATGGATGGAACAGGGGTGCACTGGTTGCAGCGCTGGTACTGCGGCGCACGGCTGGCGTGCCCTCACCTTCCCCCCAGCCCCCTTCCGCTCCCCCGCTGGGGGCGAGGAAGGGGGAGGGCGCTCCCTCACCTTCCCCCTGGCCCCCTTCCTCTCCCCCGCTGGGGACGAGGAAGGGGGAGGGCGCTG
>Ga0308418_1000521_pt1 | contig 21920 bp, 18 predicted proteins | sample HotsprSampleR4cd_FD_203517 | JGI IMG/M metagenome (GOLD analysis project Ga0308418, IMG submission 203517) | Hot spring phototrophic mat microbial communities from Mushroom Spring, Yellowstone National Park, Wyoming, United States - 20090729_R4cd ... | reverse complement strand
TATAACCATACTTAGGATCACTGAAAACCTCATAAATACGTCTAATCTTGTAAACAAGATCCTTTGATCGGTCGTCGACAAAGTCGCTAAAACTATATTTTTCATCAAAATTACGCCTTTGACTCATGTAGTGAGCTAAAGCTATGTTTCGCAAATCCCTGTCGCCCATCAGAATGTAGCGGATATTGTTTTGATTTATGTCTATAAATTCGGAGCGGCAGTAGGCTTCGTAGAGCTTGTGTAGAAAGATGCTCTCACTATAATCGTCCGCTATATCTGTACGCATTAACATATCACGCACATCACGATTATCCATTATCTTGACACGCCCTCTGGTATTACGAACATAATATCCATAAGCCAATCCATGTATCGTCTTGGCGTCTACATTATGGAGAGCGTACTTTCTAATTTTCTGTGTAAGTTCTTCTGCCACACTTTTATTGAATGTTAGAATAAGAAACTTGAGTTCTGGGTTATCTGCGGCTATGCTGAGTAGTGTCGTCGTTTTCCCAGTACCTGCATAGGCATTAATACGAATACGATCAATCTCTTTAAAAGCCTTCAGTATCTCCTTTTGCTCGTCCGACAGCTTGTCTCGTGTTGGCAGAGTCAATCCCATGACACTGTAAACTCGTTAAAACGCAAGGCAAAAGCTGGCAAGACAGAATGCCTATCTTTTACAGTTAGGATTTCTGCTTCGCTGTAGAATGACTTTTTAGGTAGCTCGCAATAGGTACGGCCATCCACCAGAGCCTGATCCACAGGCTTTACTTCGGGTTGTTCTAACCCGACAAGAATTGATTCTCGCCCACCAGAGATACCACCGTAACTTGTGAAAATATAATTGAAAATATTTGTGCATTTACCTATAAATATTTTGTGGTATTTGAATTTAATAGAATGAGTAATGATTTCGTGCAATTCGTAGGGGTAATGCACCATGCTAACCATAAAACCCTATGTCAAAAACAATTGAACAAGCCTGCTCACATTTGTATAGCTTTGATAGTCTGAACAAGTTCCATTTCGGAAACCTTAATAATCAACCTAAACTTGCTATACTTTACCTTTGATACTACATCGTGTATAGTAAGATAGTAAATCAGAATATCCCCGTACTGGTCAACAGTTGAGTACGTTTCATCATTATCTGGATAGAATATAAATACTTGCTTTAATCCAGATTGACGATTAAATCTAATGTCTTTTATATCCATAAAAGTCTTCCTATCTTTTATTATGAGTTCTTTGTCGTATAAAAACAATCCTGCATATTCCCTCTCAGAAATTTCGCATAAATAACCTATTGAACTTTTATATGTGACTCCTTTGTCTCTTGTTTCAGAATCTTTTACAATATCACTTAAATAAACTATTAGTGAGTAAATTGATAAATTGTCAAAGTATACTTTATTATGTTCTACTCTTGTCGTTTTGCATACGATTTCTTGCAACAACCTATGATAATTCTTTAGTTTTGCTTGTGGATACCTATCTAATTCGTAAGCTTCTGATAAAAATATTATTTCGTTATAAGAAACTGGTTTCAATATGTTATGCTTAACAATCAGGAAACGTAAGTATATTGTAGGTACGTATATGGAACGATCTCTTACGTAATGCACCAATGATATGAACAGGTACAAATCGCATGTTTCTTCAATAAAGTAGTAAATGTAATATATAACATCGTATTTTAAATCCTTATTGCGTAGTTTTTGCTGGACATTTCCTAACAATTCGGTTATATTTATTTCTTTTATGTATTCACTAATTTCTATGATATCTTTTTGTTTTTTGTAGGTATTTCTTATCTTACTTATAACACTCCAATCAATCATTTTTACTATATGAGGTCTTTCCGCGTTGTATAAAAAATATAATTGGCTATTAAATGCAGGATCTACGCACACTGCGCAACTTTGTCTAAGAGTAATCTTTTCTCTAGTTCGGTTGGGTGAAATAAGAGCGAAAACTCCGTTTTTCCTGTATGTAATATTCATCACATCGATCCTCAGTGTGTCATCAGGATACATATAATAGAGCGATTTATAATGACCATTCTCATCTAGTTTATAAACATTTTCAGAACCAATTAGATACTTGTCAAATAACGAAGTTATAAAGTATAGTTGAGATTCATTCAACTTGTGCCTATGACTACAGTAATACTTTTTATGCAATAAAACAACGCCACTTGGTATAGTGTACTTAACGCCATGTTTTCCGCACACCTCTATGTATCCATCCTCTCCAGAAGTCATTATTACGTTTAGCTCGTCCCCTTCCAAATAAACTGAAAGCGTTATATTACATTCCATTTTGAAAGTACATTCAGTGTAATTTATACTGTTTTCCAATAATATTTTAATATTAAATTCTGACTTCTCATAAATTGGTGTTTCATCTTGATATTTGACAAGGCTACAATAAGTTTGTCCTATTACCTTTATTTTTGATGTTTGAAATATCTTTTCAGAAGTAAAATATTCTTGATCATCTGCATCAAGATCGTAATACTGAGAAACCTCATCAAGTAAATCAAAAAAGTAGTCTTCCACATTGTACATCAATTCAATTATATAGCCTTTCAAGTCATATTCAATTTCTTCTACATTTTCTTCTATTAGATTGACTAAATATATAACAGTTTTTTCAAGTTTGTTATGGTCGTCTATTCGTATTATTACGATAAATGAGTTGAATATAGGGCAGGTGTCAAGAACAGTGGGTAATATTTTTGTATTTTTTTGCCAAATAAAGTAAAATTCTTCTTCTACAAAACTAAATAATACCTTACCTGTTGTTATATTGTTTATGGTTAATATTCTATAACTTCTTTTTCCTAATTCCAGAAAGGTGTAATCGACTATAAAGTATAGATAGCCGTTTGGTGTCTTAATAAATTGTTTAGGCTTAACACCGTATTTTGTTAGGTTGAATTTTTCTCCATCTATGCCTATGAACTTATAAGTATTGCTTTTATAGTCAAATAGTGGGAAAATACTAACATTCGTGTATTCTTCATAATTGCGATTAATAAATCTAATACAATCGTTCAGCACGTAAAACATTGTTTCATATTCATTATTTTTTAATACAAATAGGTCTAATACTTCGTTATCTTTTATGGTCAAACTATTGTTTTCATGGTATTCTGGTCTACACACTGATGGAATTCTGACAAACTTAGTATTTTTACATTTGGGCAGAGGTTTATTATCGGGACTGAAAATCATTCATAAATATACAAAGGCAAAAGTCTCTTTATGTCAGTGCGGACTGCTCAACCTTTTGGAGTTGAGCTTCCTGCTTCGTCGCAGGATGGCTTTTTAGGTAGCTCGTAGGAGCTACGGTTATCCACCATAGCCTGGTCCACAGCCCCTTTTCCTGAGCGTCCTAACCATAGGAAGTAATAGTATCAATGATACATTCTAATGCAAAAAGAAGAGAATAAGCCCTGTTTTCTGTTATTCTTCCTCTTCTTGTTCCTCCTCTTCCCATTCAACATCCTCATATTCTTCGTCGTCCCAATCTATCTCTTCGTCGTCCCACTCTTCATATTCGAAATCTTCATCATCATCGCCCCAATCCCCATCGCTGTCCCATTCGTCTTCGTCCGTCTCTATAAGTTCTTCTTCCTCCTTTTCTCTTATATCTACTTCAGGTAGCAGATCACTAAAATGCCCAAACGGTGCCTCTCCGTGTGGTAATAGTTCATCAGGCACTATTTGCTGTTGTTTAATACTCTCCTGCTCGGATTTTTTGACTTCTAAAATCATAGCGTTTGTATTATATATCGAAACAAGTAAATTTTGTTGTGCGTATTGTACTAAAAGCATCTGAGATCAGCAAAATCGTATTCAAAAAGAAACCTCCTTTTAGTAATTCAAAACAAGCGAGTCTAGACCTAATGAGTCTCGGTACATTTGTGGAAAGATATTTAGTAAGTCAGGTGGGTAGTATCTTAGGCTTGAATATACAATTTGTAAAGAACAAAGAGAATATAACAAAAAAGATATTAGAAATAGGAGATATTGATGTTTATCTTAGAGGTAGAGCCGACGGTAGGGTATATGCTACCTACATGGCCAACGACAAACTAATAAGGTACGATTATATAGTAGAAGTGAAACATCTAATAACGCATACACTTAATAACAGGGAGGTAATAGTAGACTATTACAAACCACAGATCGTATCTTACCACATCCTTTATGAGTTACCCGTATTGTTTTACGCAGTATTACAAGACGGGTTTATATTTGAAGTTTTTAACTACGATGAAACAGAGGTGAAAGATTTTAAGCAAGCTGTACTAAATCATCTATCAAGCCGCCTATTTTTACAACGACAGCCGCACAATTGTGAGGTCGTTAATCACAAAAAGTCCTACCAATGACGTTGACTGTGTCTGAGCACGATCTACTATGTAATACCCTACCAGATAACTATCTATAAGTAATGAGTCCGCTAAATAAAAATTAGAAAATGCCTTATAAAATGGAGCCACTCGGTGATAATGCTTATCAATAATGAGAAAGTCTGGATAGGCAATGAAAATCAAACCAGTATTTATAGTTTTACTATTTACAAAATTGTAAAATCCTCTCCAATCATAATTATGTAGATAACTGGGGAAATTAGCCGTCTTAAGTGCTTTGCTGGATATGTAAATCGGTTTATTTTTGTCTTTTTTTAGGTCTTTGGTTCTCAATATAGGTATTCCTAAATCAAAACTGTAAAATTTAGTACTTCCGCTACATAGATTTTTAGCTATTGTTATGACTGGATTTTTGTAATCAAGTACAAAAGCAGTAATATAAAGCATAGACCTATTTAAATCTACTGTACAATCTGCTTTAACATAACTTATAAGCAGGCTTCTACGCTCTTTATTTTCCAAATACTTCTCTAGCCATCTTGGAAATTTTATCATCTCTTTACATTTTTCTATTTCATCGTTACCATTAATGTTAGACATTTTTGATAAATCTAATATCGTAATCGCGCTAACTGTGTGAACTGTTCTATTTTGTTCTATATCATAAAAATCCCTATTATTATTTTTAACACTTCCGAGTATAAATACAATTTTTTTACATTTTTCTAAGTAATAATACGACAATAAATTAGCGCTTGCCCCTTCGTACCACTCATCTATTAGTGTATTATAAAAACTTCTTCTTATAGTATTGTATATTAATAAATGCCAAGCTCCCTTTTCTTGACTTAACTTAGTTGCAGTAAAATAAACTATCATTATGATATTATCAAGTATGTAAAAACGAATACCGTAACCATGTGTGTCAAAGATTCTGTTCTTAGCACTTTTCTTAAGATCTAATATGTAATATGAGTTTATGTAAAAAAAATCTCTTACAATCATGTAGTAATTTTGATAGTACACAATATTAGGCGTTGTATAGTTACCTTTAGGAAGTCTAATACTTAATATTCTATTTTCTATGACATGCTTTGTCGGTGTCCTTATTAAATCATACGATTTTATAGATAGCCCGCGCGGTATGGAGAATTCATAATGTAACTTCTGATTTCGTATTTTAAAATTTATTTCAAAAACGATATGCTCGTCACGATCTTGAAGTGCTTTGTTACCTATATACAACACAGTTTTACAGACTGATAGGTTGTTACATATATCAAAGCTTTTGTTTGCTGCATCGTCCGTAAAACGATAAGGTTCTAATATCTTATAAAATTCATCATAATGTTTGATACTATTACTTACATCACGGCCAATAAGTTTATTAATATAATCAGCAAGTTGTTTTTCTAAAAACTCAATACTGTATTTAGCTATTTTATAGCTATTTTTGTTTGTTATGTCGTAAATCATAATAATAAAAGTGTTTTCCATTAAAGCAACAATTGGAATAAAGTTGTTGTAAAGAGGCAACCCGATCCCTATCTCGTTAAAACCCGATAGCTCATAAATAGTGGCACCGTCTGAAATTCTAACTATCTTAAATTCATTATTCAAATGGTAAGCACTGTATAACTCATTATCAACGCCCAAGAACCTCAGTCTGTGATCTGTTGACAAGTCAGGTAGATTATTTAGAGAACTAACATTATAATGCGTTTTGTAATATTCTTGGGACAATGAACCTAGGAGCAACAGAGCATTCAATGCTGAACTGCGAAATTTCAGATATACTAGCATATTGTGCTTTTTTTGTACTAATAACGAGATTTGTGTATTTTCTATAGACTGGATTTTGCTTATATCAAAAACGTAAGCTACTTGTTGATGAAAGAAATACTGCTCGGGATAGCTAAACCTAATGTTTTTTTGATGAATGCTGTCCGATGGCATTTTGACATACCTAGCCACTTGCACTTTTAATGCCTTAGTGTAAAAAAGCATGATGAAATATACGAAATCGTGATAGCCGAGTAATATAAGCGTTTCGTGTACGCGAATGATAATTTTTTATTACATCATGATTTACCTACGCTTTATAAAATAAAGTATTATTTTTTCTAACATAAACTCCTCTTTCCCCGAATTTGTATTAGTTTTTAACCCATCTGCTATGTTTTTCGTTATATCACTGATTGCCCTCTTCGTATCGTCCTTAAACAGCGGGATTTTTACATTATTTAGTATTCTTTGTGTGAAGACCAAGCGGCCGCCTCGTCGGCCACCATGAGCAAGGTAGTACTCCCTGAAAAAACTGCTGTTCAGGTAACCCAACAGAAAGAAGATGTCGTCATCATTATATGGTTGTATAAAGATTACGTCTGATGCTGGGAGGGTGTATTCTTCACCTAAGCTAAAACGATTATAAGGTCGCCTGTCCAAAGCCGGAACGTAAATTCGCTTTTTATGTAGGTTTTCTAGAAGAAAACTGTAGTTTCGCAACCCCTGCCAGTGAAACCAACATTTGTTTTTTGCTAGATAACGACTTGATAGATTATCTTTGTACATTAAGAGTCTAAGATATATGTTAGGATATTTGTCTCTTAGTTCGTTTTCATTTATTTCATCGTGAATCAAGATATAGTAACAGTAACCTTGTGTTATATATCTTGAACAGTTTTTAGCTTTAATAAACTTTTTTACTAACGCTTTTTCGTTATCTTTCAACGCGGCAAACTCATCTTCTGAAACACAATAGGCTTTATCAAACCCTGAAACAGGCCCTACACCAACTTTCGCGATCTTACCTAATTCAATAGAAGAGATTTGACTAACATAAAAATATATACTTGACCAGTAAGTTGACCAAGATTTGGAAGTAGTAAAATGCTTTATCTCTTTATAATCCCATATCTCATTAGATTTCTTATCATATAGAGTTTTTATCACACTTACCATGATATCGTTTGGTGTAAGGTTTATGTTTTTTAGTCTAAGGACTTTTATCTTTTCTTTGTCTATGTTGAAGGCACCTTTTCTGAACTTGAAGATGATTGTTTCTGGGTTTGCTTTACTAAATAAGCGTGCTTCATCAAGATCGACAATTATTTCTATCTTACCATTTTGTAATATATGCTCTCTGACAACTTTTGCATGTGTGTTGTAGAAAAAATGATATGGGACAATATATATCATTTCACCACTTTCTTGTAGTAGATTTATAAAATGAATTATGAAAGCATAATATATATCTCCTTCTGATGTTCCTATGATTCTTTTTACTTGTTCTGCCGTTTCTTTGGGCAGTTGATTGAAATGAGCATAGGGTGGATTCCCGATTACTAGATATGGTTGTCCGAAGGTGAAACCCTTGTCTGTTATTAAACTGCATGATTGTTTTTCATGTGTTCCGCGAGGAGGTGTATTGTCTTGCGACGTGGCTACTTTCGGTAATCCCTGAACATCAGTCATTTCTTCAAATTTATTACATTTATGTGGAATGATCAATTTCTTGCTATTGAGAAGTCCGCATACAGCATTGTTCCCTTTGGTATATTTATTTATGTTTTTTGTACACGAATATAAACAGAAAGTAAAATGTAAAGTCTCTAAGTTTATAAAAACACCTTTCGTCTCATTAAAGAACCAAAGACCACCACAATGTGACATACGTAAGAATGTACCTTTGCCATTATATACTATAATTCGTCCTAAACACCAAACTATTTTCTACACTAAAAATAATGGTATTTATTTTTATGAAAGTCGATTAAGTGGAAAGGAAAGAACTGTCCCATTGTATGACTACAAGACAGAGAGTTACTACTTTATGAATCTATCTTGTATAAATACAGAATGCCCTTATAGCGTCATTAACTGTTTCAAGGCTTCTAACGGTAATATATACTTCATATACTCAACAGGCCCTAAAAATGACCTAAACCGTTATATAGTCATTTATAACTACACTAAAAACAAGGTCGTATACAGAAGAGAACGCGAGTGGTGGGATAATAACATTTTAAAGATACCTATAGCTAATTCACTGTTAGTATCAATATCGAAAGTGTGGCCTAAAATACTAATAAAAATAATAGATATAACTAAGGAGAAAGAAGATGGTAGCGTACATGTAAAAGAACTAAACGTTTCCCTAAGCCAATACCTCATGAATATAATCTACCTTATGTCGGGTAAAATTCCAGAAGAGAATGTTAGAAGGCTAAGCCAAATAGTACATAGTATAGACAGTGGCTATGTAACCCATAAAAACATAATATTTAGTGGGATCCATAAGATATCTGCTATAGTGAGTATACATAGTAATGATACTGTCTTTTACAAAGGCTTCCAAACAAGATTAGGACAAATAAAAATAAATCTAAAAGATTTAGAAACAAGTATAAATGATGCCATTTCTATGTCTTTTATGTTTGAAAACAACAAAATCTTTATTCTATTAGGTACAGGTGAAAAAGGTAGTATAGATATAAATGGAATTACTATTCATTTACCACCTAATGAATTTTGGTCTATTGGCGAATACATACTAACTAATGAATACGATATGGTTAAATCTAAACTTTACTCTGTATCAAAGGTATCAAAAGACTATATGATTATAGATAATGTAATATTCTATCCATATCCGCATATACCCAAAAGCTACAATAGCTATGCATTTAACAGAGAAAGTTGGATTATGTTCGACAACAACGACATTAGTATTCTTGCTGCTTATGATTCTATTGTAGCAATCTTGGGGCTGTCGTCTTCAAAGATTAGTTACAAAACCCCCATATTCGTAACTTCAAGAGGATATGATAAAGTATATATGATTGATATAAACAAAGTGGAAAGTCAAATAAGGCAAATTCAAAGAAGACACAGTAATAAATCACCAGAAATCGTGAAATTTGAGAAAGATTTGATAAAACAAATAAGATTGGATGATCTAGTTTTAGAAATTTTATCTAAAATATACGGAACAAATCCTATGTCTAATTCTTACCACTATCTATACTATGTAGACGAGGAGAGAGGTTGCATTTATCTTAGAATAATATATAAAAACGAAAGTGGGTATGGAAATGTTATTCTCGTACGATATTATTTAGAAAATTATAGGATGCCGCCGATAGTTATTGCTAATTTTAAATTAAAATCTGATGAGTTGCTAAATAACGCAAACCTTTTGAGATCTAAAATCACCGTAATTACAGCATATCAGAACTGTAATCAATTATACTTATCCCGACTTTTAGAAAGTTATGGAGATGACTTCAACTATAACTACTTGAATGAGATAATACTTGAAATGGATTATCCATTTTTTCTACTTAGCGACATAAAATATAATAGAACTAAGCAGTTTAAGTATTATAATGCGGTATTTGAAAGTATAAGCAGAATAGACGTCAGCAGGCTCTACAATGTCGTAATATGGGATATTTTGGGGCAAATGGGAGGATCTAACAGGGAAAATTGCGTGTCGTTTGTTGTTTCAGAGCTATCACTAACAAGAAAATTATCAATAAAATTAGGTTGAGTTTACTGGTTCAGTAAATGGCGGTTTATTAAGTAACCTGTAAAACCTACAGTCATCCACCAGAGCCTGCTCCACAGGCGTAACTTCGGGTCGTTCTATCCATACAAGACTTGGTTCTCGCCTACGCAAGATACTGTCGAAACTGATAAAACCATGAGTTTTGTCGTATTGTGCATATATAAAAGTCAAAAACTATCTATGCGGTCTGCTCAAAATTTTGCAGTTGAGCAGTCCGCAAGTTTGAAAGGTCAGGCCCCCTGCTGACCAGAACTGGCTCGCGCAGCTCAAAGAATAGACACGTGTTATTTTCTCTAATTATAGATCTTCTTGTGCCTAATATAGGCATTTCAATTTCATCATACAAAAATGTAAAAGTGTCTTCTTTTACAATCCCTCTAATGTTTGGCATATATATTGCACATTGTTGTTTAGGATAGTCGGATATAACTATATACCTTTTGCACAAACTGTTCCAGTAATTAGCCTCAACATTATCATAAAATCTTTTTACCATAAAGGCTTTAACGACCTCACCCTTTTTAGTATGATACTCAAATTCACCTACATTGGGTTTACTTACGATATATCTTCTACCACAAATAATACGAACTATATTACTTAAATTGTTATACACAATAGTTTGATAGGATTTACTAAACTCTCTTACTATGGTTATATTATTTTGTGTATCTATTAGAGCTATTATAATATAACCTTCCTTATATGTCGAGAATACTACGCCTACAGACTTTTTTGTGTATTTATCTTTTATATATGCTATGATACTTCTTGCAGGATCTTTATCATAGACGTGCTGATAGAACGAACCAGATTTTTCGTTCCATACATGTATAACTGTAACAGCAGTCTTAATCTTTTTTTCATCAATACTTTCTTCATGAATTGCGTAATAGCAGAAAACACGGCCATCTTCGCTAAATCCTCTGAGTTTTGGATTAAGAAAGTAACTATCTATTTTCCCCATTTCATCTTTTATAGCCAATATTGTGTTCGTAAACAAAACATTACTAATCTGAATCATGTTCTCAATTTTTTCAAATCCTAGGTCTAATGCTTTTTTGATCACTATAGTGCTAAAAGTGTCTAGTTCGCTTTCCACCATTAACATAGGCTCCATAACTAGATTAGGAAACTCATTCTTTTTATAGTTATATTCTCCACCAACATAGGTGTACTTCATCCTTACAGTTTTAAAATACGTTTTGAAAATATCTTCTATTTTGATTTTTTTGGTTTCCTGCATTATTTTTATATAAGTCTCTTTTTTATCAGAACCATAAGAGTTTATTATTTTATTAAGCCATTTCAATTTTTCTTTTACGTTAAGTGTATGTTCTAATGCTGTTACGTAGTTTAGAGTAGATATATCTACTACTATAACTCTTATGTTTATTTCTAATTCGTAGTCCTCGTTTTCTATTTCTTCATTAGATTTTGTCTTTAGGACGGACAATAAGTTACTAATAACTTCCTCGGGCATTATAATTTCGGCTCTAATTACATAAGGCCCTATTAGATCTTTTGCATTAATGATTATTCCTATGCCTCCTACATCTTCATTATCTATCTCGTGTTTCAACTCATTATGTAGCTCTAATCTGCCAGTTTCTATACTATATTTATATAAAATTGTTACGAAAGATTTCACCTTATCGTTATATATAGTTTGAATGCCATACAACTCATTGTTATCAACATAAAAACTGTTTATGGATACATTATTTTTAGAAGTTTTCTTTTTTGTTTTTAATATTTTTTTGTTGAGTATTAAATTTACTACTGCTTGGTATGCATAGGCCAGTTTTTCTTGAGTAGGTTGGATATTGGCATTACCAATGTAAATGATATTTGTGGCGTATAATATTGTCCTTATCTCGCTTTGTCCCTCTGAACTATGTACCCCAAGAATTATAATTTTATTCTGGTACTTGTGAAGTGCTTCTAAACTAATTGCTGTAGAATAATACTTCCTATATCTACTTGTTTTTATGGGTATATTTTTCTGAAATGACAAAAACACAGTAAATATACTAAGTAATTTTGTGCCTGGTCACCTAAACTATACAAAACTGTACCTATTTAGCACAGTCGTCCCTTGACCAGGAAGAGGGACTATCCCTTTTCGTTTTGCCACTCCTACCCAATCCCTTGTGAGGATCACCCTCTTCAAGGGAGAGAAGTCTCTGAAACTCACAAGGCAGGAGAAGGCGAGGGCTACGGAGAGAACTTGCCAGCTTTTTTGTAGGGCTTGCGCCATACCCCTCATCGGTTTCAGCTCACGATTGACCGCTTGTTGGGCAGCTGACTCGCTCTCCCCGCTGTCCAGCAAAGACCTAAGTAGGAGTTTCAACTTTTCTTTCAGTCGTCTCAAATCGCTTCTTAGCTTACTCCTCTTGTATTCGTTTTTCTCTTCTCCTATTTCCTTCCTAAGCTTAGCGATCCTATCCTCAACTATTGCTACTGAATAAGACAAGAACTCATTATCTTCCAAAAGCTTTCGGTAGTTCTTAGGTAATCTTTCTTTGAATCCAAGACCACGTCTTGCTATCACGTAAGCACCAGCTGTGTCCTTATCTATGTTGTAAAGTGGTGCGTATTTGAGCTTACCAATGATTGACGTGTAAGCTGGATTGACTTTGATGACTTGAATGCCATTCCGCCTAGCTACAATCTCAATCTTTTGCAACAGCCCTTTGTATGCCCACTTTTGTAGTTTCTGTCTTAGTTTAGGTAATCCATCACCTCTCTTACCCTTTGGAAGCCTCTCCAAATTCTCCACAACAATTGCTTTTCTTTCTCTTTTAGCAATCTCCACTACCTGATGCGCAACTTGCCAGCTTAAGTACTCTCTTTTCTCTGAATTGCCCTCTAATAGCTCGTCTAAGCTGACCCTCTCATACTTCTCTAAGTTACCATCCTTTGCTGTATGAACTACCGCTAAATGAAAAGGGTACGCGTTGATGTCAATCCCTATGACGCCATTGTCTTTTTTAATAGCCACTTCTGGGAGCTTCTCTTCTCTGCTAAACTGTGCGTAGATTTTCCCGTTTTTTAGTTTTAGCCGTACTGTGTAGGGGAACCAGTCGCCTGTCTTTGCAGCGTGTTCTAAGCTACTGATGAAACCTGTCCACTTGTCCGTTTTTCTTTTCGCTGTCCGAATCACCTTTGTCCACACATACTCGCCATTTCCTAGATTAACCCTTAGACGCCATTGATTGTTCAAATTCACAAGTCTGAGGTTTATATTGCCCTCTCTTGATTTGTCTCCTCTGGAATACAGAATGCCATATCTTCTTTCCTCCCATTTTTGTCTCAGTTCGTCTCTTCTCTTACCTGTCAAGTGTTTTTTCTTCAGCTTTTCAAACAGTTTTCTTGAACCAAACACAATCTTTTTAGGATTCTGTCCTCTTTCTACACAAGAGACCAGAGCTCGCTGTGCCAGAAGTATCGCATCGCCCGAGTATCTGGTGTTTATTCCATACTTCTGGGACAGTAGTTTTTTCAGTTCTTTTCTTTCCGCTCCCTCTAACAGTCTTTTGTAGGCAAACCTGATCATTGACGAAAACTTACGCATTGTGCTTAATACCCGCCCTTCATCCTCATCTTTGTCGAATGCCAATAAGCACTCTACCGTTATGAAGTTGCTGTTACTTTTCTTTTCTCTCAGCATTTTTAGAACCTCTTTGTTCATAGTTTCTTCCTGTACTTATTGACTACGACTATCTTCATCTCAAAACTATCGAAAATCTTTTACACTCTTTTACACTTAGGAGCTTCATAGCTAAGCTATGTTATAAATATACAGATTCGAACAGAAAGTAGCAACTGTTGCTAGCCTCAAGGGGGCGACGGGGAGGCTTTGCCTTGCGATATCATGGTTGTATGAAGTATGAGCGCAGAACGCAATATAGCCTTATACCTGGTACATGTGTACCTAGACGGTAACTTTGAGTGGAAAAACGACAGCGAACTACATAAGCTAATTTATGAGCACGGTCGCGTCCAAACAATACCACTAGGTAATTATGAATTAGACGCAGAAATTATATATAAAAAGCTCAAAGTACTAAACATTGATTTGGAATCTATTAAAAAAGCTTTGAAAAATATAGGCACTATTGTGATATGTTCTTTTGAGAAATATGACGACCATGAATGCATAGAAACTGAATATACATTTTGCATTGGTTTATTAGCAAGCAAGATATATTAATGATTTACCTGCATATCGTTAGATAGAGGGTTGACTATGCAAAAAGATAACAAGTTCTCTTTATAGCTTTCGTTTTCTGTATCAATAGGATAGATAGCTGCACTTTACCTGTTCCCCTGCGTGCTTTTGGTACAAAAGAAACCGCCCTGCCCGTAGTGGGCAGGGCTTTGTTACTGTTTGGCTGGTGAGCGCTTACTCGTGTGTCGCTACGCTTTGGAGGCGGTTAGCGATAGAGAGGTACCGCTTGACCAAGCTGTGGATTTGCTTGACCATCAGGTTGGTATTCTTAGGGAGTGTGCCCAGCACATCTTGGAGTGCCTCAAAGGTAGGGAGAGCGTCCAAAAAGTTTTCCACAAGATGCTGCTTTTGCTCGCGTGAGAGGCGTACCCGTGTCCGCCCCGTGCCGCTGGATGTCCGAGCGTACCGTGCAGGTACTTCCAGCCCAAAAGCGCTGAGGGATTCACGAAGGGCCTCATTACGGAGCTTTTGCACAATGGGAGCTATGTTTTGCTCACCACCCATGCTTTTGACCTGCAAAAGCTCCTCAATCTTAGGGAGAATCAGGTACGCTGCGATGCACCGATACCAGCCTCCATGCTGCGATACCGCTACACCAGCACTCGCAATCTCCCTACGAATCTGTGTTTCCACATCGTGAGGGAGGAAGCTGTGTTCCCCGTTCAGCTCCTTTTCCAGATTCGTAATCAGTTTCTTCAGGCCTTTTTCTGTGAGGGCCTTCTCAATCCGAACTTTGAGTTCGGTTCCGCTGACTTGCGCTTGCGTCGTCATAGCAAGCATTACGACGAAAGCGCAAGGAAAGTTAGTTACTGTTTCGCGTTTCAGTGGATGAGGGCAAACAAAAAAGGCGGGGCAAGCACCCCGCCTGCATGGCTTCTAGATAGAAACAGAAGTGCTTTGCCTGTATTACTCAGGGATTACTTTTTTGAAAGATGTCCCTTACTAATGTGATACTTCGCTAGAAGTGATTTAGTTATGCTAAAATACCAATAGCTTAAGTTACTCATTGACTTTAATATTATGCTTTGAATCTTCTTAAGGTTAAACAGGGAGTCCCAGAAGTTTTTTACAACTTGTTGTTTTTGCTCTTTCTGGAAGTGTACCCGATTTTTGCCCTTTCGCTTTGACGCGTAAGTGTGCCTTACTCGTATCACAATCCCGAAGGGGCTAAGAGACTTACGGAGAGCCCTGTTACGGAGTGTTCGCACAATATGAGATACTTTTTGCTCACTAGCCATACTTTTGACGGCCAAAAGTTCGTCAAGCTTTGGAAGCAGTAAGTACGCCGCGATACATCGATACCAGCCACCATACTTTGAGACTTCTATACCAGCATTCTTAATCTCTGTTCGTATTTTCATTTCTGCCGATAATGGCAAAAAACTGTGCTCACTATTCAGTTCCTTCGATAGATTCGTGATAAGTCTTTTTAGGCTCTTTTCTGTGAGAGCCTTCTCAATCCGAACTTTGAGTTCGGTTCCGCTGACTTGCGCTTGCGTCGTCATGCCAAGCATTACGACGAACACGCAAGGAAAGCTAGTTCCCGTTTTTGCGTTTCAGTGGATGAGGGCAAACAAAAAAGGCGGGGCGTTTGCCCCGCTTGTGAATAATACCCTGCGCGTAAAGGTTAGGTTACGATGCTACAAGCTGCTCCGCACGCTCCATTATGTCCCACAAAAGATACTTTTTATCGTCTTCTAACTCGTAGTACCTGTCTAAGTTTTCTTCGTAGTTGTCCTTTTCATTTTTTAACTCCTCCTCAAGTTCCTCAATTTGGTAACGCAGGTCTGCTATTGCTTCGTCTTCTTCTTCATCCCAATCGTCGTCTTCTTCCTCATCCTCGTCGTAACTGTCTTCTTCGTCTTCGTTTTCTTCTTCGTCTTCTTCGTACTCTTCGCGTAAGGATTTTAACTCATAGCGTAAGTCTTCTATCCTACTTTCCAGATGTTCTTGCTCGTGTTCTGACTCTTCTATTTTACTTTCTAGCTCGCTAATCTCCGATTCAATGTCAGTTAACCTGTCAAACAGGTCTTTGAATTTTTCCATGTTAGTGTAGAGGATGTAGGCGGCGACCCAGTAGTTTTCGTCGTACTTAGGGGCGGTTACCAAGTACTTTTCTTTGTACTCGGTGTCGGTGAGGATGTAAGCTCGCGCTTCTTCGCGCCATTGTTTGATACGCTCGGAGCTGTCACCTACTTCCTTCATCTTGTCAATCATAGCTTCTAAAACTTGCTTCACATCCTCATCGTTGATGAGGTACCAGAGTTCTTCTTGAACTCTCGTTCGGTTTTCGTTGTGCGTCGTCATATCAAGCATCACGATAGAAGCGCAAGGGAAAGCCAGCGCCTGTTTTTGCATTTCAGCGGGTGAGGGAAAACAAAAAAGCGGGGCATGCGCCCCGCCTACAAACATCATTCCGTTCTTTAATTTTAGGTTATTGTGTCAAAAACTGTGTTACAAGAGATCTCATTTCTGAAAAAATAGCTGACCTTTTATTTTCTAGTTTAAGTATTTTCTCTGAATCTTCTTTGTCAAAACAGATTTTATCTGATAAGTCTAAGCTATCTTCTATAGATATGATTTTTCTGTCTATTTCATCTATTTCATGAAGCATACTTTCAAACTTATTTCTGTTGAGGTAATAGATGTAGGCTGCTATCCAATTCTCTTCATTGAATTTATAGTCTTCGGGTGCGTCTTGGATAAATGAATGGACAGACTATTTCATTTAATGATATCCTATTTAAATAGCAAAATTGCTAAACAAATTGAATGCAATTTTATTTATTTCTCCAGTATTTTTGCGTAAATGAGAGCCAAGCTTTTAGTGTTAGGACGCTATGAAGGGATGCCTGTGGAGCATAATCTGGTCACAAACCGTAGCCATCCTGCGACGAAGCAGGAAGTTCGGCTGTAAAATGTTGAGCAGTCCTTGCAGAAAATGAAGGAAAACAAAAGGCGGAGCATACGCTCCGCCTGCGAATAATACCCTGTATGTAAAGGTTAGGTTACAATGCTACAAGCCGCTCCGCACGCTTCATTATCCTCGGCAAAATAAGATAATACCGCTTGTTGCTTAACTCGCAGAACCTGTCTAGTTTTTTATGATACATTTCTAGTGTGTCCTCTAAATCCTCTTCACAATTATCAATCTCGCAAAGTAAGTCTTCTACTACTTTATTTTCTTTGTCTTTGGGTAATGATTTTAGCTCGTATCGTAAGTTTTCTATCCTTTCTTCAAGTTTTTCCTTCTTTTGGTTTAATTCATTCAACTCATCCTTTAGTTTGCTAAGTTCCTGTCTGATGTTGTCTAACTCGTCAAACTCTTTAAACAGGTCTTTGAGGTATTCTACGTTAGTGTAAAGTATGTAGGCTGCGACCCAGTAGTTTTCGTCGTACTTTTGGTCGTCGGGAATGTAGGCTTGTGCTTCCTGACGCCATTGTTTGATACACTTGAAGCTGTCCTCTACTTTCTTCATTTTCTTAATCATAGCTTCTAAAACTCGATTCACTTTCTCATCTTTGATGAGGTGCCAGAGTTCTTGTTGAACTCCCGTCAGGTTTTCGCTGTGCGTTGTCATACTAAGCATTAAGTCGAAAGTGCAAGACAAGTTATTTTACGTTTTGCGGTTCAGCAAATGAAGGAAAAACAAAAAAGCGAGGCACGGCCTCGCCTATGAACATCACCTTACCTATAAATGGCAGGTTACGATGCTACAAGCTGCTCCGCACGCTTTATCATCTCCGGCAAAAGAAAATGATACATCTTGCCTTCTAATCTGGATAACCTGCGTAATTTTTCACCATACGTTACTTGTACACCCTCTAAATCCTTTTCACAATTGTCAATCTCGCAAAGCAAGTCTTCTACTACTTTATCTTCTTTGTTTCTGCGTAATGATGGAAGCTCGTCTCGTAAGTTTTCTATCCTTTCTTCAAGTTTGTCCTCCTTGTGTCTTAATTCATTCAACTCATCCTCTAGTTTGCCAAGTTCCTGTTTGATGTTGTCCAACTCGTCAAACAGGTCTTTGAATTTTTCCATGTTAGTGTAGATGATATAGGCTGCGACCCAGTAATTTTCGTCGTGCTTTGGGTCATCGGGGATGTAAAATTTGACTTCCTGGCGCCATTTTTTGATACGCTCGAAGCTACCCTCTACTTTCTTCATCTTTTTAATCATAGCTCTTAAAACTTTTTTTGCATCCTCATTGTTGGTGAGGTACCAGAGTCCTTGCTGAACTCTCGTCAGTCTTTCGTCGTGCGTTGTCATACTAAGCATTACGTCGAAAGTGCAAGACAAGTTAGTTTACGTTTTGCAGTTTAGCGTATGAGAAAAAACAAAAAGCGGGACATACATCCCGCCTAAGAGCTTTGCTCCTGAGATAGCTGCTGCTAAATCCGATTTTGGTTAAGTAATGTCTTTGAATTCTTCGTATAGTTCATTGAATCTAATACCAGAAGATTGACCAATAAGTTTTAGCCACTTTTCTGTTATTTCATCATCGTCAAACTCACTAGAGCCTGGTGGGTTTCCATATTTACGTTGGAGATTGATAATCTCTTGCATTTTGGGCAAGATTGCGTATGCTGCTATACAACGATACCAGCCGCCATACTTTTTAAGGTCTACACCAGCGTTTCGGAGCCGTTCTATAATGATACCTTCCATCCAGCATGGAAATGCTGAGCCTTCTTCGCTGAGCATTTCCACCATGTACTTCAGAGCGGCTCTCAGCTCCTCCGTATCGAAAACTTTTTCAATCCGATCTTTGAGGTCGGTTCCGCCGACTTTCACATGCGTTTCCATAGCACTCGTTCCGTCGAAAACGCAAGGCAAAGAGGGCTGCGCAACCTTTGTAGTTGAGATTCCTACTACGTTACAGGATGACTACGGCTTTTTTACTAGCGCCTGCTCCACAGGCGTAACTTCGGGTCGTCTTAACTCTACGAAGTAAAGGGTGAGTATCCCGCATTTAGTATATTTCATGGTGTTCTTACTACCAAAATCAATACCTACCAAAGTAGCTAAATACCTCAAAGTGCCTCAACATGATTTTATTAATCATAGATCCGATTTACTACTTTTAAGAGCATTTAAATCCATCATTATCGGTCGTCAGATCGCTTATAGGATATATAGCTTTAAAAGAACACTTATTTTTTACAAGAAAGCTAACTTGACAAAGTTTTACGACATTAAGAATGCAATTCATGAATGGTCAGAAGAATCAGTTGTATTGCCATTGAGTAATAAAAACGATTTCATGCATTATAAACGTGCCAACAATTATAGCATAGAACCCGATTTTTCTGGAAGATACTTTCGTTTTTTAGACATAAATAATGAACTGCACGAAGTCGTAATATATTACAGAGACGATGGTGATGTACTCTCAGTGGTGAACTTTACAAGAGGAGAACTTATATTAAGTAAGAAAGTAAAAGGCTTTCTAATTGCAAGTATACCGATATATAACAACTTTATGCCTATTGGCATCATCAGAAACAATAAAGTAGAAGTCTATCTATTTGATATTTCTAATAGAAAAATTTCAAAAATCACTCAATATTCAATAACTTTTTTAGAAAAAGAGTTATATAAATTCTTGCTTACACAATTTGATAGCAGTGGAAAAGCAATAAAGGAATTGATCGCACAGGGCAGAGGTTCGTATCGTTTAGACATAGGTTATGATATATGTGAAGATTTTTCAATATGTAAATCATTTATACATATAACTAATGATTATATAACACGAAAGGACAGACGCATCGTTTTTACTATTACATTAACTGCAAATAAGAATGTAATAAATTGCGAAATTCTGGTTCCAAAAAAGGCTTCGTTTAAGGCATTATATATAGATGAGGTGGCTGAGAACTATATAATAGATAGTAAGCAAATACAAGTTGCTCTACCTAATGGCAATTACATCGTACCAACCACCCTGTATTACGATGAAAAGTATGCATTGACGTATGATATCCTGAATTCCGAAAAGTACTTCATAGTCTCACGCGAGCATGCTAACAAATACTTGATAGATACCCCAAGAGATGATATGTATAAAATGTATATTACTGGTCAATTTATATTTATAGTTTTCAAAATGGAAGGTAAAACAAATCGGCACTCGCATTATAATATATTAGTATATAACATCAGGCGTAATATTTGGTGGAAGGAAGAAATAGTAGTTAGTACTTATAGCGATATAGGTATATATGGATGTTATTATATAAAAAAATGTGAAAAGGTTGTTTTTCTAGTGTATAATAAAGAAGGTCATAGTAATTCTTTTTACAAATTAGACGAAAATCGTAGAGCTGTCAATATAGAACAGGCCGTTGTAATAGAATTATCAAAAAATCTAACAACTATTAACTTCAAACAACTGAGCCTCAACGCTATTATTATGCAATACATGCGAGATAAATATGGTGATAAATGTTTAGGTTTGGGAGTTACGAACGCCGACTGTTCAGTAGACGTGAATAAAGGTATCATGTATATAACAGGGATAAATTATAAGTGTGATATACCGATTGTAACTTTAGAATGTGATTTGTGCAATAACTACGAGGTTAGAGAGTTTGGGATACAATATCCTATAGTAAGAAGTCGGGACATAGCGTCAGATAAAGCAAAACCTATATACATATCTACCAAAGCTCTAAAAAGCAAAAATTTCGCTAAGTATTTGCCTATGTATTTATCTAACGAGTTTTATGATTTTATAACTAATAAGGTTTTTAGTAGTGAAATGGTTTTTAGTTCACATTTAAAGCCCACTGTTAGGGATAGATGTTACAATCGTATTGATGGTGTTCTTGCTAGGATTGATGTATTGAAAGAAGCGGTAATTGTGGCATTGCAGGATGACATAGTGATGATGTATGAAGTTGATTACAGGAATTTGATAGCGGTGATGGTTATGTATAACTTAATGATTGTTAAGTCTAAGTGAGGAAAATACGTACTACTCAACCGCAAGAGGTTAATCTTCCTGCTTCGTTGCAAGATGGCTTTTTAGGTAATCCGTAGGGACTATGGTCATCCACCAGAGCCTGGATCCCTTCGTGGCTTCCTAACCATATGAGGCTAGCAACAGTTGCTACTTTCTGTTCGAATCTGTATATTTATAACATAGCTTAGCTATGAAGCTTCTAAGTGTAAAAGAGTGTAAAAGGTTTTTCGACAGTTTTGAAATGGAGATAGTTGTAGTCAATAGGTGTAGGAAGAATCTATGGACAAAGAGGGTCTAAAAGTGCTTAAAGAAAAGAAAAGTAACAGCAACTTCGTAACAGTAGAGTGTTTATTAGCATTTGACAAAGAGGAAGATAAAGGGCGGGTGTTAAGCACAATGCGTAAGTTTTCATCGGTGGTCAGGTTTGCCTACAAAAGACTATTGGATGGAGCAGAAAGAAAAGAGCTGAAAAAACTACTATCCCGAAAGTATGAAATAAACACCAGATATTCGGATGACGCAATTCTCCTAGCAAAGCAAACTCTGGAATCTTGCCTAGAAAGAGAGCAAAATCCGAAAAAGCTTGTTTTTGGCTCAAGGGAACTGTTTGAACAGCTGAAGAAAAAACACTTAACAGGTAAGAGTAGAGAGAAGCTAAGACAAAAATGGGAGGAAAGAAGATACGGCATTCTGCAATCAAGAGGGGACAAGTCAAAAGAAGGCAATCTCAACCTCAGACTTGTGAATCTGAACAATCAATGG